>Ga0299906_10003115_pt1 | contig 13690 bp, 19 predicted proteins | sample RVTome_14_FD_200259 | JGI IMG/M metagenome (GOLD analysis project Ga0299906, IMG submission 200259) | Soil microbial communities from uranium-contaminated site in the Upper Colorado River Basin, Wyoming, United States - RVT145D125 (version 2) ... | reverse complement strand
AGGAAGCGGATGCGCCCCGCCGCCGGCTTGAGGAGCCCGATGAGGGTGAGCAGGGTCGTCGTCTTGCCGGCGCCGTTGGGGCCGAGCACGCCGACGATCTCGCCGCCGCCGACCTCGAGCGAGACGCCCTTGACGGCGGCCACGCTGCCGTAGCGGGTCTCGAGCGCTTCGACGCTAAGCATCGGCGTGCTCGCGGCCCAGATAGGCCTCGACGACCCGAGGATCGGCCTGGATCTCGGCGGGCGGGCCTTCGGCGATCTTGTCGCCGAAGTTGAGCACCGCGATCCGGTCGGCCACGCCCATCACGAGGTCCATCGTGTGCTCGATGAGGAAGATCGTCTTCCCGAGCTGCCGGAGCCGCCGGATGTCGTCCATGAGCCGCTCGAGCTCGACGGCGCCCATCCCCGCGGCCGGCTCGTCCAGCAGCAGGAGCGCGGGGTCGGTGGCGAGCGCCCGGGCCAGCTCCAGGCGTCGCTGTTCGCCGAAGTTGAGGTTCTCCACGAGCTCGTCGCGGCGCCCGTCGAGCCCGGTCAGCTCCAGCAACTCCGCAACGCGCGCGCGCGCGTCTCGGCCCCCGCCGCCCTCGCCGGGGCGACGCCGGGTGGCCACCCACACGTTCTGGAACACGCTCATTCGCGTGAACAGCCGGATGTTCTGGAACGTCCGCCCGATCCCGCGCCGCACGATCTCGTGGGGCCGCGCGCCGGTGATCGCCTCGCCGTTGAGGAGCACGGCGCCCGCGGTGGGGGCAAGGGTGCCGGTCACCACGTTGAAGAGGGTGGTCTTCCCGGAGCCGTTGGGGCCGATGAGGGCGAAGATCGAGCCGCGGGGCACCTCCAGGCTCACCTCGTGGAGGGCGCGCAAGCCGCCGAAGTGACGGGACAAGCGCTGGACGGCGAGGATCGTGTCCGCCATCTAATGACGTGCCGGGCGGAACCAGGCCTTGACCCGGAGCACGAGCGCCTCGTCGACGATCCCGCGCGGACGGAAGATCATGGTGACGATGATCAGGCCGCCGTAGACGAACTCGCGCAACTCGTGGAGGAACCGCAGCCCCTCGGTCAGGCTCACCAGCACCACGGCTCCCAGGATCGGCCCGACGAAGCTGCCGAGGCCGCCCAGGATGGGGTACGTCACCGAGGCGATGGCCAGGGGCAGCGCCACCATGTCGTGGTCGACGTAGGTGGAGTAATGGATGAAGAGGCCGCCGCCCAGCCCGGCCACCGCCCCCGCCGCGGCGAAGGCTGCCACCTTCACGCGGGTCACGTTGATGCCGACACTGGCGGCCGCCGTCTCGTCCTCCTCGACGGCGCGCAGGGTGGCGCCGAGCTTCGAGCGCTCGAGCAGGTAGTACAGCGCGACGACGACGGCCAGCACCGCGAGGATGACCGCCAGGTAGTGCAGGCCGGTGAAGCCGCGGTCGAACACGTAGCGGACGTGCCGGAATCCTTCGGCCCCGTTCGGGCCCACGACCCGGTCGCCGATGGTCCGCGTGTAGTGGACGTTGAGGAAGGCCAGCCGCACGATCTCGCCGAAGCCGAAGGTGGCGATGGCGAGGTAGAGGCCGCGGACGCGGAGGGCGGGGAGGCCGACGAGCAGGCCGACGACCCCGGCCACGAGCGTCCCCACCACCAGCGCCGGCAGCAGGGCGAGGCCCCACAGCGCCGTCGACATGCCGGCCAGGTAGGCCCCGATGGCGAAGAACCCCTGCTGGCCGAACGACATCTGCCCGCTGATGGCGACGAGGTAGACGCTGAGCCCGAGCATCGTGTGAATCCCGATGATGGACGCGATGGCGACGTAGTACTCCACGGCCTCAGCTCGCCCGGGCGCCCAGCAGCCCGCTCGGCCGGAACACCAGGATCGCGAACAGGATGACGAAGGCCAGGATGTCGCGGAAGGTGGCGCCGAGGAACCAGGTCGCCTCGAACTCGAGCACGCCGAGGACGAGGCCGCCCAGGATGGCGCCGGGGAGGCTGCCGAGACCTCCCAGGACCATCACCACCAGGCCCTTGCCGGTGACGAAGACCGCGAGGTCGGGGCGGGCGGAGCCCACGCTCACGGCGGTGAAGAATCCGATCAGGCCGGCCATGGCCGAGGTCAGGACGAACGTGAGGACGTTGATCCGCCGGACGCTGACGCCGAGGATCTGCGCCGCCTCCGGCCGCTCGGCCACCGCTCGCATGGCGCGGCCGAAACGGGTCTTGTGGATCAGCAGGAAGAGCAACGCGAAGCAGATCACGCCGGCGACCATGACGGCGAGATAGTCGGTTCGGACCAGGAACGGTCCCACCTCGAGCGACTCGTCTCCGAAGGGGCTCGGGTACGCGAGGCCGGCCGCGTCGGTGGCGTGCACGATGGCCTCGTTGATCGCGATGAGCATGCCGATGGTCGCCAGCAGCGGCGCCAGCTCGTGGCCCTTCTTGATGAAGCGGAAGCAGCAGAACTCGACCAGGAGCCCGATCAGGACGGCGGCCGCCATCCCGACCAGCACCATCAGCCACACCGGGGCCTTGAAGAGATAGAGGGGGATCAGGCTCACGTACGCCGCCGCCATGATGGTCGAGCCGTACGCCAGGTTGAACCGGCGCATCACGCCGAAGAGGATGGTGAATCCGCCCCCGATCAGGGCGTAGAGGAAGCCGTACATGACCCCGTTGATGAACTGCTCGGTGGCGTCGAAGAACACGCAGCCCTCCTGTGAGAGTGGGGGGCCCCGACATGGCCCCCCACACCCCCCAAATGCTCGTCGCGCCCCGGCGGAGCCGGGACGCTCCTCGATCACCCGCTCGGGCCTCGCGCTGGCCCCATCTCCGCGCACATCCCGGACGCTCGGGAGCGCCCCGGCGAAGCCGAGGCGCTCTCGATGACCGTCGAGCTCGTCCTAGTTCTGCCTCAAGTGGGGCGGGGCCCAGAACACCGTCCACTTGGCGTTCTTGATCTGCACGAGCAGCATGTCCTTGTCCACGTCACGCGGCTTCACCGGGTGGTCTTCCGGATGCAGCGTGATCTTGCCGATGACGCCCTGGAAGGTTCCCACCTTGGCCAGGAGGTCGCGGACCTTCCGCCGGTCCTCCAGCAGCGACTCCTCGGTGTTCTTGAGCCCGGCCTTCTCGATGAGGCCCTTGATCAGGTGCACGTTCTCGTAGGCCGGCACGCTGTGGATGTTGCTGTCGGCCTTGTACTTGTCCCACGCCTTGTCGGCGATCTGCTTGGCTCGCGCCGTGATCGGCGCGAAGTTCGAGGGGCTGATGACCCCCTCGGCAATGTCCGGGCACTGCAGCAGCACCTCGGTGCCGGCCAGGCTGGTGATCCCGATGATCATCTTGGGCTTCACCCGCTGCCGCCTGAGCTCCTTGAGCGAGGCGCAGCTGGACGTCGTGTGCGTGAGGCTGAAGTACACGTCGGCGTTGGCCCTGCGCAGCTTGGTCACCTGGGCGCCCATCTCGGTGTCCAGCCAGCGCCAGTCCACCACCTCCAGGAGCTGGTGATGGCCGTGCTTCTTGAGCGCGGGCTCCAGCGCCCCCTTCCAGGTGGCGGCCGAGTGGGCGAAGTCGGATTCGTAGGAGACCATCACGGTCTTGAGATCGGGGTGGTTGTCCTTGAGGTATTTCACGATGAAGTCGTACATGCCGGGCTCGTCCGGAGTGTTGCGGAACACCCACGGGGAGAGCTTGGCCAGGCCGAACTTGGTGGCGGTGTCGGTGAAGAACAGGAGCTGGAGCCCGGTGTCGCCGGAGTCACCGAGCTTCTTCTGGAGCGTGCCGAACACCGGTTCGGCCACCGACGAGCAGGTGGGGCCGAGCGAGAAGAGCACCTTGTCCACGGTCGCCAGCCGCCGGACCGCGGCCAGTCCCTGCTCGGCGTTGCAGGCGTCGTCCTGGGGGTGCATCGTGAGCTTGACCTTCTTGCCGCCCACGGTGACGCCGCCCGCCTCGTTGATCTCGTCGACGGCGAGGGTCCCGAGCCCCAGTGCCGCCTTGCCGAAGAACGCCGCGCCGCCGCTCAGCGCCCACATGCCGCCGATGCGCAGCGTTCCCTCGTTCTGGAAGGCGCCCACGCCTGCCGGTATGAGCAGGAGGGCGACCGCGACGGCGACCATCTGGAGTCCTGTCATCCGTCTCATGCTGGTCTCCTTGACGTGAGGGTTCGTGCGTCCGAGCCTGGTCTGCGTCCGGCTGTCCTCACCTCCTCGCATCTGCGTCTCGGCGGGTGGTGAGCAGGAGGATCGACGTCGCTTCGGAGGAGGCTCCCGCTCGCTCGAGGTATTTCACGCGCACCAGCGCGCCCACCGGCAGCACGCCGAGGCCCGCGCCGCGGCGGCACGCGATCACCTCGGTTTCCGGGTTCACCTCCAGCCGGCGGCGCGCGCCGCCCGTGGCGTCGATCAGGACGATGAGCTTCCGAGCCGGCTCGATCGCCTCGACCCGGCCGACGAGCAGGCGCTCCTCGTGCGCGCCGCCCGTTCCCGTCCCCACCACGAGGGCGAGGGTCGCGAGCAGCAGGATCCGGACGGCGAGGCCCTTCATCGGGAGGGCTCGACGACGAGGAGATTGACCACGCCGTCGGCGCCGACCGCCTCGTAGAACGCGGTCACGACCATCCCCGGTCGTACCCGGTCGAGGCCCGCGCGCTCGTCCGCGCAGGCGAAGACCTGGACCGTCGGGGCCGCCTTGAGCGTCACCCGCGTCGTCTTGCCGCGAAACTCGCGGGCCACCACCAGGCTGCCGGTGGCGGCGTCGACCGACACCACCCGCCCCTGGATCTCACGCTGGGTGTCGCCGTTGGCTTCGGCCGGTGCCGGGCGTCCGGCCGGCCCGCCCGGCGCGGCGCCGGCTCCGAGCGCGAGGAGGCCGGCCGCCAGCCCTCCACCGACCATCGCCCGTGCTCGCCGCGTCATCGCGCCGGGACCGCCTCGCCGATCACCCGCAGCAAGCGCCGCCGCTGCTGGTCGAACGCCTCGGGCGCCGCCGGGACGCCCGTCTCCGCGTCGCCGAGAGCCCGCCCCATCGCGTCGAGCGCCGCGCGGACGGTGGTGGCGGCGGCTGGCTGACGCATGTTCAGGTGCCCCTCCAGGTTCACCGTGTAGTAGCGGAGCACGAAGCCGAAGAGCCGGGCCGCCGTCTCGGCGTCGTCCAGGCGCTGCCAGAGTGACTCCAGCAGCTCGCCGAGCAGGACGGCGTACATGGCCCGCAGCCCCGCCTTGACGCCGTCGCGGTCGCGCGCGCTCAGCGCGGACTCGATCCGCGCCTCCAGCCCGGTGCCGTGGTCGCGGTCGATCCGGGCCGCCTCCTGCTCGAGGCTGCTCGACCACCGCTGGAGCTGGTAGTCGGCCTTGAACACCAGGCCGGGTTCGTTGGGACGCACGAGCCAGCGGCGGAACCCGCCCGGCTTGAGCCGCACGCGCTCGGCGCCCTCCCAGACGCGCCGCGCCAGCTCGAAGCGCTCGCTCGGGTCGTCGAGCAGGAGCTGCAGCAGCCGCGTGTCCCGCGTCATCTGCGTCTCCGGCGGCTCGTACATCTTGTGGAAGAGATGGGCGCGTACGGCGGGCGGCGCCCAGGCGGCGAGGACGAGCACGGCGACCACGACCGCCCGGCCGGTCACGGGCGCTCCGGCCGCCGGCCGCGCAGGAGGGTCACGAGGTAGCACGCGAGCGTGCCCCAGATGGCCAGGATCACCGCTCCCCCGAAGGGCACGAAGACCGCCCACTCGATCGGCCCCCGCAGGCGCGCCAGTCCCCAGGTGGGAATGAGCCAGCCGAGGAGGAGCCAGCCCGGGGGGTAGAGCGCGCCGAGCGAGGCGAGCACGCACAGCCCTTGCTTCCACCGCTCGGGGATGGGCAGGTTCACGATGCTGAGGGTGACCAGCAGGATGAGCATGCCGACGCCCAGCCCGTGGACGTGCAGCATGCGCAGGGCGTTGTTCGACTGCTCGACGACCTCGGCGATGCGGGCCTCGTCGATGACCTCGGCGCCGGCGAAGCCGTGCACGTCGGGGCGCTTGACGATCTCGCGCCGGGCGGCGTCGTAGAGCGCGTCCTGGTAGCGGACGAGAAGGCCACCGGTCGACGCGCCGAGAGCGAAGAGACAGAGGCTGGCGACCAGCGCGATCGCGGGCGGCCGCCGCAGCGTGTCGCTCACCGCCCCGGGCTCACCGGTCGGGCAGGGGGCGCTCGATCGACTCGAGCGCCTCCCGGAAACGGCGGTCGAAGAGGAACGCCAGCGCCCGGCCGAGGGCGGAGTTGAGCTTGTCGGGGTCGTGGAGCGTCTCGTCGGAGATGAAGATCGCCGCCGGGGAGAGGTGCACGTCCGGATGCTTGCGCAGCTCGGACTCGAGGAAGCGGAAGATCCGGCGACGTCCGCCCTCGCCGAAGCGGGCCATCTTCGCGTCGCTCACGAACACCAGGGGCAGCGAATCCGTCCGCACCGCTGCCGCCCGGTGTCTGGTGAGGAGATCGCCGTACGCCTCGTCGACGAGGGTCAGCTCGAAATCGCCGTGGAGGCGGGCGTCGTGGTTGAGCTGGACGACCAGGCCGTAGCGCGGGGAGGTGTGCCGGACGCCAGCGAAGTTCGTCTCCTGGGGCGCCACCTTGCGGCCGGCGATCGTGAACTGGGCGGCGGCCGGGGGCGGGAGGAGCAGCCCCAGGGCGAGCGCGGTCAGGAGGACAGGGACTTTACGGCCAGGACGCTGGCGCCTACCGAAGCGTGGCCGGATGCTCCCGCAACCGCTGCGCGCTGTCAACCCTGGCTTGCGCCGGCCCGGCCGGGAGGCTAGGGTACGGCCCGGTGCCCTGATGCGGCTCGAACCGGTCGACCGCGTTCGCCTCACCTCGCTCGCCGGCGACTTCGCCACGTGCACCGAGCGGAGCGAGGGGCCCGTCCGTCGCCTCGGCAACATGTTCGAGACGCGGCGCGCGACCGCTCCGCTCGGCGCGCACGGGTTGGCGTTCCTGGTCGAGGTCGGCCAGGGGCGGCGCGCCGCCGCACTCTTCGACTGCGGCCTGCGCGGCGACGTCCTGCGCGACAACGTCCGTTACCTCGGGCTCGACCTGCGCCGCGCGGAGGCGATCTTCCTGAGTCACGGCCACCCCGACCACTACGGTGGGCTCGAGGCCGCGCTGGACCTGGTGGTCCCCGGCCGCCGGCGGCCGCCGGTCCCGGTGGTGCTGCACGAGGCCGCCTTTCGCGAGCGCTGCTGGGTCTGGAGCGACCGGCGGGGCGGGCGGTACCGCCTGGACCGCCGGGTCTTCCGCTCGCCGAAGGCGCGCCTGACGCCCCTGCGGGAGCCCGGCGTGTTCATGTCCGGACGCGCGCTCTTCCTCACGGACATCCCGCGGCGGACCCGGTACGAGCGCAAGCGTCCGGGCGGTCAGGTGCTGTATCGCGAGGGGCGGGGCTGGCGGGTGGATACCACGCCCGACGACGGCGCTCTCGTGATGCATCTGCGCGGTCGCGGCCTCGTCGTCCTCACCGGGTGCGGCCATGCCGGCCTGATCAATACCGTCCGCGAGGCGGTCGCGCGAACGGGCGTGGGGCGGGTGCACGCCCTGGTCGGTGGCTTTCACCTGTGCCACGCCTCCTCCCGGCGCATCGCCGCCACGATCCGCGATCTCCGAAGGTACGCACCGCGCTGGGTGATCCCGTCGCACTGCAGCGGCCTCGAGTTCGAGGCCGCCCTGCGGCAGGCGTTCCCGCGCGGGTTTGCGCTGGACTCGGTGGGCACCGCTTACGACTGGCGGACTTCCTCACCTTCGCCGGTGTCGACCCCGCCCACCGGGGTTTAGTGAGCCGCGCGGGGGAAGCCGGCGTCAGTTCGCGGTCACGCGGCAGTGGCGCCGTAGCAGGAACGCGCGCACCGCCTCGTCCTGGCTGAGCGCGATGGCCCGAGCATAGGCCGCGCGCGCCTCGTCGCCGGCGCCGGCCTCGGCCAGCAGGTGCGCGCGGACCGCCCAGTAGGGCTGGTACGACAGGACCGGCTCGGGCGCGATGGTGGCGAGGGCGGCCAGGCCCGCCGCCGCGCCCCGCGCGTTGCCGAGGGCGGCGGCGCGGCCGACACGCGCACCCAGCGTGGGCGCGCGCCGGACGAGCTCCTCGTAGAACAGCGCGATCGCCTCCCACTCCGTGCGTCCGGTCACCGCCCGCTGGGCGTGCACCGACTGGATCGCGGCCTCCAGCTGAAAGCGCCCCATCGCGCCCATCGCCGCGGCGGCGCTCAGCGCCCGCTCGGCCTCTGCGACCAGGGGTCGTGACCACAGCGCGACGTCCTGCTCGGAGAGCGGGACGTACGCGCCGCCGGGGGAGCGGCGCGCCGGACGCCGAGCCTGGCAGTACAGCATCAGTGCGAGCAGCCCTCGGGCCTCCGGGTCGTCGGGGAGCAGGCGCACGAGCACGCGCGCCAGCCACAGCGCCTCGTCGGCCAGGCCTTGCAGCCTGGCGTCGGCGCCGGCCACGTCGTCCCACGAGGTGCCGTAGGCGGCGTAGACCGCCTCGAGCACCGCCTCGAGCCGGGGGGCCAGCTCGTCCGTGCCGGGCACGGCGAACTCCATGCCGGTGTCGCGGATCTTGACCTTGGCCCGGACGAGCCGCTGGCTCATCGCGGCCGGCGCGACGAGAAAGGCGCGGGCGATCCGGGCCGCGTCCAGGCCGAGCACGGTCTGGAGCATGAGCGGCGTGTGCACGTCGGGATCGATCGCCGGGTGGGCGCACACGAAGAGCAGCTTCAGGCGGTCGTCCGGGAAGTCCGCCTGCATCGCCACTTCCTCCGCGCGCTCGGCGGCCGCCCTCAGCGTCACGGCGCCGTCGGCGCGCACGCGGTCGTGCCGGGCATGGTCGATCAGGCGGTAGCGGGCGGCCCTGAGCAGCCACGCCTCCGGCCTGTCCGGCACGCCGTCCCGCGGCCACGCCCGCAGCGCGGCGACGAGCGCCTCGCCGAGGGCGTCCTCGGCGGCAGCCACGTCGCGGGAGCGGGCCGCGAGGAAGGAGACGAGGCGGCCGTACGAGTCGCGCACGACCGCCTCCACCGCGTGCCGGGCGTGCTCGGTGCCCACGGCCCCGCTACATCGTGTGAACCGGCCGGATCTCGACGGCGCCGGTGGCGGCGGCCGGGCAGCGCGCGGCCCAGCCGAGCGCCTCGTCGAGGGAGGGCACGTCGAGGAGGATGAAGCCGCCGAGCTGCTCCTTGGTGTCGGCGAAGGGACCGTCCTGAACGTGGCGCTTGCCGCCGCCGACCCGCACGGTCGTCCCCGTCGCCGGCGGCTGCAGGGCGTTGCCGCCGGCGATGACGCCGGCCTGCACCAGCGCCTGGTGGTAGGCACGCCAGGCGCCCCAGTACGCGCCCTTGCGCTCGCTCGTGCGGCTGTCGAAATCAGCCTCGGTCTCGTAGATCAGCATCGTGTATTGCATCGTCCCCTCCGGCGGTCTCGGGATCGAACCGGTCTCTCACCGGTCCCACCTCTATGACGGGCGGCCACCGGCCGTTTCGACATCCGGCTCCGGTCCCTCACTGGTAGATCTCGTTGAGCCGTTTCTTCAGCGCCGCGGCCTCCTTCTCGATGTGGTCGTAGTCCACCGGGATCAGCTCGATCCGGCCGAGCGGCGGGTTCCCGGGCGGCGGCTCGATGTCCGCGCGTGCCGCGTAGATGCCCTCGCCGGGGAAGAGCTTCTGGACGGCGTCGCCGATCATGAACTCGGCGAGCGCCCGGGCGGCGTTGGGATGGGGGGAGCCCTTGATGACGGCGGTCGGCGCCGGGATCGCGAAGGCGCGACGGCCTTGCTGGCCGGCCGGGTGTAGACCTCGCGCGGCGGGCCGAACTGCATCAGCTCGCCCTGGTGCATCACCGCCACCCGATCGGAGAGCGCCATGGCCTCCGACTGGTCGTGGGTGACGTAGACGAAGGTGATGCCCGTGCGGCGCTGCAGATCCTTCAGCTCCCAGCGCATGCGCTCGCGCAGCTTCGCGTCGAGGTTCGACAGCGGCTCGTCGAGGAGCAGGATACCCGACTCGACGACGAGGCTGCGCGCGAGCGCGACGCGCTGCTGCTGGCCGCCGCTCAGCTCGCCGGGGTAACGCCGCTCCAACCCCGTGAGGTTCACCAGCTCGAGCACCCGCGCCACCCGGGCCCGCGCCTCGGACCGTCCGACGCGGCGGACCTCGAGGCCGAAGGCGACGTGGCGCTCGGGGCGACGACCGCGGCCGGCGTCGAGAGCGTCATGGCGCCGGCGCGGATCGTGACGGCGTCCGGCGCCATGAAGCCCGCGAGCAGGCGGAGCAGCGTCGTCTTGCTGCAGCCGCTCGGACCCAGCAGCGTCACGAACTCGTGGCCGGCGACGGCGAGCGAGAAGTCGCGCACCGCGGTGACGGCGCCGAACCGCTTGGTGACGCGCTCGATCCGGATGTCGGCCATGCGCTCAGCCGGCCGGCGGCGGGTCGACGGCCACCCGGCCCCGCCCGAGGCGGGTGGCCAGGAGAATGGCGGCGGTGATGATCCCCATCGTCACGATGGCCAGCGCGGCCACCGGCTCCAGCGATCCGGTCTCGTAGAGGTTGTACACGGCCACGGCCAGCGTGATCGATCCCGAGCTGAAGAGCAAGATGGAGGCGGACAGCTCCTGCAGCGCGGGCACGAAGACGAGCAGCCAGCCGGCGAACAGGCCCGGCCTCGCCAGCGGCAGCGTCACGCTGGTGAAGGTGCGCAGCCAGCCGCCGCCGGTGATCCGGGCCGTCTCCTCCAGGGACGGGTCGATCTGGCGGAAGGCGGCGTTGGCCGAGCGGACGCCCAGCGGCACGTACCGCCCCGTGTACGCCAGCAGGATGATGACCAGGGTGCCGTAGATGGGCAGCGGCGTGCGCAGCCAGAACTGGATGAGCGTGATCGCCCACGCGGTCCTCCAGCGGCCCTCGCGGAAATGGTCGAGCGTGGGACGGCCATCGGTACTCACGCCGCCCCAGAGGAGGGAGGCCAGCGGGAGCACGACCAGGAGCGCCAGGGCAGTGGCCGCGACGGCCAGGACGACGTGCTCGACCCGCGGTGTCGGTCGCCCGCCGATCTCCGGCGCCGCTACGGTCGTCATGGCCGCCAGGCGGTGGTTGCTGGGGCGTCGAAGATGCTACGCCGTCCTCGCCAGCGTGGTCTTGACCGTCAGCGGCTTCGTGAGCGCCAGGTAGACGGGGCATCGCTCGAGCCACGCTCGATAGAGGCCGTTCACCTTCTCCTCGCTCTCTGGCGATCGGATCTGAATAGTGATTTCAAGGTCCTGCAGATCGGGAGCAGCGCCGGGCATTGCCAGCAGGCCGCGAAAGTCTGCTTTGCACCGGACTTCGGCCTGCACGGAGTCGACGCGTACGCCAAGCTGGGGGGCAAGCGTGTCGCGGATGAGCACGACCGCACAGCCGCTCAGGGCGCCCAGGAGCAACGCCGTCGGGCTTGCCGCCTTGTTCTCGCCACCCAACGTCGGGGGTAAATCGGCCTGCCAGGAGAACGGGCCAGTTTCCACGACAGCCTGCGCGCCATCAGATCGGGCCTTGACGAGAGGACTGACCTTGGCCTTCTCGGGCTCCTTCGTCCACAACTGGATCGATTGCTCGATGACTTCGCGTTTCATGTGCTGCCTCCTCTGGTGGTTACGAGACTTCGCCTACTGCTCCTCTCGACGCCCAACGACCGGCGGACCATGGCGCTCCGCGCCGCAGTCCGACGCCGATTCCGGTCGCGATCACGAAACCGCAAACGCTGGTTCGGGCGTCCGTCGACCTCGTGTCGCGTTCACGGTCGTTCACCCGCGACGGCTGAGCGCAGAGAAGCCGCCGTCGGGTCACGCATCCTTTTTCGGGTGGTGCCCGCCGCCCGGAAACGGGACGCCATGACACCCCTCCGCCAACTCATGCTCGAAGACATGCAGCTTCGTGGATTCTTCCAGCGCACCCATGAGGCCGAAGTCGGATCGGTTCAACCCCGCTCTTTGCCGCGGCTGCGCGCGGCAAACGCCTTAGTTCGTTTCGGCAGCAGCTAGACCTCAACTCAATCCAACCACTGCCGCGGCCCTACCAGCGAGGGCAATAGTTGCTTGGCACCGGATATTGCGTCAGCTATGCGCAGAACCGTGAAGTCGCTGATGGGCCGTGGCAGAGCAGTGGGTGACCAGAACCCGAGCTCGCTTATCTCCTCGCCGTCGGACCGAGAGGCCAGCGCGGTATCGCGTGATTGGCACAGGAAGACGAAGTGGTGCATGTCGGTTTCCGTGTTGTAGTAGATTCCGGAGGTGTGCTGTGCTACCACATGCAGGCCTGTCTCTTCGAGTACCTCTCGAAGTGCAGTTTCCACGATGTTCTCGCCCTCCTCCGCGCCGCCGCCGGGCAACTCCCAGTTGAGGGGCCCATAGGTGTGCTTGACGAGCAGGACGCGGCCTTGAGTATCCAGGATGACGGCGGCTGCTCCTAGCTTCTTTCCGATCATGTCGACCTCAGATGGGATCACGCCTCGATGATGCGTACGGTCAAGTGGCCCGCCGGCCGCATGTCGCTGGGCGAGATCTGGACATCCGCCAGCTGCGCTGCTGTCACATCCGCCCCCCTGAGCTCGGCCTGAGGATGCGTCGTCGCGAGGGCCACCACGCGCATTCCAGCCGCCTGCGCTGCCGTGATGCCGGTGGGGGCGTCCTCGACGACTACGCATCGCTCAGGTGTCACATCGAGCTTCGCGGCCGCTAGCAGGTACGCCTCCGGAGCGGGTTTGCCGCGCTTCACGTCGTCCGCCGTAATGAGAACCGCAGGTAATGGTAAGCCCGTGTGCCGGAGGCGGGTCAAGGCGGTATCTCTCGGTCCCGAAGTCACGATCGCCCATGCATTGCGCGGAAGCGAGCGCAGGAGCTCGGCCACGCCCAGGATCGCTACGACACCATCAGTATCGAATGCTTCGCTCGCGTCCAGGCGAGCTGCTTCCAGTTCGGCAGGCAGATGGGGGGCGACAAGACGAATCGTCTCGACCGTTGGTCTTCCGTGCGCGAACCGCATGACCTCCTCGCTGTCCCGGCAGTGCTCCGCTGCCCATCGTCGCCAGTGGCGCTCGACACAGACTGCCGAGTCAACGAGAACACCATCGAGGTCGAACAGCACTGCGTCGCAGTCCCACTCTGTCATGACCCGCGAGTGACCATCATGGCCGCCGAACGCTGCCGCTGAGCGGGCGCGGCGAGCGAATGCGAGCCACCGATCCGCTCAAGCGGCATGCTCGACCGCCCATGAATCGGACGTCGACCCTCTTCCTCGGGGCGATGTACTCCTCTTCATCCCACGCCTTGCCGATTGCCGCGTCGAGTCGGGTGAGGAGCTGCTGCTCCAGCGACTCCCTGGGTCGGCGGACAAGCATCGCGAGCTGCTGGTCGCCATCGGAGGCGGCCGCGCCACAGCGGACCGGACCGATCCTCCCGGTCGTGATGTCGCCGCCGCTCCTCACCAACGCATCAACGTTCTTGAAGCGCGCCCCTTCCTCCCCCTTGCTCGTCGCCTGACGGGCGAACGCACCGGAGCAGCGGCGGCGCGGAGCGCCGGCGGCTGCATTCGGAAGTTCGACGGCGGGCCAGAGTCGCGACCGCCAGTAGGCCGGCCGTCGTCTGCCGTGAGCCACGGCCAGGATTTCGACTTCGTCACCGCGCCGCCGGTAAACCAGGGTGAAGGGAAATCGTGGGGAGATATA
>Ga0299906_10003114_pt1 | contig 13692 bp, 13 predicted proteins | sample RVTome_14_FD_200259 | JGI IMG/M metagenome (GOLD analysis project Ga0299906, IMG submission 200259) | Soil microbial communities from uranium-contaminated site in the Upper Colorado River Basin, Wyoming, United States - RVT145D125 (version 2) ... | reverse complement strand
CACCGACGTGGGCGGCAGATGCGGGGTACCCAACGCCGACCGCAGGATGTGCCCGACGACCACCAGCTTGAGGAACGACGTACCCACCGCGAGCAGGAACGGGATGACTATGGCCGCGGCGAGCAAGCCCACGACCGCAACCGTACCCTCTATCGGGAGCTCGCCGATCGACTGAGACGGTTGAGCAAGGAGATTCACTCGGTCACTTCCACTCGAGACGACGCGCTCGGCTGGTGCGGGGCGACGGCGTCGGCGATGGCGTCGTTGTCCAAAGGTTCGCCGGCCAGGGTGGTCAACTGACCGTCGCACGAGCCGACCAGATAATACTGCCGGTCGACCCGCAGCAGGTAGATCGTTTTTCGCGCTTCGAGCGGATGGGCTTCGACGACCTCGATCAGACCGGTGCCGGCCCGAAACCGTCGCCGCATCAGCAACGGCAAGCCGAACTTGAGCAGCAGGACACTCGCAACGAGGAGACCGCCGAGGATCAGCAGCATGCGCAGGAAGAGGTCGGCGAACTGCGGATCATCCGACGCCGCGGGCGCCGTCGTCGATTGCGCCAACAGCAGCGTCGTCATGGGCCCAAAGGTCGTCAAGGGAGCAGGACTCCGTCGGAGACGGCGGTGATCCTGACGCCGATCTCGCCGCATGCGGTCACCAACTCGCCGCATCCGATGTCGCGACCGCCGAAACGTATGCACGCATCGCCGCTTCGGTCCCGAGCCAGGTCGAGCACGCTGCCCGCACGTAGCGACTGTACTTGTTTGCCGGTCAATGCGAGCCGCCCGAGCAGGACATAGAGCACCGATTGCGCTTGCGGTGCGGGGTCCACGTCGAGCAGCTCCACCGACAGCGTGGCGTCCGAATCGTGCCGGACCTGCGCCCGGCCCAGCGTCCATCCGCTGTCGCTGCACAACGTCGCTTCGGCCGACAGGTGTGTCAGTGACGTTCGACCCAGCAGTAACACGTCCCCGGTTTCAAGGGCCTCGATGTCGTGGGAATCGACATCGACCGCACCCAGGGCGACACGCAGCGTACAGATCGTTTCGAGGAGATCGGAGGTCGGATCGGCCTGACCATTGACCAACACCGCTGCCCAGCGCGGTTGGAAATCGGATGGAAACAGCAGCTTCACTCGCCCTTCAGCCGATCCGACCGACAATCGGCATGCGGCACACTTTCCGTCCGGCTCGCGTCGGCGCTGCGGATCATGATCGACACGTTGCAGGGTCAGCGTCATGCCGGTATCGGCCAGGGTTCGACTGAACGCGTCCAGCCAGGCGTTCACCGCGTAATCGAACACGCCGCGTTCGGCGTCGAGGAGCGGCCCGGCACCGTGGACGGCCAGATGATCGGCCAGTAGCGGCGTCACGACCGCGCGGACGGCATCCTCGTCCAACTGCAACACGACTTTTTGACGTTCAATCTTCGACGTGAAGGTGCAATGTACCGCGACGATGGGTGCGATGACTTCGGCGGGCTCGCGAACGAGATGCACGGCTCGGCGGACGATCTGACCGGTGAGGTCGGCGGCGGTTCGGCACAACTGATCCGCGAGCACCGCGGCGGTCGGATCACCGTTGACAAACCGGCCGACTTCGGTAGACACCGTGCCGAGAATCGGGCCGAGATACAATGGCGACAGTTCGCCCGATGCCAACACAGGTCTCCCTTGCCGTCAACTGGCTCGGCGGAGCTTGGCGCCCCGCTTGGAAGATTTCTTTTTTACCCCACCGTTCCCGTGCTTCCGGGCCTTCTTCTTGCGCAAGGCCTCCGCGGCGAACGCTTCGAGTTCGGCCGGCTCCTTGAACAAGTGATCGTAGTCGTAGGGTCCGCCGTGATAGTCGCAGTCTTCGGTGGTGTACTCGCGACAGATCTCCGGACGGGTTTCGTAGATGCCGCAGCGGTTGTCCGGCAACAGGTTCTTGCAGCGGCGGTTGATCTGCAGATACCAGTCACCGTCCTCGACGAAGACCGACATGTCTTCGTGCATCAGGTACCAGCGGATGTCGTCGTAGTCGCGCGCGGTGTCCGGCTCGTCGATTTCCAACGCGATGTACTGACAGCACAACGCCGAACAATGCTCGCAAAGCACGCAGCCCATGTCGATGTCCTCCGTGAACGGCCCGCAGGATGTTATCACCCAGGCACAGCCTGCATCGGCTCGGATTGTAGACCGCGTGCGCACCGTGCGTCAACGCAACCATCATGCTCGGGCGGCCTCGGTAAGCGGGTTGATGTGGGTCCACCACCATAAAGTCCCACTTCGTCTCGGCTGGGTACATCTTGCTGTACACCCACGGGATGCAACCCGTGGGCTTGCGGGGTGCTTCGCATCGGGACGTGATTCCGCGCGTCGGTTGTGCGAAGATGTCGTCCGTCGTCATCGATCACGGAACACGAACGGCGCGTACGAGGTAGCTGCGCATGAAGCTGGTTTCGACGGTTCGCACCTGGGGCGAGATGATCAAGTTCTCGCACTCGATCTTCGCGCTGCCGTTTGCGCTGGTGGCGGCGTTTTTGGCGGGTCGCGGGTTGGATTCGGGCCGTCCCGCGGCGAGTCACTTGCTGTTGGTCATGTTGTGCATGATGGCGGCGCGGTCGGTGGCGATGACGTTCAATCGCATCGCCGACGCGGCCATCGACGCGCGGAACCCGCGGACGGCGGGCCGGCCGATCCCGGCGGGCAAGATCTCGCGCGGGGCGGCGTGGGGATTTCTGGTTGTTGCGGTCGTGGTGTTTCTGCTCGGCTGCGCCGGGTTCCGGCTCGTGCATGAGAATCCCTGGCCGATGTACCTGGCCGTGCCGGTGCTGGTTTATCTTTGCGGCTACGCTTATACGAAGCGGTTCACGAAGTGGTCGCATCTCTATCTGGGCAGTGCCATCGCGCTATCGCCGGTCGCGGCCTGGATCGCCGTGCATCCCGCTTCGGTGGGTTGGCCGGCGTTGGTGCTGATGGCGGCGGTCACCTGCTGGATCGGCGGGTTCGACATCATCTATGCCTGCCAGGATGTCGACTGCGATCGCCGCGACGGGCTCTTCTCGTTACCCTCTCGGTGGGGGGTGGCGCGGGCGTTGTGGGCGGCGCGTGTCGCGCACGGGCTCACCGTCGTGCTGCTCGTCGTGCTGGGTCACATCGCGGAACTCGGGACACTTTATCTAATCGGCGTGGCGATCGTCGGCGTGCTGTTGGTCGTAGAAAATGCTCTGGTGCGTGCGAATGATCTATCACGGGTCAACCTGGCGTTTTTCACGGTCAATGGTGTGGTGAGTTTGGTGCTGGGTGGATTGGCGATTGCGGATGTCGTGCTGCGGTGAACCAGAAGCGCCGAGCAAGCTCGGCGGCTAAATGGGTGTTGAAACCAGATTATGGGTGCTGAAACCAGATTATGGGTGCTGAAACGAGAATATGGGTGCTGGGACGAGAATATGGGTGCTGGGACGAGAATCCTTTCTCGTCCCTTCCGTCGCAGGAATCCTTTCCTGCGTAGCGTTTAACGGGAAAGGATCCCCGTGTGGGTGGGTGCGAGAAGGGCTTTTCGCACCAGCAACAAAATGAAACACCGTCTCATACTTGCCGGCATCGTCGCAGTTACCTTGATCATCGATCTGGTCGGGATCGGCTGGGGTCTGCCCTCGCGGTCGGCGGATCGTTTATTGTTCGGCGATGCCGAACCTTGGTCGGGGGCGCGCATCGCCGAACTGACCGACGCCGAAGTACGGCGCGACCTAGAGCGCGGCGCGGATGTCGATCTGAACCCGCGCGAGCGTAGCGGCGCCAGTTCAACGGCTACCGACGCCGAGCGGGCCGAGGTCTATCGGCGCTACCGGCTGTTCAGCCACCAGCCCGACGAGATGATCACGCTGATGGCCATCGCCTCGATGCATCCGGGGCGGTTCGACTTCGATCCGAAGCTCTATCAATACGGCGGGCTGTTCATCTACCCTGTCGCCGCCCTGCTCAAAGCGGGATCTGTGGTCGGAGCGGTCGAGCTGCGCAATGACGTGACCTGGTATCTCGATCATCCCGAGGCGTTCGCGCGGTTTTACGTCGTCGCGCGGCTGTACGTGGTGGCGTTCGCGCTGGCCGGCGTGATCGCGGTCTACCTGCTGACGTGTCGGTTGGCGAACCCGACGGCCGGCCTGGTCGCGGCGGGGTTCGTCGCGCTGATGCCGATCACCGTCAACATGGCCCATGAAGCCAAGCCGCACCTGCCCGCGGCGGTGTTGATGCTGTATGCGGTGTTGGCCGCGCTGCGCTATGTCGACCGGCCGAGCGCGCGATCGCTCGTGTTGCTAGGCGTAACGTGCGGGTTGAGTTTCGGCATGGTGCTCAGCGGATGGGTGATCTTTCTCGTGTTGCCGGTGGTCGCGCTTCTGCGTCACGAACGCTGGAGCCGGCGGGTCAGCACGGTGTTGATCGGTGGGCTCGTCGGAGCGGTCGTTTATGCAATCAGCAACCCGTACGTGGTGATCAACGCCCTGACCAATCGTGCATTGCTGATGAGCAACTTGGATAACTCGACGGCGATGTATCGCGTGGTGAGTCCGGGGGTGGGGCTGGTGCGTACGGCCGGTCACGTCGCCGAGGGAATGAGCCCGCTGCTTGCCGTCACGTCGATCGCCGCGGTGGTGGTCATGGTGTCGTCGCGACACTGGCGGTCGGTGGTCATCGCCCTCACGCCGGCCGGGGTGGTGCTGCTCAACATGGTGCTCGTCGGCGCCCCCAAGCCGGGCGAGTTCGGACGCTTCGCCGTCTTCGCCGACATGATCCTCGCGGTGATGGTCGCCGCCGCCGCGGCGCAGCTCTGGTGGTACGCCAAAGGACCGGTGACCGCCATCCTGGTGCTGTGCACGCTAGGCGTGGCCGTCGACGGGTGGCGTTATGAACGGGGCTTCCTGCGGGATGCGTCCGACGGGCACACCCGCGCCGCCGCCGCCGCGTGGTTGGCCGAGAACCTACCCGCATGCGACGCCCCACCATCACATCGGGCCTCGATCGGCGTACTCAACGACCCGGCTCCCTACCTGACCCCGGCGCTGAACTTCGCCGCGTGCGACGTGATCGTGCTGCCCCCGGACCGCCCGACGGCGATGCCGTCGACCCTGCCGACGCTGCTCATCCACACCGGCGACCGCAACGAACCGCCGCCCGGCACCTGGTGGCGAGGCTTCTACCAGCCGGTACGACAGTTTCCAGCTACTGCGCCGAGGTTCTGGAACCGCCCCACTGTCATCAGTTGGGCCGACAAACCGATCACCATCTACCGGCTCGCCCTTGATCAACTCCTGCCCCGGGGATCGGTCGGCAGGAAAATCGCCACCCGGCCTGCGGGTAACGACGGGTCTTAGCTGCGCGCAACCAACGCCGACGCGGAGCGGTAATCCTGCTCGCTCGCGGACCGGTGACGGCTTGCGTCTACCGCATCTGCAACGAGCGGCCGGGGCGGGTCATGGTGAAGACGCCTTGATCGTCGTCGGTTTTGTACTCGGCCGTGAAGTCGTCACCGCTGATTTGGCCGGACCATTCATAGACGCCGTGCAGGGGCAGGTTCTCCCGGCCGGTGAAATCTAGGCCGAAGTCGCCGACCGTGCCCGTCATGGAGATTGTGTACTCGTACGTGAGAGCCTGCTTGTAGGAGGCTTTGAACCGGGCCTTGAACTGGGTCTCGCCGGTTTGCGTGACGAGGCAGCGCAGCACGCCGCGGTCACCGTCGGTCTTGCTCTCCCACGTTCCCTCCCACGCACCGTCATACTTGCTGTAGGGACCGTGGTCGAGTGCGGTCTGGTAATCGCGTTCGAAGTGAGAGCAGCCGGCGGCGCACCAAAGTACCACCGGTCCGAGTAAGAGCGTAAAGAATCGTCCTCGATCAGGCATGTTGGTATAGTCTCCGGATTCAAACATTCGCCGTGAACGTAATCACTTCATGGCCGAGTAGTCGGTCGGGGTCATGTAGACGGATTCGACCTTGGTCACGATGGGGCCGTCCGCCATGGAGGCTTTGTAGGCTTCCTGCCATTCCGGGTCTTCGCGAAACGCCTTCCAGGCCGCCTCGGCGTGTTCGCGCGACGGATACGCCAGCACGTAGATCAGCGTGTTGTCGGACTTGTCCTCATCGGTCGGGGTCCAGAACCCGACGAGCGTCATACCGTGCTTTTCGAAGATGCGACAGGTGTGATCGCGGAACCGCGCGTGCAGCGCGTCGAGCCGGCCATCGGCCGTGGTGTAGGTGCGCAGCTCGTAGATGCGGTCCTGACCGCTCCCGGCACACCCGAACGGGACCAATGCGAAAACCGGGATCAGCCAACGAAAACCACCGCGAACCTGCATGATCGACTCTCCTTGCGTCACGCTACACCGAATCGGTCGCCTTCGTACGAGGACGGCGGGCATTATAGCGTCATGACGGCCGGTGTCACTACATTACGTCATCCGCGCACAGCCCGGTCTCTTCGACGGTCCTCGCGGCGCAATCGAAGTCGGTGGGCTGATCGTCCGACGGCACATCGCTGACCGTTTCCCGTCCGAGGCGCCGGCCGGTTTCGGAATCGTAGAAATGTGTGACCGCGGTAAAACCGGTGCTTTCGGTAATGAACCGCAGCGTTCCGCAGGTACCGGCGCTCCAGGAAAGCCCTACACACGCACCGTCGCGCACGCGTTGCAGGTCGAGCGTGTAATCGTCAGTGATCTCGTCCGCAACCCCGGGCACCACAATCCCGGGGACCACGCAGCCGGCGGTCATGATCATCATCCATCCGCAAGAACAGACCGCGAGACAAACGAACCGGAAGTTGACGATCATGCGCGATTTCTCTCGGAGGTTTCGCCGCCGAACCCGTAAGCGACAGTGCATCATTCTACGCATCGCGCGGTTCAGCAGGCAACGTCCGTCGCGGTTCACACGGCACGTAGGTGAAGAGGGTGGACCTTGCTCTTGCCGTTCCTGGGGAGTATGGTCCCGGTCGTGTAATGTAGGGGGTTGCGAAACTGGAAAGACGGAAGAGTCGTGTCGGTGAAACTCCTGATCTTGGGAGATGTGGTCGGTCGTCCGGGTCGGTACGTACTGAGCCAGGCGTTGCCGCGACTGGTCCAGGAGCGCGGCGTCGATTTCGTCATCGTCAACGCCGAGAACGTCGCCGGCGGCTCGGGCATCACCCCCCAACTCTACGAGAAGATCATCCGGTACGGCGTGGACGTCATCACCCTGGGCGATCATTGCTATCGTCGGAACGAAATTTTTCCCATCCTCGAACAGGCCGACAACATCATCCGCCCGGCCAACCTCACGCCCACGTCCCCCGGCAAGGGTTGGACGGTCCGCGCGACGAAGTCCGGGGTCAAGGTTGCGGTGTGCACGGTGCTGGGCCAGCTATTCGTCCGGCCGCATGCGGACTGCTTTTTACGAGCGGTGGACCAATTTCTCGGAACCCTGCCGGCCGACGTGCGTATCCGCGTGGTGGAAATGCATGCCGAAGCCACGAGCGAGAAGGTCGCCATGGGCTGGTACCTCGACGGGCGCGCGTCGGTCGTCTTCGGCACGCACACCCACATCCAGACCGCCGACGAGCGCGTGTTGCCCAAAGGCACCGCCTACATCACCGACCTGGGTATGACCGGGCCGTACAACTCGGTGCTCGGCCGGCGTAGCGACCGGGTGATTCGTTTTCTCAGCACCCACGTTCCCAACCGGTTCGACGTGGCCGAGGGCGACGCGCGCGCGTGCGGGGTGGTCGTGACCGTGGACGAAGAATCCGGGCGCGCCACTGCGATTGAACGGGTATGCGTAAGGGAAGATGAATTGCCGGTGGCGGGACAAGATTCGTGAAAAACGCGCGGTCCAGCGCCGAGCAAGCTCGGCGCTGGACTAAATAATATGAAAACTTGAACCTCTATCCCGCGCCGTTGCTGTCCTTGGCGAGGAGTTTTTCCGCCGAACTGATCAGGCGTTCCATGCGGAAGGGTTTGTTGAGGTATTCGTCGACGCCGAGGCTCAAGGCCCACTGATGATGGCGCTTGCCCTGATTGCCGGTGATCATGATCACATAGGGCTTGGTGCCGCGGGGCTTTTTGCTCTTGAGCTTCTCGAGCACCAGGAACCCGCTGCGTTTGGGCAACATGGCATCGAGCACAATGAGGTCCGGCTGGTCCTGCTCGGCCAATTCCAGCGCGGTGTTGCCGTCGCCGGCTTCGACGAGATGGGCCCCTGAATCCCCGAACGCGGTCCGGATGGCGGTGACGATGTCCGGGTCATCATCGACGATCAGAATTTTTTTCTCGGTAAAAGCATCGCTCACGACGTTTCTCCTCCTTCTCAGGAGAGCCTCCCCATGCCCCACAGGACTATACGGGGGGATCGGGCTGCTTTCAAGTACCGGTTCGCCCGATCGAGACGGTTATCGAGACGGATCGGGCCGCCGAGCGGATGTTTCTTGCCGGAGGTCGGCCTGATCGGGTATCCTCGCCGGCCGAGGAGTATCGGTCCATGCAGTTGTTACTCGACGCCGTGGGTATCGAACACGCCCTGAAGACCATCGCGGCGGCTATTCTCGGCGACGCACCGGCCGACGCGGGGCTGGCGGTGATCGGCATCCGCAGCCGGGGCGACGTATTGGCCGAGCGCTTGCTGCCCCTGTTGCGTGTGTCAGGCGATGCGGACATCGAGCACGGCGCCCTCGATATCACCCTCTACCGCGATGATCTTGCCGAAATCGGTCCGGACGCGGTGGTCCGCAAGACGGAAATACCCTTCGACATCGACGACCGGTACATCATTCTGGTGGATGACGTGCTCTGGACGGGGCGGACGATTCGGGCGGCGTTGGACGCCCTGATGGATCTGGGCCGGCCGCGGGCGATCCGCCTGGCGGTGCTGGCGGATCGCCCGGGTCGCGAGCTACCCATTCAGGCCGACTATATCGGAATCCGTACCGCATCGGAGGACGGCCATGTGCGCGTGATGCTGGCCGACACGGACGACGAAGAAACGGTGCAGATCCAATGAGCCGGACCAAGACACGACCCCAGCCGGAGGCGGAGGCGACCGCGCCCAGAACCCGCAAGCGCGAGAAAACCGAATTCGTGTGGCGACGCAAACACTTACTCAGTCTTGAAGAGCTCTCGCGCGAAGAGCTGCTGCACATCCTGAACACGGCCGAGGAGTTCTCGGATGTGTCCAAGCGGAGCGTGAAGAAGGTGCCGGCCCTGCGGGGCAAGGTGGTGGTGAACCTGTTTTTCGAGGACTCGACACGGACGCGCACGAGCTTCACGCTCGCGGCCCAGCGACTCTCGGCCGACGTCATCGAGTTCACGTCGAGCGGTTCGTCGGTGGCCAAGGGCGAGTCGTTGCGGGACACCGCGCAGACCATCGAAGCGATGGGCGTGGACATCATCGTCTGCCGTCACCGCGCCGCCGGCGCGCCGCTGGACCTGACCCGCTGCATCGACACGTGCGTCATCAACGCCGGCGATGGACAGCACGAGCATCCCACGCAGGGTTTGCTGGACCTGTACACCATTCGCGAGATCAAAGGGAAAATCGAGGGTCTGACGGTGGCGATCTGCGGCGACATCGCCCATTCGCGGGTCGCGCGTTCGAATCTCTGGGGGCTGACCAAACTCGGCGCCCGGGTGATCCTGGTCGGCCCGAAGACGGTGGTGCCGTCGGCGATGCGCGAACTCGGGGCCGAGATCAGCCACAATCTCGACGAGGTGTTGCCGGAGGTCGATGTCATCAACATGCTCCGCATTCAGCGCGAGCGCATCACCAGCCAGGTCTTTCCGTCGGTCGAGGAATATTCTCGCCTGTTCTGCCTGACCTCGCAGCGACTGTCGCGGGCCAAGCGGGACATGCTGGTCATGCACCCGGGCCCGATCAACCGGGGGGTGGAAGTGGCGCCCGAAGTGGCCGACGGACCGCAAAGCACGATCCTGCGTCAGGTCTCGAACGGTCTGGCGGTGCGCATGGCGGTCTTGTTCCTCGTGAACCAGGCCGCGGCGAGCAAAAAGGGATGAAGAATGGGGGATTATCGCCTGACCGCGCGTCCATCGCTCATCCTTCATCCTTCATCTCTCATCCTTCCGGACGTCTTCGCACGGCCGCCGTATTGAATCTGTTCGTCCCGGGTGCGGGTTTGATCTTGCTTCGCCGGGAGTGGCTGGGTTTTGCCGCGGCGGTGTTGTTCGGTCTGTGCGTTGCGGTGGGCATGTTCTGCTGGCTGATCGCGCCGACCGCGTTGCCGTTCTGGTCGCCGATCGTGGCGTGGTGTACCTCGGCCGGGACTTGGGTGGCCGCGCAAATGTTGCTCCGGAGCCGGCGCGCGTTCCTGCGCGACCCGGACCTGCCCGAACAACTGGCATCCTTGCGGCGTCAGGCCGAATCGGCCCTCGAGGCCGGTAACCTCAACCAAGCACGCGGACTGGTCCGAATCGCGTTGACGCTGGATGATGAGGACGTCGAAACGAACGTTTCCTGGGCCCGGCTGCTGGATGCGGAAGGAAAACCTAAAGAGTCGCGCCGCGTTTGGCGACGTGTTTCGAGGCTTGATCCTGGTTCCGGTGCGCGATCCGGGGTATCGGACGCGCCGGTTTCCCACCGCGACTGATCGGTCCGGGTGGGAACCACGCCCATGTGCGGCATCGACGAAAGCCGAATGCCGACAACAGGTTATAAGCCGGGAGGAAGACCCCAACCCTACTTTGCGATTCATCTGTCGGGGGGCGTGTTGCTGGAATCGAAACTCGCGGCTAGAATCGGTGCGGGCATCGGTCTCGCGATGCGCCCGGTGCGAGTTCGTGAGTCTGTCGGTTGAAGACATCCGTGTTGTCGACCGGAATTCGCCGATGAAGTACCAAGGATCGAACGACCCTGGCAACGCTACGTCCCGGTTCGGACGTAGCCGGATGCCTTGAACCCAAGGGGAAGCAAAGATGTTTGAGCGGTTCACCGATCGCGCCCGCAAGGTCATGGCCCTGGCCAACCAGGAAGCCCAGCGGTTCAACCATGAGTACATCGGAACCGAGCACATCCTGCTCGGCCTGGTCAAGGAAGGCTCGGGAGTCGGCGCGAACGTGCTGAAGAACCTCGACGTCGATCTGCGCAAGGTCCGTCTCGAGGTCGAGAAGCTGGTCAAGAGCGGCCCGGACATGGTCACCATGGGCAAGCTACCGCAGACCCCGCGGGCGAAGAAAGTCATCGAATACGCCATCGAGGAAGCCCGCAACCTGAACCACAACTATGTCGGCACCGAGCATCTGCTGCTCGGGCTGCTGCGCGAGCAGGACGGCGTCGCGGCCCAGGTGCTCGAGAACCTCGGACTGAAGCTCGAAGAGGTGCGCGAGGAAGTGCTGAATCTGCTCGGGGCCGGCGAGGGCGCCGAAGAAGGCGGCGCGATGCCGCAGCCGGAAACCGGCGGCCGCAAGAGCAAGAGCAAAACCCCGGCCCTCGACTCGTTCGGTCGCGACCTGACCGAGTTGGCCCGCGAAAGTAAACTCGATCCGGTGATCGGGCGTCAGGACGAAATCGAGCGCGTCGTTCAGATTCTGTCCCGCCGCCGGAAGAACAATCCGGTGCTGCTGGGCGAAGCCGGGGTGGGCAAGACCGCGATCGTCGAAGGACTCGCCCAGAAAATCGTCGAGAACGACGTGCCGGAGTTGCTGACCAACCGACGCATCGTGGTGCTCGACCTGGCCATGATGGTCGCGGGCACGAAGTACCGCGGGCAGTTTGAAGAACGCATCAAAGCGGTCATGAACGAGGTGCGGCGCAGCAAAAGCGTCATCCTGTTCATCGACGAGTTGCACACGCTGGTCGGCGCCGGCGGGGCCGAGGGCGCGATTGACGCGTCGAACGTGCTCAAGCCCGCCCTGTCGCGCGGCGAGATCCAGTGCATCGGGGCGACGACGCTGGACGAATACCGCAAGTACATCGAGAAGGACGGCGCGTTGGAGCGCCGGTTTCAGCAGATCATCGTCGACCAGCCGACGCCGGCCGAGACGATCGAGATTCTCAAAGGCCTGCGGGATCGCTACGAGGCCCACCACCGCGTGCAGATCACCGATCCGGCCCTGACCTCGGCGGTCGAGCTGTCCAACCGGTACGTGACCGGCCGGGTCCAGCCCGACAAGTCAATCGACGTGATTGATGAAGCCGGGGCGCGGGTGCGGCTCAAGTCGATGACCAAGCCGCCGAACCTGACCGACATCGAAAAAGAAATCGAGAAGATGACCATCGAGAAGGATGAGGCCGTCCGCGCCGCCGATTACGAGCGGGCCGCTGAATACCGTGACCGCGCCGAGTCGATCAAGCTGAAGAAGGACGCCCTGCAATCCGAGTGGCGGGACCGCTCGAAAGAGATCGACGGCATCGTCGACGACGAGGTCATCGCCGATGTCGTGGCCAAGATGACCGGCATTCCGTTGCAGCGTCTCGAGAAGGACGAGGCTCAGCGGTTGCTGTCGCTCGAGCAGGAACTGCACAAATCGGTGGTGTCGCAGGACGAGGCCATCCAGGCGGTGGCCCGGTCGGTGCGTCGCTCGCGGAGCGGGCTCAAGGACCCCAACCGTCCGATGGGATCGTTCATCTTCATCGGCCCGTCCGGCGTGGGCAAGACTTACCTCGCCAAATGCCTGGCCGAGTTCATGTTCGGCGACGAAGATGCGATGGTCATCATCGACATGTCCGAGTACATGGAGAAGCACAACGTCTCGCGCCTGGTCGGCGCCCCTCCGGGATACGTCGGCTACGAAGAAGGCGGGCAGCTGACCGAGAAGATTCGGCGGCGTCCCTACTCGGTGATCCTGCTTGACGAGATCGAGAAGGCTCACCCCGACGTGTTCAACATCCTGCTCCAGATCATGGAGGAAGGCCGTTTGACCGACAACGTCGGCCGGCACGTCGATTTCAAGAACACGATCCTGATCATGACCTCGAACATCGGGGCGAACAAGATCACCTCGGGCGGCGGATTCGGCTTCGAGAAGCGCGACGAAGAGGTGACCTACGAGAAGATGAAGCAGACCCTCAAGAGCGAGGTCGAGAACTACTTCCGGCCGGAGTTCCTCAACCGGGTCGACGAACTCGTCGTCTTCCACAAGCTGACCCACAAGGACCTGACCGGCATCGTCGACCTCGAGGTCCGCAAGGTCGCCGACCGGCTGGCCGAGCACGGGCTCATCCTCGAACTCACGCAGGAAGCCAAGGACCTCCTCATCGAGAAGGGTACCGACGAGAAGTTCGGCGCCAGACCGCTGCGTCGGGCGATCGAGCATAACGTCGAGGACGCCCTCTCCGAGGCCATCCTCCGCGGCGATTATCAGGGTAAGGACCGGGTGGTGGTCAGCGTGCGTGAGACCAACGACGAGAAACACCTCTACTTCGAGGCATTCGCTTCCGAAGTCGACGGTGAAGAAACGGTCGGCGCCGGCGCCGATGTGGCCGACGCGACTTAAGTCGTCGGCCTGGAACGCACACAACCAAGCCGTCAGGCGAACCACGATGCTTCAATCCGTCCTCAAGTAGGCCTGTCTTCGTGTCCGATAATGCGCCTAGAACGAGGCGCGACGCTCCCTTCGCGCCCGGACGGGACGATATGTTGTGGCGGATGTACTCGACCAATCCGAAGTGGATGCCCTACTCTCCGCGGTGAATACCGGCGGCAATCCCGAGCCGGCGGCCGCCGCGGCCGTACCGACCC
>Ga0299906_10003113_pt1 | contig 13692 bp, 14 predicted proteins | sample RVTome_14_FD_200259 | JGI IMG/M metagenome (GOLD analysis project Ga0299906, IMG submission 200259) | Soil microbial communities from uranium-contaminated site in the Upper Colorado River Basin, Wyoming, United States - RVT145D125 (version 2) ... | reverse complement strand
GCCTCACCAGTGCCTCGGTGAACCTGTCGCTCCAGGCGTACGGCTTCCTCAGCGCCGGCACGGTGGGCGACACTTCCATCGTGCTCAACGCGACTACGGCGATCGGTACGAACAATCTCGTCGTGACGGTGACCCCGTCGTGGAACTCGGGCGCCAACACGGTCACGTGGTCGTGCGCGGTCACCCCGACCAAGTACGAGCCGTCGAGCTGCCGTAACGACTAACAAGACACGGCCTGGTGGCGCCCGGCGACCCCGGGCGCGCCAAGCGCCAACGAAACGGGCCCGAGCGGCCCGTTTCGCTTTTCCGCCGCACCGCACGGCATGGCACGCTCGCCGCCATCGATCGAACGGCGCCGCGATTCAGGGCAGCTAGAGCTCCTCTGCGAGGCCGAGGAGCGTACAGAGCGAATCACCGGGCGGGGCTCGAAGCGCGATCGCATGGAGCTCGAACGCCGCGAGCGGCTCCGCCGCATAGAGGTGGCTGAAGCCGGCCCGCCGCAAGGCGTCGCGGAGCGAGCGCCGGGTGAAGCCGGTCTTGTGCGCGTAGAAATCCACCTTGGTCTTCTCGATCGCCCGGCCGAGCCCGTACAGCACGTCGCGCACCGTGATCGGGCCCGCGGGCGAGGTATACAGGAGATCCTCCATGTCGCGCCCGCGCTCCACCATCTCGCGCGCGACCGCGCCGACGTCCGGAACGCGGATCTCCGCGAACCCCTCCGGCTTGAGCACGTGCGCGAAGCCCGCAAGCACCCTGGGCACGTCATGCGCGTAGTAGTGCTCCAGGTTGTGGGAGCAGTAAACGGCATCGAAGAGACTCGGCTCCAGGCGCTGCAAGTCGCGGGCGTCCAGCAGGACATCCGGTCTCGCGTTGGCGTCGATGTCCAGCATCAGGTGCCCCCATCCCGCATAGTGGGGCGGGATGGCGATCGCCTTGCTGCCGCCGCCGACGTTCAGCACGTTGCGCCTGGACCGGTCGTGTGCGCCGCGGAACGGCGCCGGCACCGCGGGCCGGCCCGGGCGGCCGAGGCTGGCGAGCAGGCGAAGCAGCATGGTTGTTAGTGAAGCACAGCAACCGGGTGGGTCGCAACACGGTCGCTGCGTATAATTGCACGCGTGCTAGGCGATCTGTTGTCGCGCGCAGCGCGCCTTCTGGCGCGAGGATCCACCGGCTCCGTCGACGATGTCGTGGCGCGAGCGCAAGCGCTCGCACTGCGCGGCGACTTCGAGGCGGCGGCGTCGGAGCTCGAGGCGGCGCTCCGGATCGAGCCGCGCTCCGCAGCGCTCTTGGGACGGCTTGCCGACCTGAGATTCGAGCTCGGCCTGGTGGATGCGGCCATTTCGGCCTATCGCCAGGCACTCGAGCTCGATCCTCGCACGCCGCGAATCAGGTCGAATCTGCTGTTCGCGCTCGCGCACCGCGTGGACGATCCGGAGTCGCTGCTCGATGACCATCTCCGCTGGGCGGCGATTGCGACCGAGCGCCCGGCTGCGCCGCCGCGGGATTTTCACAACGATCGCGACCCGGAGCGGCCGTTGCGCGTCGGGTATGTCTCGGCCGACTTCAAGGGGCACGCGGTCTCCCTGTTCATCGAGCCGTTGCTCGCGCGCCACGATCTGGCGCGGGTCGTCGTTCATTGCTACGACAACGCGCCGTCGACGGATGACGTCGCGAAGCGGTTGCGAAGCTACGGCGCCGTGTGGCGCGAGGTCAACGGGCTGGACGGCGACGGCTTTCGGAGGCAAGTGCTGGCCGACGGAATCGACCTTCTGATCGATCTGTCGGGTCACACTGCCGGGAACCGTCTGCCCGATCTCGCTCGGCGGCTGGCGCCCGTGCAGGCCACGTATCTCGGCTATCACGGGACGACGGGCCTCGGCACAATGGACTACCGGATCACCGATCCGTACGCCGACCCCCCCGGGGAAACGGAGCGGCACTACGTCGAGCAGCTCGCGCGCATGCCGCACTGCCTGTGGTGCTACCGTCCGGCGACGCACGAGCCGGAGCGCGCCGCCGTGGGGCGGCGCGACGAGCGACTCACGTTTGCGTCGCTGAACAACCTGCGCAAGATCTCCGCGCCGGTGCTTGCCGCGTGGGCCCGGATCCTGCTGGCGTTGCCCGAAGCGCGCCTGGTCATCGCCGGCGCCTCGGAGGGGTCGGCGTTGCGCGGCGTTCTCGCGCAGCTCGCGCGGAACGGCGTCGATCAGGAGCGCGTGGAGTGCATCCGCTGGCTGTCGCCGGCGGAGTTCGCTGCGCTGCACGGACGCATCGACCTGGCGCTCGACACCTATCCCTTCAACGGCGGGACAACGACCATCGAGGCGCTCGCCCGCGGCGTGCCCGTCGTGTCCTGGTCCGGGCGGACGGGGGCTAGCCGCTGCGGCCGGACCATCCTTTCCAACGTCGGCCTCCCGGAGCTGGTCGCGGACAACGCCGAGCGCTACGTCGCGACCGGGGTGAGTCTCGCTCGGGACCGCGCTCGCCTATCGACCCTGAGGACGGGTCTGCCGGGCCGGGTCCGGCGCTCGCCGCTCATGGACGAAGCACGCTTCGTCGCGGAGCTCGAGCAGCTCTATCGCGGCATGTGGCGTAGCTGGTGCCTCGAACAGCCCGAATGGCCGGCGAGGACGTGAACGGTAAGGGCGCGGGGCGCCGTGACGTGCTTCGCCCCGCGGTCGCGGCCGCGACGACCAGAGCGCCTTCAAACCCTGTCGTAGGTGTCGGAATGATCGATTGCGAACTTGAGGATCGAATCGATCGCCCGGTGTTCCGGCGTTCCCTTGGTGGTCAAGCGTGTGTAGAACGCCGCGTCAGCTGGGTCGTCTAAACCGGCTCCGGACAGGGTGAGCTTGACCAGGTCCACGAAGGCCTCATCGATGCGTTCCCCCAGACCTTCGCGAGCACCGGGCTCCGCGCCGAGCAGGTCGAGCAGCGCGCCCCGGAACTCCTGGTAGTACTCGGAGAGCCTCGGTGCGGTGACGAGAAGCGGCCAGTGCTCATAGTCGCGCATCAGTCGTGCTGCCCAGCTGGCGGCATGTGCCTGCCGAGCGAGGAACAGCTCGTCGACGCACTCAACGCGGCCTTGTGCGGCAGTGATGCACGATGAAAGATACTGCATGAAGATCACGTTCCTTGTCGCCGCCTCGGTGCGGCGGAAGCTCTCGACGAGGTAGGGGCGACGGTGGACCGAGTAGAGGGTCGACGAGTAGGCGCGCACGTGGGTGAGGACGCGGTCCACCGCCTGCGGGTCGCGATACGGGCGCATCGGATGGGGTTGCAAGTCGATGGCAACCTTGCTCGCGCCGGCCTTGCTGCGCAGGCGGAATCGGACGGCCCGTCCCCTTACGCAAGAGAGCCCCGCGTCCGCATCCAGCGTCCTCACCACGCGTTCGACGGTCTCCGGCACGAGGAAGTCATCCTGGCCGCAAAGCATGACGAGGCGGGCGCGAAGCCGATCCATCGACTGGCAGAGTTTGTCAAGAAACCGCGTGCCGTGCGCATATTGATGGAGGTCGATCCAGAGCTCGGGGTAGCGGGAAACACAGGACTCGACGAACTCGCGGTGCGCGCCGCTGCTATCGTCCGCGAGAACGATGTGCCCGGGGTACTCGAGCGACTTCAGATGATCGAGGGAACGCCGCAGGAACGGCGTGCCTTCGTAAGTAGGGATGATGAGCGAGAAAACGCTATCGTCTTCGATCAGCATAGCGGCATGTAGATCGCCCGCGAGCTTAGCACGCGACCGGTAGGGGGCGCCGTGACCGATACACTCGCGGAGCGGAGAGCTGTTGTCGGCTCAGGCGAGCCCCGGATCGTGGGCGAGGCTCTCGGGACCGCGCAGGTCGAGCCGGCATGGCATCCGCCGAGCTGCCTCGCGCGGTAGCCTTTGCGCTGGTGCCAGAGGAGGGCGCTCCGGATGCGCGCGACTACGCTGTTGATTGCCTTGTTGATGCTCGCCGTGGCCGGGCTGAGTGGTCTCGTGCTCTTCGGAGCTTCCGACTCGGTCGTAGATCTCGATCAGCGGATCTATGACCGCGCCACTGGCGGGGTGCACTGGAAATCCGGGAGCGCTGTTTGCCCGGGACCGTACCGCGTGCCGATCGAGCTCTTCATCTGCATCCGAGACCAACACCGACGCGAACTCGGCAAGTGCCCGCGGCTCGAGCGTGTGGCGTTCGGCACCGATCGACTCCAGCGGCCGACAGTGTCAATGGAGGGATCGACGCCGTACTGCGAGGGTGAGCCCGCCGGGCAGTTCAGCGCCGGCATGAACCTGGTTCACGACCGGTAGGCGGTGGCACGCCCAGCGGTATCACGCAAGCCCGGGATCCCCGACGACGCCCTCGAGGCGCGGCAGGTTGAGCCGGCGCGGCGCGATCACCTTCTGGTCCTGCAGGTACTGCGCGACGACCTCCCAGATCGGCTCGCCCACCGGGTTCTCCTGCACCGACGCCCAGCCGGCGACCTTGTAGGTCCGGCTCGGGTCGATCGGCTTGCCGGCGACGCGCAGGTCCGAGATGCGGGCTCCGGGCCGCGCGCGGGGGCTGCAGGCGAAGGTCAATCCGCCGACGCGCACCATGTCGCCGCCCTGCTGCAGGTAGGGATCGGGGTTGAAGAGGTTGTCGCAGACGTCCTCGAGGATCGCTTTGATCCGCGCGCCGGTGAGGTCGTTCAGCGTGCATTGCGGGTAAGTGATCGCGGTCTGGTCCATCACGTGCTCCAGCGTGATGGTCTCGCCCGAGAGCACCGTGGTCCCCCAGCGGAAGCCCGGCGAGAGCGCGATCTGGGCGCCCTTGACCTCCAGCATCGCGTCGACGATCAGCTGGTCGAACGTGCCGTTGAAGTTCCCGCGACGGTAGAGCAGGCCCTCGGTCACCGCGAGCTTCTCGGCCAGCGTCGCCTCGTACGGCGCGCGCAGCCGGCGAACGAGGGTCTCCATGGCCGGATCGGCCGGCAGCAGATTCGCGAACACCGGGAGCAGGCGGTAGCGGAAGTCGCTGACCTTGCGGTCGCGCACCTGGAGGTCGAGCACGCCGAGGAACTTCCCGTTCGAGCCGCCGTTCGTGACGATCGTGCGTCCCCCGGGATTCGCGATGATCGACGGCTGCGGCACCGCGTCGTGCGTGTGGCCGCCGAGAATGACGTCGATGCCGCGCACGCGCGAGGCGAGCTTGAGGTCGACGTCCATGCCGTTGTGCGACAGGAGCGCCACGACCTGCGCGCCGTTCGCGCGCACCGTCTCGACGTGCCGCTGGAGCTCCTCCTCCTGGATGCCGAACGTCCATTCGGGGACGAGGTGCCGCGGGTTGGCGATCGGCGTGTAGGGGAAGGCCTGGCCGATGATCGCCACCGGGATCCCGCCGACCTGCCGCAGGGTCCAGGGCTTGAACACCGGATCGCCGAAGTCCTGCGTCTTGACGTTGTGCGCGACGAACTCGATCCGTCCGGCGAGCTCCTTCGTGATGGCCCGCTTGACGCGCTCCGCGCCGTACGTGAACTCCCAGTGCGCCGTCATGACGTCCACGCCGAGGAGCTTCTGCGCCGCGATCATGTCGGCGCCCTGCGTCCATAGCGCGATTGCCGACCCTTGCCACGTGTCGCCGCCGTCGAGGAGGAGCGCGCCCGGGCGGTCGGCTCGGACGCGCTTGACCAGCGTTGCGAGATGCGCGAACCCGCCTGCCTTGCCGTAGATGCGCGCGGCGCGCTCGAAGTCGAGGCAGGTGAACGCGTAAGCCTCGGGCGAGCCGGGTCTGACACCGAACGCCTTCAGGAGGTGCTCGGCGACGAGATGTGGCGGCTTGCCCGCCGCGTTGCCCACGCCGATGTTGGCGCTCGGCTCGCGAAAGTAGATCGGCAGGAGCTGCGCGTGGGTGTCGGTGATGTGCAGCAGCGAGACGTTGCCGAACCGCGGCACGTGATAGAGCGCGTCGGCGCTCCCCTGAGCGAGCGCCTGCCGCGCGTCGAGCGCAAGCCCCGCGGCCGCGGCAGCGGCAAGGAGCTCGAGGAACTCGCGGCGGTTCACGCAGGAGGGGCGCCCAGGGACCGAAAACTGCGGCGACCGGCCGTCCTGCGCCGCCTGCTTCAGTCGGATCGCCGGATGGCTGCCGCTACTTGTTGACCGGCGAGTTCGGGTCCACGAGCAGCGCCACGAGATCCTTGATCTGCTGCTCGGTGAGCGCGCCGAAATGGCCGAACCGGGGCATGGCGGAGCACGCGCTGAAGGCCTTCGAGTTGTAGATCCTGCCGTACGCGTACTTCTGCATGTCCGGTCCGTACCCGCGGAGCTTGCCGAACTGATACAGGCTCGGCCCGACCGTGCCGAACGAGGTCGTCTGCGGCGCGATCTGGTGGCAGTTGTAGCAGCTCCCGCCGCGCACGTCGGGTTTGTCGCTCCAGGTCAGGCCGCGCCCGCTCTGCGCGATCCGTTCGCCCTGCTTCCAGTCACCCACGAGCTTGCCGTCGGCCGGAAACTTGATCGACGCGAGTTGCGCCGCCTCCAGCCGCTTGGCGACCTCCGGCGGCGGCTTGTTGCTGTATTGCGTGCAGGCGCGCTGCAGCTCGTCCTGCTCCAACCGGTCGAGCGCGGCGGCGCCACGCGCCTGGAAGTCGCGCTTGAGCAGCCGCTGAGCTTCGTCGCGGTAGGTCTGGTCATCCTTCACCGCCGCGCATCCTGCGACCCCGGCCGCCGCGGCCAAAATGAGAATCCTCTTCATCGCCGTCTCCTCGCCCGCCGGTTCAGCGCTTGATTCCAGGACCGCGGTACGTCTGCCCCGCGGAGTTCACCGCCATGTAGGTGAGGAGCGCGGTGATCGTATCGGACACGTAGCCGGGCTGCGGGAAGCGCTGCTGGCGGAAGCAGTCAGCCATTCGCCACTGCAGCGTGTGCATGAGCCCGCCGGTCATCCGGTAGCCGGGCCAGCCCTCGTAGCTGCGGATCGCCTGCGCCGGCGTGGTGAAGTTGGGGAGGTTTTGGGTGCGGATGCGCAGCCCGTCCTCGCCGTGGCACGTGGCGCACGAGAAGTCGTACGGCCCGGCACGGTAGTAGTAGATCCGGCGGCCGACCTCGTAGGTGTCGCGCTCGCTCGGGTGGGTCTGCCCAGGGGCGATCTTCATGCCGCGCGACTGACCCGCCACGTACGTGACGATGGAGACCGCGTCCGGTGTGTAGACCGCGGTGCTGAAGGGCCGCTTGGCGAGCTCCTCGGCACCGAAGCCCTGCAGGGTCACCATGCAATGCACGATGCGCCGCTCGGCGTCCATCACCTTGCCCACGTCGGCGAAGTAGCGGGGCAGCTGAACGTAGGCCCCCTTGACGACGCCGGGCCCGAGGCCGAGGTCGCATTGCTCGAGCGACGCGTTCTTGGGTCCGCGCCTGGTCTTCCAGAGCGCCTCGCCCCTGGCCTCGAACAGCTCGGCAGGGTTGTCCGCCTCGAGTACCGCGCGGAACTTCTCGAAGTCGGCAGTGACGGGATCGGTCTCGGCGCCCGGCTTCGACTGGGCGGCGGCTTGCGGCAAAGGTGCCGCGGCTGCGAGCACAGCCGCGGCGCATAGAGCAAGTCCGAATTTCATGCACTCCTCCTCGTTGCAGGAGACGGCGCGGACGGTCTTGGTCCGCACGCCGCGATTCTTACGTCGCGATCGGTCCGGCCGGGATCCCGGCCGGGTCCGCTTCTGGTCAGCCGGCCGCGAGCGTCACCTCGTCGGTGCGCCGATCGCCCTTATTGTCGATCCACGTGATCGTCAGCTTGTCGCCCGGTTTGGCGCCCTTCACCTTGAAGCCGAAGACCGGGTTCCGCGAGATCGCCTGGCTCACTTCGGCCTGGAACACCGGCTTGCCGTTGAGCTGCGCGGTGATCGTCTGGATGAAGTGCAGCGGGACCAGCTTCCCGTCCGGGCCCTTGCGCTGGCCGGTCTCCATGGGGTGCGCCATCAGCACCCGCACGTCGGCGACGTCGCCCTCGAGCCGGGCGCGGATTTTCATCGGATCTGCCATGGCTTTCCTCCGCTCAGCCGCCGCACCCGCCGATGGTCACCTTGACCTCCTTGACGGCGGTGTAGAACTTGCCGTCGGCAGCGGTGACCACCGCGCGAACGTTCGACGACTGCCCGATCTTGACACGCAGCGCGACGAACGGCAGCGCGCCTTGCGCGAAGTCGAAGCTCCCGGCGTAGGGGAACGGGTTCTTCTCGATCAGCACTGCGATCGACTTCGTGCCCGGGATGCTGCTCTGGATCTCGATCGGCACGACCGCGCCGTTCTCGGCGATGTCCGGGGCCCGGATCGCGATGTCCTTCGTCTCGGTGGGCGAGGTCACCCTGAGGCTCTGCAGCGCGTCGCCGACGGTCTTCGCCGCGAACGCGCTCTTGTTCCAATCGGCGAGCGCGTCGGACGGACGGAGCAGCCCGGCAGCCATCGCGGCGGCGAGCAGGCTGCCCGCGCCGGCGCCCTTGAGGGCCGCTCTACGGGAAAAGTCGGTCATGCGTCTGCTCTCCTCTCTCTCGCTTCCGGTGGGCGGCGTAGCGTACTCAGAAAGCGGCATGGTTTTCAAGGGTTTTGCGCGAACGATGTGCTGATGCCCGGATAAGGCTCGCTGATTGTGGCGGGGGCGAATTCGCTAGCCGTCCGGGTTCACGAAGCGGCCCGATTTCCCACCGGCCTTCTCGAGCAGCCGGATCGCCTCGATTCGCATCCCCCGATCGACCGCCTTGCACATATCGTAAACGGTCAACAGCCCCATGGCGACGGCGGTGAGCGCCTCCATCTCGACGCCGGTGCGTCCCACCGTCTCGACGGTCACGCTGAGCTGGATCGCCGGCTCGCGCCGCTCGGCGGTGAACTCCGCCGCAACCCGCGTGAGGGCCAGCGGATGGGCGAGCGGGATGAGGTCGGCGGTTCGCTTGGCCGCCTGGATCGCGGCGATGCGTGCGATGCCTAGGACATCGCCTTTCGCGGCCGTGCCGGCCTCGATCAGGGCCAGGGTCTCGGGTCGCATCACGATCCTGCCGGCCGCGCGCGCTAGCCGGCGGGTCTCGGTTTTCGCGCCGACGTCGACCATGTGTGCCGCCCCTTGAGCGTCGAAATGGGTGAGTGCCATGAGCTTTGAGTCTCCGCCGTCTCGCCCGGGGAACCATATCAGCCTTGCGGGTATCATAACGCGGTGCATCGCCTCGGTTCGCTCTTCCTCGCTCTCGCGCTTGCGGCTGCGCCCGGCGCGCGCGCACAGACCCTCCCCGACCTCGGCGAGAGCGCCCAGACGGAGCTGACGCCGCAGCAGGAGCGCCGGATCGGGGACGCGATCATGCGCGAGATCCGTCGCGACCCGGACTACGTCCGCGACCCAGAGGTCGGCGACTACGTCCAGCAGGTCGGCTTTCGCCTGGTCGCGGCGAGCCCGGAGTCGCGCCGGCACTTCGAGTTCTTCGTGGTTCGCGACCGGACGGTGAACGCCTTCGCGATGCCGGGCGGCTATATCGGCGTGCACACCGGCCTGCTGCTCGCGGCGCAGACGGAGTCGGAGTTCGCCGGGGTGCTCGCGCACGAGCTGGCGCACGTGCTGCAACGGCACCTCGCGCGCCAGTTCGAGGCGCAGGCCAAGGCCACCCACCTGTCGCTGCTCGCGTTTGCGCTCTCGGTGCTCGCTGCCAGCTCCAACCCCCAGGCGGCGCAGGCGGGGATCGTGGCGGCGCAGGCGGCGCCGGCGGCGGTCTTCCTCAACTACAGCCGCGACTTCGAGCGCGAGGCCGACCGGGTCGGCTACCAGATCCTCGAGGCGAGCGGCTACGACACGGCGGGCATGCCGGGGTTCTTCGAGCGGCTGCAGAAGGCGACGCGGCTCTACGAGAACAACGCGCCGGTCTACGTGCGCACGCACCCGCTCACGACCGAGCGCATCGCCGACATGCAGAACCGCCAGGCGACCGCGCCGTACCGGCAGCGGCCCGACAGCCACGAGTTCCAGCTCGTGCGGGCGAAGCTGCGCGCCGCCGACGGCCGGCCGGAGGACGCCGTCGCGTTCTTCCGCACCGCGCTCGCGGAGCGCCGGTTCGCGGACGAGGCGGCAGTGCGCTACGGATACGCCGCGGCGCTGGCCCGCGCCCGGGACTTCAAGGCCGCGGACGCCGAGATCACTGCCGTGCGCAAGACGGCGCGACCGCATCCGATGTACGAGACGCTCGCTGCGCGGATCAAGGCGGGCGCCGACGACCTCGCCGGGGCGGACCGGATCCTCGCCGCGGCGAGCCAGACGTACCCGGACGTCTTCGCGATCAGGCTCGACCGAGCCGAGATTCTGCAACGGCTCGGCCGCGAGAAGGAGGCGGTTGCGCTCCTCGACGAGCTCGCCAAGCGGCGCCCGGCCGATGCGCAGCTCTACCAGTTGCTCGCCAAGTCCTACGCCGCGCTCGGCGCGCGCACCCAGCAGCACCGGGCGCTCGCCGAGGCGTATTATCTGCAGGGCAGCGTGCCCACCGCGATCGAGCAGCTGCAGTTCGCCCAGACCGCCGGCGACAGCGATTTCTACACGCTGTCCGCGATCGACGCGCGGCTGCGCGAGCTGAAGCGCATCCAGGTGGAAGAGCTCAAGGAGCGCAAGAAGTAGGGCGCCGGAAGCGCGACGCGCTGCCGGCCTGACCCCGCGCGCCGCTCACGCCTTGGCGGGCACCTCGAAGTACGCCTCGTACAGCAGGTCGAAGGTCTTCTCGGTCTCGGCGAGCAGCTCGTCGTCGGTCGTCGCCCGGCGCTTCGCGCCCGCGAGCAGCGTCTCGACGCCGGCCGCCTCGGGAACCCGGGTCCCGCCGGCCTCGAGCACGTGCACGAGCCGGCCGATCTTCACCAGCGCCGGGTTCCGGTCGAGCTTGAAGCTCCCGAGCAGCTGCTCATACGTGACCTCGTGCTTGCTGTTATGGAAGGTGGCGCCGTCGAACCCGAAGCTCACCGCGGTCGCCGGGGAGGCTGCGCCCTTGTCGAGCCAGATCAGGCTCGCCTCCGGGTCGATGAAACGCCGGATCAGCCACGCCGAGGCAAGGCGGTCGGTGAAGAGCGGCGTCCGCGTGGCCCAGGCGCGGCGAAAGTAGGTCCGGTTCGAGCGCGCGACACCGGCCTTGGGGGAGGCCGCCTTGGCTTCGGGGAACATCAGCTCGCGGACCGCCACCTCCATCTCGGCGAGCGCCTTGTCCGCCTTGGCCTTCAGCGGCGAGCCGAAGAAGTCGAGCGCGCTGATCGCCTCCAGGTCGCGCCGCTGCTTCCCGAGGACGCGGCTGATCGCCACCGGGTCCGAGATCCCGAAGCCGGCCTTCAGCGACTCCACGATCTTGGTGAGCTCGCGATACTGCGCCGAGCGATCGAACAGCCCGCGGAACTGCTTCGACTGTCCCTCGTTGACGCTCCTCACCCACAGGATGTGGGCGCTGCCGTTGATGCGCTCGACGTACTCCGCCAGCTTGGTGAGGCCCGACCGCGCCTCGGCCGAGTCCGGCAGCAGATAGACGCCGTCGCGGAGCACCGCGCAACCGAGCGTCTCCAGCGTCCGCAGCACCTTCATGCGCCCGCCGGCGTCGTCGGTCGGCAGCTGGGTAACGAACGCCAGCCAGCGCGTCGGGGGCTCGCCGCCTGACGCGCTCGGGCGGGCCATCAGTCGCCCCGCCAGGGCGACGTGAGGTCGCGCGGCATCGCTTCGCGGTCGCGCCGGTCCTTCGCGTCGCGGGTGTCAGGTTTGAGGGTTTGCCCGTCCATGGCCGTCTCCGTCCGCTACGGCCCGAGTCTAGCAAGCCCGTGGCGCGGGCCGCCAATGGGGTCGACCGGCCATAAGCCGAAAAATCAGCGCCCCTTATCGCCGGATCGAAACTTCTACCTTGTGGAGCAAAAGCCCCCCTCGCCAGAATAGGGCTCTCCGGCCGCTCCAAGCGGCCGGGTGGACCCGATGCCCGGACTGGTCAATCCTCATGGCGGAGGGCGGCTCAAGCCGCTGATGCTCGAGGGCGATGCCCTCGGGGCGGCGCGCGCCCGCGCGGTCGCGCTTCCAGGAGTGCGGGTCAGCTCGCGCGAAAAGGGCGACCTGATCATGCTCGGGATCGGCGGTTTCACGCCGCTCGACGGGTTCATGACCCGCGCCGACTGGGAGGGCGTCTGCGACGGCTGCCGGACGGCGAACGGGCTGTTCTGGCCGATCCCGATCACGCTTTCCGCCGACGAGGTGGTGGCCGACGGCATCCAGACCGGGTCGGAGCTCGCGCTTCTGGACCCGGACTCGGGCGAGCCCCTCGCCACGCTGCGGGTCACCGAGAAATACCGCATCGACAAGGCGCACGAGTGCGCAGCGGTGTTCAGGACCACCGACCTCGAGCATCCGGGCGTGAAGCTGGTCATGGAGCAAGGCGACGTCAACATCGCGGGGCCGGCCACCGTGCTCTCCGACGGCGGCTTCCGGGCAAAGTACGGCGCGCTGTTCCTCACGCCGGCCGAGACGCGGGCCGCCTTCGACCGGCTCGGCTGGGCGAAGGTCGCAGCCTTCCAGACCCGCAACCCGATGCACCGGTCGCACGAATATCTCGCCAAGGTCGCGGTGGAAACCTGCGACGGGGTCCTGATCCACTCGCTGCTCGGACAGCTCAAGCCGGGCGACATTCCCGCCGACGTGCGCGCACGGGCGATCGACGTGTTGCTCGCGAAGTACTTCCGCCAGGATACGGTGATCCACGCGGGGTATCCGCTCGACATGCGCTATGCGGGCCCGCGGGAGGCGCTGCTCCACGCCCTGTTCCGGCAGAACTACGGCTGCTCGCACCTCATCGTCGGCCGGGACCACGCCGGGGTCGGAGCCTATTACGGCCCGTTCGACGCGCACCGGATCTTCGACGAGATCCCGAGGGGCGCACTCGAGACCCAGGCGCTGAAGATCGACTGGACCTTCTGGTGCTACCAGTGCGGCGGCATGGCTTCGGCTCGGACCTGTCCCCACGCGGACGCCGACCGGCTGCTCGTGTCGGGGACCAAGCTGCGCAAGTGGCTCTCGGAGGGCTCACCGGTGCCGGCCGAGTTCAGCCGCCCCGAGGTGCTCGATATCCTGCGCGAGTACTACTCGGGCCTGGCGGCGGAGGAGAAGGTCGAGGTGAAGCTCGCGGGCCACTCGGCCCGCTGAGCCCGTCTGCTTTTCGCGTCGAGGAGCGGCCCGGCCCCGCCTGGTCAGTCGATGATGTGGTAGACCGGCGCCTTCTCCAGGTCCCACTTGCCGGTATCGCGGTCGTAGCGGGACAGGGTGAAGCAATGCCAGTTCTCATCATCCAGCTTCATGTGATCGCCCCGATAGTAATACCCCGGCCACCGCGTCTCCTCGCGGAACAGCGTGTGATGGGTCACGGACTCCGAGGCCAATAGCCGGTGGTGCAGCTCCCACGTGCGCTGAAGCTGGTGCAGGTCTTCGGCGCCCATATGGGCCATGTCTTCCCTCAGCATGACCAGCAACTCGAGTCCGCGGTTGAGCAGCACGCCGTTCGTCATGTAGTTGGTGCTGATGCCGCCGACGTATTCGTCCATGATCTTCTCGAGGCGCTGAAGACCATGGATCGGCAGAAGATAACTCGGCGATACGGTTCCGGCGACGATCTCGTTGCGGCCGACCCGGTAGTTCTCCAGCGGCTGGTAGATCTCCTTCTCGAGGTCGCGATATTCCTGCTCGCTGACCTGGGGCTGCG
>Ga0299906_10003112_pt1 | contig 13699 bp, 9 predicted proteins | sample RVTome_14_FD_200259 | JGI IMG/M metagenome (GOLD analysis project Ga0299906, IMG submission 200259) | Soil microbial communities from uranium-contaminated site in the Upper Colorado River Basin, Wyoming, United States - RVT145D125 (version 2) ... | reverse complement strand
CCCAGGCCTTACCCGATGCAACCGCATCCATTTGGGTGTTCGTAGGCCTGCGCAAACGAAGCACCCATTCGGATGCCAGTTCCTCGATCGGTCGGCCCGTACAGTTCGCGAGATGACGCAACGCGGAGTACACGTCGTCCGGCAGTTCAATGGTTATGCGCTTGCTCATGTTCATTGCGCCTCCACGGACACAATTATACCATGTCTTGGTCCGGTTTTCTCCCGGGCGCTACGCCAGCAATGTACGGATCGGTTGTGCATGCGTGACCACGGTATCGGTCGGGTCTTCGTCGCGACCGGAATGGGGGAAGGTGAGTCGTTCGTGATCCAGGCCGAGGGTGTGGAGGAGCGTTGCGTGCAGGTCCGGGACGGTGACGACGTCCTCGATCGATTTGTAGCCGAAGTCGTCGGTGGCGCCGTGGCTGTATCCCTTCTTGAACCCACCGCCGGCGATCCACATCGAAAAGGCGTGGCGGTTGTGGTCGCGGCCGTCCTTGCCCTGGGAAATGGGCAGCCGTCCGAATTCGCCGGTCCACATGACAATCGTCGAATCGAGCAGGCCGCGTTGCTTGAGATCCTTGACCAAGGCGGCGCTGGGCTGGTCCGTCCGCGCGCACAGGCCCTTCAAACGCTCGGCGTTGCGGTCGTGCGTATCCCAGGGTTGACCGGCGAGGAAGATCTGCACGAAGCGCACACCGCGCTCGACGAGTCGTCGCGCCATGAGGCAGCGCGTGCCGTATTCTTGCGTTTCCTTTTGGTCCAGGCCGTACATTTTGCGTGTGGACGCGCTCTCGGTCGACAGGTCGAGCACGTCGGGGACCGCCGCCTGCATCCGCGCTGCCAATTCGTAATTGGTGATTCTCGCCGACAGTTCGGTGTTCTCCGGGTGTCGTAGCAGGTGAGCCTGATTGAGCGCCTTGAGATAGCGATGCTGATTCGCTCGACCGGCCGGGGGCAGGTCCTTGGGTGAGACCAGATTGAACACCGGCGCGCCGGTCGAACGGATCTGCGTGCCCTGATAGACGGCGGGGAGCCAGCCGGAGGTCCAATTTCGCGTGTGGTCGATGGGCAGGCCGGCCGGGTCGGACAGCACCACGTAGGCGGGCAGGTCCTCGCACGCCGAGCCGAGTCCGTACACCGTCCACGCCCCCCAGGTCGGTCGGCCGGCGGTGGTCTTGCCCGAGTGGATCATGCGTAATGCCTGCTCGTGGTCGACCGATTCGGTGACCATCGAACGGATCATCGTGAATTCGTCGCTGATGCTCGCGGTGTGCGGCAACAGTTCGGAAAGCACCATGCCCGAGTCGCCGTGCTGCTTGAATTTGTAGGGCGATCCGAGCACGTTGCCGATCTGCGTGTGGAAATGAACCTCGAGATCACCCTCGTATTTTTTGCCGTGCCGCCGTTGCAACTCGGGCTTGGGGTCGAACAGATCCATCTGACTCGGCCCGCCGTGCTGAAACAGGCAGATGACCGCTTTCGCCTTGCCGGGATGATGGGCCGGCTTCGGCGCCAGCGGCGGACGACGTGACGCGGACTTTACCGCCGCCGCGCGCGCCTCACGGGTCAACAGGTCGGTCAGCGCCAGCGTACCGATGCCGCCGGCGTATCGCGCGAGGAACCCGCGGCGGTTGAGGCTGAAATTGACGGATGACGGGTCGGGCACGAGATCACTCCACGTAAAGAAAAGCGTTGCCGGCCAGGATCATCTGGCAACCGTCGGTCCAGACGCGCAATTCGGCGTCGTCGCGATCGGCGTAGATCTTGCGTTGGTCGCGCAGAAAGGCTCGCGTCGCGGCTCGTTCCGCCGCATCGGGCGGTCGGCTTGCCGCGAGCGTGAACGCCAGGGTGAGTCGATCGTGGTCATTCGGGGCCGCGCGGTTCAGCACGCGTTGGGCGAACGCGGCTGCGCGTCGATGAATGAACGCATCGTTGAGCAGGGTGAGCGACTGCAGCGCGACGGTCGAAACCTCGCGTCGAATGCAGTTGGGTTCCATACGCGAACCGTCGAACAGTTCCAGGAAGCTCAGCGGCTGGGTGCGTCGCTGTTGGAGATAGACCGACCGTCGCCTCGCTCCGTCATGTGCCGGATCGACGGTGACCCGTCCGTCGCCGCCGCGTCCGGTCGGGGTGTAGGGACCGGCGAACCGCCGGTCGAGTTCGCCCGCGACGCTGAGGGCGGCGTCACGGATCGACTCGGCGTCCAGACGATAAGGTGAGAATCGCCAGTAGAGTCGGTTGTCCGGATCGATCGCGTAAGCCGCTTCGTGCAGAGCGCTCGATTGTTGATAGACGCGCGACCGCAGGATCAGCCGGTGCATCGCCTTGACGCTCCAGCCCCGGCGGACAAACTCGGATGCCAAGTAGTCGAGCAATTCGGGATGGCTGGGAGGAAGGCCGGATTGCCCGAAATTCCCGGGCGTTTCGACCAGGCCCCGGCCGACATGGTGTTGCCAGATCCGATTGACCATCACCCGCGCGACCAGCGGGTTCTCGGGCGAGACCAGCCATTGCGCGAACGCCGACCGACGCCCGGCATGGACCTGTCCTTCCGGTCGTTCGGGGACCTGGTAACGGTTTCCCGGTGTGCACAGGACCGCGGGTACGCCCGGTTCGACGACTTCGCCGCGGTCGGTGTGCACGCCGCGGACAAGCAGATGGTGCGGTAAGGCTTCGGCGTGATGCTCGACCAGGCACGAGATCTGCGGCAACGGCGGCGGCCGCTTCGCTTCGAGCGCCTTGATCTTGGCGTCGATACTTTTCCGCAGCGTGTCGAACTCGTCGAAGCGCTTGGCCAGCGCGTCATCTTCGGTGTTGAAGATCGCTTCGTGCTTCTCGATCAGCGCTTTTTGCTCGTCCGTGCGCTGCTTTTCCTCGACGTTACGGGCTTGAACCAGCGCTTCGCGCGTGGGTGTATCGAGCGCTTCGAGACGTTCGGCGATCAGTCGATCGCGCAGCGGCTTGGCGAAGCCGTCGAGACTCGCGCGGAACGCCGCGATCTCGCGGTCGATCGGCTCGTTCTGTTTGCGATGGGCTTCGATTTCGTCATGTGTCGCCATGGTCACCACGCGCTGGGCGGTCTTGAGCCAGCGCTTGGGGTCGGGCGTGTACGCGGTCGAGAAGACGGCCTGCATCCGGTAATACTCGACCTGGCGGATCGGATCGAACTTGTGATCGTGGCAGCGAGCGCATTGGACGGTCAGCCCGAGCAAGCCGGAGGCGGCGACCTGTAATGTACCTTCGAGCACGCGGATGCGATCGGTCTGCCGTTCGTTGTCGTTGCCGTCGCTGACATCCGTACCGTCGGGGGCGTTGCGCAGGTAGTGGGTGGCGATCAGCAGCTCGGCGACGTCCGGCGTCACGTTCGCGCCCGGCGCGAAGCCAGCCAGCTCGTCGCCGGCGATCTGCTCGGTGATGAACCGGTCATAGGGTTTGTCGGCGTTGACGGCCCGGATCACCCAATCGCGATACCGGTAGGCGAGCGGGCGATCGGTGTCGGCATGGAAGTAGCCGTTCGAGTCGGCGTACCCCGCCACGTCGAGCCAGTGCCGGCCCCAACGCTCACCATAGTGCGGCGACGCGAGATACCGCTCGACCATGCGCTCGAAGGCGTCGGGCGCGGCATCATCGAGAAAAGCGGCGATCTCATCCGGGGTCGGCGGTAGACCGGTAAGGTCGAAGGCGACGCGGCGAATCAGCGTGGCGCGGTCCGCTTCGGCGCCGAGCGAGAGGTCGTTGCGCTCGAGGACCCGTTGAATGAAATAATCCACGGGCGTTCGCACCCGGCCGGCGTCACGGACCTCGGGAACCTGCGGGCGAACCACCGGCGAGAACGACCAGTGAGCCGCATGCACCGACGATGCGAACAGCCACACCGAGCACGCACAACACCGCACAATAACCCGCCACCGAACCATGGTACCCCGGCTCCCTGCCTACACGAACGCGGTCACCGACTCGGTTCACATTATAGTCGATTTTCGCAAATCTATCGCTCACTACCAGAAGACGACGAAGCTCAGCACCAGCCCCGCACCGACGGCGACGCAAGCACCCAGCACGGGCCAGAGCGCACGCGGCGAGACATGACCATCGTGATGTAAATGCTTGGCCTCTTCGCGACTGCGGTTGAGCCATTCGCCCGTTTCACGGTGCGTCAATTCGCCGCGCGGCTGCCAACCGACAATCAGCGAGACGACGATGGTCGTGCCGGCGGTGATGAGCATGCTGTAGAGATAGGCGGCATAGGGGTTGATCATGGCGGCGGGCAGGATGAGCACGCCGTACGCTTCAGCGACAGTCGGTGCGACCAGCCGAACGATGCCGTAAAGTCCCCCGACCACCAGCCCGATGGTGCCGCTGCGGCGATGCATCGGTGTGAGCACGCCGATGAGATAGAGCGTCAACAACGGCACGACGAACGCGCTGGTGAGGTCGAGATAAAACAGCAGCATGCCGCCTTCGAGAAACGGCACGTAGAGGAACGATCCGCCGATGATGACCGGCGTGAGCCATTGTCCGATGCGCAGGTAATGGCGGTCGTCGGCGTTGCGGACGATGAGCCGGGCGTAGACGTCGCGGGTAAGCAGCGCGGAGAGGGCCGAGCCGATCGAGTCGAACGTCGACAGGGCCGCGGCCATCACCCCGGCGACAAGCAGGCCGCGCAGGCCGACCGAGGCCAGTTGCTTCACCAGATGGGGGTAGATGGCGTCCTGCTCTCCGTTCGGCAGGATCGCCTGATCCGGTACGATTGCTCGGCCCATCACCCCGACCGACAGATTGAAGAACGTGAAGATCACGAGCATCGCGCCGGCGAGGCCGGCGCACATTTTGAAATCCCATTCGCTCCGGGCGGCGAACATGCGCATCGCTTGCGTGTGATTCACGATCGCATAAGCGGCGCCGAGTATGATCATCGACAGAATGACCATCCCCGCCGGCGTCCGGCGTTCGATCACGTCATGCTCCGGATCATACCGGCCGCCGGTCAGCAACTTGCGTTGGATCACGACGGTGTCGAGGCCCGCGACGTTCTCGCGTTCGACCTTGTCCCGGCCAATGTGCAACATCTGACCGGGTAAGTCGGCATCCGCGGCGGCGAGTTTCTCCCGGACCCCGGACCACCCGCCGACGTGATTGAAGATCATGGACCAGAATACGATCGCGGTGACGGCCATGATCAGGAATTGGAGGCTGTCGGTGATCGCCACCGACCGTAGCCCGCCGAAGGCGGTGTAGATCGAGGCCAAAACCGCGATCAGCACTACCGCCCACCACGCCGACGCGCCCCAGCCGCACACGATCGCCAGGGTGAGATAAAGCGTGCGGGCGATGATGGCGAGCACCATGGTGCGGAACTGCACCTGCACGAAGACGCTGATCACGCGGGCTCCGACCCCGAATCGCGCTTCGAGGTACTCGGCATTGGTGTACATGCCGGCCCGGTACATGGGCAGAAAGATGACGAACGCCGCCAGCGTCCATCCGCCGACCGTGCCCACCCAGTTGGTGACGAAGTAGCTGAATCCGAGGGTATAGGTTCCGCCCGAGTCGGCGACGAGGTCGCTCGAATCGATGGCGGTGGCGTACATCGAGATGCCGACGATCCACCACGGCAGTCGCCGGCCGGCGAGGAACCAGTCGGCACTCGAGCGCGTGCCGCGAGCGAGGTACAGGCCGTACAGGACGATCGACCCGTTCAGCCCCAGAATCAATGCCCAGTCGAGGATTGTCACGGGGGCATTCTAGGCCGTCGAAACCGAAATGCACGTTGGGTTGGACGGGAAGCTGATATTCAGGGGTATGAAAAGGATTATGGGGTCGCCTGGGGTTGCTCGACCGCCGTACCGCATTCGGGGCATTCAGGGGCGTCATCGCAGGTGAGGTCGCAGCCACAGTTTCCGCACTTGTCGCGCTGCAGCCGACGCAATCGCTTGCGGCCCTGGAAAAAACCGACGTAGGTGCCGACGCCCAGGATGACAAGTGCATAGGCGATCTGATCGAGCATCGACAGCGAGCCGCTCGGACCCGGTTTGGGGGCGATGATCCAGAGAATCCCGGCGCCGATAACGATCGACGCGAGGCTGCCGACGACAAGGCCGTGGATCACGCTCGTCGCCATGGCGGGCTGAGTTTTCATGATACCGCTCCTTGTTCGAAGTAACGTGTCTCGGTGGTGTCTCGAGACGCATGTCCTCGTTTCACCGGCGAAACGTTATCGGCACCCGCGCGTCTTTTTTCAAACGCGCATGGTCCCGCCCACGGAGCGCGCCTACGATTCGATGGCGCGTTGCAGGGTTTCGCGACGGTCCGATCATGGAGGCTGCTCCGCGTGGTCGTACCGGTTCGTTTCACCCGCTGCTTGGAGAGAGATCGGATGAAATTCGACGGCGGTACAGCTTGGACGATGCTGGATTGCTGGCTTCGTGAGGTCCGAGAACACAGTACGCCGCAAAAACCCTTGAAGCAACGGGACCATGCCCGCTTACCCTGGGTCATGGGTATTGCCGTCGAACCGGTCGGGGCGCGGGACGACTCCGAGCGCATCGCGTGCCGAACCCGTGACATCACCGAATCCGGCATCGGCATCCTCTCCCGTCGCCGCTTCCGGACCTGGGACCGAGTCCGCATCCACCGCATCGATCAGCCCGGTGAATACGTCGACGGCGTCGTGGTGCACTGCACCCAGACCGTCGGCGGGTTCAAGATCGGCCTGCATGTCAACTGACATATCTGAAGTTAGAAGTGAGAAATGAGAAGTGAGAGGTGCGCGAGGGGGCGGCTTGCCCTTACCCCTTTGCGTCGATATCGTCGTTGTCGCGCGACCGAGGGTTGATCCATGACGACGATGGTGTTGGGGCTTTCCTCTTGTCTTGCGGTTCTGGGCGCTGCGTCCGATGGCGGTGTTCCGATCCATGACGCGGACGCCGTCGGGGTCTACTTCCGTGACTGGCTTGTTTGCGGACCCATGCCGCTGGGCGAGAATCTTCATATCACCGATTATCTGCACGGAGCGCAGTGTACGGGATTTCATGAGGATTTGCTGGCGGCCGTCGGCGGTGAGGCTTCGGTCAAACCGTCGGTGACGCAGCGTTTTGCATACCGTGGTCGGCGCTTCCGATGGAACAAGTATACATCCAAGGATGATTTCATACCGCTTGACGAGATTCTTTCACCCAACGAATTGGTCGTGGGGTACGGCTTTTGTCGAATCCGGGCTGCGACGGCGGGGAAGTACATCCTGTCGATCGGGTCGAACGACGGGGTCAAGGTGTGGCTCAACGGTCGCAATGTTCACACGCATCATCCCGAGACCGGCCGATGGCTTGCGCGAGATGACGACTACATTCCGATCGATCTTCGTAAAGGGCTCAATGACCTGCTGGTCAAAGTCGACGAAGGCAGCGGTGATTTCGGCTTCGTCGTGCGGTTGCTGGATCACGATAAAACCGTGGCCGAGGTCCGTAAGAACGTCGAGAGCCATACGCGGTTGGCCGTCGTGACCGAGGACGGCGCCGCTTGCGTCTGGTTCGGGCAGCCCTATGCGATCAGCGTACTGAATCCGTCGGCACAGGTGGAAGTGAAGATGCTGGATCACCGGCAGCGACGGCTTGCCGTTCGCTCGGCCCGGCCGGGGTTTCAGATCAAGTTTCCGCTGACCGACGTGCCGGACGGACCGCTCACGTTTCGCGCCCGCTTTCCACTGAGCGATCGTGAAACGATCACCGCGGATCGCGGCCATTTCAAGGGGAAGCTGCCGCGTCATCCGAATGTCCGAAACGTACGCGGGTTGGCCATGCTCGACGACGACGGCCGACCGTTCCTGCCCATCGGCATGTACAGTGTGCCGCGCGAGGCTTATCCACAGGTCAAGGCGGCGGGGATGAACTTCGTGATCGGCTCGGCGTCGGACCTCGACGCGGCCCATGCCGCCGGGCTCAAGGTCGGCGTCGGACTCCACACCACGGGCGACCACTGGCGGGAGCACATCGCCAAGACCGTCACCGCCGCGCGATCGCATCCTGCCGTTCTGTTCTGGATGATGTTCGATGAACCCGGCTACAACAAGGCCGACCTGCTGCACATCCACGGCACGTACAACCTGCTGTGGGAGCTGGACAAGGTGCATCCCGGTTATCTGGTGATTACCACGCCGAGCGTCTACGAGACCTTCGGACGCTGTTGCGACGTGCTGGCGGTCGATACGTATCCGGTTTCGCGCGGCGACTACGCGTCCGTGCCGCGGGCCGTCGCCCGAGCGTATGCCGTGTCCGACGGGGATCAGCCGGTCTGGCAGTGCGGCCAGTTGTTCGCCTGGCCGCGCGACCGGGCGCCGACGCCGCACGAACATCGCTACATGACGTATGCCACGCTGATCGAAGGGGCGAAGGCCTTTCTCTGGTATGCCTACCGACACGCCGGCTGGTCGCTGGTCAAGGACGATCCGCCGCTGTGGGAAGCGCACCGGCGCTTGGTCGCCGAGTTGAATGATCTCGCGTCGGTGATCGTCGCCCCGGGGCGGGGGGACCGCGTCGAACCGAACGACGGTGACGGCATGATTCGCGCCGTGATCAAGTCGGACGGTACGCGCCGGTTCCTGTTCGCGGCCAACGATGCGCAGACCGGGTCGAAGTCCGTTTCATTTCCTTTGCCGCTGCAAGATGACGGCATGATTGAAGTGTACGGCGAGAATCGCCGCGTACGGATCGAGAAGGGGACGCTTATCGACACCTTCGCCCCCTTGGATGTTATCGTCTATCGGTTGAAGTAGGCGGTCGCGCTTGACACCGGCGGGCGGAACCGATCCCATGAGGATAACCGCACTGGGGCGGGGGATCGGAAAAGTTGATGACACTCGATGAGCTACGCCAACAGATCGACGAACTCGACGTGCAGCTCGTCACGTTGCTGAATCGGCGGGCGGAGGTCGTGGTCGAGATCGGCAAGATCAAGAACGCCGGCGACCAGCCGATCTACGCGCCCGACCGCGAGAAGGTGGTGCTCGAACGCATCTCGGCGACGAACCGGGGCCCGCTGCCCGACCGCACGCTGGCGGCGATCTACCGCGAGTTGATGAGCGGATCGTTCGCGTTGGAAAAACCGCTGTGCATCGCCTTCCTCGGGCCGGACGGCAGCTATTCGCACATGGCGGCGATGAACAAGTTCGGCGCGTCGGTCGCTTACGAGCCGATCAACGACATCCGCGGCGTATTCGAAGAGGTCGCGCGGCGACGGGCCGACTTCGGCGTGGTGCCGGTCGAGAACAGCAGCGGCGGGGGGGTGATCGACACCCTCGACGCCTTCGTCGAGACCGACGTGCGGGTGTGTGCCGAGGTGCAGCGGCTCATCCATCACAACCTGCTCGCCAACGGTCCGCTGGATGAAATCAACGAGGTCTACTCCAAGCCCGAAGTATTCACCCAGTGCCAGCGGTGGCTCTCCGAAACGGGTCTGACCGGCAAGACCATCGCGGTGGCGAGTTCGTCGAAAGCGGCGGAGATGGCGGCGGACAAACCCCGAACCGCGGCGATCGGCTCGACCCTCGCCGCCGACCGGTACGGTTTGAAGATCGTCTGCGCGAACATCGAGGACAATGCCAACAACGTCACCCGGTTCTTCGTGATTTCCCGTGAAATATCCGGACCGACCGGTAGCGACAAGACCTCGCTGATGTTCACCGTCTCACACAAGGCGGGCGCTTTGGTCGATCTGCTCAACGTCTTCCGCGACGAGGACATCAACCTGACCATGATCACCTCTCGGCCATCGAAGAAGCGCAACTGGGAGTACTATTTCTTCGTCGACGCCCAGGGGCATATCGAGGACGCATCGATGCAGCGCGCCGTGGCCGGCGCCCGCGACCATTGCCTCCAGCTCAGCGTGCTGGGATCGTTTCCCATCAGCGGCGAGCCGACCTGAGCCGGGCGCCTGTTCAGTGCAATTCGTGAAAAGCGCAAGCGTTTGGCGAAATACTTCGCCCGACTGCCGGAATCCCCGATTGTCTACAAGGTATCAGGTCGGCCGGAACACGCCGACATGGAAACGTGCGCGGTAAAAAGGAGAACTCGGCATGTCCATCGTGAAATCATGCATCAACGCAGGTCTCGTGGCCGGCGTCCTCGTCGGCACACTCGCTCCCGTACGGGCGGAAGATACGTCGAGCCCTTCGCCGACGATCGAGCTGACTCGGTTGATGCCGCCCGAGACGCTCGCCTACATCGAGGTCCGCAACACCGGTAAGCAGGTCGAACGATTGGCCGATATGCTCGGGCTGTTCGGCTCGCCCAAGGCGACCGGCACGGCGCCCGCCGCCGGCGCCCGCGTCCCCGAACCGCGTCCGAAAGAGGTGCTGTCGCGTCTGCGACTGTCCCCGGCGCTGGTCAGGGAGCTCAGCAAGGTCGGCGGCCTGGCCGTCGCGATCACCGGCATCGCCCCCGACGCCCCCGAGGGCGTGGCCGTGATCGACCCGGGCGCCTGCGACCTGTTGCGCGGGTTGCTCGAGACATCCATTCCCGCCCTGACGCCGATCGGCGAGATCGAGGGCTGGCCGGCCTACGGGATCGACCGCGCGGGGATCGTCATCACCGAACGGCACATCCTGGCCGGCTTTCCCCGCGAGCACGTCACCGCGCTGGCCAAGCGATTGCGCAGCGTCCAGGCCAAGACCGCGGTTCCCTCGCTCGCCGACGATCCCGGACTGGTTCAAACGCGATCCTGGCAAGCCGATGCGTTGATCTTCGGGTACGTCAACGCCCAGGCGGCGGTCCCGATGTTGATGAAGCTGGCCGAACAATCCGGAGGCAACCCGGCCGAGGCCCGCATGGTCGAAGCACTCTTCGATCTGCATAAGCTGACGTCCATCGCGCTACGAGCCGGGGTGACCGAAACCGGCCTGACCGCCGACCTCGGTGTGCGTTTCGCCGAGGGCCATCAGAGCCTGGTGTTCAACCTCACCCGTACGCCGCCGCTGAGCACGAACTCGCTGAAGTGCGTGCCGGTTGGTGCGGCGAGCGTCCTCGCGTTCGCGCTGTCGAGCCCCGATGCCGTGTACGCGTCGGGTGTCGACAAGTCGGCGCAGGTGCGGCAAATCACCGGTCTCGACTTTGGCCGGGAAGCCTTCGCCAACATCGAGGAGGTCGCCCTGTTCGTCATGCCGCCGGACAACACCGGGCCGGGTGCGTCGGCACCGAGAATCGACGACGAATACGTTCCCGACGCCGGCCTGGTCATGACCGTCAAAGACCCGGGCCAGTCCGACGCGATCTGGTCCCAATTGCTGAGCCTGCCGACGATGCTCCTCGGCCCGAGCGAAGCCTCGGCCGATCCGGTGTCGGTCGGCGGCACGTCAGCGACCGTGTACCGGTTTCCCGAAGGCGCGCAGTTGGTATACGCGAACGAGGGTAACCAGATCATGCTCGGCACGAGCGAACGCGCCGTAGGCCTGATGAGCCGGGCGCGACAGAGCAAGAAGTCGATCCTGACCGACGGCGACGTGGCCCGCGTGACCGGTGAACTGACCGATCGCACGAGCAAGCTGTTCATGCTCCATGCCGGACGGGTGTGCAGGATCGCGGCGCAATATGAGATGTCACCGGACGAGCGCAAGCTCCTCACCGAGGTCGTGCCCGAGATCGCCGGTGACCTGGTCGCCTACGCGTTGACGCACGAATCGCCGACCGCGTTGAGCTATCATCTTGCGGTCGACAACCTGCCGCGGATCGACACGATCCTCGAACACATCGACGCTTTGGCCGGTTTGACCGGACACCATCACCACCACCGACACGCACAACGCGTCGCCGGCGATAAGGTCGAGTCGAACAGGCATGCACGCTGACGGCAGGGTCGCGGGCTAGCGAATGACGGTCCAGGGGCAGCCGAGCTTGTTCAGGTGGGCGGCCAGGTCGGCGGCGTCCCGGGCCTCGAGCTTGAGCGACGCGGGGCGTTGACCGTCCTCGAAGACCCGCACGTTGGCGACGGCTCCGGCGGATCGAATCTCCATGCGTCCGGTTTCGGTGAGCGGAAAGTCACGGCAGGCGGCGTACTTCTTGCACACCAGCCGCCGGTCGGTCAGCACCATGCCAGACTGACCCGTCTCGGCCGCGCCGAAGTCGGTGTCGCGATAGAACTGGACGAAATGCTCACCCTGCTGGGGAGCGTACCAGTGGGAGACGCGCTCACGGATCTCCAAGGCGAGCGACCGCCATTCGTCGTGCTGCAAGTCGCGGGCTTCGATCAACCGTTGATACTCCGCCGTGTTCCGTCCGCCGCAGGCGCGGAAGAAATCCACCGCCAACGCCAACGATTTCACCGACAACCGGCAGGTCGGGTTCCCATTGCGCATGGACACGTCGGCAATAATCTCCCGGCCGGCGTGGCAGTGCATGCAGGAGAAAATGGGAAACGGCAGATTGAACGGCGGGCGCACGTTGGGTTGCTTGGAAAGCTGCGCGAGCAGGGCGGGGCCGGTGGTTCGACCGAAGTCCTCATGCGTGCCCACCACCGCATCCTGGTGGGCGGCACGCTTCTCGGCGGTGATGCCCGACATGCGGTCGGGCCAGCAGATCAGATTCACCCGCAAGGCGGTCTTGCTGCCGCAGCCGACGCATTTGCACGGAAACGCGCTACGCACCTCGTCGTCGGCGAGTACGACGGTCGGGAATTCAAAGTTGGCTCCGTCCTCGTTGACCCGTTCGAGCCACACCTGTGACCCGGTCAGTTTCCGGCCTATCGGCTTGAGCGGGACCTTGCGAGCCGCGGGTCGACTCGGCTTCTTGGAATGCGCTGGTTTCTTTGGATGTTCCGATGACTTCGCCGTGTGAGCCACCCCGTTCGTGGGCTTCGCCGCGGGTTCGGGCGGTGGGGCGTCGGTGAATGCCTCGGATCGCGGTGCGCCCTCCGACATCCAGGCGCAGATGGTGTCCTCGTCGTAGCCGCGATTTTCGGTGATGCGGAAGCGTGCGCCGCATTTCTTGCACTGGGCCTTGCGACCGGCCATCGACGCGTCGACGCGGTATTGCTTCGAACAGGACGGGCAGTGCACGACCACCGGTTCCGACATGCTCTTCTCTCCGACGGCGCAACGGAAATGATTCGATGCGCAACCGTCATTCGGGGCACGAGCCGTCATGGCGTACGGGAATTGAAGATGTGACGGCTCGCCTGATATGCACACGGGAAGCCGAACGGCCTCCACTCTGTTTAAGTCTAGCACTGTATCGGCTGGCCGTCAATCGCAGCGTGAAATGAACCGACGGACCGGGTCCGCGGCAGCCGTCAAATCGCTCGCACCGAGCCCACGGGTTGCATCCCGTGGGATTTGGCATGTATTTGAGGCACTTCAAAGGCGCGACTGCCGGGTTCACACTCATCGTTCTCGAAAGTCGGTTTCCGACGGTCGAATTCCACCGCGCCGAAAGGGGGCCGGGAAAGTAGCTTCCCAACTCGAGACCGTCGGGATCGCGGGATCAGCGTCATGGTGAAATCCTGTGCCTGGACCGGCGTGCAAATCCCTTACCACTCGATACTTATGGTGTGGTAAGCGGCTGGTGGGTAGGGCAATCCCGACGCCACTTAGCACTACAGCGCCGGATAAGCTCAAGGGATGGCACTGGAGTCGTCGATAAGTCTTCCAAGTCGTTGGTTTTGGAGGACTTGTGGCATGGACGCCGAACGGATTGAGCGGATGGGTGTCGCGTTG
>Ga0299906_10003111_pt1 | contig 13700 bp, 10 predicted proteins | sample RVTome_14_FD_200259 | JGI IMG/M metagenome (GOLD analysis project Ga0299906, IMG submission 200259) | Soil microbial communities from uranium-contaminated site in the Upper Colorado River Basin, Wyoming, United States - RVT145D125 (version 2) ... | reverse complement strand
CGGCCGCGAGGCACGCCGTTTCACCGCGGAGTCCGACCGTCTCCGCTTCCTCGGTCACGGCATCGACGACGACCTGGTCCTGTTGCTCGTCACCGAGGTGGCCCTGGACCGCGAAGAGGCCGAACGCCTGATCGAGCAGGCCTCGGACTCGCTGCGGGGCATCCTGCAGGAGGCCTGACCGTCGCCGAGATGTTCGGTGTCCCGCAGCTCGACCAGGCACTCGGCGAGCCCTCCGGCACGGCGCTGCTGATCCGCAACGAGCCCGGCACGGACGCGACACCGTTCCTGGCCCAGGCCGTCGCCCGCTGGCTGGACGGCGGCAGCGAAGTCGTCTACCTCGCCGTGGACCGCGCGCCGAGCCGCGTCCCGGCGCTCCTGGAGTCGTGGGGCTTCGAGCCCATGGAGCACAAGGGGACCCTCGCCCTGGTCGACGGCTACTCGCCGCGTGCCGGCCTGGAGGAGCCGGCAGCCTACAGGGCCGACCCCCGGGATCTCGAAGCCGTCGCGCGGGTGCTCGGCGACGCGGCGCGCGACCACCCCGGGGCGCTTCTTGCCGTCGACTCGCTCTCCGGCCTCGCGGCCATCGCGGAGGGCCAGGAGCCCGAGGCCGCCGAGGCGCTCGCCGGCGCCGTCCGTCGCTTCGACGCCGCGGTCGCGCTCTGGACCGAGTGGGGCCCGGCCGCCGATGCGGCCGCGGCACCCCTCCTGGAGGCGTTCCCGAGCGTCGTCCGGCTCCGCGGCGTGGCGGAGCGGGTCGTGACGAGTCAGTACTTCGCCGTCGAGCGCGTGCGCGGCAAGAAGGCCCACGGCCGGCCCACGCTGTTCCGCGCCGTCGCGCCGGGCGGCGTCCACGTCTACATCCCGAAGATCCTGGTCACCGGTCCCTTCGACGCGGGCAAGAGCAGCTTCGTCCACGCCGTGAGCGACAGCGCCGTCAGCACCGAGCGGCGCGGCACCACCGTGGCCATGGACCGCGGCAAGATCACCCTGCACGGCCTCGTGGCCGATGTCTTTGGCACCCCCGGCCAGGAGCGCTTCGACCCGTTGCTCTCCACCCTGGCGTCGCAGGCGGTCGGTGTGGTGCTGGTCGTGGACTCCACGGACACCTCGTCGTTCGAGCGCGCCGGGATGATGCTGCGCCGCGTCTGGCAGCAGGGGCTGCCTGCGGTTGTCGCGGCCAACAAGCAGGACCTCCCCGGGGCGTTGCCGCCCCATGAGGTGGTCGCCCGCCTGTCCCTGCCCACGGACCTCCCTGTGATCGGTTGCACGACGACGGACCCGGCATCCGCGCGCGCCGTCGTCGAGGCGCTCATCGAGCGGATCCTGGAGGGCACTCCGGAGGGCGGGGCATGAGGTTCCCCACCGGTGTCAAGCTCCTCGACCACCTGCTCGGCGGCGGCGTGCCCGAGCGCAGCCCGGTCCTCGTCTACGGCCCGTCCTTCCTCGGCAAGGAGCACCTCGCCATGCAGACGATGCGCGAGACCGTCGCGCGGGGCGTCCCGGCCGTCCTGGTCCTCACGAACGCCTGCGCCGGCGACGTGCGGCTGGAGATGGCGCAGGCCGACACCCGCTTCGAGGACGCAGAGCGCGCGGGCCGCGTGTGGTTCATCGACACGTACAGCCGGTCCGTGGGAGCAGAGGAGAAGCTTCCCAACGTCATCTACACCGACAGCGCGGTCGACCTCAACGGGATCAGCGTCGCCCTCAACCGCGTCCAGGGCCAACTGATCCGCGAGCACGAGCAGCACCTTGTCCTCCTCGACTCGGCCTCCACGCTGATCGTGCACACGAACGCCGGCACCGTCTTCCGTTTCCTGCAGGTGCTGACGGGGAAGGGAAAAAGGGCCGGAGCCTCCGTCCTGCTCCTTTTAGACCAAGGCATGCACACAGACGCTGAGGTGCAGATGTTCCGACACCTGGCCGCCGGCGTGATCTCGGTCCGGGGTGACCCTGGACGGCACCAATTGCTCGTCGAGGGCCTTGGTGTCGAGCGCAACCCCGGATGGATCGATTACCGCCTCGGGGAGCACGGCATCGAGATGACCGGTTCCCTGGCCGGGGGGCGCATCCGATGAGCCCTCGGCCCCTTGCGGAGGCGGAGGTGACCCTGCGCCGCCGGCCCCGCGGCGGGGCCGGCGGCAGCGGCCCGGGCCCCGAGACGCGGTCCGCCAAGGCGCGCCCGAAGGCGATCGCCTCCGAGGTCCGGGCGGTCGGACCGGCCTCCGCGGAGGCGACGCCCGACGCGCCAGGGACCGGAGCGGTCGCCGGAGCCGTCGCCGGAGCCGGCACGGAAGCCGGCTCTGGGGCCGACACCGAAGCCCACGGCGGGGCCGGGCGCATCCCGGCCGAGCCCGTGCCGGAGCTGTGGCCCTCCGCGGACGCCTCGCCCCAGGGGGCGGCGCTGCGGGAGGTGGGCCCCGGCCAGGACGTGCCGCCCCCGCAGCCCAGCGGACCGAAGGCCCCGCAGGAGACAGCGCCGGCCTCTTCGCAGGAGGCCGGGTGGGGCCGGCCGGCCCGGGCCACGCGTCCGGTCCGACCCGCACGCCCCCTCGGCGCGGTCCCGGCACGGACCCCGGGCGGCCCCGCGGTCCACGACGGGCCCGACGCCCCTGCGACGAGGGTGGACGCGCCCATGGTCCACCGCGAGGCCGCGCGCCGTGGACGGCGCGGACGGCCCTGGGACGCGCAGCGTCTCGCCACGGGCATCCGGCTCCTCGACGACCTGCTCGGAGGCGGGCTCCCGCCGGCCAGCACGGTGCTCCTCTGCGGACCTTCCTTCCTGGGCAAGGAGGTCCTCGCCCGCTCGGCGGCGCTCCGGGCCATGGCCGCGGGCGTCCCCTGCGTCTACGTCGTCGCATCGAAGACGCCGGAGGAGGTCCATGCGGACCTTCTCGCCTTGGGCGAGGACGCCGCGGCGGTCATCGGCGACGGCCTGCTCCACTTCGTCGACGCCTTCTCCTCCACGATCGGCGAGAAGAGCGCATGGCCCGGAACGGAGGCCACGGACGGTCCCGACGACCTGGAGGGCCTCGACCGTGTCCTCTCGGCCTTCGACGAAAGGTTCAGGGGCCACAGGCACCTTGTCATCGTCGATTCCGTGTCCGACCTCGCCGTCGCCTCGCCCGCGGACCGCGTCTTCCGGTTCCTCCAGGTCACCATGGGCCGGGCGCGCCGGGCGAGGGCCACCTGCCTCCTGCTCATGGACGAGGGCATGCACGGCGCCGAGGAGGTCCAGATGGTCCGCCACCTGGCAAGCGGCGCCCTCACCGTCCGCGGCGACACCACGCGCCGCCAGATCCTGGTCGAAGGGCTGGACGTGCCCGAGAACCCCGGCTGGATCGAGTACGCTTCGACGTCCTCGAGGTTCGAGATGACGGGTTCTTTGGCCGGGGGCAGGATCCGTTGAGCCGACCGGCCCGCGCGTCGTCCGACGAGGCCGTGAGCGACGTCGTCGGCTCGATCCTCCTCGTCGCCATCACGGTCCTCATGATGGTGGGCCTCAGCGTCGTCGTCCTGAGCATGGACGGCCCGGCGCGCTCGCCCCAGGCCCTCCTCGTCCCCAGCGCGCATCCAGGCCCGGACAACGACTGGGGCACCGCGGACGACTACCTCCTCCTCTCCCACAAGGGCGGCGAACACGTGCCGCGCGAGGGCACGACCATCATCGTCCAGGTCGACGCGACGACCTCCCGGTACGAACCCTCGGCGCTCGACGGGGGCTTCGCCGACGGCCGACTCACGATCGGCGAGACCTGGACCCGCACCGGCGCCCTCGGCCTCGGTGCCCGCATCGGCTTCGATGTCGCCTACGAGGGACAGGCCTCCAGCCTCGTCGCGAGCAGCGTCCTCCGCGTCCCCACCACGCAGCCCGACCTCTGCGCCTCAGACACGCTGGCCCCGACCGTCGGCACGTGGACGCAGACCCCCCCCGACGTCAATGCATCCACGGTCGGCGGGGTCACGGTCCGCGTGGAGGTCATCGACAACTGCAGCGGCGTGGACGCCACCGCGGCGCCCCACCTGCACTCCCGCGCCGCGGGCGCCTCGCCACCGGCCTTCACCGACCATGGCGCCATGACCCACGTCTCCGGATCCACCTGGGAGGGGACCGTCCCGGACCCGACCTGGAGCGCGCAGGTCGGCAAGACGCTCCAATACTACGTGTCCGGCCTGACGGACCTGAAGGGCAACAGCGGCGACAGCCAGGTGCGCGAAGACTTCATCCAACTGGCGGGCACCCAGACCTACGTCACCGCCTACGGACCCGACACCGGCACCGTTTCCTCGTTCGGCAACATGCAGAGCGGCTCCGACTCGGGCGCCGCCGCGACCCTGCGGGAGGCCTCCAGCGGCGGAGGCCCCGGCACGGCCTCGATCGACGCGGACGGGGCCACCCAGCCCAACGGCTGGTCCGACACGGGCAACGCAGGCGCCTCCGACGACCAATACGTGACCCAGAGCGGGAACAGCCCCGGCTTCGTCGAGTTCTCGCTCGCGGACCCGACCGCCTCCGGTGCGATCACGCAGGTCGTGCTGAAGGCCGAGGTCAAGGCCTCCAAGTCCAGCAGCAACTGGTACCTGCAGGCGTGCAACACGGCCGCATGCAGCGCGCAGAGCGGGAGCCTGGGCTCCCCGACGGCGGACACGACGCTGTCCTACGACGTGAGCGCGGCGTCGCTGCGCCCCGGCGGCACCGGCGCCTGGCAGTGGTCCGACATCACGGACCTGCGCGTCCGCGTGCACGCCGACGGCGCCGGCAACCCCCTGTTCTCCATCGACCGGGTCTGGGCCGAGGTCCAGCACGACGGCACCACCTACCGCATGGAGATCGACCTGGACATCGGCGGCGTCCCCGTCGGCGTGGACCACACCATCGAGATGCGGTACGAGACCTTCGGCGACACGTTCTCGTTCCAGGTCTGGGACGGCGCGTCCTGGAACACCCGCGCCACGCTCGACAGCCTGGGCACGATGTCCACCCTCACTTATGCGCTCACGGTGGCCGAGTACAACAGCGGGTCGGTCATGACGCGGGTCATCGACGGCACGGCGGGCGGAACGCAGGGCGAGGTCCGCATCGACTACCTCCGGGTGGTGACGTCATGAAGGCCAACCGGTCCGCGCGGGCCGCCGAGGAGGGTATCTCGAACGTCGTGGGGGCCATCCTGTTCTTCGCCCTCATCGCGACGCTCCTCGTCGTCATCCGCACCGTGTACGTCCCGGCCTGGACCTCCGAGCAGGAGGCGGCCCACATGACGCTCGTCCAGGAGCAGTTCGCCGAGATCAAGAGCCAGGCCGACAAGCAGGTCGCGAACCGGTCCCAGAGCCCGGTGGCCGAGCCGCTCACGCTCTTCAAGCAGCGCTCCGGCTCGTTCTTCGCCGCGCCGGCCCTCCCCGGGACCGTGGAGGTCGAACCGGAAGGCGGCTCCGTCAACGTCTCCGCCAACGAGCTCACGGTCTTCTTCGCGCAGGAGGGGCGTTTCTCGTTCGGGGCGAGCGAGAACTGGCAGGACCATCAGGACGTCATCACGGACATCGGGCTGGTGCAGCACCTGCGCGTGCGCGTCTTCGATCCCGAGAGCGAGTCGGAGGGCGACAGCGTCACCCTGCGGATCAACGACGCCAACGGCGCCTTCGCCGGCAGCATGACCGTCTACATCGACCGCCACCCCAGCGGCTACTCCATCAAGACGCGCGTCCTCAACGGCACCGGCGCGACGCTGTACGACCAGGGCGAGTCGCTCTTCCAGCAAGACCAGCCCGCGGTGTTCTGGATCGACGCCCTCGCGGACGAGGTGCAGTTCGAGGACGTCCTCAACGCCGCGAAGCCGCCCCTGACGCTGACGATGACCGAGAGCGGGATGCAGGGCGAGTTCGCCCTGAACTACCTCGAGGACGACGGGTCGGGGATCCTGTTCCTCGGCGGGACCGGCTCGCGGACGGTCGCGCCCTACAGCGACGCGTTCCCCGGCGGCCGCCTGGTCTTCCAGAGCCGCAACTCGGAGTTCCCCGACCAGCGCATGATCCTCGAGAACGGTGCGGTCATCCTCGAGCAGGAGGCGGGCTCGGTGTTCCTCTACGAGCCCGGCATGGCGGTGCAGACGACGGGCACCAAGACCCTCGTCGACCTCGCCGTGCCCCTCGTGACCGGCGCCGGGGACGCCTCGTCCAAACGCGGGACGGTGTCGCTGGCCGTGCAGGCCGTGGGCGGCAGCAGCTACTCGGCGACGGCACCGCGCTTCACGTACCAGGTCGGCACCGAACATCCGGCTCTCTGGACCGCGTTCTGGCAGCGCACCTTCGAGGATGCCGGCCTGTCGGCCGCCTCCGGGCAGTTCTCGGTGCAGTCCGGCTCCGGGGTGGCCTCGTTCACGCTCTACGGGACGACCATGGACCCAGGCTCCACGGTGCACGACCTCAACGTGATCTTCCACCAGGCGCTCGTGGAGGTGAAGCTCGGCACATGAGGCCGCTCTCCCCCACCGCGCCGACGCGACCCATCCCCCTCCCCAGGAGGCCGACCCATGGCTGAAGAGAAGAACGGCGACAAGCACGACAAGGACGACGGCCCGACCGACAAGCGGCTTGCCAAGCTCCTCAAGACGGCGCCCCCGGACACCTCCCGCAAGCGCAAGGGCATCAAGGCCATGAAGGCGATCAAGGTGCCGCCGCGCGAGCACCGCCAGGGCGGTCCCGCCGGAGACGACACCGCCGAGGACCTCCGCGCCGACGCAGGCCAGGAAGGCGCCGCACCGGAACGTGGGCCGCCGGCTCCCTTGGAGGCCGAGGCGCACGAGGCCGCCGGGACGGCGGAGGCGACAGGGGCGGCCGGCCTGGCACCGCCCGTGAACCGGCAGGAGTCCAAGGATTTCATGAAGGCCGTGCAGCGCCAGCAGCGACTGCGTCGGCGGCAGGAGGAGGAAGAGGCCCAGCGGCTGCAGGAGCAGGCCAAGGAGCTGCTTCGCCGCAGCCGCCGCGAGTCCAAGCGCCACGAGCAGTTGGAGAAGCACCAGGATTGGGTCGGCCGCATGGCGGACGACCTCGGCTTCGACCCCGACCGCCCGATCACCGAGGTCCCCCCGCTGCCGGACGGGTTCGAGCAGGTCGACTTCCACGCGATGAAGAAGGGCCGCGCGTACGTGCGCATCCTCTACGACAACAAGACCAACTCCTACCTCTACGAGACGATCGAGCCCCGCCTCAACCGGACGGAGGAGGAGATCCGTGAGTTCCTCCGCGAGACGCTCGTCAAGACCATGGAGGGCCGCCAGGGCCGCGGCGACGAGGACTGGGAGGAGGTGCTGCTGTACAACATCCAGCAGGCGATCCTGGACCACAGCATCCTCATCGACGAGATCTCGACGCAGCGCATCCAGTACCACCTCGTCCGCGACTTCCTGGGCTACGGGCCGATCGACCCCCTGATGCTCGACCCCATGCTCGAGGACATCTCGTGCGACGGGCCCGGCATCCCCGTGTACGTCTTCCACCGCGCCTACGAGTCGATGAAGACGAACGTCGTGTTCGAGGCCGAGGAGGTGCTGGACTCCTACGTGATCCGGCTCGCGCAGCGCTCCGGCAAGCACATCAGCATCGCGGAGCCGCTCCTTGACGCCACGCTGCCCGACGGAAGCCGGCTCCAGACCACGCTCTCGAAGGAGGTCACGACGCGCGGCTCCAGCTTCACGATCCGCAAGTTCCGCACCGACCCGTTCACGCCGCCGGACCTCGTCCAGTACGGCACCATGGACGCCCGCATGGCGGCGTTCTTCTGGCTCGTCATCGAGCACGGCTTCAGCCTCATCATGGCCGGGGGCACCGCGAGCGGCAAGACCACGACGCTGAACGCCATCTGCCAGTTCATCCCGCCGGAGCGGAAGGTCGTATCGATCGAGGACACCCGAGAGATCAACCTGACCCACGAGAACTGGATCGCCGGCGTCACCCGCAGCGGCTTCGGCGGCCAGATCATCAGCGGTCGCCCCGCCGGCGAGATCGGCATGTACAAGCTGTTGGAGGCCGCGCTCCGCCAACGTCCCGAGTACCTCCTCGTCGGCGAGGTGCGCGGTGCCGAGGCGCTGACGCTGTTCCAGGCCATGGCGACGGGGCACACCGTGTACTCCACCATGCACGCGGACTCCGTCGCGAGCGCCGTCTACCGGCTCGAGAACCCTCCCATCGGCGTGCCCCGCCTCATGCTGCAGACCCTCGACGTCATGGCCATCCAGGGGCAGGTCAGGACCGGCGACCGCATGGTCCGGCGCATCATGGAGGTCACGGAGATCGTCGGCTTCGACCCCGAGACCCGGGAGCTGCTCACCAACACGGTCTTCCGCTTCGACCCGCAGACCGGCGAGCACGTCTACCTCGGCAAGAGCGCGCTTCTTGAGCACGTCATGACGAAGCGCAACCTCGACGACGAGCAGATGGAGAAGGAATGGGACGACCGCGTCCGCATCCTGGAATGGCTGCTCCGCCACGGCGTCCGGGACTTCCGCGACGTCGCCCGCATCGTCACCGAGTACTACCAGCACCCCAAGCGCGTCGTGGACCGCTTGCTGCACGGGCCCGAGGCCCAGGACCCCCTCGCCGTGCTGGAGCCGCCGGAGGCCTGACATGGCCCTCCATGCGTTCCAGCGCACCGCCTACCGCGTCTTCGGGCGGCTTGCGAAGGAACGCTCGGAGGAGAACCCGCGCCTCCACCTGGCCCTGCAGCGGGCGCACATCCTGGTCCGGCCCGACGTGTACCTGGCCTCCGGCTACCTCGCGATGCTGGCCATCTTCCTCCTCACCCTCGTCCCCGTGGCCGTCATCGTCGGCATGCAGGCCTCCGGAGTGCTCAGCCTCCCGCTCGTCTTCTACTGGCTGCTTCTACCCCTGCCTGTCCTCGTCGCGCTCTCCATCTACCTGACACTCCTCGTCCTGCCGGACCTGAAGGCCTCGAGCCGCGCCCGCGACATCGACGCCAGGCTGCCCTACGCGCTCAACTACATCGCGACGATGAGCAGCGCCGGTGCCACGCCCCAGAAGATCTTCGGTGCGCTCGCCCGCAATCCCCTCTACGGCGACGTCCAGAACGAGGCCGCCTGGATCCATCGCGATCTCCGACTCCTCGGCCTGGACGTCGTGACCGCGCTCAACCGCGCCACCGACCGCACGCCCTCCATCAAGTTCCAGGACTTCCTGCAGGGCGCCATCACGGCCCTCACGTCCGGCGGCGACCTGAAGACGTACTTCCTCACGAAGGCGGAGCAGTTCATGTACGAGAACCGCCAGGACCAGGAGAAGTTCCTCGAGAGCCTCGGGGTCCTCGCCGAGAGCTTCGTCACCGTCGTCGTCGCCGCTCCTTTGTTCCTGATCGTGCTGCTGTCCGTCATGACGAGCTTCGGCTCCTCGGTGGACCAGGTCATGACGCTTGGCTACATGATCGTCCTCGTGCTGCTGCCCCTCAGCCAGATCGGCTTCGCTGCGACGATCCGCTTCATGACACCGGAGGCCTGACCATGCCGGAGGCCCCCCTGGAAGGGAAGAAGGGCGTCGAGGCCACGCTCGTCACGACGCTCCTCGTCGGCGTCATCGCCGTGCTGGGCGGCGTCCTGCTCGGCACTGTGCCCGACGTCCCCTATTCCGAGGCGGCGCCGACGGCGATCGGCTTCGGCATCGTCGTCATGGCCCTCTCCTTCCTGCCGAGCTTCGACGTCGATACCCTCCGATGGATCACGCGCGGTCGCGCCGGTGCCACACGTTACGAACAGCTGCGGCGCTGGACGCGCCTCAAGGTCGCCGTCCTGTTCCTGTCGCTCATGGTCATCTTCGGCATCATCGTCCTCGGAATCGCGCTCCTGGCGCGCATCGGGATGATCGCCGTCGAGACGGATTCCCAGATCCTGCGGCGCGTGCTCTCCATCCTGCTCTTCGCGCTCGGTTTCGCGGTCACCTACGCCCACTACCAATCCCTTCGCATCAAGCTCGAGCGCGACCGCAGCGGCCTGAACCGCGGCTACCACATGCTGGGCGTCTTCGTCGCCGGCCTCGCCGGCCTCGCCGCCGGCGTCGTCGCCTACCGCGACCAGGGCATGGGGCCGTTCGAGCAGAGCGACTGGCCCTTCCTCGGCGTCTTCGCGCTCACGATCCTCGGCGTCACCGTCTTCATCACGCGCACTCTGCCCACCCCTCATTCCATCTTCAGCCAAGACCCCAGCGTCTACCGCGGCCACACGTACTTCTCGCGCGGCAAGTCCGTCGTCCTGCCCACGCTGACCGCCTTCGGCCTGCTCTTCGTGCTCCTCCTCGTGTTCCTGGTCTTCGGCGTCGGCGTCCTCAATGTCGTCGAGGAGGTCGTGCAGAGCACCGTCGTCCTGATCTTCCTCGCGTTCCTGGCCCTCGCGGTCATCGGCAGTTTCGGCGCCGCCATGTTCCTGGCGCGCCAGGAGGACAAGCCCGTCCTTTACCGCAAGGAGCGCACGAAGGAACAGAAGACCGCGACTTGGATCCTCGCCCTCTCGCTCACCGCCGCGGCCATCCTCTTCGTCCTCGCGGCCTTCCTCGGGATCCGGGGGGACCTGTTGGGCTTCCGCGCCCACGCCTGGATCGATGTCTTCGCGGTCGGCGTGCTCGTCACCATAGGCCCGTTCGGGTTCTACCGCGCCCACCAGGCCCGCCACGTCCGACGCTTGGAGGCCCGGTTCCCCGACTTCCTGCGCGACCTCGCCTCCAGCCACCAGGGCGGCCTCACCATGCCCGCGTCCGTCTTCGTCGCCGCCAAGGGCGACTACGGCGAGCTGACGCCCGAGATCCACAAGCTGGCCGACCAGCTCTCCTGGAACGTCGCCTTCGACGAGGCCCTCCACCGGTTCGGGGAGCGCGTCAAGACCCCCATCGTCGAGCGGACCATCTCCCTGATCCTCGAGGCCACGCGCAGCGGCGGCAGCACCTCGGACGTCCTGCTTGCCGCCGGTCGCGACGCCCGCGAGATCAAGACGCTCGAGAACCAGCGTCGTCTCACCATGAGCCTCTACACGTCCGTGATCTACATCACGTTCCTCGTCTTCCTCGTCGTCGTCGCCATCCTCGACGCGCAGTTCGTGCCGGAGATCATCCGCGCGTCGGAGGCCGCCGTCGAGCAGGGCGCCACCGGCATCGGTTCCGTCGGCTTCCAGACGCCGAGCGAGATCCAGTTCCGCACGTTCTACTTCATGGCCGCCATCGTCCAGGGCCTCGGCGACGGCATCGTCGCGGGCATGATGTCCTCCGGTCGCTTCGCGCTCGGCCTCCGCCACAGCTTCCTGATGGTGCTCATCGCCTTCCTCGCCTTCGTGTTCTTCCTGTAGGAAGGGAGTCCACTCCGGGAGGAGCCGGCCCGGGGGCACAGGTCAACGGGCCCACCGCCCCCGGCCAAAACCCCTAAATCGCCGCGCGCGAACGGGGAGGCGTGTCCTTCTCCGCGACGATGCGCACCCTGCTCCTGATGGGTATGCTCACCGGCCTCTTCGTGCTCGCCGGGTGGGTCGCTGCCGGGTACGGCCTCACAGGCAGCCCCGTGGCCGCGATCCTCCTGTTCGGCGGCTTCGCCCTCCTGATCAACGGAGCCGCGTATCTCTGGAGCCACAAGTTCGTGCTTTGGTCCTACAAGGCGAAGATCGTCGGCCCCGAGGAGGCTCCGCGCCTCTACGCCATCGTCGACCGCGTCCGCCGGCAGGCCGGCCTTCCCATGCCGAAGGTCGCCTTGATCCCCATGGGCGTGCCGAACGCGTTCGCGACCGGCCGCAACCCCAAGCACGCCGTCGTCGCCGCCACGGAGGGCATCCTGCGGATGCTCGACGACGACGAGCTGGAGGGCGTCATGGCGCACGAGGTGGCCCACGTCGGCAACCGGGACATGCTCGTGATGACGATGGCGGCGACCGTCGCGGGCGCCGTCACTTTCGCGGCGCGGATGCTCTTCTGGAACGCCCTCTTCGGCGGCGGCGACAACCGCAACCCGTGGACCGCCATCGTCGGCATTGTGTTCATGGTCCTCGCGCCCATCGTCGCACTCATGGTCCAGCTTGCCGTGAGCCGCCAGCGCGAGTTCAAGGCCGACGCCGTCGGCGCCCGCAACTGCGGCAAGCCCTGGGCCCTGGCCCGCGCCCTGCAGAAGATGGAGGACGTCGCCAAGGGCCATCCGCTGCCCGCGGGCCGGGCCAACCCAAGCACGGCAAGCCTGTTCATCGTCAACCCGTTCCGAGGTGGCGGCGTGAGCCGCCTCTTCAGCACCCACCCGGACACGCAGGAGCGCATACGCAGGCTCCAGCAACTCCGTTAGGCGATCCTCGCCGATCCGCCGGTCGCGACGCCCCTCAAGATTTCTCGAACTCGAGACCCGACGAGTTGATGCAGAACCGGAGCCCGTCGGGGCCGGGCCCGTCATCGAAGACGTGGCCCTGGTGCGCGCCGCACTTCGCGCACCGGACCTCGGTGCGGTGCATGCCGTGGCTGCGGTCGGCCTCGGTGGCCACCGCGTCGGGGTCCATCGGCTTCGTGAAGCTCGGCCAGCCGGAGCCAGAGTCGTACTTGTCCTCGGACGAGAAGAGCGGCTCACCGCACGCAACACAGCGGTAGACCCCCGCCTCGTGATGGTCAGCGTACTCATTGCGGAACGGCGGGTCGGTGGCGGCCTCACGCACGACCTTCAACTGCTGCCGCGTGAGTTCCTTGCCGGTGACGGGGTCCTTGGGCACAGGACATCATCCGCGGGGCGGGTTCTTGGCCTTTGCCACGCGAGCTTCGGAAAGCCCTGTCCGACGGCGTCGCCCCCCAGCGGCCTGGTGTGCAGGTCCGGGGCGCACGGTGCTGCCGCGCGGCTGACGGTTTCCATCGATGCGAGCGTCCGGATCCGCGCCGGCGTGGGCCGATGCCCCGGAAGTCTTTTGCCAGCGGTCGGAATCGACCCGGCATGAAGGCCCTCGCGCTGGGCGTCCTCGTGATGCTTGCCGTGCCTGTCCCGGGCTTCGCCGAGGCTGAACCGCCTTGAGCTGGAAGTCAGGCCTGCCGAGCGGCTGGGCGTGCTTTTTCGCCGACGACTGCAACGCCAGGCCGCAGGTCTGCACCACGGACTGCATGCCCGTCGACGCATGCGTGGATTGTTCTGAGGCGGCCCTGCAACTGCCGTCCATGCGCTACTGCGAGATGGGTTCGACACCTGCGAATTATCTTAACGCAGTGGATTGTGGCAGCCCTGAGGCCATGCGCACCTGCATCCTCAAGGCCCATGTCGCGCCTGCCTTTGATCCCCAGCCAGAGAATGCGGTTGCGGCCGATGCGGGCACGAAAACGTCCTTCCGGCAATCCTGCGACGACGATGGCCAAACAGGCGGCGGCTCCGGCACGGGAGGCGGCGGCACCGGATGTGACCCGGATTCTTACAACCCGGGCTATGTCTGCCCTCCATGGGGAGAGGACGCCGAGGATCAGTACCAAGTCACCTGGATGATCGACGACGAGACCGTCTGCCATACAAGCCATGCGTTTCCATCGCAGGTCCTTTCGTATCTGGCCGCAGCCGCCAACATCCATGCCGGTCAAGACACGGACCTACTCACGGGGACCGCATGCGCCAGCGCCTCAGGCTCCGGGAGTTGGGTCTTTGGATCCGGTTGCGTGGCCAATTACGAACCTCCGGGAGCAGGCGTGGACGCTGTCTTTTGTCTGGTGATCGATTA
>Ga0299906_10003110_pt1 | contig 13701 bp, 13 predicted proteins | sample RVTome_14_FD_200259 | JGI IMG/M metagenome (GOLD analysis project Ga0299906, IMG submission 200259) | Soil microbial communities from uranium-contaminated site in the Upper Colorado River Basin, Wyoming, United States - RVT145D125 (version 2) ... | reverse complement strand
GAACGAGGTATGGAACTGGAGTCCGCTTACCCAGACCTTCATCGCCTGCCCATCCCAGCGGAAGAGCCGCTCCGGCGACTGAAAGTACACCCCGGCCGACGTCACATGCGTGGCCCAGACGGAGGTAAACGTACGATGTTCCTGGGCAATCTTGTCGAGGAGTGAGACGTATTGCAGCGTTCCGGTCGAGTCCGGGTCCAGATAGCCCAGTTCACCCACGATGCCGACGTACACCACGCCCGAGGTATCGACGGCCAGGGACCGCACAATGTCGGTTGGCGTGGCGATGAAGTTCCAGGTGGCCCCGTCATATTCGAGGATGCCGTTGTAGTTGCCGACGTAGACAACCCCGCGCGCATCCTGGGTAACCGCCCAGTTCTGATGATGCTGCCGGTAATGCTGCCGAGAAAAATGCTCGTAGAAAAAGGGTATTCCTACCTCGGGAGACGGTTCGACGGCAAACGGAGGTCGCTCCTCCTGGCCGGAAAGCACCTGTCCCCAGGCCACCAACGGCCAAAGCGACAAGGTAAGCAGAACCAGATGTCTGCCTGAGAGAAGCATGAGAAAGCGATGTGTACTCCGGGGGGAACGCAGGAAGGGTGGGGCCTCCTGCTATCGGGAACAGGGAATGTCGTAAGCACCGCGAAGAAGTTCAACAGTAGGACTTTAAAGGTTTTAATCTATCTGCGCTCCAACCTACCCCCGGCACCGCCTATGCGTCACACCATTATTACATGATATGGGGAGTCTTCCCATTGTTTTCAAGGATTGAGGGAGATACTTTTTTTCCCGTGATCAAACTGATGTAAATTATCAGTTTAATCAAATCATTAAATGCTAGCCATGCTGACAGGCGTAACGTCTTCTGCGGCTGGTGCTCAACGGCTTTCATCCATGCACCTTTCGTAGGGGAGGCAGCGTCCCCCTCTCCTGAATGCAGTGTACCCCCCTACCTCATCATCCTAGCAGGAGGCTTTGCCATGCAACGCTTTGTTTCCCCCCGCCCGCTCTTCGCGTCCCTCTTCGCCGCCGTTATGCTCACCATCGCAGGATGCAGTGCCGGCACCATCAGCGGCCCCGACCTGGCAACCTCCGAGACCGTGACACAGGCACAAAAAGCACCGTCAGAGGCCCCGTCCGCCCCCCGGAACGACGGCAAAGACGCCCATAAAGATGGCGGCGGTACCTCGACCACCCAGCACGCCGGCAGAAACTAGCGGTAGCCCTTCCCCACCAGGCTTACTTGATACCACCCTGTTTGCAGCCCGGCTGATTGCTCAATCAGCCGGGCTGTTTTGGTTGGAAACCTTTCCCCGTCCCCATCATCTCACCGTCGCGTACCTGCCTTTTCTTCCGCATGCACGCGGCGCGCGTGCTCCTCCTGTTCCGCGTATGGTTGCTCCAGACGTCGTGTTCGGCCTTACGGGCGACGTGCGCCGCAACTGGCGAGCGCTCAGGCAGCTACGTGCGCTGGCGGAGCTAGGCGCCACGGTCGAGGTGTTGACGTTCGGCCCCCCGGTAGAAGCGCCATCGCCAGGACCGGGCATCCGGCTTCGCGTACTTCCCCGTCCGGCCGGCCAGGGTCCTCCTTTCTTTGCCCGCGTCCACCGGCTCTTCGCCCAGACCGTGCGCGGGATCCCGGCCAGGATCTACCATGCCAGCGACCTGTACACCCTCCCCGCCATGCGGGCGGCAGCCCGCAAGTACCGAGGCCGGCTGGTCTACGACGCCCGCGAATGCTATCCCCATTTGGCGGCAACGGCCCGGCGCCCCTGGGTACGCTGGTTCTGGCGCGCCGTTGAGAGCCGCCATATCCACGATGCCGACGCCGTCTTTACCGTCAGTGACAGCATCGCCGAGCATATGGCCCGGGCATACCGGATGCCTCCGCCTACGGTACTTCACAACGTACCGCCCTACTGCCCCGTCACGTCGTCGGGCTACCTGCGCAGGCAGACGGAGGCGGGCGCACGTACCGTTCTGTTGCTCCACCAGGGGCAGATCCAGCAGGGCCGGGGCTGCCGCCTGCTGGCCGATGCTATGCGCGACGTGCAGGGCGCCTTGCTGATCTTCATGGGCGACGGCCCCCTCAAAGCCGAGTTGCAGCAACACGTCAAAGCCGCTGCCCTCGTTGATCGCATCTGCTTCCTCGACCCGGTTCCCCCCGACAGACTGCTGCCGATCACGGCCTCGGCAGACGTCGGCATCACGTTGCTCGAAGACACCTGCCTGAACCACCGCTTTGCCCTGCCGAACAAGCTCTTCGAATATTTGATGGCCGGGCTACCGGTGTTGGCCAGCGACCTGCCGGAGATCAGCGGCGTCGTGACCACGTTCGAGGTAGGCTGCGTCGTCGACCCGGCGAACCGGGCGGCGCTCGTTAAAGCCCTGCAACGGATGGTCGATGATCAGGAAGCCCGGGCACGGTGGGCGGCACAGGCACCCCGCGTCTTCGAAACCTTTAGCTGGGAAAAAGCATCTCAGCGCTTTATGAAGACCTATCAGGACCTCCTTAACCGTTCGGCCGCCCCATGAGATACGCCGTTCCTTTCATCCTGCTTTGCCTGGTACCCTGCTCGCTCGGATGCGCTCAACCGGCTTCGACGCCGGAGCCGACGGACTCCAATACCGCTACGCCGTTCTCGTGGCCTGCGTTCGACGAGGCCGTGGCCGCCGCTAAAAAGAGCGGCAAACCCATCCTGGTCGATATCTACGCGCCGTGGTGCGGCTGGTGCCGTAAGATGCAGGCGGAGGTCTATACCAACGAGGAACTCCAGACCTACGTGAAGGAGCATTTCGAATACGGCCGCCTCAACATCGACGACAGCGAGACGCAGCACCAGTTCAAAGAGTACGTCCTCACGTCCGAGCAGCTGGGCTACGCGCTGGGCGCCCAGGGTACGCCCACAACCGTCTTTCTGGAATCCAACGGCGACTACATCACCCGGCTCGACGGCTACTGGAACCTCGACGGCTTCCGCAAAGCCGTGCGCTACATCGGCAGCAAGGCCTATCACAACCAGCGCTACGACGAATTCATCGAGACGTCCGGCGACGACGCCCGCTAGGGCCGAATCAGGAGCCTCTCTTTATCCGAACGCTACGAAACGACTCCGTCCGGCTCGCGCAACCGCACGGCCCCACCGGCATACTGGTCGGGACGGCGATGGTGCAGGAAGAGGCGACGGGCCGGCGCCCCGGCACAACGCGCCAGCTCCAGATCCGCGTACAGGACGGCCTCGCGCTGTTCCGGCGCCTGTGCCACTATCTGTCCGAAGGGATCGGTGACGAAAGAGCCTCCCGCAAATTCGAGCACCTCTTCCTGGCCGACCCGGTTGGCCAGTGCCATAAAAAAGCCGTTTTGAAACGAGGCGACCTGGAGTTCAGCCTCGAAGAGCCCACCCGGCCACTCCGCCAACGCACCCGCCTGCGGCACCACCACGAGGTCGGCACCACCCAGGGCCAGCGCGCGCAGGTATTCGGGATAGTGACGGTCGTAGCAAATCGCCACGCCGAGGCGCCCGGCAGCCGTCTCGTAGACGGGGGCGCCGGTGTCGCCCGGTTCGTAATACCCTTGTTCGTAAAAACCTTCGTAGTCGGTGATGTGCATCATCCGGGTGCGGCCTAGGAGCGTTCCGTCCGCATCGAGCACCGGAGACGTATCGAACGCACGCACGCCGTCCCGCTCGTAGAGGTTGAGCACGACGACGACGCCGTGCCGCCGCGCCGCCGACGCGAAGCGATCCGTGGTCGGGCCCGGCACCGGCTCGGCGAGGTCGAGCGCGTTCGGACCGGCTTGACGCTGCGGATAAAACGGCGTGAAGGCCAGTTCGGGATAGACGACGAGGTCGGCGCCGGCCGCCGCCGCTTCGTCGAGCGCAGCCAGACCGCGCTGCACGTTGAACGCAAGGTCGGCCGTCGGCTGCTGTTGAATCAGAGCGATTTTCATGGCGAAAAGGTTTCTCACGTGAAACACGGCAACGATGGAGCGAAACACCGGTGCAAAAAATACCGCCCTTCGAGAAAAGATCAACCGGCGGGCCCATGCGCGATGACGATGCGGGGCAACCCGGCGAAATCGTTCTCACTTTGAATCCCAAAAAAATCCATACGGCGCAGTACTTCACAGACGGCACCCGCATGATCGGCATGGGTTTCGACGACCAGCGCCCCTCCATCGGCGAGCCCTTTTTGCGCATGCACGGCAAGGGCCCGGTAGTATAGAAGCGGATCTTCGCCGGCAAAGAGCGCCCGATGCGGTTCATACCCAAGCACCTCGGGCGCCAGCGTGCCGGCCTCTTCGTCGGCAAGGTAGGGTGGGTTTGAAACGATAAGATCGAACGGCCCGGCACCGGGGTTCGGCAGGTCGGCAGCCAGGATGTCGGCGTGAAAAAACGTCACGGCCAGGGCACAGGCACCGGCATTGGTCCGAGCCACTCGCAGGGCGTCCTCGCTCACATCGCAAGCCGCGACGTCGGCGTCGGGTCGTTCGTGCTTGATCGCCAGGGCGATGCAGCCGCTCCCTGTCCCAACATCGAGCACACGCGGACGGAACCGGCCCTGCAGCAGATCCAGGGCGACCTCAACGACCTGTTCGGTCTCGGGGCGGGGTATGAGCACGGCGGGCGTCACGCCCAGGCGCAGGCCGTAGAATTCGGCATAGCCGAGAATGTATTGGAGCGGTTCGCGCAGGAGACGGCGGGCCACCATTGCCCTCAGCCTGCGGACTTGCTCCGGCGTCGCTCCGCGCTCCGGATAGGCCAGCAGGTGGGCCTGGCTGCATCCCAGCACCTCGCCCAACATCCACAGGACGGCCCGGCGGGCGTCGGGCACCCCTTGGGCCTCGAGCGTTCCGGTGGCTTCGCGGAGCAGGATACCCCAGGTCGTTCTCTGCATGTCGGATTTCATGGGTTCCTACCCGGGTTATTCAGACTACACCGAACGCCCGTTTTTTTAACCAATGTGCCCAAGCGCCGGGGCCCCTTGCCCATGCGTGGCACAGGCTTTGCTTTCGAGCCTCATACCGAAACACCCTCGTCGAACTTGAGAACGGTACGGAGTGGGGGCACATCCCCGCGAACCGGCGCAGACGTTTTGCACCTGAAAACCGAAGCCGATATATTGAGCGCCGCGTTCACGTAACGTTACCGAGTAAGACGCAGATCTATCTCCCGCAGGCGTTGGCCTGTCGGGAGATCCTTTTTGTTGTACCGGAGACCCTGTACCCTCCATCAACCGTCGTGCTCCCACGGCCTTCAGTCAGCCAGCAACCGTATGCGTATTCTGACCAAGCTCGAAGCCCTTTCCGCCAACCTGTGGTGGGCCTGGAATCCGGAGGCCCAGGACCTGTTTCGCCGGCTCAATCCGGCCGTTTACCATGCCGCCGACAACAACCCGCGCACGGCGCTGCGGGCAGCCGATCCCGCCGTCCTGGCCGATCCTGACTTTGCCCGAGACACGGATCGGGTGTACGACGCCTTCACGCACTACCTGCATGCCGCCCCCCGATACGGGGATGCGCCCAGCGTCGGCTACTTTTGTATGGAATTCGGGCTGCATGAGAGCCTGCCGCTGTATGCAGGCGGCCTCGGCGTGCTGGCGGGCGACCATACCAAGGCCGCCTCTGACCTCGGCCTCGCGTTTACGGCGATAGGGCTCTTTCTCAAAGACGGCTATTTTACCCAGCGCTTCGATGCCAGCGGATGGCAACACGAAGACTATCCTACCCTTCGCCATGCCGATCATCCGCTCACGCTCGCCACCAACGAACGCGGCGAACCGATCACCGTCACCGTCCATCTCGGTACGCAGCCGTTGCGCTTGCAGGCCTGGCAGGTGAAGGTAGGACGCGTCCCGCTCTACCTGCTCGACGCCGACGTCAACGGCAACCCGGACGCCCTCCGCACCCTCACCCATAAGCTCTACCAGGGCGATCGCCTGGCCCGCTTGCAGCAGGAAATCATCCTGGGCATCGGCGGCCTGCGGATGCTGCGTGCCCTCGGGATCACCCCCGAGATCTACCACCTCAACGAGGGCCATTGCGCCTTCCTGCTACTGGAGCTGTTGCGTGAGCAGATGGCTGCCGGCCACCTGCTTCCGGATGCTGAAGCCTGGGTACAGGAACACGCCGTCTTCACCACACATACGCCCGTAGCGGCCGGCCACGACCGCTTCGTGCCGTCGCTGTTCACCGAGCAGATGGCCGGCTTCCGGGCCCAGATCGGCCTGTCGGAAGAGACCCTGCTCGGATACGGCCGCGTGGACGCTTACGACCCGAACGAGTCGTTTACGATGACGGTGCTGGGCTTGAAGTTGTCGCGCAAGGCAAACGGGGTCTCGGCCCTCAACGGCGAGGTCGCCCGGCGGCAATGGCATTACCTCTACCCGGACCGCTCGCTCGACGACGTACCCATCGACCACGTCACGAACGGCATCCACCTGCCTACCTGGACGGCCCCTCCGGCCCGTGCTTTTCTGCATAGCCACCTGCGGAACGGGGCGTCCCTCTCCTTTCCCGATTTCTGGAGCGCCGTCGACACCCTTTCCGAGGCGGACCTCTGGGCCTATCGGTCAATGCTGCGGCAGCGATTAATCGCCTTCATCCAGGAACGCCTTCCGAAGCAAACGCTTCGGCAGACCCTGGCCCTCGATCCCGAGGCATTGACGATCGGGTTTGCCCGTCGGTTTGCCACCTACAAGCGCGCGACGTTGCTCTTTCAGGACTTTGAGCGGACCCTGCGGCTTTTCACGCAATCCGACCGGCCCGTGCAGGTGATCTTCGCCGGTAAAGCCCATCCGGCCGACGACGGCGGCAAACGGTTCATCCAGCACATCTACCAGACGGCCCAACACCCGGCCTTCCAGGGTAAGGTGATCTTCCTGGAAAACTATAACATGGAGATAGGCCGGATGCTCATTTCCGGCTGCGACGTCTGGCTCAACAACCCCCGCCGGCCCCTGGAGGCCAGCGGCACCAGCGGACAAAAGATTGCTGCCCACGGCGGCCTCAACCTGTCGATCCTGGACGGATGGTGGCCGGAAGGCTACAACGGCCGGAACGGCTGGGCCATCGGCCGCGAAGCGACCGGCCTGCACGAAGATCCCACCTACCAGGATTTCGAAGACGCCCTCGCCCTCTACGACGTCCTGGAGCAACAGGTCATCCCGGCCTTCTACGACCGGGACGAAGCCGGCCTGCCGCATACCTGGATCGCCTACATGCGGGAAGCAATGAAAACCCTCCCCGCCCAGTTCAGCGCCACCCGGATGGTCATCGACTACATCGAACAGATCTATCGCCCCAGCTACGCAACGCACCACATGGACTCCCACGTCGCGGCCTGAGTAGACGCGGCGGGCGCCTGGAGCAGGTCGCCTATTGGAAGCGCACGCCGAACCCGTCGAACGCGCCCGTCGCCGCAGACCAGGACGCTGTGACGCCGTCCACCCGCGCGCCGGGAGGGCCGTCTTGTACGGCGAGGAGGAGCTTTTCCAACGCATAGCGAGGCCCCTCGGCTATCAGCCGGACGGAGCTGTCCCGCTCATTCCGCACCCAGCCGGTAAGCTGCAATCGATCGGCTTGCCGCCGGGTAAACGCCCGAAAAGAGACGCCCTGCACCCGCCCTACCACCCGCGCCGAGAGGCGCTGCAAGGGTTCGCCAGAAACATCCATGCCGGCCTGCTGATGAGATAGCGAATAGGCGTGGGCTTTGTTGGAAGAAAGATGGCTGATACCCGTTCCGATCTCAGTCGAGCAGCCCTCGGTCATGCGTCCAGCGGCGGAAGCCGTCGACGAGTTGCTCGAAGGATTCAAGGGCAAAGAGAACCGGCTGTAGATGCCAGACGTCGTAGGACTGTTCCACCACCCGGTCGGGATCGAACGGATGAACCGTGACGGCATCCGAAAGGGCATGCACGACTTCCTCTTTGGAAGACAGGATGCCGGCCCCAAAGATGCGCGTCCCTTCCGCCTGACGGATCAGCCCGAACTCGACGGTGAACCAGTGAAGCGTCTCCAGGTACCGACGGTCCGCCCCCTGCGCATTCAGCGCGACCTGCCCGAAGAGCTGATAAAAATCCGCAAAATCGGGTTGCGTCAACATCGGCATGTGGCCGAACATATCGTGAAAACAGTCGGGCGCCGGGGTGTAGTCGAGTTCATCGGTACCCCGGATGTAGTCGGTTGAGGGAAACGTCCGGTTGGCAAGCAGTGTGAAGAAATCTTTTTCGTGGAGCAAACCCGGAATACGGGCGACCTGCCAGCCCGTAGCGTCTTCCATACGCCGGCTCAAGTCTCGCAGGGCGGGAATGCGCTCCGGCGTCATACCCAGCACGTCGATGCCCTGGAGAAAAGCCTTGCCGGCCCGGCCGGGCAGCAGGCTCATCTGACGGTCGAACAGAAAACGCCAGCTGGCATGATCTTGCGCGGTATAGTCCGGATAGGCGATGGACGCCCCGACGGGCGGGGGGCCGTCGAGATGCTGCGGGATACAGCGCGGATCGACGCCTTCAGCGGCTCCTTTTTCGTAGGCGGACTGTTCCTCGCCGCCCGCAGCGGCTTTGACAAAATCTTGCTCTATCATAATCACCCTCCGTACACTGGGAAAACTGAATCGGAACCACGGCTGGAACCGCTTCCGGAACGCCTGGACAACCGTCTTGTTGCGGACGCGGGGCGGTTTTACATACAGCTTCACAGAGTCCCTATCCGCCGTCATCCCGGTGCCAGGATCGGGGCGGCGTGTTATTCCGTCGGAGGAATACCGCCGTACCGACATAGCCTACGAACGCGGCCAGGCCGAAGCGCACAGCGCCCGGCGTCACGCGAAACGTCCCGTCGAAGAGCAATTCCATCATCATCGCCAGCACCACAAAGAGCCCGGCAAACATAACGGCCCCGACGAGGATGACCACCCAGGATTGAAATGCCTGATTGCCGATCATGGCCGATATACCGGAAAGGTGGAGAGCAACACGCTCCTAATCTAAACAGATTGCGCCTGGATCGCCACCGTCCGTACCCTTCTCCCTGGTTTCACCCCGCCCCAGGGTTATATTTATCGCCCGGCTGCCGGCTCGGCTTTATCGACCTTCGCGCAAAACGACCCTACCGGGTTCACCTCCCGTTTTGGCCGGAAAGAAACCTGTCAGGTTAGGACACCTGCCCATAAACCGCATGCTGGATACACTCCGTTATCTGCTCCTTCAGGTTCGTGACGAACACGATCCGATCCGCGTTCAGGAAGTCGGCTGTTTTGCGCGGGCCTTGCGTTGCATGCCGGAGCGGCTCCGTGTGTTCAGCTTGCTTCGCGGCCGTCCCGGACGGGAACATCTGGCGGGCGTAGACATGGTGCTCCTGGGCGGCAGTGGCGATTATTCCGTCGTCGAGGGCGGGCCGTGGCTGCCGGGAGCACTCGACACCATGCGCGACCTGTACGCGCTTTCGAAGCCCACGTTTGCCTCGTGCTGGGGATTCCAGGCGATGGCCCGCGCGCTCGGGGGTGAGGTTGTAACCGACCGCAGGCGGGCCGAGTTGGGCACGCTGACCCTGCGCCTCACCCCGGCGGGCTTGCAGGATCCCCTCTTTAGCCCCCTCGGCACCACCTTTCAGGCCCAGATGGGGCACCAGGACATCGTCGATCGGCTGCCGGCCGACGCCGTGCTGCTGGCTTCGACGGATCGCGTCGAGAACCAGGCGTTCCGCATCCACGGCAAGCCGATCTATTGCACGCAATTTCATCCTGAGTTGGACCGTGCCTCTATGCTCGAACGCGTGCAAGCCTATCCGCAATACGTCGAGCGGATTGCAAGCGTGCCCTACGAAAGGTTCATCCAGACCTGTGCCGAGACACCCACGGCAAACGCCCTGCTGACGCGCTTCGTACAACACGTGTTTGCCCTGCCCGTGGACGAGAACCTCACCCCCCTGGAATGAATCCCATACCCCCTTCTTTCGTAAATCCATCGTGGATTTATATCCGGGCGTTGTGCCAGGCTCGTACGATGCGTTTCTTTTTGGGACGGACTACCCGAGGATCATCCAGGGCTTACGTTGAAAAATTTCTTTCATCGTTTACGCAAACACTATTCATCCCAGAACGGCCAGGCCGTACCCCGGCCGACGCTGGATCTCGAGGCACAGATCGAAGCTATCCGCCAGGTCGAGACATCCCACCACATCGACCTGGGAAAACAGATTCACTGCTTTAAGCACCGAGGTCTTGCATTACGCCTGGACCGCGACGTACTCGGGATGTACCGTGTCACGGTCAATGAGGGCAAAGATCGACGCTACAGCTTTACGATCCTGTGCCCGCAGGGCGACTATGTAGCCCTCCATGCCGGCTATGAAGAGATCACCGACTTCCTCGACGGCGAGCGCCGACTGACCGACCTCCCCCGGCACGAACGCGTAAAAGGCCACTTCTACGGCACCTCCTGACGTACGCCTGCCTCATCCTTCCAACCTACGAGCCGATGCTGCGCACGCTCTATGTCCTGCTGTTCCTTCTACCCGCGGGCCTGGCCTCCGCGCAGCCTCACCAGGACCTGACCTGCGCGGACGTACCCGGGCTGGCGCCGGCGTTGCAGCCCGGCACCGTCGTCCTGATCGGCGAGATGCACGGGACGAACGAGAGCCCGCGGTTTGTGCAGGAGGCCCTCTGCACGGCGCTTCAAAACGGCCATTCCGTGACCGTAGGGTTGGAAATACCAGAGGCGGAAAGCGACCCTGTCGACGCCTTTCTGGGGTCTCCCGGCGATGCGGAGGCTACCGCCCGTCTCCTCCAGGGATCCTTCTGGCAACGGCCGCTGCAAGACGGACGCAGCAGCCGGGCGCTCCTCGGCCTGATCCAACAGGTGCGCGCCTACCGGGCGGAAGGATGGCCGGTTCGCCTGATCCTGATCGACGACCCAACCGTACCGACGCGCCGAGACCACGCGATGCAGGCGAAGGTCCAAGCCGGTCTGGAGACTGCCCCGACCGACGTCTTCCTGATCCTGACCGGCAACGTGCACAACCGGCTCACGCGCGGCACCCGGTGGGATGCCGCGTACGAGCCTCTGGGCTACCTGCTCCGGCAGGCGCTCCCCGAGCAGCGGATCCTATCCCTCAACGTGGCCCACACCGGAGGAGAAGCCTGGGTGTGCTTCGGCAGCAGTCCATCCGACTGCGGCGTCCGGCGGATCGGCGGCAACACCGAGGGCGGACAGGGTGTGGAGTTCGGGACGGCCGCAGCCGGAGATGCCTACCAGGGTGGCTACCATGTAGGCCGCCTCACGGCCTCCCTCCCCGCGATAGGCACGGCATCCACCGTCGCCGTCACGATCGACGACCTTCCTTTCATCGCAGGGCGGGAGCGCTTGGCGGCGTCTACCGAAGGGATCCGTCGCCTCCTGGATGCGCTCACCCGCTACCAGGCCCCCGCCTCCGGCTTTGTCACGGGCGCGCGCGTGATGGTAGAGGGCCAGGTCGACGCCCGCCTCGACCTCCTCCGCCGGTGGCGGGACGGCGGTGTTCGCCTTGAGAACCATAGCTTCTCGCACCGCTCGTTCCAGCAGACGCCCCTCGGCGAATACCTCGACGATGCGATCCAGGGGTTGCTCTTCCCCGAGATGATCATGCGTGAACGCGGCGACTCGGTCCTTTTCTACCGGCATCCCTTCAACCACACCGGCCCTACCGAAGAAGCCCGCCGGACGTTCGAGACGTTCCTGGAAAATCGTAGCCAACGCCTGGCACCCTTTACCGTCGAACACGCCGACTATGTCTTCAACAGTCTCTATGCCGCAGCCGAGCAGCATGCGGATACGACGGCGATGGCCCGGATCGGCCAGGCCTACCTGGCCCAGTTGGATAGTGCTTTTGCCTTCGCGGAACGCCTCTCGCAAGACACCTTCGGCCGTGCCATCCCGCAGATCTTTTTGATACACGCCAACGCCATCAACGCCGCCTACCTGGATCGTATGCTCGGCCGACTCCAGGAACGTGGGTACCGCTTCGTCAGCCTCGAAGAGGCCCTGCGCGACGCAGCCTACGCCACCCCGGACTCCTTCGTCGGCAACAGCGGCATCTCGTGGCTGCATCGATGGCGTATCGGCCTGGGCCTTGAGAACCGCCTCCGCGACGAACCCGATCCACCCCCCTGGATCATCGACGCGTATCGACAGCACCAGGGGCAGTAACACCTTCCAGCAAAGGTTTTTTTCGAGGACGGCCCGGCTCGGCCTCTTCGATGCAGCCTTACAAGGAATAATAGTCTTATGTTACCCCTCCGGTCCGGACAGATCATCCCCGTCATCCCGCAGCCAGCACGACCTCTCTTCCCTGGCCAATGAAATAACATCCCGGCTCTTGTACGAAGGCGAGAGCGCAGGCATAGTCCCCCAAGAGACATGTACGGACTCTTCCACGTCGAACTCCAGCATTTCCTGGAAACCCGGTACGGTCGCAATACCTGGAGCGCGGTGCTGAAACACGCCGGGCTCAAGCAGCGAATCTACGTGACCCATTCCATGTATGAGGATGCCGAGATGATGGCTATCGTCGATACCGCTTCCGAAGTGACGGGCCTGCCGGTCTCCATCATCCTCGAAAACTTCGGTGTTTTCGTGGCGGCTACGTTGATGAACACGTATGCTCCGCTGATCAACCCCAAATGGGGCCTGATGGATTTCCTGCTCCAGGCCGAAGATACCGTGCACCGTGTCGTACGCGGGATGAACCCGGCGATACAACCACCCTCGCTCAAGTTCGAACGGACAAGCACGGATGTGCTTTCTTTCTTGTACGACTCACCGCGCCGGATGCCGTACCTGGCGAAGGGCATCATCCAGGGCATTGCCGCCTTCTACGGCGAGCCGATTGCGATTGAGGAACAGCACCATCCCGACGGCAGCGTCGGCATGACGATCCGCCTTCTCGAACCGCGCTAGACTACCAGCCCGGCGGCCAGAAACACCACGAAAGAGATGCCGGCCAGGAGCAGCGTGTAGGGCAGTTGCGTGTTGACGTGATCGACGTGGTCGCACGCGGCCGACATGGAGGAGATGATCGACGTGTCCGACAGCGGCGAGGCATGATCGCCATAGACGCCTCCTGAGAGCACGGCGCCGAGCATCAGCGGCAGCGACAGACCCAGCCCCTCCGCCAGCGGCAGCGCAATGGGAATCAGGATGGCAAAGGCCGTCCACGAAGAGCCGAGCGTGAACGAGACGAAACACCCGACCAGGAAGACGAGCCCGGGCAGCCACCACGCGGGCACATCGTCTCCGATGAGGCCGACGACGTACTGCCCCATCTCCAGTTCGCGCGAGATCTGCCCGAGGGCGAACGCCAGCACGAGCAGCGCCACCACCCCGACCAGCCCCGACGAGCCCTTCAACACCCACTCGGTCGACTGCACGAGGGTCAGCACGGGCTTGCCGCCCCGCAGAGGGCGAGGGATGGCGTAGAGGATCATCGCCACGCCGATGGCGGTGCCTACGGCCCAGAGCACCGACGTAGAGCCGCTCGCCTGCGCCATCATGCCCCAGAAGCCCGACGCCGCCTGCCCGGACGCCGCCAGGTTGCTTTTGCCGGTGATGTACAACCCTACGAAAATCATTCCTACCATCACGGCTATCGGGACGATCAGGTCGCGGGCGCGGTAGGCAACGCCTTCGACGGGCCGGATATCCGCTACCTCTTCGGCGATCATCGGC
>Ga0299906_10003109_pt1 | contig 13705 bp, 13 predicted proteins | sample RVTome_14_FD_200259 | JGI IMG/M metagenome (GOLD analysis project Ga0299906, IMG submission 200259) | Soil microbial communities from uranium-contaminated site in the Upper Colorado River Basin, Wyoming, United States - RVT145D125 (version 2) ... | reverse complement strand
ACCGACCACGTCCAGAGGACGGGCAGCGCCAGCGCGACGCGCCAGAACGCGGTTGCGACCGGCCCCGTCTCGCTCACCTTGACGAACAGCGCGGAGGAGGCGATCGCCGCGGCGCCGGCGAGAAGCGCGGCGACGGCGATTCCCCGTCTGGAGTCTTGCGATCGTGGGTCGGGTGAGTTCAATTGGACCGTTCGGTCTGAGCTTGTCGAAGACCGAGCGGAGTCAGTGCCGTTCATGGTTCGACCCGCTCACCACGAACGGCAGGGGATCCGCACCGGTGCGCTAGCGGCCGGAAAATCTGGGCTTGCGCTTCTCGATGAAGGCGCGCATGCCCTCTTTCTGGTCCTGGGACGAGAACAGAATCTGCGAGGACTTGGCCTCGAGCGCGAGCGCGCTCGAGAGCGGGGCGTCCATTCCCGCGAGCACCGCCTCCTTCGCGAGCTGCACCGCGAGCGGCGGCAGCGCCGCGATCTGCCGCGCGAGATCGATCGCCCGCCCCTCCACCTCGGGATCGGGCACCACTTCGCTCGCGAGCCCCATCTCGAACGCTTCGCGCGCCGAGAACAGTTCCCCGGTGAGGATGTACTTCATGGCCTTGTACTTGCCCACCGCGCGCGTCAGGCGCTGCGTGGCGCCTCCGCCGGGCATGATGCCGATGTTGACCTCGGGCTGCCCGAAGCGGGCGGACTCGCCGGCGACAATGATGTCGCAGGTCATCGCGAGCTCGCAGCCGCCGCCGAGCGCGTAGCCGCTCACCGCTGCGATCACCGGCTTCGGGCAGCCGGCGATCGCCCGCCACAGCTTGTGCACGCCACGCTGCAGCGCCTCGATGGTGCCGAGATCGGCCATCTCCTTGATGTCGGCGCCGGCGGCGAAGCTCTTCTCGTTGCCGGTGAGCACGATGGCGCGCGTCGTCGTGTCCTCGCCGCATTCCGCCAGGTGCTTCGCGAGGAGCTTCCGCACCTCGAGGTTCAGCGCGTTGCGCGCCTCGGGGCGGTTGATGCGCAACAGCACCACTGCTTCGGCGGGACGCTCCAGCAGGACGAGGTCAGCCATGGCCTATTGCTTGGCGAGCCCGAGCTCGACCAGCACCGACTTCATCGCGCCATAGGTGTCGTCGAGCTCCTTGGCGAAGTCCTTGCCGGCGAGGAAATCGTTCGACCAGTAGTTCTTCTTCAGGTTCTCCTGCCACTCGGGAACCTCGGTTGCCTTGCGCAGGACGCCTTCCCAGAACGCGACCTGCTCCGCGCTCAGCCCCTTCGGCGCGACGATGCCGCGGAAGCCCCCGTAGACCAGGTCGATCCCCATTTCCTTCCACGTGGGTACCTGGGCGAGCGCGCCGTCGAACCGGCGCGGCCCGGCGACGCCCACCACGCGCATGCGGCCCCCCGCGACGTGTCCGGCGGCGTTGCCGGCGGCAGTGGTGACGAGGTCGATGTGCCCGCCGAGCAGGTTGGTAATGGCTTCGGAGGAACCCTTGTAGGCGACCGTCTTCAGTTCGCGCACATTGCCTCCGGCCGACTTCATGAGAAGTCCTGCCGCAATATGGTTGTGGCTGCCGAGCGCGGTGGCGAAGCCGATCGCGATCGACTGCGGGTCGCTCTTGAGCTTCGCAACGAGGTCCTTTCCGTCCTTGATGGACGAATTGGCGTTCACGGCGAACACCACGTAGTCGTTGAAGAGCGACGCGATCGGCGTGAAGTCGGTGTGGCGGAGCTTGCTGCGGCCGGTGATGTGATTGGTGAGCAGCGCCGTCGTGCCGACGAGCAGCGTGTGCGGATCGCCCGGCCGCTGGCTGACGTAGGTGAACGCGATGCTGCTTCCGCCGCCCGGCTTGTTGACGACCGCGATCGATGTATTGACGAGCTTGTTTTCCATGAGGACCCGCTCGACCGTGCGGGCGGTCTTGTCGTTGCTGCCGCCAGGCGCGGAGCCGACCACGATTTCGACGTTCCGCTGCGGGCTCCAGGCCTGGGCGAGCGCGCCCGCGCTTGCCGCAAGCAGCACGCATCCCAGAATAGGGTACGGTGTTTTCATCACTCCTCCTTCGGTTGTTGGGATCCTTGGGGCCGGATCACCATTCTAAGTGGCGCGCACCGGGTGCGCCAGCGGCCCGCTGCGGCGTGATGAGCACGTTGGGCAGGTCCCACAACGGCGACTCCGGCGGCAGCGGCTCGGTCTCGAACACGTCGAGGTAAGCACCCGCCAGGTGGCCGCTGCGCAGCGCCGCGATCAGCGCCTGCTCGGCGACGATCTCCCCGCGCGCGCCGCCGTGTCGGCGATTCGTGCGCCGTCTTTTTGCGGGCATTTTACCTGCTCTGCTAAGATGCTACCCGGTCGTCATTCGTCAGGCGTCACTCGTCACGCACTCCAGGCAGATGTCCGGTCCCACTCTCGAACTCGCCCGGCAGCTCATCGCGCGCCGCTCGGTGACGCCGCAGGACGCCGGCTGTCTCGACATCATCGCCGCGCGCCTCGCGCCGCTCGGCTTCCGCTGCGAGCGCATCGGCGCGAACGGCGTGGACAATCTCTGGGCGCGGCGCGGCGGCCGCGCGCCGCTCCTCTGCTTCGCCGGCCACACCGACGTCGTCCCGACCGGGCCGCTCGAGCACTGGACGAGCGACCCCTTCACGCCCACGTTGCGCGACGGCGTGCTCTACGGCCGCGGCGCCTCCGACATGAAGACTTCGCTTGCCGCGTTCGTCGCGGCGATCGAGGCGTTTGTCGGGGAGCACCCGCGCCATGAGGGGTCGATCGCGGTGCTGTTCACCTCCGACGAGGAAGGGCCCGCGGTGGACGGCACCGTGCGGGTGGTGGAGGCGCTGCGGGACCGCGGCGAGAAGCCCGACTACTGCATCGTCGGCGAGCCGACCAGCGAGACGCGCCTGGGCGACGTGATCAAGAACGGACGCCGCGGCTCGCTCTCCGGCAACCTGGTGGTGAGGGGCGTGCAGGGCCACGTCGCCTATCCCCACCTGGCGCGGAACCCGGTGCACGAGTTCGGCGCCGCGCTCGCCGAGCTCGCGCGCACGCAGTGGGACGCGGGCAACGAGCACTTCCCGCCCACCACCTGGCAGGTCTCCAACATCAATGCCGGCACCGGGGCGGGGAACGTGATCCCCGGCGAGTTGCACGTGAAATTCAACTTCCGCTTCTCCACCGCGAGCACGCTGGAGTCGCTGCAGACGCGCGTCGTCGGCATCCTCGACCGGCACGGCCTCAAGTACGACCTCGAGTGGCGCTACGACGGGCGGCCGTTCCTGACGAAACCGGGGGACCTCGTCGAAGCCGTGGCGCGGGCGATCAAGTCCGTCACGGGCGTCGAAACGAAGCTCTCGACCGGCGGCGGCACCTCCGACGGCCGCTTCATCGCCGACATTTGCCCGCAGGTCATCGAGTTCGGCCCGACCAACGCGTCGATCCACAAGGTCAACGAATGCGTCGCGGTCGCGGACATCGAGCCCCTGAGAAAGATTTACCAGCAGATCCTCGTCAATCTGCTGGTGAAGTGACCAATAAACCCCTCCCCCTTGATGGGGGAGGGTTTGGGTGGGGGTGATTATGGGCATGCGACGCAAAGTTTTCACCCCCATCCCGACCTTCCCCCGTCAAGGGGGAAGGAGACATACCCAATGCGAAGCGACAACCTCTACGAGCTGCCGAAGGACCTGCCGGTGCCGCGGGACGACGGCGCGTGCGATCACCTGGCCGGAATGAAGCTGCCATCGATCGCGCTTCCCTCCACGCGCGGCCGGACGGTGGACCTGTCCAGTCTCGGGGGCACGACGGTGATCTACATCTATCCGCGCACGGGCCGGCCCGACCAGGAAGTGCCGACGGGGTGGAACGAAATCCCCGGCGCGCGCGGCTGCACGCCGCAGTCGTGCGCGTTCCGCGATCACTTCGAGGAGCTCAAGCGCGCCGGTGCGGCGCAGGTGTTCGGCGTGAGCACGCAGGACACCGCTTACCAGCGCGAGGCGGTGGAGCGGTTGCACCTGCCGTTCGAACTGCTGTCGGACGAGAAGCTTGCCTTCGCGCGGTCGTTGCAGCTGCCGACCTTCGAGGCGGACGGGATGAAGCTGATCAAGCGCATCACACTCATTGCGCGCGACGGCGCGATCGTGAAGGTGTTCTATCCCGTGTTCCCGCCCGACCGCAACGCCGCCGACGTGCTCTCCTGGCTCGAAAACGCCGGCGGTGATGCGTGATATCAAATCACGCCGCGCCGCTTGAAATCGTCGATTGCAGCCTCGTCATAGCCGAACTCGCGCAGTACCTCGCGCGTATGCTGGCCGGCGTCCGGCGCGTGAACGCGCAGCTGCGCCGGTGTGCGGGACAGGTTCACGCCCTGGTAGACGAGGGCCTGCTTGCCCAGCGTGGGATGCTCGAGCGGTCTTGCCATGCCGAGCGCCTGCACCTGGGGGTCGGCGAACACCTGGTCGATGGTGTAGATCGGGCCGCACGGCACGCCGGCCTCGTTGAGGGCCTCGATCCACTCGGCGGACGTGCGCCTGGCGGTGTACGAGTTGATCGCCGCGTTGAGGGCGGCCCGGTTCTTCGAGCGCGACTTGTAGTCGGCGTAATCGGAGTTGGCGGGCAGCTCCGGCGCGCCCAGGGCCTTGCACAACCGCTCGAAGAGCTTTCCCGAGGCGGCGATGTTGATGTGCCCGTCGGCGGTCTTGAACACGCCGGTCGGGATGGCGGTGGGGTGGTCATTGCCGGCCTGCGGGGGGACTTCATGGGCGATCAGCCAGCGCGCGGCCTGGAAGTCCAGCATCGCGATCAGCGCCTGCAGCATGGAGGTATTCACCCATTGGCCCTCGCCGGAGTGCTCGCGCTCGAGCAGCGCGAGCACGATCCCGAACGCGCAATAGATGCCGGCGCTCGAATCCGAGATCGCGATGCCGGCGCGCACCGGGCCTTGACCGGGCAGCCCGGTGATGGACATGAGCCCGCCCATGCCCTGCACCACCTGGTCCAGCCCCGGCCGGTCGCGGTAGGGGCCCTCCTGGCCGAATCCGGCGATGCTTGCGTACACCAGGCGCGGGTTGGTCTTGCGCAGGGTCTCGTAGTCGATTCCGAGCCGGAACTTCACGCGCGGCCGGTAGTTCTCCACCACCACGTCCGCCCGGTCGGCCATCCGCTTGAAGATCGAGACGCCGTCCGGCGTCCGCAGGTTCAGCGTCATGCTGCGCTTGTTGCGCTGCAGGTTCTGGAAATCCGGGCCGTGGCGGCGGTCCCATGGCCCGCTGCCATCGCCCGTGTCGCCCGGCTCCTCGATCTTGATCACATTCGCGCCCCAGTCGGCGAGCTGACGCACGGCGGTCGGCCCCGATCGCGCGCGCGTCAAATCGAGCACGGTGTAGCGGGAGAGCGGCAATTTCGGGTCGGCCATATCTGCGAGGGATGAGGGCGGAAGGATGAGGGATGAGGGAAGCCTTAGCCGGCGACGCGGGCGGGAACGCGCTCCTCCGGCGCAAGGTCCACGTTCTTCTCGCTTTCCAGCTTCCACAGGCGGTTGAGCAGGTCGCGGGCCGCTGCGTCGCCCACCACGGGTGTCGTCAGCTCCAGAAATTTCTCGTTCAACTCCGCATCCGTGAGCGGCATCTCGGGGTCGCCCTTGCGCGTCGGCTGGAAGTGGGCGAGCCGGCGCCCGTCGTTGAGCTCGATCTCGGCGCGGGCGGCGCGCTGGCGCGGGAAACCCCGGGAGAGCTCGTCGTCGGCCGCGCACTCGATCTTCTGCATGAGCGCGCGCACTTCCGGATCCCCGAGCCGCTCGGGGGCGAACGCGTTCAGCCGCACGCTGCCGTGCACCAGCGCGTGGGCGACGGTGTACTGGATGCTGAACTTGGCCTGGTAGTCGCCCTCCGGGCGCGGGTTGTCGACGATGTCGAGCCCGCCCTGGTAGGTCGCGATGCGGACCCTGCGGATGTCGCGGTGCGCGAATCCATGCTCTCGCTTCAATGCCAGCACCGCGTCGAGTGCGGCGAAGTTGTGCCCGCAGCAGCCGTGATTCTTGAAGGTGATGCGCGTGATGTGATAGTCGGTCCCCAGCCCGCGCGTCGCCCGCGACCAGTCGGGGTTGACGCTCATCGCGGCGCCGAAGCCGACCTCGCCTTCCAGGATGTCGGCGACGCCGGTCACGCCCCGCGCCGCGGCGAGCGCCGCGAGCGCGCCGGCCTCCGCCGCGTGGCCGCCGTGCAAGGGCTTCGCCATCGCCTGCGAGCGGAACGCCTGCTGCAGGCCGGCGGCGAAGGTCCCGGCGTTGCCAAGCGCGTGCGTGAATTGCTCGCGGCTGCAGCCGAGCAGCGTCGCGACGGCGGCTGCCGCGCCGAACGTGCCAACGGTGCCGGTGGTATGCCAGAACTTGTAGTGGGACGGCATCACGGCGTCGCCAATGCGTGTGGAGACCTCGTAGCCGACGATGACGCCGCGCAGAAAGCGCTCGCCGTTTGCGCCCTGCGACTGTGCTGCCGCGAGCGCGGCCGAAATCACCGGGCTCGCCGGGTGGTAGACGGCGTCGCGCCAGATGTCGTCGAACTCCACCGCGTGCGAGGCGGCGCCGTTGATGAGCGCCGCGGCCCGCACGGTGGCGCGGCGTCCCGACGCGAGCCGCGCGCGCCCGTGATCGAGCTCGTCGGCGAGCGCCTCCTCGAGCAGCGTCGCCGGCGCGATGCGGCTTCCCGGAAGGAGCGACGCGTACCAGTCCACCACGGCCCGCTTGGCGTGGTGGATCACCTCTTTCGGCAGCTTGCCGGTCTGCTCCTTGACCGCGTATTCGGCGATTTGCTTCAGCAACATGGGCTGCTCCTCAAGTGCGTCCCAGATAAGACGTCCCAGATAGGGCGTCCCAGGTAAATCGTCCCAGATAAGGCGTTTCAACCCTTAGTTCAAAGCGTTGGGGCCCACGTGCATCCGGGACGCTCCATCTGCGACGCAGTATCTGGGACGCTTCATCTGGGACGCAGCACCTGGGACGCTGTTCCTCGGCGTCAATTCTCGCCGAGGATCAGCAAACCGTCCACGGCCACCACGCCCTCGCCCTCGGGCTTGACGATGAGGGGATTCACCTCGGCTTCCGCCACTCGGTCCGCGAGGTGCGCGAAGGCGGAAAAAGCGGCGACCGCCCGCGCCAGCGCCGCGATGTCGCCCCGCGGGAGCCCCCGGTAGCCGCGGATGACGGCGAGGCCCTTCACTTCTTCGATCATGCGGAGCGCTTCCTCCTCCGTCACCGGGGCGAGTCGCAGCGCGAAGTCGCGGTAGATCTCCGCCAGCACGCCGCCCGCACCGAGCATCACCACCGGGCCCACCTGCGGGTCGCGCTGGTAGCCGAGGATCGCCTCCGCCAGTCCCTTCTCCATGCGCTGAACCAGCACGCCGTTGACCTTTGCTCCGGGGTGTTTCGCCCGTATGCGCTGCAGGATCCCCGCCACCGCCCGCTTCAGCTCCTCGGGCGTGGCGATGCCGGTCACCACGCCCCCGGCGTCGGTTTTGTGCGTAATATCGGGCGAGAGAATCTTCGCCGCCACCGGGAACTCGAGCTTCACCTCCTGCTCGGGCGTTGTGATCGCCTCCGCCGGCGCCGCCGGCACGCCGAGCTTGCCGAACACACGGTACGTCTCCAGCTCGTTCAGCCGCGACTTGCCGCCGAGCAGCGTGCGGGCAGCGGCGATGCGCGCGGCATCGGGCGCCGGCGCCTCGCCCGGCGCGCGCCAGTCGCGCCACGCGCGGATCGCATCGGCGCACGCTTCCGGCGTGCGGAAGCCGGCGAGCCCGGCCTGCGCGAGCAGCGCGAGCGATGCGTCGGCCTGCGGCGCGCAGAAGACCGCCAGCGGCTTCGCCCCGCGCGTGGACTCGAGGATCGGGTCGATCGCGATATGCGGCTGGAACTGGGCGGAGCTGCCGACCACCGCGAGCACGAGATCGCAGTGTTCGGATGCGAGCAGCTCGCTCAGCACCGCGCTGTAGACCTCCTTCCGCGAGCCGGCGAGCGTGAGATCGGTCAGCCGTGCGCGCGTGATCGCGATTTTCTTTTCGGCGAGGCGGGCGACGATCCCGTCGGTGGGGGGCACCACCTCGACGCCGAGGGTGCCGAGGCGGTCGATCACGGTCGCCGCGCCGCCGCCCGTGGTGGTCAGGGCCGCGACGCGGTGGCGCGCGACCGGTCTCTGGCCGGAGATCAGGGCGGGCAGCTCGAACAGCGTCTCGAGCTGGTCCACCCGCAGCATGCCGTGAGCACGGAAGAAGGCGTCCGCGCGGTCGTCGGAGCCGGTCATCGCGCCGGTGTGAGAGGACGCGAGCTCGACGCCGACGTCGGAGCGGCCGAGCTTGAACACCACCACCGGTTTGCCGGCGCCGTAGGCGCGTCGCGCGGCGCGGGCGAGGCGCTCCGCGTCGCGGATGGTTTCCATGAACAGCAGGATCACCCGGGTTTCGGAGTCGTCCACCAGCAGGTCGGTGATCTCGCCCACCGCGAGATCGGCCTCGTTTCCGACCGACACCAGCTTGGAGAAGCCGGTGCCGCGCGCGAACCCGCGCGACATGAGCGCGCCCATCATGCTTCCGCTCTGCGAGACGATCGCCGTCGCGCCGGGCGTGATTTTCGCGTGCTCGAGCACCGCGTTCACCGAGAGCACGAGGCGCGAGTGGAGATCGAGCAGGCCGATGCAGTTGGGACCGAGCAGCCGCAGGCCGCCCGTCCGCGCGAGCTTGAGCAGCTCGTCCTGCTTCTCGCGCCCCGCCGCGCCGGTCTCGGCGAAGCCGTCGCTGAAGATGGTGGCGACCGGGACCCCCTTCTCGCAGCACTGCGCGACTGCGGCGGCCACGGCGGGCGCGGGCACCATGATGAAGGCGTGGTCCACCGGCTCCGGCACGGCACGGAGATCGGGGTAGGCCTTTTCGCCGAAGATCTCGCCGCGGCCCGGGTTGACCGGGAGAATGCGGCCGGTGTAGCCGTGCTTGCGCAGGAAGCGCTGCGGCCGGGAGGTGTTCTTGGCGGCGTCGCCGGAGGCGCCGATCAGCGCCACGCTTCTGGGCGCGAACAGCGCCTGGGCCAGGCTCGGGGGCGCAACGTGCTTCACACGATCACCGGATCACTTGCCGGCCTTGGGCGGGCGCTGGCTGAACGTTCGCTCGAAGACGGACTCGGCGATGCGATTCTTGAGAATCTCGATCGAGCCGCCGGCGATCATCCAGCCGCGGCACTTGCGCCAGCACCACTCGACCAGCGTGTCCTCGGTGTAGCCCATGCCGCCCAGGATCTGCATCGCCTCGTCGCAGCACTCGAAGCCCGCCTGGTTGCAATAGGCCTTGGCGATCGCCGTTTCCTCCGCGGAAGGCAGCCCCCGGTCGGCGTTCACGGCGGCGCGGTAGAGCAGGAGCTGGCCGGCGTCGAGCTTCACCTTCATGTCGGCAAACTTCCACTGGATGCCCTGGAACTCCGCGAGGAGGCGCCCGAATTGCTTGCGGGCGAGCGCCCACTGGCGCGCCTGCTCGTAGCAGTAGCGCCCGAGCGCGAGCGAGCGCGCCGTGTTGCCGATGCGCTCGACGTTGAAGCCGGCGATCTGCTTCTTGAATCCGCCTTCCTTGAGCAGCACGTTCTCGGGCCCGACGTAGACGTTGTCGAGGTAGGTCTGGACCCACTCGTCGCCGTTCACGAACCGCGACGGCGCGCCCTGCCGGAAGCCGGGCGCATCGCGCGGGATCAGCACCGAGCCGATGCCGTCCACCCCCGGGCCGAAGCGCACATAGGTCAGCATCACCTCCGCGTAGGCCGCGTGCGTCTGAAACACCTTGATGCCGTTGACCCGGTAGCCGCTGCCGTCCGGCGTCGCCGTGGTCCTGAGATCGGTGACCGCGGAGCCCGCTTCGGGCTCGGTCATGCCGACGCAGATCACCGATTCGCCGTGCAGGATCTTTTTCAGGTAGCGCTCCTTCTGGTCGCGGTTGCCGTACTCGGCGAGCACGCGCACCGGGCCGAAGTTGCCCGCCTGCACCACGTCGGCGCTCTTCGGGCAGACCTGCGCCACCGCCTCGATGGCGAGAATCGCGTCCATGAGGGTGCCGCCCTGTCCGCCGTCCGCCTCCGGCATCGTGATGCCCATCAGCCCCTGCTGCGCCATGAGGCGCGACACGTCCCACGGATATGCCGGGTCGTGCGCGCGCGCGAGCGCGCCCGCGCGCAGGTGCTTCTCGGCGAAGCCCCGCACCGAGTCGCGAAACGCCTGCTGCTCAGAGGTGAGCTCGAAGTTCATGTCATCCCCGCAGCAGCGGCCGCAGCTTCCGCATATTGGACAGGTGGTCCAGGGTCCAGACGGCATCGCACAGCGCGCGTGCCCGCGCCTTGCCCAGGACCGGCGCCAGCAGATGGTAGGCCTTCTCGTCCACCTCCGCCCGCGGCATCGGGTTCTGCGCCGTGCCGCGGACCGCCTTGGTGTGGTGCCGCAGCTCGCGGCCATCCCCCAATCCCAGCTCGACGATGCCCTGGCGCGCGGGCAGAGCGCGCGTGAGCGCCTCGTCGCCGAAGAGTACGATCCGGCTCCGCAGCGCCAGCACCTTCGGGTCCTTCATGCGCGCCTCGTCATGCGACGACGCGAAGGTGACGATGCCGTCGAGCAGCATCACCGCGCACATGTGCTGCATGCAGATGTCGGGCATCGTCCGGTTGTCGGTGGTGTTGGCGCCCTGCTTGGCGACCCGCACCGTGAGCTTCTCGACGTCGCCGGCCTTGATGCCATGCGCGCGGATCAACTCGAGCAGCGAATCGAGCGGCGCCTGGATGGGGGAGCCCACCGACCAGCGCTTGATGTTGGTGTTCACGATCTCGTAGATGGAGCCCAGGCCCTGCACGAGGCGCTGCGGCTCGGGCGCGCGCCCGATGCGGCGCGTCTCGTCGTAGGCGGCGAAGAAATTGCGCTCGCCGGAGAACACGTCGTCCACTCCGGTGAATCCCGCAGCGACCATGGTGGCGGCGACGACGCCGTTACGCGCCGGCATGCCGCCGAAATCGAACGCCTTCTCGACGTGCTCCTCATCGCGCATCCAGCACGAGATGCCGGAGCACTGCTGCGCCGCGTAGGAGAGCAGCCAGCGCGCCTGATCGGAATTCACGTTCGCGAGCGCACCGGCCGCCGCCGCGGCGCCGAAGCTCGGCCCGAAGCTGTGGCTGGAATGCCCGGCGTCCCGGAAATCGTAGGCATGCAGCGCCATGTTGAGCCGGGTGCCGATGTCGTAGCCCAGCGCCACCGCGCGCAGGAACGCCGTGCCGTTGCGCCCCTCGCGCTCGGCCATCGCCAGCGCCGCCGGCACGATGGCGCAGCCGGGGTGGCAGAGGGAAGGCGCGTGCGAATCGTCAGTCTCGTCGGCATGTCCGAGCATGCCGTTCGCGAGTGCCGCGTGCTGGGCGGTCGTGACGAGGCGCGAGCCGATCACGCACGCCTCCTTCACGCCGCCGAGGCGCTTCACGTAGGCGATCGCCCTCTTCCCCGGCAGCAACCGCGAGCCCGACACCATCGCCGCGATCGTGTCGAGCGCGTGATGCTTCGTCTTCTCGACCACGTCCACCGGCAGCGGCCGTTTCAGCGCGCCGGCGATGTATGCCGACAGTTCCCTCATCAGCGGCGACACTTCGGCGGTGCTGGCGGAATCTTTCTTTAACATCAGTTTCCTGTCCTGGATGATCCGGCCTGCTGGCGGGAGTGCTGCCGGGGCGCCGCGCCGGGAGCGCTTTTCCCGGAGCGGCCACTTCGCAAAAAAATCTTAGCAGCCGCGCGCCATCCGCTCAACCCGGCCCGACTCGGGTGCGATAAAATACGGGCTCAAAAAAACCGGGGAACCTGACGTGAAGAAGACGCTGGTCGGCATCGTCATGGGGAGTGGCAGCGACTGGGAGGTGATGCAGCACGCGGCGCGCAGCCTCGCCGACTTCGGAATCATGCACGAGGCGCGCGCTCTCTCAGCGCACCGCTCGCCCGATGCCCTGATCGAATGGGTCGAGGGCCTGGTGAAGCAGGGCGCGAAATGCTTCATCGCCGGCGCCGGCGGCGCCGCCCACCTCGCCGGCGTCATCGCGGCCAAGACGACGTTGCCGGTCCTTGCTGTTCCGATCCCCTCCAAGCACCTGCAGGGGCTCGATTCGCTGCTGTCCATGGTGCAGATGCCGAAGGGGATCCCGGTCGCGACCTTCGCCATCGGCGATGCCGGAGCCGCCAACGCGGGACTCTTCGCGGTCGCCATGCTCGCGCTTGAGGACGCCGCGCTGGCGAAGAAGCTCGCCGAGTTCCGCAAAAAGCAGTCGGATGCCGTGCTCGCGGCAAAGCTGCCCGAGCTCAAGTGATGACCCCCAACCACTCGACCCTCTTCGAATCGAGCATCAAGAGCCTGAAGTTTCTGCACCGCGGCAAGGTGCGCGACCTCTACGGGGTGGGGGTGGACCGGCTGCTCGTGATCCAGACCGACCGGCTGTCGGCGTTCGACGTGATCATGCCCGACCCGATCCCGGAGAAGGGGCGCGTGCTGACCGAGATGTCGTTTTTCTGGTTCAGGAAGCTCGGGCACGTCATTGCGAATCACCTGACCGGCGTCGCGCCGGAGTCGGTCGTGGCGCCGGATGAGCGCTGGCAGGTGGCGGGACGCGCAATGGTGGTGCGCAAGCTGAATCCGCTCAAGATCGAAGCGGTGGTGCGCGGCTACGTCATCGGCTCGGGGTGGAAGGACTACCAGAAGACCGGGATGATCTGCGGGATCAAGCTGCCCGCGGGCCTCAAGGAAGCCGAGCAGTTGCCGGAGGTGATCTTCACCCCCGCCACCAAGGCGCCGGCGGGACAACATGACGAGAACATCTCCTTTGCCGAAGCGCAGAAGATCGTCGGCGCCGAGCTGGCCGAAAAGGTGCACGCGGTGTCGATACGCCTCTACAGCGAAGCTGCGGCATACGCGAAGACGCGGGGCATCATCATCGCCGATACGAAGTTCGAATTCGGCACCGACGACAAGGGCGGGCTGGTGCTGATAGACGAGATACTGACGCCCGATTCGTCACGGTTCTGGCCGGCAGCCGAGTACCGCACCGGGATTAGCCCACCCTCGTTTGACAAGCAGATCGTGCGCGACTGGCTCGAGGCGCAGCCGTGGAACAAGAAACACCCCGCGCCGAAGCTGCCGCCCGATGTGCTGAAGAAGACCTCGGAAAAGTACCAGGAAGTGCTGCGCCTGCTTGCGTCCTGACGAGGGACGGCGGCGCGAGGCGCACGATCGTGCAAGGAAAAGGAGCTCCAATGGCAGACGTTCGAGCCTACACGGTGCATGCCCGCTCCACCGACACCTTCGGGCGCGTTCTTTGCGATACTCGCAACCATCATTTCATCGTGGACGGCCCGGTGCAGAACGGCTGCCCGGGCGAGGCGATCACGCCGGCCGAGCTGTTCCTCGCAAGCATCGCCGCCTGCGGGGTCGAGCTGGTGCAGGTGATCGGCCGGGAGCAGCACCTTGCACCGCATGTCGGCGTCGAGATCGAGGGCGCGATCGACCGCGCCAACCCCGTGCGCAAGGATCTGACGGTCTTCAACACCGTTCGCCTGCGCTTCGACCTGAAGGGCGTGACGCGCGCGCAGGGCAACGACCTGATCGAGCGCTTCAAGGGCCGCTGACCGCTCTACGGCAGCGTCGCGGTCGCGACGCCGGATGTGAAGGTCGAAGTGCGCACCGA
>Ga0299906_10003107_pt1 | contig 13706 bp, 10 predicted proteins | sample RVTome_14_FD_200259 | JGI IMG/M metagenome (GOLD analysis project Ga0299906, IMG submission 200259) | Soil microbial communities from uranium-contaminated site in the Upper Colorado River Basin, Wyoming, United States - RVT145D125 (version 2) ... | reverse complement strand
ATCCGCGTCGAATACGGCGAGGTGAGCTGCGCCTCTCCACCGAGCTGCTCGATCCGCCGTGGCGCCCGCCTCCTCTGCCGTCGCACCGGGACGCCTGACCCGTCTCCGCGTCTTCACTCCCCCGTTTCTCCGCGGAACTTCTCGAACTCCTTCTTCACGCCCACGAAGCAGCCCGGGCACACACCGTGAGAGAAGCGGATGCTGGTGCGGTCCCAGAGGTACCTCTCCAGGGTCATCCACTGGTCCGGGGGCGCGAGGACGTGGCGGCAGTAGGAGCACATCGAGATCGGGTCTGCCGGGTCCTGCCCGCGCAGCGCTCCCTCCAGCTTGGTCACTTCCCCCTTGAGCGTGGCCTCCCGCCGCAGAACGCGCCCCGCGACGGCGAGGTAGGCGCGCAGGTCGGCGTTCTGCCACGGCTTCGCCAGGTGGGCGTCGGCACCGGACTCGAGGCCGCGGATCACGTCGCTCCGTCCGCTGCGCGACGAAACCAGGATCAGCTGTGCCGACTCCCCCTCGGGCAAGGCGCGAATCTCCCGGCACACGTCCACGCCGTCCAGCTCCGGCATCAGCCAGTCGAGGAGCACGATCTGAGGCTGGAGCTTCCGGAACTGCTCCAACGCCTCCTTGCCGTCCCGCGCCGCGACGACGTCGAAGCCCCAACGCTGCAACGTTGCCTCGAGGCGGCGCCTCGAGGCGGCGTCGTCCTCGGCGACGAGCACGCGAGCCGGTTCGGCGCTGGCGGGAAGGACGAGGCGGCTATCCACCGACCGCCTCCCCGCTGCAGCTCGAGACGAAGCTGAGCTCCTGCGAGAGCCGTTGCACGTGCCCCTCGACCGACGTGAAAGCCTGCGCGACCCGATCCCGCGAGGTCCGCAGGGCGCCCGACCGCAGGAGGCGTCCGAGCCGCTCCAGCGACTGGGCGACCTCGACGGAGCCGAAGTTGCCCGCCGCCCCGGCCAGCGTGTGGTTCGCGCGCCGCGCGGCCGACTCGTCCCCCGTGGCCACCGCGACCCTCAGCTCGTCCAGCCGCCGCGGGGCGTCGGCCACGAAGAGCGCGGCCACCTCCGCGAGCAGCGCCCGGTCGCCCTCGACGGCTGCGAGCATGCGCTCCTCGACGTCCCGCCCCGGTCTCGCCTTTGCCACCTCGCCCGCGTCCCGGGACGCATCCCGGATCGCGCGCTGGAGGGCCTCGCTCCGGACCGGCTTCGCCACGTAGCCGTCCATGCCCGCGGCGAGGAAGCGCTCCCGGTCCCCCTTCAGGGCGTGGGCGGTCATCGCCACGATCGGGGTGTGTCGGTCCGAGCCGGCCTCGAGCCGTCGGATGCGCGACGTCGCCTCGATGCCGTCCATCACCGGCATCTGGACGTCCATCAGCACCAGATCGAAGCTCCCGCCGCCCACGGCCCGCACGGCCGCCGCTCCGTCCTCGACGGTCGTCACCGAGTGCCCCCATTGCTGGAGCCGGCGCTGCGCCACGACCCGGTTGACGGCGTTGTCCTCCGCGAGCAGGATCCTGAGCGGCGGTCCCTCTGCTTCTGCCGGCAGTGCGCCCGTCGCCACAGCCGGCGCGCCCCGCAGGACGGCTTCCAGGAGCGCCGACGGCGGGAACGGGTAGATGACGCGCGCCCCCTCGGCGCCCGCCGAGGGTCGCGGTCCTCCCCCGGCGGGGACGAGCCACACGACCCGCACTCCGTTCGCGCGAGCCTCGGCGCAGCAGCGCCGCAGGTCCGGATCGGAGTCGGCCAGGCTCCAGTCGGCGACCACGATCTCCAGCGGACGGGACCGCAGGGCGAGGGCGCCCGCTTCCGCGCTCGAGGCCTGGGCCACCTCGGCCCCGGCGATCCGGAGCGCGCTGGCGGTCGCGTCTCGGGCGAGGTCGTCGAGTCCGACGACCAGCGCGCGCTGGCCGATCAGGGGGGTCGTGTCGACGCTCGGGTCCGCCGGCTCGAAGACGGCCGTGAAGCTGAACTCGCTCCCCTCGCCGGACCGGCTCCGGACCGCGATCCGGCCTCCCATCAGCTCCACGAGCTGGCGCGAGATCGCAAGCCCCAGACCAGTACCGCCGTGGCAACGGGTCGAGGAGGCGTCGATCTGGGTGAAGGCGTCGAAGATGCGCTCCTGCTGCTCGCCCGGAACGCCGATGCCGCTGTCCCGGACCGTGAAGCGCAGCGCGAGCTCCCCGCCCGCCTGGTCTCCCTCGTCTGCGACCACCGCCTCCAGGGTCACGGATCCGCGTTCGGTGAACTTGATGGCGTTGCCGACCAAGTTCACCACCACCTGCGTCAAGCGTCCCGGGTCGCCCACCAGGTACTCGGGCACTTCCCGCGCGACTCGGTACCCCAGGTAGAGGCCCTTGTCGGCGGCCCGCAGCGCGAGGGGGCGCAACGCTCGCCCCAGGGTCTCCCGCAGGGCGAGCCTGCGGCGCTGCAGCTCGACACGCCGCGCCTCGATCTTCGAAAAATCCAGCACGTCGTCGACGAGTGCGAGCAGGGCGTCCGAGGATTGGAGCGCCACCTCGAGCTGCTCGCGCTGGTCGTCGGAGAGCGGTCCGTCTATGGCCAGCTCGATCATTCCCACGATCCCGTTGATGGGCGTCCGGATCTCGTGGCTCATGTTCGCGAGGAACTCGCTCTTGGCCCGATTGGCCTGCTCGGCCCGGTCTCGCGCTTCCCGAAGCTCCTCGTTCAGCCGCCGCAGCTCCGAGGTCCTCCGGTCGACCGTCTTCTCCAGCTCGCTCCGATGCCGCTCGAGGGCGCCCTCCCGCTGTCGGATCTGGCTGACCATGTCGTCGAAGGCGTCCGCCAGCAGCCCGAGCTCGCCGGGTGCGCGAAGGGCGGGCTGCGCCCGGTAGTCCTGCCGGGCGATCGCCCGGCTGCGCTCGAGGAGCGCGGCGATCGGCCGCACGATCGGCTTCTGAAGACGGCCCGCCAGCGCGAGGGAGGCGAGCAGCGCGATCGCCATGGAGCCGATCAGCGTCATCGCGAACCGCTGCTTGCGCCGGGACAGCGACTGGAGGCCCGCCTCGAGCACCACCGTTCCCAGCCGCTCGCCGTCCACGAAGACACCGCGCTCGACCCGGAGCCGATCCGGTCCGAAGGAGGCCCCGTCCGCACCGAGAGGGGCCGTCTCGGGGTCCGGCGCTCCGCTGGCCGCCAGCTCCCCTCCCGTCGCATCGACGATGGTGGCGTAGAGGACGTCGGGGCGGGCGCCGAGAGGCTTGAGCACCTGGACCGCAGCGTCCGGGTCGGAGAAGGCCAACGGAGCCGTGGCGCCCTCGGCGATGATCCCCCCGAGGCTCCAGAGGTCCTGGCGCATCGAGTTGCGCTGGGTCATCGCGTCCCAGCCCACGAAGGCGGACGCCGCGACCAGCAGCGCCACGCCGCTCGTGAGCATGGTGAGCTGGACGAGTCGGCGGTGGATCCAGCCATGGGTCGTCACCTGCTTGCCTCCGATCGGCCGACGACGCTCGCGAGGGCCAGCATCCGCGAGCTGATGCGGAGCCGGGCGGCGCGAGCCGCCTCCAGGTTGACGACGAGACGGATCCGGTTCTCGCGCATCAACAGCGTGATCGCGCCGCGTTCCTGAAAGCCGTCCACCTCGCCCACGGTGAGGGTTCCGCCGCGCCGCACGTCCTCGAGGCGGTTGAACCAGGAGTCCCGGTCCTCCCCGCCCCCCACGAACAGGACGTGGCACGGGGTCATCCCCTCCGGGGACTCGAAGCGCCGGATGGCGATGGGGCGCTCGCCCACTCTGCGGCCCGCCACCATCTCCCGGAGCGCGACACCGATCCGGTCTCTCCCCGCGAACCCGACGACGATCGGCTCGTCGGGAGTGGCGAAGGCGTCGGCGGGCCAGGTCACGAACTTCGTGAACTGGTACAGGAACGCCGCCTTCAGCTCGTGCTCGCCAACCGGCCCGGCGGCCCCGGCCGTCCGCGCCGGAACCAAGGCGAGGGCGCAGAGTGCCGCGGCGAGCACCCGAACGATCAGCCGCCCGACTAGAAGAGCCATCTGGCCCTGGCCGTCACGCTGCGGGGCACGTCGCCCCCCAGTCTCTGACTCAGGTCCCCCAGAAACTCGGTAGTGCGGCTTCCGGCCAGGCTGCGCCCCAGAACCTCCAGCTCGAGGGAGGGCGTCGGCCGCCAGCCGGCGCGCACGTCGAGTCGGATCCGTCCCGGAACGGATCGGCTCGGGAGGCCGCTGGCGGCGTACAGGGTGGCGTCGAGCTGAAGGCCGGCGTGGAGATCCAGCATCGAGCGAAGGACGAGCTGGTGGGCGGGGCTGCTCCCCTCGACTTGCGGGTCGCCAGCGAGGTCGATTGTCAGGAACGAGTAGCTCCCCGAGAGCCGCCAGCTCGGCGCAGCGGCCCAGCCGACGGCCAGCTCGACACCGCGGCTCGATCCGGCGAGCTGGTTCGAGGGCATCAGGGGCACGACCGGGCGGTCCCCCGATCGCTGCGGCGAAAGCGCATCACCGGTGTGGAGCCCCCGCAGGCGATCGTAGCTGCTGTGGAAGAGCGCGACGTCCAGGGACACGGCGTCGGCGGGCTGGCCCCGATAGCCCCCTTCCCAGGTGACGACACGCTCCGAGTCGAAGTCCGGGTTGCCGAGAAGCACCAGGTCGACCATGCCTCCACCGGGTCCGGGTGCGGTCCCGTACCGGTACCGGATGTCCCGCTCGGCGCGGGCGGGGGTTCGCGCGGCCCCCGAAGCGGCCGCCCAGACGAGGTGCCTCGGAGCGACGCTCCAGGCGACCCGGGCGCTGGGCTGCCATTCGAGCCCGGTGTACGTGTGGTGCTCGAGCTTCGTCCCGAGCGTCACGGTGACCGCTCCCAGCGGGACCTCGTCGTGGACGAAGCCGCTGAACGTCTCCAGGGAGCTCCGAGCCGGATCGAAGGCGGCGAGGCGACGCGCTTCGACCCGGTCGGCCGCCCGGCGGTAACCGAGGCCGATCAGCAGGCGCTGACCCCAGAGCGGCGAGAACCCGCGCTGGGCGTGCAGCTCGACGGTGTCGCGGACGTCTCCCACGTCGCCGCGGCTCGCCCGATCCCAGGCCAACTGGACCAGCGAGCCGGCCCCGTCGCCTCGACTCCGCTGCCAGCGACCCAGGACGTGCCCCCCCGAGATGTCGAACTCGGACGCCCGGCTGACCGCGAAGGGCGGCGTGGCCAGCGGCTCGAGAGCGGCCCGGCCGAGACTTCCCGCGAAGAGGCCGGCGTCGAGGCTCAGGCTGTCCGGCCCCGAGGCCCACTCGACTCGACCGCCGACGCGGCGGTGGTCCCACGCGTCCGCGGGGTCGAGGCCCGGTGCACCGTCGAAGGCCTCGCGGTCCGCGTACTTCGCGTGGACGCTGTAGTGCGCCGATCGGCCGAAGGCCCCACCCCACCGCGCGGCGCCGCCTCGCTCCGTCGGGCCGGCGAAGCCGGTGAGCAGGCCGCCCGTGGTGTCCGCGGCGGAGCGCATCACGACGTTGATGATGCCGTTGACGGCGTTGGCGCCCCAGAGGGCGGCCCCCGGGCCGCGGATCACCTCGATCCTCTCCACGTTCTCCAGGAGCACGTCGTGGGAATCCCAGTAGACGCCGGCGAACACCGGGGAGTAGACGCTGCGCCCGTCCACGAGCACGAGCAGCTTGTTGGAGTACTGGTCCGCGAAACCACGGGACCCGATCACCCAGGTGCTGGCCCCCGCTTGCGCAACCTGCAGCCCGGGCACGAGCCGGAGCGCCTCGGGGAGCGTGGTCGCCCCGGATCGGTGGATCTCCTCGGCCGTCAGCACGAACACCGCGGCGGCGGTCTCCTGGAGACGCCGCTCCTGCCGGGCACCCAGCGTGACCTCCACGTCGAGGAGCGCCTCGAGAGACATCTCGGCGAGCTGGCGCAGCCCGCCGTCCTGCTGGGGCCGAACCTCCATGGGAAGGAGCAGCACCAGACCGGCCGCCAGGGCTGCCATTCGTCTGTGACTCACCGTTCCAATCCTCACGGCATGATCCTTCGCAAGTGGCGTTCCGGAGCAGGAGCGCCGGGTAATATCCATGGATGCAATACGTTACGACAAGGCGCTCGGTGGCCAGGCTGCGGTCGGAACCGGGTGAGCTTCCCGAAAGGGGGAAGCCCGCCCGTCAGGCGATCACGGCCGGCGGCCAACGAGCCCAGCGCTCGACCGTGGCGACGAGGTCCCGGAGCTTGAAGGGCTTGCACAGGACGTCGTTCATTCCAGCCTGGAGACAGCGCTCGCGCTGGTCGAGGTCGGAGTGCGCTGTGAGAGCGATGACCGGAAGGTCGACGAGGCCCAGTCCCCGCAACAACGCGGTCGCCTGGCGCCCGTCCATGTCGGGCATCTCTACGTCCATGAGCACGAGATCGAAACTCGACGCCTCGAGCAGCCGGAGCGCGTCGCGCGCCCGAGCCGCAGGGACGACGCGGTGACCCGCCCGCTCCAGCATCAACGACGTCACCCGGAGGTTGACCGGGCTGTCGTCGACCAGCAGGACCCGCATCGCGAGCGGCGGGCCCGCGTGGTCCTCGTGCCCGCTCGCTGGAGCGGCGGGGCATGCTCCAAGACCCACCGCGTCACGCCGCCTGCCCGTCGAAGTGCCCCTGCACCTCGCACAGGCACTGACGGAGCTCGGCGACGTCGCTCGCCGCGCGGTACCAGTCGACGGCCCGGACGTCGCTCTCCACTCCGGCACAGATGTTCCACAACGAGGTGGCGCCTACGCTGCCGGCGGCGCCCTTGAGGGAATGGGCCTCCTGGCGAGCCGTCGCGTCGTCGGCCGTCTGCACGGCCCGGCTCAGCCGCTCGAGGCGGGAGAGCGAGTCCTCCAGGAACATGTCCAGGATCTGCCGGGCCTCCTCCCCTCCCAACGCTTCCGCCAGTTGAAGCAGCTCCGTCTCGATCTCGACGACCGTCCGCGAAGAATGGTGATCTCGCATCGCGCTCCTCCCTCGCACTCGGGTGATACAAGCACCCTGCCATGCCCCCCCGAGGGTCCAAGTCCAACATTTCGAGTAGCCTGCGCGCGCACCTCGCGTGACGCCCTTCGGGGAGCGTCGGCAACTCCGCCCGGTCGGACGGGAGAACTTGCCGGATGCCAGGGAGCGGAGGCTCGCCGGGCTCGAGTCCAGCGTGTTGCATTCGCAGGGGATCCGGCCATCGGCTGGATCGGCACGCCGCTTGCCCCTGCAAGAGGCGCCTTCGTCCCGCTTCCGAGACGAGGACGCGGGTCGGCAGGGGGAAAAGGAATGTCACACAGCCAAACCGTGGCCACAGCGCCGATTCAGGCGCCGGCTCAATCGACGCCGGCGCGCCCCAGACGGCGGCAGGGGCGCGACAGCCTGCTGGCCCGAGCTCTGGTCGAGCAGGGAGTCCTCGCTCCGGAGCAGCTCGAGATGGCCCGGCGGCGCCAGGTCGAGAATCCCGACGAGCCCCTGGCGCGCGCTCTCGTCGCCGGCGGCCACCTCACGGGGGCCCAGATCGCGTCGGCCCTCGCGGAGCAGCTCGGCATTCCGGCAGCGGACCTGCCCGCCATCGAGGTAACCGAGGAGGTCACGGCGCTCGTGAGCCAGGAGCTGGCCCGGCGCTTCTCCTGCCTCCCCCTGTTCGTGGAGGGGCGGGACCTCTACCTCGTCATGGCGGACCCCACCGATGTCGAGGCCGCGGACGCCGTGGCCTTCCACACGGGACATCGGGTTCGACCGGTGGCGGCGGCCGACGAGGCCGTGCAGGCCGCCCTCGAGCGCTACTACGGCATCGAAGCCGACGTCGCGGCGCGGCTGAGCCCCGACCTCGGGGAGCAGATCGCGCTCGTGGGCGAGGCCGAGCCCGACCTCGAGAGCCAGTCGGAGGGGGACTCGGTCGACGCCGCACCGGTCGTCCAGCTCGTCAACTCGATCCTGGCTGACGCCATCCGGGCCGGCGCCTCCGACGTCCACATCGAGCCTCAGCCCCGGGGAGTCGAGCTTCGCTACCGGGTCGACGGGCTGTTGCGCAAGGTGACCCAGATGCAGCGGAGGATCCACCGGCGCGTCGCCTCGCGCATCAAGGTCGCCGCGGGCATGGACATCGCCGAGACGCGGCGGCCCCAGGACGGCCGGAGCTTCGTCCGGGTGGGCGGGAGCAGCTACGACCTCCGGGTCTCTTCCCTTCCGACGGCCGACGGCGAGAAGCTGGTCCTCCGCATCCTCGCCCAGGATCGGGCCACGGTCAGTCTCGAGGCGATCGGCCTGGAGCGCGACTCGAGCCGTCTGCTCCGGACGTGCCTGGCGCGCCCGCAGGGCATGGTCCTGGTCACGGGGCCGACCGGCAGCGGCAAGACCTCGACGCTCTACGCCGGGCTCAACGCGCTGCGCTCCGAGACCCGCAGCATCGTCACGGTTGAGGATCCCGTCGAGTACCGCCTGGACGGCGTCAGCCAGGTGGCCGTGTCGCCCCGGGCCGGCCTCACCTTCGCGGCCGGGCTGCGCTCCATCCTGCGCCAGGATCCCGACGTGATCATGGTGGGCGAGATACGCGACCTGGAGACCGCCGAGGTGGCCTTCCAGGCCGCGCAGACGGGCCACCTGGTCCTCTCGACGCTGCATACGAACGACGCGCCGAGCGCGGTGACGCGGCTGGTCCAGATGGGCCTGCCCGCGTACGTCGTGGCCTCCTCGCTGGTCGCCGCGGTCTCGCAGCGCCTGGTCCGTCGCCTGTGCGCGTGCCGCAGCCTCAATCCCGACGGGACGGCGTCTCCCACCGGCTGCGAGCGCTGCCGCTACCAGGGCTACCAGGGCCGGCTGGGCGTCTTCGAGCTGATGCCCATGACCCGCGGCCTGCGCCAGGCCCTGGCTGCGTCCCCGGACGACGACGCGATCAGACGGGAGGCGGCCGCCGCCGGGATGCGGACCCTCTGGGCCGACGCGATGCTCAAGGTCGGAGCGGGCCTGACCACCCTGGAGGAGATCGCCCGGGTCGTCCCACCGGACGACGAGGTGTCGCTCCCCCCGCCCGCCGAGCCGGCCGCGGCACCCGCGCCGCCGGACACCGAAGCCCCTCCCCGGGTGCTCGTGGTCGACGACGACCGGCTCACCCGCAACCTGGTCCGTCTCACCCTCGAGAAGGCTCACGTCGAGGTCATCGAAGCGACCGACGGCAGCCAGGCCCTCGCGGCGGTCTACAAGAGCCGGCCGGACCTGGTGTTGACCGACATGGCGATGCCGGGCCTCGACGGTTTCGGGCTGCTCCGCAAGCTCCGGGCCGACCTCTCCACGTGCCAGATCCCGGTCGTGATGCTCACCGCCTCCGGCGACAGCGGCGACGAGGTCAAGGCTCTGGAGCTGGGCGCCGACGACTACATCACGAAGCCACTGGACCGGGATCGCCTCCTGGGTCGCGTGCGCCGAGCGCTGCTCCGCGCGGGGACACCTCGCAGCCTGCCCGCGCACTCGAAGGCGTCAGGACGGAGTGGCAGCCCGCTCAGGACTTCGAGCGGCCCAGGGCTTCCCGAACCCTCTGCAACAGCTCCCGGCCGGTGAAGGGCTTCTGCAGGAGGTTCACGCCGGGAATCGGCTGGCCCTGGACGTCCAGAAGCTCCGAGCTGTAGCCGGACATGAAGAGAACCGGGATCCCGGGACGCAGCTCCGCGAGCCGGGCCGCCAGCTCGCGCCCGTTCATGACGGGCATCATCATGTCGGTCAGGAGCAGGTCGATCCCCCCCTCGAACGCGCGTGACCGCTCGATGGCGGCCTCCGGCCCCGGGACCTCGAGGACCTCGTAGCCCGCGCTCTCGAGCATCTCGGCCACCATGTCCCGCAGGCTCTCCGAGTCCTCCACGAGAAGGACGGTCTCCCGGCCTCCCGGAACGGGCGCGGTCTCGCGCTCGTCGGAAACGTCGTCGTCCACGGCCCCCTCCACCGCGGGCAGGTAGACGCGAAACGTCGTGCCCCGGCCCGGTTCGCTCTCCACCTCGATGCTGCCTCCGCTCTGGCGCACGATTCCGTACACCGTGGCGAGGCCGAGCCCGGTACCCTGCCCCTCCCCCTTCGTCGTGAAGAACGGCTCGAACACCCGAGCCGCGGTCTGGGCGTCCATGCCCTCCCCGTCGTCCCGGACCCGAAGGCCCACGAACGCGCGAGGCTCTCCGCCCCGCTGCGACCGCACCCCAGCGTCGAAGGTCTCGATCGCCACGGTTCCCCCTCGCGGCATCGCGTCTCGCGCGTTGATCACGAGGTTGAGCATCACCTGTTGGAGCTGCACCCGATCCGCGCGCACCGGGCTCAGGCCGTCCCGGGTCGAGATCGTGACGTCGGCGCGGCCGCCGATCAGGCCGGGGAGCATGCCACCGAGCTCCTCCACGAGAGCGTTCAGGTCGATGACCCTGGGCTCCAGCACCTGTCTTCGGCTGAACGCCAGCAGCTGTCGCGTCAGCCCGGCGGACTGTCTCGCCGCCTGCAGGATCCTCTCGACGCGCTCGCGGATCGCCGGATCGGCCCGGGGATCCCGGGCCACCAGCTCCGCGTAACCCGTGATGATGCCCAGAGCGTTGTTGAAGTCGTGGGCCACACCTCCCGCCAGCTGGCCCAGGGCCCGCATCTTGTTGGCTTGCACCAGCTCGGCCTGGAGCCGCCGGTTCTCGGTGACGTCCGTCGAGATCCCGAGATACGCCGGCCGGCCGCGGAAAGGGATCGCGGAGACGGTCAGCTCCACCTCCAGGACCGCATCGCCCCGCGCCAGGTGGCGGCACGTGCCGGCCACGCCCAGCACCTGGGGCTTGCCCTCGCTCCTGGCAGCGGCGAGCCCCTGCATGAAGCGCTGGCGCTCCGGCTCCGGGACCAGGTCGCCGGCGGACATCGACAGGAACTCCATCCGGGACCAGCCGTAGGCCCGGATCGCCGCCTCGTTGACCGCGAGGAAGGTGAGGTGGTCGGCGTCGATGACCCACATCGGGTGGGGGTTCGCGTCGAAGAGCCCTCCGTACTGCTGTGCGTTCTCCCGCACCAGCCGCTCCACGCGAGCGCGAGCCACCGCGTACCGGAGCGCCCGCTCCAGGCGCTCGCCGTCGAACCTCCCCTTGATGATGTAGTCCTGGGCTCCCAGCTCCACCGCTCGGAGCGCCAGCGCCTCGTCGTCGAGGCCGCTCGCGACGATGATCGGCGCGTCCCGCGACGCCGTACGCAGGCGGGCGAGCGTCTCGAGCCCCTGGCTGTCCGGAAGACCGAGGTCGAGGAGGACGGCCTCGAAGGCGCGATCCTCCAGGGCGTCCAGGGCGGAGGAGAGCCGCGGCACCGGGTTCAGCTTCAGCCCCGACGACTCGAGCATCTCCTGGATCAGGAGCGCGTCGGCCGCGTTGTCCTCCACGAGCAGCACGTCGATGGAGGATCCTTCCCGTTCGGCTCGCCCGGGGTTCACCGCCGGCTCCGGTCGATCCCCGGGATCACACGCTCTAGAAGCACGCGGCGCCGGCGGCGCTGCAGACGAATCGGCGAGGACATGCTTCCACACCCGTGCCCAGACGCCTGGCGCCCGGCGTCACCCGCCCGCAGACACCGTATAGCACCGCGGCCTGGCGACTGTAAAGGTAGCTTCCGGTCTCGGGCGTCCGAACCCGGACCGAAAGGCCGACAGCCGGAAGCGGGCCGGGCGGGAGGACTCCGCGGAGGACCGCAGCCCACCCGCGCCGAGCGAGGACCGCACGCGGAGCGCCGCCCGGGCCGCCAGCCGACAGCCAGCGCCGGCAGCCGGCGCACCTGCAGCCCTCGCCGGCTCTCCTTCCCCGCTGCGTCCCCGACAGTGGGGGCTGCTAGGGGGAGCCTGCCCGACCGCTCGAGAACGCGGCCACGAAGGCGTCGTTGACGATGGCGAAGGGAACCTGCAGCTTCGAGTCCGGCGTCGCGGTCGAGGCGATGCGGGCCTCGACGATCGGCAGGAAGGCCTTCTGCGCCGCCCCCGCCAGGGCGGCGGCGCCCCCCAGGAAGACGCCGTCGATCAGCAGGCCCGTCGTGGTGGTCACGACCACCGCCTCGGGACGGCGAAAGCGCTGCGCGCTGAAGCGCACCGCGCCGGCGCTCCCGTCTTCCGCGAACTCGTAGGCACAGACGATCTGCCGCGGGCGCACGTGGAGCTCGCGCCCCACCGGCAGCCGCGAGCCGCGCTCGGGAAGCAGGAACGCCTCCTCGAGGACGACGCTGTCGCGGTACTGGCCCTCGTGCAGGCCGGAGAGCCGGGGGTTGTTCAGAAGCTCGAGCAGCCGGAAGTGGTAGGTCGAGCCCGCCAGCTCCATCGTGGGCAGCCGGAGGCTGCCCACGAGGACCGACTCCGGGGTCACCAGGCTGACGACGACGCTCGCGGGGCCCCCATCGCCCCTGGCAGCCGCCGACGTCACCGCGTGCTCGCCCCCAGAGCCGCCAACGCCTGGGCCGAATCGTCCGCCACGTTGAAGATGCGGTCGAGGCGCGTCAGCGCCAGGATGTCCCTGATCGGTGCGCTGCACCCGCACAGGGCAAGCTGGCCGGGAGGCGGCAGCCGCTTCATGAGCGACAGGAACGCCGCGAGCCCGCTGCTGTCGACGAACTCCACCCGGCCGAGGTCCAGGATCAGGTGGGCGTGGCCCGAAAGGCGCGCGCCGACCTCGCTCTTGAGCCCTGCCGTCGCGTGGGCGTCGATCCGCGGCTCCTCGACCACGACGACCTGAACGTTCCCCACGGATTGAAAGCTCAGCTTCATCGTGCTCCCCGGCATCCGCATAGTAGCATCTGAGCGAGCCGCGGTCGGGGCGACACGGCTCGGCGGTCCGAGGGAGGCGCCGTGAGCGGACGCATCCTGGTGGTCGACGACAACGCCGTCAACCAGCAGCTGCTGGTATCGATCCTCTCGCGCGCGGGACACGCTGCCCTCGGCGTCTCTTCCGGCAAGGGCGCCCTGGCCGCCGTCGGCAGCTACGCTCCGGACCTCGTCCTGCTCGACGTGATGATGCCCGAGATGAGCGGCCACGACGTGTGCGAGGCCCTCAAGGCGGATCCGGCGACCCGGGAGCTCCCCGTGATCTTTCTCTCGGCCCTTGGCGAGCCCCGGGACAAGGTCCGGGGCCTCGACATGGGGGCCGCGGACTACATCACGAAGCCGTACAAAGCCGCAGAGGTCCTGGCTCGCGTCCGACTGCAGCTGCGCCTCCGGCTGCTCCACAGCGAGCTGGAAAGGCGCAACGCCGACCTCAGGGAGAAGCAGGAGCAGCTCGAGCGGGACCTGCGGGCCGCCGCGGAGATCCAGCGCGCCTTCATCCCCCGCCCCGGGACGACGATCGCGGGGCTCCAGATGTCGTGGCTGTTCGTTCCCTGCGAGACGCTCGGCGGCGACAGCTTCAACGTGCTGAGGCTCGGGTCGAATCGCGTCGGGCTCTACATGCTGGACGTTTCGGGTCACGGCGTCCCGGCCGCGATGCTGTCGATCGCCGTGTGCGAGAGGCTGTCCGTCTCCGGCGGCATCGTGGCCGGCCCGGAGGGCGAGCTCCGGGCTCCCAACGACGTGCTCGACGCCCTGCAGCGGGAATTCCCCTTCGACCGCTTCGAGCGCTACGTCACCCTTACCTACCTGGCCCTGGACGTCGAGTCCGGGGCCCTGCGCTACAGCAGCGCCGGGCATCCCCCTCCCCTGCTGCTGCGGGCTGACGGTGAGCTGGCGACCCTCGACGCCGGCGGACCGGTCATCGGAGCCGGCCTCGGCGACTTCGAGA
>Ga0299906_10003106_pt1 | contig 13714 bp, 12 predicted proteins | sample RVTome_14_FD_200259 | JGI IMG/M metagenome (GOLD analysis project Ga0299906, IMG submission 200259) | Soil microbial communities from uranium-contaminated site in the Upper Colorado River Basin, Wyoming, United States - RVT145D125 (version 2) ... | reverse complement strand
CCGGGGAGGGGGCGAGCCGGCGGCATCGCGCCTTTGGTCCCTGGCGGAGGATGACAATACGGAGCTCTCCCCTCACGGGCCGCTTGCGCTGGGGGGTCGGCGTGAGACTTACTGCCGAACGCGCGGTCGCGTTCCAGAAGCGAAAACCCCGCCACGCGGGCGGGGTTTTCGTGGTGAGCGAGCCGGGTTTACGGTATTCCGAGGATCTGCTTGGCCTTGCCCAGCGTTTCGACCGACTGGTCGTGCTTGCCGGCGTTGTGCAGGGCCTCGCCCTCGGCGCGGTACTTCTTCACATCGGCCAGCTGCGCAGCCGACAGCTGGGGGTTCTTGGAAAGCGCATCGTCGATGGCTTTCATGTCCAACGGGCAGTGATTGGCCAGCGCACCGGTCGACCAGGCGAGCGCTGTGGCAGCCAGCAGCATGCGGATCTTCATGGGTCTACCTCCGAACGGTTGGGAACCTGCAATGCGCGCAATGCGCCCCATATAGATTACAGCGGATGCCACCGGGTTCCAGGCAGTTTTTGGTCTTCGGAAGGCGACAGTTCGCCTCTGCGGCCCCGCAGCGGTAAAATTGGAACCATTGTTGCTTAGGACGCCTCCTGCAGATCTGCCGCGATCTCAGCCGGCCCCCGACCGATGTCTGGTTACGAATCCTTGTGCCTCGACGCGCCCAGCCGCCGCCAGCGACGGCTCCACGCTCCTGGCGCGATTCAGTCAACTGCCTTCCAGTGCGCCCCGTGCTCGCGGTCTTGACGTCAGCTCCGCCCATCACCCGCCAGTGGGTCGTGGACCAGTTGGTCCAGTTCCAGACCTTGCCGGGGGACCCCGGGTTTCCGCGCTACACCCACCCGCCGGAGCGTATCGTGACGCTTGCGGCGGTCCTGGTGCCGCTGATCAACCGGCCGGCCGGGGTGACGGTCATGCTGACCCAGCGCACGGCGCATCTGACCGACCATGCCGGCCAGATCAGCTTTCCGGGCGGCCGGGTCGACGAGGGCGACCTGGACCGTGTGTACACGGCGCTGCGTGAGGCGGAAGAGGAGACCGGGCTCGCGCGGGACGCCGTGCATGTGATCGGGACGCTGCCCGAGTACGACATTGCGACCGGGTTCCGGGTGACGCCCGTGGTCGGCTGGGTCGAGCCGCCGGTCGAGTACGACCCCGACCCCTTCGAAGTCGCCGAGGTTTTCGAGGTGCCGCTGACGCACTTCCTGGATCCCGGCAATCACCAGCGCCACAGCGACGAGGTCAACGGCCGGCGCCGGAGCTACTATGCCATGCCCTATCAGCAACGCAACATCTGGGGCGCCACCGCGGGGATGCTCTACTCGCTGTACGAGGCGTTGAGAGGATGAGCGCGGTGGCCGGGCGCGGCGCCCGAGCGCTACGGTCGCCGGCCCCGACGACACCTCTTGAGGAATGAGCAGGGACAAGACGCCGGTCACCCCGGCGGTACGCGCGCTGCGCGCGGCGGGGATCGGCTACACGGATCATTCGTACCAGTACGAGGACAAGGGCGGCACCGCGGTCTCGGCCCGCAGCCTCGGGGTCGACGAGCACAGCGTGGTGAAGACGCTGGTGATGGAAGACGAGGAGCGGCACCCGCTGATCGTGCTGATGCACGGCGACCGGCAGGTGTCGACCAGGGAGTTGGCGCGGGTTCTCGGGGTGAGGACGATCCAGCCCTGCAGCCCGGAAACCGCGAATCGGCACACGGGGTACATGGTGGGCGGCACCTCGCCCTTCGGCACCCGCAAGCAGCTGCCGGTGTACATGGAGCGGACCATCCTCGACCTGCCGCGGATCTACATCAACGGCGGCAAGCGGGGCTACCTGGTCGGGATGGCGCCGGCGGAGGCGCAGCGGCTGCTGAAGCCTACGCTGGTAAGCGTTGCAACCGAGAAGGAGTAGCGAGGCATCATGATGACGGACACGGAACGCAGACAGACAACGGGACGCCGGGCCTCGGACCTGCAGCGTGAGCGGGAGCTCGCCATGCTGCGCGCGGAGATCGAGATACTGATGAACGAACGCGAGCATCTCCTGCGGACAACCGGTGCGGCTGCGATGTTCGTCGCCAAGCTCGACAGCCATGTTCTGCCGGAGAACACCATCGAAGCCGCCGACATCCTGGCCGGCGCGATCAACCAGCTTCCCGAGGAAACCCTGAGCGACGCCGTCGAGCGCGTGCGCGAAGAGTGGGGTGAGACCCTGGGAAGCAAGGCGCCGGACTGAGCACTGCCGGACCCCGGTCGGGCCGGCGCCGCGCCTTCCGGCGTCGGGGCACCCGGTCGCTCGATCGCTTGTCCGGCTGTGCTTAAGCCGGTAACTGGACCAGCGGCGGGTTAAGGGGCGGCTTGCCGCCTCCTCCAAACGAGAGAGGAGCGAGTGCCTCTGAGGATCGATTCCGTATCCCCCCGAGGACCTCTAGACTTATGGCACGTTCGGCGTTGTGCGCCAGAGGGCTGCGTTACGGTTGCAGTCGCTCCTCGAGCCCTTCCCCGCCCGGTCCTCCCTCTCGTTAAGCCGGGCCTCCAGAGGCGAGTCGCAAGACTCGCCTCTTTTTTTCTCGGCGGCCACGACGCTCGTCTCGCTCCCCCGGAGCGCCGTTGCCATGCGTCCGAGGGGGCAGCACGGGAAGCGATCCCGCATCCCTGCCTCTGGCCGCCTCATGACCCGTCGCTGTCCGGACGCCGCAGCGGTCCCGTCATCTCCTCCGGCCTCACCCACTGGTCGAACTGCTCCGCGGTCACGAAACCGAGTCTCAGCGCGGCCTGCTTGAGGCTGACATTCTCGCGGTAGGCCGACAGGGCGATCTGCGCCGCTTTCTCGTAGCCGATGTGCGGGTTCAGCGCGGTGACCAGCATCAGCGAGTTCTCCAGGTGCTCCCGGATCCGCGGCGCGTCGGGTTCGATCCCGCGCGCGCAGCGCTCGTCGAAAGCGTGCACGCCTTCGGCGAGCAGCTGCATCGACTCCAGCACGTTGTGCAGCATGACCGGCTTGTAGACGTTGAGCTGGAAGTTGCCCTGCGAGCCGGCGAACGCCACGGCATGGTCGTTGCCGAACACCTGCACGGCAACCATCGTCAGCGCTTCGCACTGGGTGGGATTGACCTTGCCCGGCATGATCGAGGACCCCGGCTCGTTCTCCGGGATCCTGATCTCGCCGATGCCGGCCCGGGGCCCGCAGGCATACCAGCGCACGTCGTTGGCGATCTTCATCAGGGCCCCGGCGAGCGTGCGCAGCGCGGCGCTGGCGTTGACCATGGCGTCGTGCGCGGACAGCGCCGCGAACTTGTTGGGCGCCGAGTGGAACGGCCTGCCCGTCTCGTGCGCGATCTTGTGCGCCACCGTGTCGGCGAAGCGTGGGTCCGCGTTCAGGCCCGTGCCTACCGCCGTGCCGCCGATTGCGAGCGCATACAAACCCGGCAGCGCGCCGCGGATGGTGTCGATCGCCTGATCCAGTTGTGCCACCCAACCCGAGATCACCTGGCCCAGGGTGATCGGCGTGGCGTCCTGCAGGTGCGTGCGTCCAACCATGACGATGTGGTCGAATGCCCGGGACTTTGCTTCGAGCGTGTCGCGCAGCGCACGCAACGCGGGGAGCAGCACGTCCTCCGCCTGCTCGACCGCGGCGATGTGCATGATGGTGGGAAACGCGTCGTTGGAGGACTGGCTGCGGTTGACGTCGTCGTTGGGATGGATCGACTGTTTGGAGCCCACGACGCCGCCGGCGAGCTGGATCGCGCGGTTGGCGATGACCTCGTTGGCGTTCATGTTGGTTTGCGTGCCCGATCCGGTCTGGAACACGACGAGCGGGAACTCCCGATCCAGCCTCCCGTCGACAACCTCCTGGGCGGCGCGCGCGATCAGATCGGCCTTGTCCTGCGGCAACTGACCGAGCTCGCCGTTGGCCAGCGCAGCGCACTTCTTGAGGATGCCCAGCGCGCGGATCACCGGCCGGCCCCAGCGGAAGCGCTGCGTGCCGATCGGGAAGTTCACCACCGCGCGCTGCGTCTGGGCCCCCCACAGCCTCTCGGCCGGGACCGGCACTTCACCCAGCGCATCCTTCTCGATGCGCGCGTTCTCGGCTTCAGGTGCTTGGGTCGACATCGGAGCCTCCACGGATGGTTGGCGGACTTGCGCCAGTTTGGGGCCGGGCCGCGGGTTCGGGTTCATTGGCTCCGAGCTTGCCGGAGCGAGATGGGCAAGCTCAGAGGTGAACTATAAAGTATAGGCCTGACCCCGATCAGGGTCCAGAGGCGAACTATAAAGTATAGGCCTGACCCCGATCAGGCGATCATAGGCCTGACCCCGATCAGGCGATCAGGGTCACAACCGCACCAGCCCGCGTTTGGCGCCGATGGACACCGCCTCGGTGCGGCTGACCGCGTCGAGCTTCTGCAGGATGCTCTTGACGTGGGTCTTGACCGTGCCTTCGCTGATGGCCAGCTCGCGCGCGATCGCTTTGTTGCTTCTGCCGCGCGCGATCAGCGCCAGGATCTCCACTTCACGGCTGGTCAGCCGCTCCCCGCCGACCTGGGAGGCGAGCTTCGCCGCCACTGCCGGCGGGATGTAGCTCTCGCCGCCGTACACCGTACGGATGCACTGGAGCAGCTCCTCGCGCGGTGTGTCCTTGAGCAGATAGGCCTTGGCCCCCGCACGCATGCCGCGGTAGATGTCCTCGTCGCCGTCGAAGGTGGTGAGGATCAGGATGCGCGCCCTGGGATCCCCGGCACGGATCTGCCCGATGGCGCCGACCCCGTCGAGAATCGGCATGCGCAAGTCCAGCAGGGCGATGTCGGGGGCATGGCTGCGCCACAGCTCGACGGCTTCGGCGCCGTTCGAGGCCTGCGCTACCACGCTCATGTCCTGCTGGCGGTCGATCATTGCGACCAGCCCTTCGCGCACGACTACATGGTCGTCGGCGATCAGCACGCGAATGCGCTGCTGTGCTTGCGACGCTGCCGAGGCGCCGACCAGGACCTTCGCCTCGCTCGTCGCCTCTGCTCTCATACCCGGTCGGATGGAAGTTCCCCTTCCCATGGGTTCAATCCGGCGGCCGCAGCCCCACGAAGACCTCGCTTCCCTCTCCGGCGCGGGCGCGCACCTCCAGCCGCCAGCCAAGGCGCTCGGCGCGCTCCCGCATTCCAACCAACCCCATGCCCGAGGTGGGCGCTGCGGGATCGAAGCCGGTGCCGTCGTCGCGCAGCGAGAGGCCGATCTCCTCGGCATCGAAGCGCAGCTCCATCCGGATGTGGCGCGGATCGCCGTGCTTCAGCGCGTTGGTCAGCGCCTCCTGACCGATGCGCAGCAGGTTCTCCTCCCATTCCGCCGGCAGCTTGCGCGTTGCTCCCGAGGTATGGCATTGGGCATCGATCCCGGTTCCGGCGGTCATCGCGACGAGCAGCCGCTCCAGTGCCGAGCCCACGCCGCCGAACTCGAGCGCCAACGGACGCAAGGCGTGAACCGATCGGCGCGCCTCGGCCAGGCTGGAGCGCGCCAGGTCGGCGGCACGCTCGATATGGTGATCGCTCTCGCGCCGGCGGCGGTGTCCGATCGCGTCCTTCGCCGCTTCGAGCTGCACGATGACGCCGGTAAAGCCCTGCGCGAGCGTGTCGTGGATGTCGCGGGCCAGGCGGTTGCGCTCGGCGAACACGGCTGCCTGTCTGCTTTCCTCCGCCAGCCGCGTCATGTGCAGGGCCAGCGCCACCTGATTGGCGAGCGCCTCCAGAATTTCCAGATCGTGCGGGGCAAGGGTGCTGCTGCGGTCCAGGCGCACTTCGAACCTGCCCAGCACCTGGTCGCCGATGCGCATGGGCATGGACGTCACCGAACGTGCGCCGAGCTGGAGCAGGGCCTGCTTGACCGGTTCGGGGTACAGGTCCGTCGCAGCCAGGTCCTCGATGACATAGGTGGTGGGACGCGCCATGAGCTGCAGCAAAGCCGGGTCGGCGGCGACAGCCTGTGCGAAGGCGCGGGCGAGCGGCGACGTGGCTACCTCCTCGGCCCCCATCAACCGTCCCCGGCTCACGGCGAGGGAAAGCCAGACGTTGTCGGGAGACAGGCGCCACAGCGCGCAGCTGTGCGCGTCGAGGGCAGCGCCGAGGGTCTGGAGCACCTGGGCGAGAAACAGCTCCTGGCTCGGCTGCGAGGCCAGCACCTGGAGCGAGCCCTGCAGGACCGCGTTGCTCTTGGCCAGCTCCGCCGCACGCTCGCGTGCCGCGCGTTCGCGTTCCGTGGCGGTGGCCGCTTCCCGGGCCTGCGCTTCCAGCCGTGCCAGCGCGATTGCGAGAGTGGCCTCCTGGGCGAGCGCGCGAGCGAGGTTGATCTGGTCCTCCGTCAGCGGCTCAGGATTGAGAAAGCGCGCCGAGTAGGTGCCGAAAAACTGGCCGGCGAAGAACAGGCGCACCGCAATCACGCGGCGGATGGCGTTGGCGCGCAGATAATGCCGCAGCGGCGCGAGCGCCGGACTGGTATCGATGTCCGCATCGGAGTAGATGACCACCTGGGGATCGGTCTGGCCCCTATCGACCTCCGGCGCGCTGCGCGGGAGCTGCCACGGCTCCTGCGCAGTGGCCTGGCGGGCGAGCTCCCCGCGCTCGTAGTTGAACTGCAGGTGCAGCAGATTGGTAGCGGGGTCGTGGATCCAGAACGCTCCGGACACCGCGCCCAGCTCGTCGGCGATGGCCTTGAGCACCTGGCCGATGAATACGTCGAGCTTGGGCTCCACCGTCAGCGAGCGCAGTGTCCCGGTGATCACGCTGGAGTGCGTCCGGGCCAGCTGCTCGGCGCGCCGCCGCTCGCTCACCTCGGCGCGCAGCGCTGCGTTCACTGCGTCGAGCTCGGCCGCCTTGTCGCGCGCCACGCGCTCGCCCTCCGCCGCTACCGCGGCCTGGCGCGCCTGCTCGCCGAGCTGCGTGAGCCGGATGGCGAGCGTGGCCTGGAGCGCGAGCGCCTTGGCGAGCTGCAGGTCCCCCGGCCCGAAGCTGCGCTCATGATCGAAGCGCACGGTGCACAGGCCCACGATCTGACCGCCGAACACCATCGGCACCCGCAGCACCGTGCGCACACCGCGACCCTGCGCCCACTCGCGGAACGGTGCATAGCGCGGGTGGTTGCTGATGTAATCGAAGTCGAGCACTGTCGGGTCGTCGAGCTGAGCCGATGACTCGGGCTGCGGATCGCCGATGCTTTGCGGTTCACGGCCCGGATGGTCCGAGTCTTCCCCTTTGACCAGCCGGCCGCCCTCCAGGTCGAGATACGCACGTACGCTGCCGGGGGGACCGGCCGGGACCCAGAACGTCCCGGCGATGCCGCCGAGCTGCTCGACGGTGGTGCGCAGCACCTGACCGATGAACGAGTCCAGCGTGGGCTCGCGCGTGATCGACTGCAGCGTGGCCGTGATCACCGCCGCCTGCGCGCGCGCGAGCTGCTCGCTGCGCAGAAGCGCTTCCTCGGCCTGCCGGCGCTCGGTGACGTCCCGGCCGACGGACTGGAACTCGATGCGGCGGCCGTGAGCGTCGGGAACGAGCTGGTCGATCCACTGGTGCCAGCGCAGCTTGCCGTCGGCGGCGATCGCCGCGTGCTCGTACACGACCGCGCGGGGGTTGGCGCAGAGGGACTCGATGTGCGCACGCGCGCCGGCGCGCTGCTCTTCGGGGATGAGATCGAGGAAGCTGCGCCCCAGCAGTTCGCCCGGGGTCCGGCCGAAATGCCTGGCGTAGGCGTCGTTGACGAAAGTCAGCGTGGTGTCGGGCCGGAACCGGCAGATCAGTTCGGTCTGCTGATCCACGATGGCGCGGAAGCGCTCCTCGCTGGCCTGCAGCGCTTCCTGCGCCCGCTGCCGCGCGATGCACTGGGAGATCGTCCCGGCGATCGACTCCAGGGTTTCGAGCGTGTCGGCCTCCAGCGGCTGGTGTGCATACACGCCCAGTACGCCGGCCAGAGCATCGTCGATCACCAGCGGATACCCGGCGATGGCGGCCATGCCCTCGCTGGTCGCCGGCTGCGCGTTGTCCGCCTGCGTTACGGCCGGCCGATCGTTGGTGACGTATGCGACCCGGTCCCGCGCGACCGCTGCTACCAGCGTGCTGTCCGGCTCGATGAACGAGCGGCCGAGCTCCGAGCGGCCGTTGCTCCCGCTGCTCGCTTGCAGCTCCAGTGCCGGCGAACTGCTGCTGTCGAACGTCCAGATGCGCACCAGCGCATCGTCGAGCCGGCGCACCAGCGCCTCGGCGGTGCGCTGCAAGGCGTCCTCGGTCCGCCCGGCCGCGTGCGCGAAGATGGCCTGGATATCGCCGCGCAACGCCGCTTCCTGGATGCGCCGCGCCTGCATCCGCTCGATCCGCCTGTGCTCGCTGATGTCGCGGTAGATCGCGTAGCTCGCGATCTGCAGCTCGCCGCTGGTGATCGGTGCACCGAGGATCGATACGTGCAGCGTCGAGCCGTCCTTGCGGTGGCGCACGCTCTCGGCGTTGCAGGGCTTGCCCTGGCCGACCTCCAGAGTGAGCCGCCTGGCCTCGCCGAGTCGTGCCGCGGGGACGATCAGGTCGTTGAGCGGACGGCCACTGCACTCGTCCGCGGTGTAGCCGAACATCCGGGTGAACTCGCGATTGGTCCGGATGATGCGGTCGTCCAGATCGAGCAGCACGATGGCCTCGGCAGCGCTCTCGAACAGCTGATCGAGGAGGGCGGTCTGTACCCGCAGGGCAGCCGCGGTTTTCCTCTGCTCCGACTCGGCATGCAGGCGACCGGCGTCGGCCCGCTGGCGGGCGATCCCGAGGGCCAGGTCCTCCGCCGCCTGCCCGAGCATCAACGCTTCGCCGTCGTCGAACGCGTCGGGCTCGACGGCATACAGCGTCAGCGCACCCAGGCATTCGCCTTCCACCAGCAGCGGCAGCGCCACGCAGGAGGCGAAGTCGCGCCCGCATACGTCCGCAGACAGGACTTCGAGTTCCGCTTCGGTGCCGGTGTGCCGCGCCACCTGCGACCGGCCCGTGCGGATCGCCGTGCCCGTCGGACCGAAGCCGGCGTCGGCGGCCCCCCATTCGATCCGCGTGCGCTCGCCGTCACTCTCGTCGAGCCCGGACTGGGCGACCGGCCGCACCGGGCGCTCGGCGTCCGGGTCGGCGTAACCCACCCAGGCCACGGGGTACCCGCCGGCCTGCACGATGGCTTCGCACGCGCGCTCGAGCAGGTCGTGCTCGCTGCCGGCGGCTGCAACCGCTTTGTTGCATGCGCTCAGCGCCGCGAGAGCACGGGTAAGCCGCGCGACCGCCGCCGCGTCGGAATGCGTTCCGGCCTGCGCCGCCGTCAGCACGGCGCTGTGTCTATAGAGCCTTGGATCCAGCGTCTCTGTCCTCCGAGAGCCTGCGCGCGAAAGCAAGGTTGCCTGCGCAATTGCGGTCTCGCCAGCCGGCGATCGGTGCTGTGAAGTTTCTGCGCCAGCCTTCTCCACTCACAATACCCCTTTGGAGAGAGCTTTGCGCGGCAGGCGCGCGTTCCGTTCCGGCCGTGGCACATCCGGCGTGCCGAGTTCGCGGTTGCGCAGGCTGCCGGCCAGGGATCGGTAGAATGGGTTCCGATGAAACCGTACTCCGAGGCCTGCGAGCGCAACCGCGGTCCCATTCTGGGGGTGCTGCGCGAAGTCCTTGGCGACCGCAGCAAGGTGCTGGAGATCGGCAGCGGCACCGGTCAGCACGCCGTGCACTTCGCAGCCGGGCTTCCACACCTGATCTGGCAGCCCAGCGATATCGCCGACCATCTCTCCGGCATCCGCGCGTGGTGCGACGAGGCGGCATTGCCGAACCTGCGTCCGCCCATCGAGCTGGATCTCAATGCCGAGCCGTGGCCGGACACCGGCGCCGATGCGGTGTTCAGCGCCAACACGCTGCACATCGTCGCCTGGGAAGAGGTGCGCACGCTGTTCGAGCGCATCGGGCGGATGCTGCCGCGGGACGGCGTGCTCGCGATCTATGGCCCGTTCGCCTATGGCGGCCGGCACACCTCGCAGAGCAATGCGCGATTCGACCTGATGCTGCGCGAACGGGACCCGCGCAGCGGCATCCGTAAGTTCGAAGGCGTGGATGCGCTGGCGCGTGCGCACGGCCTCGTGCTGGACCGGGATGTCGCGATGCCGGCGAACAATCGGATGCTGGTTTGGCGGCTGTTTGGTTAGTTCCAGGCTCAACCCAAAAGGTGCTCACCGCCAAGGACGCCAAGGACGCCAAGGACGCCAAGGAGAACCAACAAGATCTGGTGAGCGCCTCCAATTCTTCCGAAACGTCGGGAGCGTGTACTGGCTCTCCCAACCCAAGCCCTGCTTCCTGCATATCCCCGGTTTTCCTTGGCGTCTTGGCGTTGAGAGATTTGCTTTCGAAGTCAGGACAGCGCCGCCAGGGCTTGGCATACTCGCGGCATGACCGACCTCGCTGCACCCCCGACAACGAGCCCCCGTGAGTGGCTGGCACACCTGCGCCTCGGCTACGCGCTGCGCGACGGCCGTACCGTCCTCGCGCGCCGCGAGCACGTCGGGCCGCTGCGGGTGCAGCGGCCCTTCTACCCGGAAGGCCCCGGCGTCTGCCACACCTATATCGTGCATCCGCCCGCCGGGATCGTGGCCGGTGACCGGCTGGAGATCGACCTGCACGTCGGCGCCGGCGCGCATGCGTTGATCACCACGCCCGGTGCCGCCAAGTGGTATCGCTCCGGCGCAGGCCGGGCGTACCAGAGCGCACGGGTCGCGGTAGCCGGCGACGGGTGCGTGGAATGGCTGCCGCAGGAGCAGATCCTCTATCGCGGCGCACGTGCGATGACGGGTCTGCATGTCGATCTGGCCGCCGGAGCGCGTTTCCTGGGCTGGGAGATCAGCTGTCTCGGGCGCATTGCCGCGGGTGAGCGCTTCGACGCCGGTGAGCTGCGCCAGCACGTCGAGATCTCCCGCGAGGGGGTATGTCTGTGGCAGGAGCGCACGTGCCTGGCGGGCGGCAGCCGGCTGATGAGCTCGCCCGCAGGGCTGCGTGGCTGTCCGGTCAGCGGGCTGCTGCTGGCCGCGGGGTTGGATGCAGAGCCCGCGCTGCTCGCCGCCTGCCGCGCGGTCGCGGTCGAGGAGGACGCCTTGCGTGGCGTGACCGCTCTGCCGGGCGTGCTTGCCGTGCACTACGCCGGTGACTCGGCCGAGCGTGCGCAGCACCACTTTCGTGCACTGTGGGCGCTGCTGCGTCCCGCTCTAGTGCGGCGCACGGTGTGCCCTCCCCGGATCTGGATGACCTGAGCGCGCACGCGGGCTTTCCTTGCGCCGTGCTTTCGCGGTAATCTCCGCTGCCCATTCGCATTGCATGTGCACCGACCCGAGAGCCTGAACAGGATATGGAGCTGACACCCCGAGAGAAGGACAAGCTGCTGGTTTTCACTGCCGCCCTGCTGGCCGAGCGCCGCAAGGCGCGCGGGCTCAAGCTCAACTACCCGGAAGCGGTCGCCTACATCAGCGCCGCGATCATGGAAGGCGCGCGCGACGGCAGGACCGTGGCGGAGCTGATGAGCTTCGGCACCACGCTGCTCGAGCGCGCCGACGTGATGGAAGGCGTGGCGGAGATGATTCCGGAGATTCAGGTCGAAGCGACCTTCCCGGACGGCACGAAGCTCGTCACGGTCCACCACCCTATCACCTAACCCACCCCTGACCACGAAGCCTGCCCTGGACTCCGATCCAGGGACACGAAGACACGAAGGAATCTTTTTAGAAGAATGCCGCGGAGCAGAACCGGGAAATTTGAGTTCGAACCGCCGAGGGGGCAAGGACGTCTGGAGAGCGACCGAATCTCTGTGGCCCCCGGAAGGACAGTACTTCTTCGTGTCTTCGTGTCTTCGTGGTGAGAGGTGGTCCTGCGCAGGAGTTGCTGATGATTCCAGGAGAAGTGAAAACCGCGCCGGGCGAGATCGAGCTCAACGCCGGCCGCCGCACGGTCGCGCTCAGCGTGGCCAACACCGGCGACCGGCCGATTCAGGTCGGCTCGCACTACCATTTCTACGAGACCAACGAGGCGCTCGCCTTCGACCGGCCCGCCGCCTACGGCTTCCGTCTCAACATCCCAGCCGGCACCGCCGTGCGCTTCGAGCCCGGGCAGGAGCGCACCGTCGAGCTGGTGGAGCTGGCGGGCGAGGGCGTGGTGTACGGCTTTCTGGGCAAGGTGATGGGGAAACTCTGATGAGCCTTAAGATCACGCGCTCGGCCTACGCCGAGATGTTCGGCCCGACTACCGGCGACAAGGTCCGGTTGGCGGACACCGAGCTGTGGATCGAGGTGGAGAAGGACCACACGATCTACGGCGAGGAGGTGAAGTTCGGCGGCGGCAAGGTGATCCGCGACGGCATGGGTCAGAGCCAGCGGCGCGCGGCCGAGGTCGCCGACACGGTCATCACCAATGCGCTGATCGTGGACTACTGGGGCATCGTCAAGGCCGACATCGGCATCAAGAACGGGCGCATCAGCGGCATCGGCAAGGCCGGCAATCCGGACATCCAGCCGGGCGTGGACGTCGTCATCGGCGCAGCCACCGAAATCATCGCGGGTGAGGGCATGATCGCCACCGCCGGCGGGCTCGACGCGCACATCCACTTCATCTGCCCGCAGCAGATCGAAGAGGCGCTGATGTCCGGCGTGACCACCATGTTCGGCGGCGGCACGGGACCGGCTACCGGCACCAACGCCACCACCTGCACGCCGGGGCCGTGGCACATCCACCGCATGCTGCAGGCCGCCGAGGCCTTTCCCATGAACCTGGGCTTTCTCGGCAAAGGCAACGCGAGCCTGCGCAACCCGCTGCGCGAGCAGGTCGCGGCCGGCGCCATGGGCCTGAAGCTGCACGAGGACTGGGGCACCACACCGGCGGCGATCGACAACTGCCTGGCGGTGGCCGACGAGATGGATGTGCAGGTGGCGATCCACACCGACACGCTGAACGAGTCCGGCTTCGTGGAAACCACGCTGGCCGCGTTCAAGGGCCGCACCATCCATACCTATCACACCGAAGGCGCGGGCGGCGGCCACGCGCCGGACATCATCCGCGCCTGCGGTGAGCTGAACGTGCTGCCGTCCTCGACCAATCCGACGCGGCCCTACACCGTGAACACCATCGACGAGCACCTGGACATGCTGATGGTGTGCCATCACCTGGACCCGGGCATCGCCGAGGACGTCGCCTTTGCCGAGTCGCGCATCCGGCGCGAGACCATCGCGGCCGAGGACATCCTGCACGACCTGGGCGCATTCAGCATGATGGCCTCCGACTCCCAGGCCATGGGCCGGGTGGGCGAGGTGATCATGCGCACCTGGCAGACCGCGCACAAGATGCGCGTGCAGCGCGGGCCGCTGCCGCAGGACGGCGCCGGCAACGACAACTTCCGCGTCAAGCGTTACATCGCGAAGTACACCATCAACCCCGCGCTCACGCACGGTGTCGCGCACGAGGTCGGCTCGCTGGAGCCCGGCAAGCTGGCGGACGTCGTCCTGTGGCGTCCCGCTTTCTTCGGCGTGAAGCCGTCGTTGATCCTGAAGGGCGGGATGATCGCCGCGGCCGCGATGGGCGACCCCAACGCTTCGATTCCGACGCCGCAGCCGGTGCACTACCGTCCGATGTTCGGCGCTTTCCCCGGCGCCTGCCAGGCCACCTCGGTGACCTTCGTCTCCTCGGCGGGCCTGGAGCAGGCGGT
>Ga0299906_10003105_pt1 | contig 13715 bp, 14 predicted proteins | sample RVTome_14_FD_200259 | JGI IMG/M metagenome (GOLD analysis project Ga0299906, IMG submission 200259) | Soil microbial communities from uranium-contaminated site in the Upper Colorado River Basin, Wyoming, United States - RVT145D125 (version 2) ... | reverse complement strand
GCGACGGCGACATCGATGCCGCGGGCTATATTCGCTGCCCCTGGCACGGCTGGAAATTCCATTGCCGCACAGGTCTGGGTGAACCGGGATTTGAGGACGACAAGGTGCCCGCCTTCCCGGTCAAGGTCGAAGGCGGCCGCGTGCTCGTCGATATCGCCAATCCGACCAAGCGTAACAAGAAGCCGCATGCGCCGCATCCGCTTGCGCGCGAACCGAAGCGCGAGCCCGGTACGTTGCGCCTCGCCGGCATTTCAACGACGGCGATGGACGCCGGCCACCCCCGTTTCTCCGGGTCCGATCATTTGCTCGATCACGCGCTCGCCGCCGCGCGCGAGAAAGGCGCCGAAACGCGCCTCATCAAGCTCAATGACCTGAAGTTCCGGGCGTGCGAAGGCTATTTCTCAAAGAGCCTGCGCGCCTGCACCTGGCCCTGCTCGATCACGCAAATGGATCCCAAGGACGAATTGGATCAGGTCTATGAAGCACTCGTCCATTGGGCCGATGCCGTGATCGTCGCAACGCCGATCCGCTGGGGCGCCGCCTCCTCGCTTTACTTCAAGATGGTCGAGCGCCTCAACTGCGTTCAGGTCGATGTCGCGACCAAGGAACGGCAGATCATCAACAACAAGGTCGCCGGATTCATCATTGTCGGCGGTCAGGACAATATCCAGGGTGTTGCCGGCCAGATGCTCAGCTTCTTCGGCGAACTGGGATTTCACTTCCCACAGTTCCCGTACATCGCCCATTCGCGCGGCTGGTCGCACGAGGATATGGAAAACAACGTGCGCATGGTGCGCGACTCGAAAGCCCTCGCAGAAGGCGCGAAGGCCCTCGCCGCACGTTGTCTGGAAATGGCCGGCCGGCTGGTCGAAACCGAACAGATGGCTGCGCCGCCGGTCAGCGCGCGTGGCGGCCTCAAGGGCCGACCGGTTGCACCGGACGGCACGGATCGGGCTTGAAGCGCACGGCGGAAACATACTAACGCTGTGGCGCTGCGAGAGTTCTACCCATGTACCAGCCGCCCCATTTCCGCGAAGACCGGCTTGAAGTCCAGCACGCACTCATTCGCATGCACCCGCTCGGGCTCCTGGTCAGCGCCGGGCCGGGCGGCCTCATGGCCAATCCCGTCCCGTTCTTGCTGCTTCCAGACGCCTCCGAGCACGGCACGCTGCATTGCCATGTTTCGCGCGCCAATCCGCATTGGCGCGAGCTGGGCGCGGTAGAGGAATGCCTCGCCGTTTTCCAGGGCCCGCAGCAATACATCACGCCGTCCTGGTACGAGACCAAGCGCGAAACCGGCAAGGTCGTACCGACCTGGAACTACGCCACGGTCCACGCTTGGGGCAAACCGCGCGTGATCGAAGATAACGAGTGGCTGCGGCGCAACGTCGAAGGTCTCACGCGCTCGCATGAAGACGCTCGCCCGGCGCCATGGGCGGTCGATGACGCGCCGCCCGAATTCGTCGCCGCGCAGCTTCGCGGCATCGTTGGCATCGAGATTCCGATCGCCCGCATCGAGGGCAAGTGGAAAGTCAGCCAGAACCGTAGCGATGCCGACCGCGCGGGCGTCGTCGCTGGCCTGCGGGAGCAAGGCGAAGCGTCGGCGCCGATGGCTTCGCTCGTCGCCGAACGTCAACCTCACAAATAGCCGAACTTCGTCAGCCCTTCGGCAAGTCCCGCTTTGCGTAGGGGAACCAATCGGGCTTGCGCTCCTGCACATAATCGAGATGCACGTGCTTCGGCTCTCGGAAGGCGTCAAGCCCTTCTGCGCCAAGCTCGCGCCCGATTCCGCTGTGCCGCATCCCGCCAAAGGGAGCCGCATTGTTGTCGGCCAAGGGATCGTTGATCCAGAAGCTGCCGGCCTTGATGTTTTCCATCGCCTTCATCGCGAGTTCCAGGCTCTTGGTGAAGACCGTCGCCCCGAGCCCATATTCGGAGTCGTTCGCCTTCTCGATCGCTTCGTCGGCGTCCTTCACGCGGAAAATTGAAATTACCGGACCGAACAGTTCTTCCGTCGTCGCGATGCCGCCGTGGCGCACACCCGCAATCACGGTCGGCTCGAAGAAATGGCCCTTTAGACCGTCCGGCTGGAAGCGCTTGCCGCCGTGCAGTAGTTTCGCCCCCTCCCCAAGCACGGTTGCAACCTGCTTTTCCAGTTTGTCCACCGCGTCCGCCGAAATCAGCGGTCCCATATCCGTTTTCGCATTCATCGGATCGCCCACGTTCAATTTTTTGACCTGCTCGACAACGCGTTTCGTGAATTCTTCGACGAGCGGCTCGACGACATAAATTCGCTTCGACGAGGTGCAGACTTGACCGGCGTTGAGGAGTCGCGCCCAGACTGCGCCGGGCACCGCGACATCGAGGTCCGCGTCCTCGAACACGAGAAGCGGGTCGATCCCGCCGAGTTCCAGATTGATCTTCTTGAGCTGCGATCCGGCCGCGGAGGCAATCTGTTTGCCCACCGCGGTCGAGCCCGTAAACGCGATCATGTCCACGTCAGGATGATTGAGCAGGATTTTTCCCGTGTCGCCTGCGCCGGTCACGATGTTGACCACGCCCGGCGGCAACCCCTCATAGACCTCGCCGAGCAGGAGCCCGGAGAGCGGGTTCTGGTGCGGCGGCTTGCAGACCACGGTATTGCCTGCCGCGATTGCCGGGGCGACCTTCCAGGCCATCAGCAACAGCGGAAAATTGAACGGCGAAATGCAAGCCACCACGCCGAAGGGTTCCTTGCGGATGAAATTCACCTGATGCTCGGCGCCCGGCGCCACCGTATTGCCTTGCGCATAGCGGCCGACTTCCGCGAAGAAATCGAACGCCTCGGCCACCCATTTTACGCAATCCATCGACTCAATCAGCGGCTTCCCAGTCTCATGCGTCATCGTGGTCGCGATCGCCTTTTGCTTTTTGCGAATGCGTGTCGCCACGTCGTGCAGGAGTTCCGCCTTCTCAACCCCGGAAGTGCGCCACCACGCTTTCTGCGCGGTGCGAGCCGCTTTGACCGCGGCATTGATGTCGGCCTCGCCGCACGAAGGCACGCTGTCCAGCACTTCGAGCGTCGCCGGGTTGTGCACCTCGATCGCAGAATTGGATTGCGCTTCGACAAACTTGCCGTTGATCAGGATCGGTCGGACCATGTGCGAGGCTCCTCTTGCAGTGCCGCTGCAATCGACGCATTGGATCGGGTCGTATGTCAATATAGACTATCTTTCCCACCGGCTTCCCAGCCGAGAAACCGTCATTCGGAGGAGCCGTGGATTTTCGTGATCGTCATGTGATTGTAACCGGCGGCACCGGCGCGCTCGGCATCGCCTTGGTCGCCGAGCTGCTCGAAGCGGGCGCCACTTGCCATGTCCCGTACAGGCGCGAACCCGACTCTCGATCTTATCCCCATCACTCGAATCCGCGTCTCCGCCTCGCTCATATCGGCTCGCTATCGGACGAAGAAGATGTGGAAAATTTCTTTCAATCCGTGCCGGACTTGTGGGCATCGATCCATCTCGTCGGTGGCTATGTCGGCAAACCGGTGAGCGAAACCGACAAAGCGACGCTCATGCAGCAGATCGACGCCAATCTCGTCACCTGCTTTCTATGCTGCCGCGCCGCCGTGAAATCAATGACGGCAGGCAAGATCGGCGGACGCATCGTGAATGTCACTGCCCGGCCGGCGTTGGAGTGGCGCGGTGGCGCCGGCATGGTCGCCTATACGGCCGCAAAGGCCGGGGTTGCAGCGCTCACCGTGGCGCTCGCTGAGGAGGTGGCGAAGGACGGCGTCCTCATAAACGCCGTCGCGCCTTCGGTCATGGATACGCCGGCCAATCGTAAGGCAATGCCCAAGGCCGACTTCGACGACTGGCCCAAGGTCGATGAAGTGGCGAGGACGATCCTTTTCCTCGCGTCGCCCGAAAATAAGGTGATGCGCGGTGCCGTGACGCCCGTCTACGGTCGAGCCTAGAGAGCAGCCGCTCGCCTTCCCCGCACTTGACGGATTGACGGCGCCGCCCGATTCTTGAACCAGTCACGTCGGGAGAGTTCCAAATGTGCCGCAATATCCGTACCCTTTTCAATTTCGAACCGCCCGCAACGGACGGGGAAATCCGGGCGTCTTCCATTCAGTTCGTGCGCAAGCTCAGCGGCTTCGCAAAGCCGTCAAAGGCGAACGCCGCAGCTTTCGACGCCGCTGTTGAGGACGTCTTCAAGATCGCGCGTCGACTGATCGACACACTGGAGTCAACCAGCCCACCGCGAAATCGCGAGGAAGAGGCGATGAAAGCGCGCGCACGGGCAATGGAGCGGTTTGGTTAGTGGACGGGTGCAATCCGGTTCAATGCCGCGTGAGACGTTCCGCGAGCGACCGCCCGGTCGGCGCAACGCCCGTGCGTTCGGCCTTCCGATCGATATGCCAAAAGGCTCGCTGAATATAGCTCACGCCGATGTAGCGGAACGGCTCGAGCTCCCAATTCGGTGAACGGTGATTGACACAGGGCAGCCTGGTAATCTCAGTCGCCCGTCCGGTGATGAGATCCGCAAGCACGCGGCCCGCGAGATTGGTCGTTGCCACGCCGTTGCCGACATAGCCGCGCGCACTCGCGACTCCAACGGCCGGGTCGTACATCATGGTCGGCATGAAATCGCGCGGCGCGCCCAACGGGCCGCCCCACGCGCGACTGAAGCGAACATTCTTCAACCGCGGAAACCAGGTCCGCACACTTTGCTGGAACATATCGATCGTCGGCGAGTGCCGGTCGAACTCATCTTCAATGCGCGATCCATAGTGATAGGGCGCGCCGCGTCCGCCGAACAGGATGCGCCCGTCCGCCGTCTTGGCCATATATTCGATGGTCAGTCTCCCGGAGTCGATGCACTCGCGGTTCTTCCAGCCGATCTCTACCCAGTCCGCTGCCGAAAGCGGTTCGGTCAAGGTCATCAGCGAATAGACCGGAATCAAGCTCCGATGCAATTTCTGCAACCGCGTCAGATAAGCCTCGCCGCATAACACGATCGTCTTCGCGCACAGATCGCCGCGAGCCGTGTGCAGAACTGGATTTGCGCCTCCGGTGAAATCCTTCACTTCGGTTTGTTCGTAGATCTTCGCGCCGCGCTGCTCGACGGCGCGCGCGAGCCCGCGCACAAGTCGGCCCGGATGAATATTCGCCGCGTCCCTGTAAAAGACCGCGCCTTCGGCGCCCGCGATTTCCACCCGTGCGTTCGTCTGCGCCTTGTTGAGTAGTTCGACACGGTCGCCGAGTCCAAGGCCGGTGAACTCCGCGTGTGCATCTCGAATCGCCGGCAATTGCTGCGCCCCGCGCGCCACGGTCATGGCGCCGCCGCGCACGAATTGAATGTCCAGTCCTTCCGCCGCGGCGATGCGGCCCACCTCATCGACTGCGCCCGCCATCGCCCGATAGAGCGCGACTGCCGCTTCGCGTCCATGGTGTGCGGCGATCGCGCCGTAGCTCGCGGGAAAATGACTCGTACACCAGGAACCATTGCGGCCAGACGCGCCGAAACCGGCGATCTCCTTCTCCACGATTGCGATCCTGAGCGACGGTTCGCGCGCCTGAAGGTAATAGGCGGTCCAGAGCCCCGAATAGCCCGCGCCAAGGATCGCGACATCGACGTCCGTGGAGCCATCGAGCGCCGCCCGAGGCGTCAGATCGTCGCCGCAGGTCTCCAGCCAATAGCTATAGGAGGCGTAGTCCTTCATGCCGCGATCATAGCGGGCCGACGGGGCCGTAAGCGAGCCTTCCCCCAGTTTCCTTGACTTTCGCGCCCTCACCGCTAGTTTCCGCGCGAAATCGGAAGGATCGAGATAATGGCCAAGGCCGTCACCCTGAAAATCAAGCTCCAGTCCACGGCGGATACGGGCTTTTATTACGTCACCAAGAAAAACTCGCGCACCATGACCGACAAGATGAAGAAGCGGAAATACGACCCGATTGCGAAGAAGCACGTCGAATTCGTCGAGACGAAGATCAAGTAGTCGACCCATTCCCGGATCCCGCACGAAAAAAGGGCGCCTCGCGGCGCCCTTAGTATTTCGTAGGGACATCAAAATGAGGTGGCCGGCGGAGAACGGTTCGAGGAGGCCACTCTATGCCGCTCCACCGCCGGCCGAACCCCACGGACCCAGGAGATGCGGCGGACCTGAGCACTCCGCAGGGTATTCGAAGGTACCGGAGACTTTGGGGGGGATTCGCAGCGTCCGGCACGGTCGCGATCAAGCTAGCCGAAAGACGCCTGAAATCAACGAACGGCGACCTAAATCCGCCGGAATTTTGCCAGCGGCGTGAACTTGTAACCTTACCATGTCAGGTTAATGACGGAGTCACGCAGCGTCGGCGACAACCCGGTTACGCCCGTCGCGCTTGGCTCTGTAGAGCGCTTCGTCGGCCCGCTTGAGCATCTGCGACGCATTGTCCTGCGGCCCCACACGGGCGGCGATGCCCACGCTGATCGTGACCTCGATCGCCCGGGCACCCTTCTCGATCGGGAACGGCTCGCCCGCGATTCGCCGCCGGATGCGCTCGGCTACGAGCGTCGCCACGCCGAGGTCCGTGTCGGGCATCACCACGACGAATTCTTCACCGCCATAGCGGCAGGCCAGATCGATCCCGCGAATCGACGCCTTGAGACGCTCGGCGAACTCGCGCAGCACATCGTCGCCCGCATCGTGCCCGTAATTGTCATTGATCGACTTGAAGTAGTCGATATCGAGAATAAGCAGTGACAGCGACTTGCCACGCGCCGCGGAGCGCTCGACGAGCGTGCCGACATGCGTTTCCATGTAGCGGCGGTTGAACAGGCCCGTCAGCGGATCGGTGAGCGCCATCTCCATTGAATATTGCACATTGTCGCGCAGCTTTTCGGCATAACGCTTGCGCCGTACCTGGCTTCGCACCCGCGCGATCATTTCGTTCTTATCGGCGGTGCGCAGCACATAATCGTTTGCGCCAAGATCGAGCCCGCGCAGGAGGCGTGCATCTTCACCTGGATCGGTCACAAGCAGGATCGGGACATGCCGCGTCCGCTCAAGTGAGCGAACCTGTCCAACGAGTCGCAATCCGTCGAAATTATTGAATTCAAGCGACAGCATCAGGAGATCGAAATTTCCTTCCGCGGCGCGCAGCAGCGCCTCGTGCGGATTTTCAACAACCTCGATCGTATGCTGGCTCGACAACGCGGTTTCAATCCGGTCGATCGACGACTTGCGCTCGTCGACGACCAGAATGCGCGCATTGACGCCGCTATCCTGCGACGCCTCGAATGCATTGTCCGTCACACCGATCTCCGACGACGTAACCGCACGCATGCGCAGTTCGTCGGTCACCATCTTCAGCCGCACAAGCGAACGCACGCGCGCAATGAGGGCGATGTCGTTGACCGGCTTGGTGAGAAAATCGTCGGCACCGGCCTCGAGCCCGCGCACGCGGTCGGATGGCTGGTCGAGCGCCGTCACCATGATGATGGGAATATGATGCGTGGCCGGATTCGCCTTGAGGCGCCGCGCCACCTCGAAACCGTCCATGCCGGGCATCATGACGTCGAGCAATACGATGTCGCACTGATTGCGCTCGCACGCTTCGAGCGCCGCGGGGCCGTTCGAGGCCGTCACCACTTCGAAATATTCGGCATTGAGGCGCACCTCAAGCAGCTTGAGGTTCGCACTGATATCGTCGACCACCAGTACGCGCGCGCTCATCGACTCAATTCTCCTTCACGAAGTGGCGGACGGTTTCGAGAAATTTCGAAACGGAGATCGGCTTCGACAAATAGGCTTCGCAGCCTCCCTCCCGAATTCGCTCCTCGTCGCCCTTCATGGCAAATGCCGTGACGGCAACAATCGGGATCGAACGCAGATCGTCGTCTTCCTTAATCCACTTCGTGACTTCGAGGCCGGACACTTCCGGCAATTGAATATCCATCAAAATGAGGTCGGGGCGATGCTTGCGCGCGAGGTCGAGTGCTTCGATCCCGTTGCGCGTCTCAATGGTCGCATAGCCGTGCGCTTCCAACAGGTCGTGGAAAAGCTTCATATTGAGCTCGTTGTCTTCCACGATCAGGACCGTCTTCGCCATTGAGCCCGCCCCGCACGGTTCGGCATCCCGATTGATGCCATCCGCTCTTTGCCGCCGCATGACCATCCGCCCTCAGGGCGCAAGATCGTGCAATTGGCCGATTACTGACTTCCGAGATCGGTGGACGTGCCGTGGCCGTGGAGTGCTACGGACGTGTGCCGACAGGGGATTGCTTCTCCGGCAATCTTGCTGAATCTAGGCCATATTCCTTACAGAAAGGGTAATGTCATTGCAGACTCGTCCACGCGGCAGGCCCTCCCCCGACGAGGCAAAAGAGCTTGCGGTTGCGGCACTTTCCTTTCTCGCGGCGGACCCAGAACGGCTCGGCCCGTTCATGGCCGAAACGGGCCTCGGCCCGGAGAATATGCGCGCGGCCGCGGCCGCGCCGAGCTTTCTCCCGGCGGTCCTCGACTACCTGATCGGGAACGAAGCGATGCTGCTCGACTTCGCCGCCGATCAGGGCATCGATCCCGCTATGATCCCCGCGGCGCGGGCCGCCTTGCCCGGCGCGCGTTCCGGCAATTGAGCGGCCAAATCGGGCCCTTCCGCGCGCAGCATACGTAACAGGATAGTGAGAGCATTGCCGCGCCAGCCGGTCTAGCTTGTTGGCAGCTTTTGGAGCCTTCACGTTCCCGGCAATTCCCGCGAGGACCGAATGGCGCTGAGCAAATCCATCTTGCTGAACCGGCGCACGCTCCTTGCCGGCGGCGCGGCAATGTTCGCAAACACGGCGGCTCCACGCACGTTCGCGGCAGAGCCGAAGACGTTTGATCTCGTCGCTGCGCCCGCACATATGCCGATCGTCGGCGGCGCGCATTCGGAAACAGAAGTCTGGGCTTATGATGGCATGGTTCCGGGCCCGGAAATTCGCGTCCGTCAAGGCGAGCGTTTGCGCATCTCTGTGCAAAACAAGTTGCCTGAAGCGACTACAGTGCATTGTCACGGCATCCGGCTCCCCAACGCAATGGACGGAGTGCCCGATCTCACGCAGAGGGCCGTCGCGCCGGGCGAGACGTTCACTTATGAGTTCGAATGTCCGGACGCGGGCACGTTCTGGTATCACCCGCATACAAACAGTTCCGCTCAAGTCGGCCGCGGGCTCTATGGCGCGCTGATTGTCGAGGAGCGCGAACCGCCCGTCGTCGATCGTGAGGTTGTCTGGGTAATGGACGACTGGCGCCTCCGGGACGACGGTTCGATCCATCCCGACTTCCGCAATTTTCACGACATCGCCCATGCCGGCCGTCTCGGCAATACGGTCACGGTCAACGGTCGAGTGACCGACTCATTTTCCGTGCATTCGGGAGAACGTATCCGCCTGCGCTTGATCAACGCCGCAAACGCAAGAATTTTCGGCCTCAGTTTCCAAGAACATTCGCCCTTAATTATTGCGGTCGACGGTCAACCGGTGGAACCGCATCCCGCCGACGCGGGCCGCATCGTGCTTGCCCCCGGCATGCGCATGGACCTCATCCTCGACCTCACCGGCAAACCCGGGCAACGATATACCGTGCGCGATGATTATTATTCGCGCGCGAGCTATCCGTTCCTCGAACTTGCCTATGCCAAACGCGCGCTGCGCGACAATGTGCTCGACGGCGGCACACGCCTCGCACCAAACCCGCTCGCCGAACCCGATCTGGACAAGGCCGAGCGGCTGCAAGTCGTTTTGGGCGGCGGAATGATGGGCCGCATGATGACGGCGATCGTCAATGGCCGCGAAATGGACATGCGCTCCATGTTTCGGAGCGGCGTCGCCTGGGCGATGAACGGGATCGCCGCGACCGACCACCTACATGATCCGCTACTGACGTTCGCACGCGACCGCTCTTATGTGATCGAACTGATCAATGACACGGCCTGGCCGCATCCGATGCATCTGCATGGACACGCATTCCGCGTCATTTCGCGCAACGGAAGAGCGGAGCCGCTCCGGCTGTGGCAGGACACGGTGCTAATTCCCGGACGCGAATGGGCGGAGATTGCGCTGGTCGCCGACAATCCCGGCGACTGGATGTTTCACTGCCATATTTTGGAGCATCAGATCGCCGGTATGATGGGCGTTGTCCGCGTCGCGTGAGCGCCGCCGCGCCCCGCAGCGCGACTACTGCTTGCAGGGCGTCGCCTTCAGCAATTCCAGCGTCGACAGATTGCCGCGCAGTGCAAACCCGCCATAATCGAGGCGCAACGCACGGCTGATCCCGTTCTCATAAAGCTCAAAGGCAAGCACATAAGCAGGCGTTCGTTCTCCCACGCCCTGATCGAAATAACTTACCGTTACCGGATAGCGCGTCATCGAAGCGATTTCCGGCTTCCGCGCCGCCTCTTCGACGTCCATTCCGTCCTTCACCGGCGTCCCGATGATTGCGAGCGTGTCGTAGACCTTCTTGCCGTCCGGCGCACCGTCGAATACGCGCGTTTCCAATATGCGCTGACCTGCGGCGCCCGCTGCGAGCAACTTGATCAAATGCTCGGTCGGCAGCGCGATTTTCCCCTTAAGGTCAAACGGCGCGGATTTCGGCGCGCTGAGATTCACCGTCATTCCGCCATGCGGCGCGCGCTCCGCGACTCCGTCAACCTCGTCGCGCAGTTCGTCGTTCACTTCGTTTTTGGACTTGAAACGATAGGATTTCGCCGAACCGTCTTCCCAGGTGACGCTGTGCAGGTCGCTCGTGCTCTTGCGCCCCTCGCCCGTGTCGAGTTCGGTGACTTGGCGCAGCGTAACGGAATAGCCCTCGCAGGCGTTGCCCGTAATCTCGAACGCGATTCGGCCGCTCGCCCGGTCGACCTTGGTGCCCGTACTGGAAGCATCGAGGGTCAGTTCGTAGATTGCCCGGTGTGGCGCAAGAACCGCGCCCTTCGCCGCCGCCTCGATCGCCGTCCCCGCGATTGATGCCGCGGCCGTGAGTAAAATCAGGTCAAGTTTCTCAAAACCGACCATTCCTCAATTCTCCTGCCTGACGGCTACCCGCCTCACCAAATCCATGCATGCCATTATAGTCTCAATTGCCGAGCCGTGTGGCAACAAAGCGGCCCGATGCCAGTTGCCGAGGCCGGTCCAATCGGACAAGACTGCTCGGTAATTCGGAAAGGAGGCAGCGATGGCCGGTCAAATCGAAAAGCGTCTCGCGGAACTCGGCATCTCTCTTCCTACGCCGCCCACTCCGGTCGCCAATTATGTCCCGACTGTCCTCTCCGGCCAGCTTTTGTTTTGTTCGGGCCAGGTTTCGACCGCTCCCGGCGGCAAGGCCATGAAGGGCAAGCTCGGCGCCGATGTTACGCTCGAACAAGGTCAGGAAGCCGCCCGGATATGCGCTATCAATTTGCTCGCGCAGGTCAAAGCTGCGCTCGGCGATCTCGACCGGGTGAAGCGCTGCGTGCGGCTTGGCGGCTTCATCAATTCCGAACCCAGCTTCGCGCAACTGCCCATTGTCATGAACGGTGCATCCGACCTGATGGTCGAGGTGTTCGGCGACGCCGGCCGGCATTCACGTTCGACTGTCGGCGTGGCCGAATTGCCGGGCGACGCATCGGTCGAGGTCGAAGCCACATTTGAGGTCGCCTGAATTTATGGCCGGGCTTGACTGGTTGATCGAGCGTCCCGTCGCGCACCGCGGCCTGCACGGCAACGGTCTGGTCGAGAACACACTTGGCGCGGCGCGCGCCGCGGTCGATGCCAAATACGCAATCGAAGTAGATTTGCAGCTCACTTCGGATAATGAGGTCGTTGTATTTCACGACGACACGCTGGATCGCCTCACGACGGCGAAAGGCTCCCTCGCCGCGCGCTCCCTCACCGAACTGAAGCAGGTTTCCATCCACGGCACGAACGAGCATATTCCGACGCTCCAGGAATTACTCAGTCTGGTCGCCGGCCGAACGCCGCTCGTGCTGGAACTGAAGAGCGACTGGAACGGCGACGAGCGCCTTGCCGCACGCGTGGCCGAAATCCTGACCGGCTATGCCGGCCCGGTCGCGGGCATGTGCTTCGACCCCGCGATTCTCCTGGCGCTACGCAATCACGCCCCCGGTCTGCCGCGCGGCATCGTCGCCGAACGCTATTATGACGATCCCGAGTGGCACATGCTGACGCGCGCACAAAAATTTTCGCTCGGCAATTTGCTGCATATCGGCCGAACCAGCCCGCATTTTGTCGCTTATTATATCCGCGACCTGCCCGCACTCGCGCCACTCATCGCCCGCCATCTTTTGGGCATGAAACTCCTGACCTGGACCGTGCGCAGCGAAGCCGACGGGCGTAAGGCGCACCGGTGGGGCGGCCAGATGATTTTCGAGGGCTTCCGGCCCTGAATTTGCAATGATGAATACAGTTGCCGTTCTCGCGTATGATCGGCCCTCTCACGGCATCGAATGAACGAAAAGACCACATGGCGCGTTCGAATTGAGTCCTCAATCCGGGAAATCTCGCCGGAGATGTGGGACGCATGCGCGTACGGACAAGCTGAATCGATTTCTCAAGTCGGTGAATCGGACTCTCAATTCGACAGTCGTAACCCATTTATTTCACATAATTTTTTGGCTTCGTTGGAAGATTCAGGCGCGGTTTCCGCGCGCACCGGCTGGATGCCGCAGCATGCGCTCGTCGAAAGTGAGACCGGCGAAGTGCTGGCGGCGATGCCCTGCTATCTGAAAAATCATTCCCAGGGCGAATATGTCTTCGACCACGGCTGGGCCGAAGCCTATGAACGCGCCGGCGGCAATTATTATCCGAAGTTGCAGGCTTCCATTCCTTTCACGCCCGTCACCGGCCCGCGCCTCCTCGTGCGCGAGGGCGTGAAAACCAACGCAGCGCGCGAGGCGCTTGTCGCGGGCGGCATCGAACTTGCCAGGCGCCGCAACGCGTCATCGCTGCACATCACCTTCCCGACCGAAGCCGAGTGGAAATTTCTCACGGGCCTGGGTCTGCTCGCCCGCACCGACCGGCAGTTTCATTGGCTCAACAACGGCTACAAGTCTTTCGACGATTTCCTCTCCGCTCTCTCCTCACGCAAACGCAAGGCGATTGCGCGCGAGCGGCGCGAGGCACTGGAAGGCGTCGAGATCCTGCGCCTCACCGGTTCCGATCTGACCGAAGAAGTCTGGGATGCGTTCTTCGATTTCTATATGGACACCGGCATGCGCAAATGGGGGCGACCCTATCTGAATCGAGAATTCTTCTCCATCGTGAGCGCCGTCATGGCCGACCGCATCGTGCTCGTCATGGCGAGGCGGACCGGAAGCTGGATCGCGGGTGCGCTCAACTTCCTCGGCGCGCAAACGATCTATGGGCGTTATTGGGGCGCGATCGAACACCGGCCGTTCCTGCATTTCGAGGTTTGTTACTATCAGGCAATCGAATACGCGATCGAACACGGGCTCGTGCGTGTCGAAGCCGGCGCACAGGGTCCGCACAAGCTCGCGCGCGGCTATGTGCCGGTAACGACCTACTCGGCGCATTACATCGCCGATCCCGGCCTACGTAAGGCGATTGCGGACTATCTTGCTCAAGAGCGCCGGTATGTCCGCACCGAGGCGGAGGAGCTTGCAGCGATGGCGCCGTTTCGCAAGAATGATACGCCGTGAGGGAGGATTAGATGGCCGAATACGATCCGAACAATGTTTTCGCGAAAATTA
>Ga0299906_10003102_pt1 | contig 13727 bp, 13 predicted proteins | sample RVTome_14_FD_200259 | JGI IMG/M metagenome (GOLD analysis project Ga0299906, IMG submission 200259) | Soil microbial communities from uranium-contaminated site in the Upper Colorado River Basin, Wyoming, United States - RVT145D125 (version 2) ... | reverse complement strand
AGCAGGATCACCATGGCCCGGTTGGTCGGCACATTCCAATCCACCGGGCGGCCGATTGAAGTCAGCGAGTAGATCTTGTGGATGGTCAAACGTCCTCTCCGCGATTGTCCGCTGCGCCCCGGCAGAGCTTCATTCGCTCGCGGTTCCGTGGCGCCATCTTCGTGTATTCTACGTAACTCGGAGACGACCTTGCCACAGGGATCGCGCTCGCGGCACCCAATGTGGAATTCCCAATGAATCGCATGACACTTGCTTTCCTGCTCCCCTTCCTGTTTTCACCGCTCGAGGTTTCAGCCGACAAAACGGACATCGTCGTGCTCAAGAACGGCGATCGCATCACCGGCGAAGTCAAGAGTCTGCAGGCGAGACTGTTGGAATTCCATACCGATGCGATGGGAACCGTGGCCTGAGAGCCTGGGTCTCGATTACCGTGTCTACGCGGGCGGCGTCTACGGAAAATACCTGATTCGCCAGAGCGACTACTGGTTTTCTCTGGCTGGCGGGCTGCTTGGAACCGAGGAAAAGTACACCGGCGCATCGGGCAATTAGCGGCTCTTGATGCCGGCGTACCAGATCCAGGCGGAGTCTCCGTCGCCCATCGCCGTGCCCCACCCCAAGTTGGCGTAGCTTCGCAGTGTCCAGCGATCGCTAACAGGGAGCTCGGCTTCGATGCCAGGGGTGAAGCTCACCGTGCTCAGGTTGTCCGGGTTGATCACGCCGGGAGCCGCGCCGATGTTGTAAAGGCCAATCGCCGCGTCATAATTGATCCACAGGCCGTTTTGTCGGGTCTCGCGAACGCCCGGGCGGGTTTCTCTCCTCTTTTCAGTCTTCCTGGTTCGATCAGAAGCGTGCGCCAAACTCGAAGCCCCACCATGACGGCTCGTTCACGAAAGCGGTCAGGTTGAGGAAGTTGATGCCGCCCTCGACCGTGACCTCATCCGTAATGTTGCGGCCGACAATGGCGAAATCCAGCCCGCCCTCGGTACGATAGCCCAAGCGCAGGCCGCCCAGCCAGCGCGCGTCCTGAACGAACTCGACCGACTCGTGCAGGAACAGGTTGGACTCGTCGCGGTAGTTCCAGTCGGTGTTGAAATACATGTCACCGTTCCCTACCGCTTGGGTGTATTCGAGGATGAAGTTGAAGATCCACTCCGGAGTACGCGGCAGCGGATTACCGTCGATCGACACCTCGGTCACCGGGCCGAAGGGGCCGATGCGCATGCCGACGACGGGGTCGAGGGCAGTGCAGGTCGGCGTCGAGCCGCACCGGTCATCGCGCAGGTCGGGGTCGTCGATCTCGGTGTCGTTGTAACTCACGTTGGCCGCAAGCAGCAGGTTCTCCGTGACCAGCAGTTCGACTTCGGATTCGAAGCCGAAGCCGTCTACTTTGTCGGCGTTGAGCAGCTGGTTGACGTTGGCGACGCCGCCCGTGGCGGTGAGCTGCTGGTTGTCGTTGTTGAAGCTGTACACCGAGGTGTTCCAGCGCGCCCGGCCGTCCATCAGTGTGCTCTTGAAACCGATTTCCGCCGACAACGTGTCCTCGGTTTCGGCCGAGCTGACGAAGCCGAAGCGGCCGAGGGTCACCGGGCCGCGCGAGCCGGTGGCGACGCGACCGTACCAGGTCACGTTGTCGCTGGCGTCAAAGGTGAGCGACACGTCCCAGTTGATGAAATCATCGGAAACCGAGATGGAATCCGGGATCACGGTGCCTCCTGGGAAGGCCGGTCCGACCGTGAGGTCTTTTTCATCATCGGTCCAGCGGGCGCCCACGATCAACGACCAGACGTCCGACAGTTCGCGCTCCACCTGTCCGAAGAAAGCCATCGAGTCGGTCTGCTGGCTCACGATGGCGCTCGCCGGCGGAAAGCCGAAATCCTGGTTCAGCAGGTCGAAGTCCTCGTCGAACCAGAAAAAGCCGACTTGCCAGAAGGTGGCCTCGACCTCGCCGGCCAGGCGAAATTCCTGCGTGATCTGATCCAGATCATCGAGTCCGTCGCCGGTGGCGACGCCGAAGAACAACTGCTTGCCCAGCACCCCCGCATCGGCGGGATTGAAGGACACTTCTCCGCCGTCCACGTCGGCGCTCTGGAAGTTCTCCAGCGTGTCGTAGCCCGTGATGGAGGTGAAGGTCATACCGTTGCCGAAGGCCCATTGCAGGTTGAGCGCGCCGCCCAGATGGTCCAGCTCCAGAGTGGCGATATTGCCGAAGTCGTGGCTGGCGATTTCCTCGTTGAACTCGGGCCGCACGCCCGAGGTGCCAAGCGCGATCGCGTTGGCGTAGAACACGTTGGGGTCGCTGCCGTCCTGGTTGAAGCCATGCAGCTTCAGGTTCGCACTGAAACTGTCCGAGGGATTCCACTGCAACTGCGCACGCCAGGCGGTCTCATCGAATCCGCCAAAATCGTCGCCCGGGCCATTGAAGGTATTGTCGATCCACTCGCCGCGGTCCTGGTACTTGAAGGATACGCGCGCCGCCAGAGTGTCCGAAAAAACGATGTTGGTGGCGCCTTCGCCGCTAAAGGTCTCGCGCGAACCATAAGAGAGGGTAACGTAGGCGTCACGCTCCTGGCCGGGCTTGACCGAATCAATCTTGATCACGCCGGCATTGGTGTTGCGGCCGAACAGCGAACCTTGCGGGCCTTTGAGGACCTCGACGCGCTCGATGTCGAACAGCGGCAAGCTGCGCAGGGTGTTGTTCTCGAGCGAGATCTCGTCGAAGATCATCGCCACCGGCTGGTTGGCATTGACGTCGAAGTCGATGTTGCCGAGGCCGCGGAGGTAGAAGCGCGGCTGCGTTCGGCCATTGGAGGTCTCGATGTTGAGCCCCGGAACTCGGGCGGCCAGCGCACGGATGTCCTGGGCGCCGTTGAGGTAGTCGTGGACGCGGTCACCGGAGATCACCGATACGGCGGCCGGCACCTCCTCGAGGGTCTGCTCGCGCTTCTGAGCGGTAACCACCACCTCTTCCAGGGTCAATTGCTCGCCCTGCGCGAGCGCACCTGTCGGAAGCGCCAGCATTGCGCTCGCAGTCAAACCGAATACGAATTTAAAAGGTTGATCAAAAACCGAACGAATTGCACGCATTTTCCTCACCATTGTCACGCGGATCGATTGCCGAACCGCACCCATTTATTGGATGGCTTGCCTCCCACGGGCAAGGCCTGAACAAGTCGTTCAATTTATACCATATCCGGCCGCTTGGCCGTCACCTTGCCGGCGCGTTGAACTTCAGTATCCACGCGCCACGTCGACCACCGACAGCATGGGTTCCCCCGCCACGTAGCGCCGCAGGTTTTCGCGGACCATGGCGAACAACCGCTCCTGCCCCCTGTCACCACGCGCGGCCGTATGCGGCGTGATGATCACACGCGGCGTGGTCCACAGCGGGTGGCCGGCCGGCAAAGGCTCCGGGTCGGTGACGTCCAGACCCGCCCCGGCGATGTCGCCGTTTTCCAGCGCCGCCACCAGATCGTCAGTCACGGTGCTGGCGCCACGGCCCACCGAGATGAAAAACGCCGTGGGTTTCATCAGATCGAAGAACGCCTTGTCGAATATGCCTCGCGTCTCGTCCGTCAGCGGCACGGCATTGACCACCACGTCAGCCTGGGGTGCGAGGTCGTGCAGTTCGTGAGGGAGCCCGACGTAATCGACATAGTCCGGCCCTTCGCGGCGGCTGCCGCGGGTTGCGATCACCCGCATGCCGAGGCCGTGTGCGCGGCGTGCCACTTCCGTGCCGATCCCGCCCAAGCCGACCACCAACATGGTACGGCCCCCGAGTTCCATGAAGGTGCCCGCCGGAGAGCCGATGTCTCGCACCCACTCCTCTTTGAGCTGATTCCGGTAATAGAGGTCGAGGCCGCGTACCAGCGCCATCATCAGCGCGATGCTGGTCTCCGCCAACGCCGGCGAGCCGATGTGCTGGGCGTTGGTGAGCAGAAACCCCCCGTTCTGCATCGCCTCCAGGGCAACGCAGCGCTCGACGCCGGCCGAGTACACCTGGATCCAATGGAGGGAGTCTGCGGCTGCGAGCAATTCATCGCTGCAAAAGCCGAGCAGCGCGTCGGCGCCAGGCATCGCCGCCAAAGCCTCGGCCTCGGAGGTGACGACCACCAGTTCGACCCCGGGCGCCACTTCCGCCAGTTGCGCGGCTTGTTCCGGACTCAGCAGGCGAGCCACGACCTTGGTCGGTGGCTCCCAGCCTTTCATTTCGCTGGCCGGAAGCGCCGACGGCCGAAGATCGAGCCTTTCGATCAGGGCCTGCGGGGACTCATCCGGACCGTCGGCGGCGCCAGGCATTGGAAAAATGAATAACACTAAAACGATAATAATCAGGGGATTAGGATATATTTTTAACGGTAAGCTCATGTATTTGCACCCGATTTGCACTTCAAGGGGTCTGAGGGGCCGGACGCGCGCCGTGGTCGGCCAGGTTTTCCTGCTGGCGACCCAGGTAGATGGCGAGAATCGCCCAGATTCCGGCTACCGGGGCTGCAATCAGCGAAATTGCCCCGATGGACAGCCCAATGGCCGCAAGGCCGGCATAGATCCAGCCGCTGACCAGATCCCCGCCCCGGTACACCGCGGCGTCGAGGAAGGGCTTGGACTTGTACTTGGCCTCGCGCCCCAGCACCGTCCACAGCACCTCACGGGCGGGCTTGGTGAACCCGTAGCGTCCCGCGCGGTACACCACCTGGGTGATGACCAGGATGGCAAGTGTCGGGTACATACCGAGCGAAACGAATCCCAGTGTCATCAGCACCGGGAGCGCGGCCAACGTCACCCCCACGCCCACCCATTTCATGATTCGAGCAGTGAGGTAGACCTGGAACACGATGGTCAACACGTTGACGGCAAGGTCGATTTTGGCGAAGAAGGCCGTGCGCTCGCCGCGGTCCGTGAAGGCCTCGGCGACGAGGTGGGCCTGTTGGAAGTAGAGCATCGTCGATACGAATGTCATCAGGGCGATGAACGCCGCGATGCCCATCAGGTATCGCGAGCGAAAAACCGCCTTCATGCCGCTCCAGGCATTGCCCTCCACCACGCGGTCGCGCCCGCCCTCGCTGGTCACAGAGCCGGTTTCGAATTTCCGGTGCAGCACCAGCGCGCACCACGATGCGATCTCCAGCGGAACGCAGGCAATCAGCAGCAGGGAAAAGACCGGCACGGCTTCGGCCAGGGTCGCGGTTACGGTCGAACCCGCAATGCCGCCGATCGAGCTGCCCACCGCGATGAAGGCGAACATGCGGCGCCCCTGCGCATTGGTGAAGCAATCCGCCACCAGGCCCCAGAACACCGTAACGACGAACAGCGCGAACACGCTGGAGTAAACATAAAACACGCGGTCGATCCAGGGCCGGGCGCCGTCGGGCAGGAACACCAGGCTCAACCAGAAACCCACCAGGCAGGCGATCAACACCCGGTTCGCCATGGGAACGAACACGCCGCGGGAGAACCTGGAGGTGAGCCAGGAATACGCTGGCACGGCCACCAGCATGACCAGGAAAACCGCGGTCCAGATGATCTGCAGGTTGCCGCGGTCGGAGGCTGATATCTCATCGCGCACGGCCCGCAGGATGTAATACGAAAACATGATGAAAAAGCCGTAGGCGGTCGCCCACAGCAAGCCGGCGAACTCGGTGTCGTCTTCGAGCTCAACGAATTTGCCGATCAGTTGTCTGAGCAGGCGTCTGATAACATCCATTCGCGCGATTCTACACTGGAGTGAGAACAAGACATGACAAGAACCATTGTGGCGCTTATCGCCCTGTCGCTGTCCATGCCCCTACCGGCCCAGGACAGCGTCGAAGGGCCGCGCGCCAACCATTACCTCGACCACCTCGTGCTGGGCATCAACGACCTAGACACAGGCATGGATGAAGTGCAGCGCCTGACCGGAGTGCGCCCGAAGTTCGATGGCCGTGATGCGCAACTCGGCACGCACAGCGCTGTAATCGGCCTCGGCGACATGGCATTTCTGGAGATCATGGCGCCGGACCCGGAGGCGGACGGCTCAGCCATCGACGCCGAACTAAAGCCTCGGTTCGTCGACCGGCTGGCGAATTTCGATGATCTGACGCCCTTCCTTTGGGCGATCGGCACCGGCAATCTGGAAAAGACGAGGTGGTTTGCCCGCCGTGCCGGGAGCCGCACTTCCGACATCCGAAGCGGCAGCCGAAAGCGGAGTTGGGGACGAACGGTGGAATGGCTCTGGGTCGGCGTCGATCGCCCGGAATCTCGCGTCATGCCGCTGTTCGTGCAGTGGCATGCGGACACCCAAGCGCCTCAGGAACGCGCCCCGGACGGCTGCGAACTGACGCGGTTGGAGATCAACACGCGCAACTTCAAATCGGTCCAGACGCTGCTCGCGGCCATGCAGATCGATGCCGATCCCTTCGGCGCGGATGACGATTCAATGCGATTCACGCTCGAATGCGAGGGCCGCGAAGTGGTATTCGAACCGGTTTCGCTGATCGAATCGCTGCCGATTCCAAGGCTGCCGGAACGATCTAAATAAAGATCGTCGCGGGCTGTTCCAGCAACTTCTTGAGCGCCTGGATCATGGATGCTGCGTCGTATCCATCGACGAAGCGGTGGTCGAAGGACGAAGACAGGTTCATCATGCGCCGCACCTCGATCTGATCGCCGACGATCACGGGCCGGTCAACGGCCTTGTTCACAGCAATGATCCCCACTTCCGGCAGATTGATGATGGGCGTGCTCACGATGCCGCCCAACTTGCCCAGGCTGGTGAGGGTGATGGTGGAGCCGCTCAGTTCCTCGCGCTTGGCGGAATTGTCCCGCGCGGCCTGTGTGACGCGGCGAATTTCCGCTGCCATGTCCTCCAGAGACCGCGATTGTGCGTTGCGCACCACCGGCACTTTCAGGCCATCGTCGGTTTGGGTCGCAATGCCGAGGTGGACGGCGTGGTGGCGGATGATGACCCCGCGCTCCGAATCGTAGTGGGCGTTGCACTGCGGGAAATCGTCCAGCACCCGGGCCAGCGCCATGGCGAGGAACGGCAGCGGGGTCAACCGTTCTTCGTCTTCGCCTTTGCGCTCATTGAGATGGCGGCGCAAGTCTTCCAGCGCCGTCACGTCGACTTCCTCGACGTAGGCGAAATGGGGAACCTCGCGGTTGGCCTGGTCCATGCGTTCGGCAATCCTGCGCCTGAGCCCCACCACCTTGATCTCGGTGGTGCCGTTCTTGGCGGCGCGCGCCGACGCCGGTTTCGGCCGCGCCTCGGCCTTGTCCTCACCCGCAACGATGTGGGCCTCGAAATCCGTCTTGAGAATCCGCCCGCGGGGTCCGCTGCCCGCCACCCTCGTCAAGTCGATGCCCGCTTCGCGGGCGCGCCGACGAATGGACGGAGAGGTCATGACTTTGCCGTCAGCGCCGGGCGGCGTCGCAATGGGGGCGGCGGCCGGGCGGCCGCCGGCCCGCCCTGATGCCGCGGCCTTGCCCTTCGCTTCCGGCTTGTCTTTCTTCGCCTCGGCGGTAGTTCCTTTGTCCGCCTCACCTCCGCCCGCTCCGTTGACTTCGAAGGTGATCAGGGGCGAGCCGACCGTAATGACGTCGCCGAGGTCGCCAGCGAGCGACTTGACCCGCCCGCTGACCGGCGAGGACAACTCGACCGCCGCCTTGTCGGTCAGCATCGAACAAATCGGGTCTTCTTCCTGGACCTCGTCGCCGACCTTGACCATCCACTCGGCGATTTCAGACTCCACCGTGCCTTCGCCAAGGTCTGGCAATTTGAATACGAATTCGCTCATCCCGCCTCCATGACGCGGCGGATCCCGGCGGCCATGCGCTTCTGGCCCGGGAAGTACTTCCATTCGAAGGCGTGGGGGTACGGCGTGTCCCAGCCCGTGACCCGCTCGATGGGCGCCTCCAGGTGCCAGAAGCAGGCCCGCTGGATGGACGCCACCAGCTCGGCGCCATAGCCGCAAAAGCGTGTGGCTTCGTGGGCCACCAGGCAGCGACCGGTTTTTTCAACCGAGGCCTGCAGGGTGACCATGTCGAGTGGCATCAGCGTGCGCACATCGATGATCTCGGCGTTGACGCCCAGGCGCTTCGCGGTGGCCTGTGCGACGTGCACGATGGTGCCGTAGGTCACGATGGTGATGTCGTCGCCCTCCTCCACGATCTCGGCCTTGCCGAGCGGAAGGGTGAAGTAGTCATCGGGGACGTCCCCCTTGGGGTGGTCCGACCACGACTGGGCCGGCTTTTCGGGGTCACCGTCGAAGGGCCCGTTGTAGAGTCGCTTGGGCTCGAAGAACACCACCGGGTCGTTGGACTCGATGGCGCTGATCAGAAGGCCCTTGGCGTCGTACGGGTTGGAGGGCATGACGGTCTTGATGCCGGAGACGTGGGCGAATATGCCCTCGGGGCTCTGCGAATGGGTCTGCCCCCCGCGGATGCCTCCGCCGCAGGGCGTGCGGATCGTCACCGGCGTCGTGAAAGTGGCATCTGAGCGGTAACGGATGCGCGCCATCTCGCTGACGATCTGGTCGAAGCCCGGATAGATGTAATCCGCGAACTGGATCTCGGCTACCGGGCGCAGGCCGTTGACGGCCATGCCGATGGCCGTGGCGACGATGCCGCCTTCCGAGATGGGCGAATCGAGAACGCGGTGCTCGCCGTGGCGTTTCTGCAGGCCGTCCGTGCAACGGAAAACACCTCCGAAATAGCCCACGTCCTGGCCGAACACCACCACGCTTTCGTCGCGCTCCAGCATCACGTCCATGGCCGAATTAATGGCCTGGATCATGTTCATTCGGGCCATTCTTCGTCCTCCAGCGCCAGCAGTTCCTGCTGCTGTTCTTTGAGATGCTGCGGCATTTCCTCGAACACGTCCTCGAACATTTCCTTCGGGTCGAGGAAAGGCCCCTCGCTCATGGTCCCGTAGCTGCAGGCCTCTTTCCAGGTATCGCCCACGTGCTGCTTCAACTCGGCTTCGAGGTCGTTTTGCTGATCATCCGACCACAGTCCCAGCTTGCCGAGGTAGCCGCACAATCGTTTCAGGGGATCGCCCAGCGGGAATGCGGCCCACTCGTCCTTGGGGCGATAACGCGAGGGATCGTCGCTGGTGGAATGGGCGCCGCCGCGGTAGGAGACGAATTCGATCAGGGTCGGCCCGCCGCCGTTGCGCGCACGCTCTGCCGCCCATGCGGTCGCCGCGTAAGTCGCCAGCAGATCGTTGCCATCCACTCGAAGGCCTGGCACGCCGTAACCGGGCCCGCGCGCCGCGAACGGTCTTTTCTCTCCGCCGGCGAATCCCTGGAAAGTCGAGATTGCCCACTGGTTGTTGACCACGTTGAGGATCACCGGCGCCTGGTAGACGGCGGCGAATGTCAGGGCCTGGTGGAAATCGGACTCGGCCGTGCTGCCGTCGCCGATCCAGGAGGCGGCGATGTCGTCGCTGCCCTTGATCGCGGCGGCCATGGCCCAGCCGACGGCCTGGGGATACTGGGTGCAGAGGTTGCCCGAGATGGTGAACATATTACCCGCGGCGTGTTGGTAGAACACCGGCATCTGACGACCTCGGCAGAAATCGCGCGTGTTCGAAAGGCAGTGGCACATCATGTTCAGGAGCCCGGTGCCGCGCATCAGGTACAGGGCCTGCTGGCGGTAATGCGGGAAAATCATGTCACTGTCGCGCAGCGCCATGCCCGGGCCGATGGAGGTGGCCTCCTCGCCCAGTGACTGGATGTAAAAGGAGATCTTGCCCTGGCGCTGCATGCGCAGCATGCGGTCGTCGTAGGCGCGCACCAGCGTCATGAGCTTCAGCGATTCCAAAAGCTGGTCCTTGTCGAGCTCCGGTGCCCATGCACCCTTGGCCTCGAAGTCGTCGTCGAGCACGCGGATCAGGTCGTAAGCGAGGTGTTCGATGTCGTTCAGGTCCGCATCGGTCGGCGGGCGGTCGACGGCGCCGGCGTCCGACAGCTTGAGATAGCTGAAGTCGGGCTCGTCACCCGGTCGTGCGGTTGGATGCGGGATATGAATTTTCGGTTGAGCGCTCATCGCGATGGATTACCGTGTCAGGTCAGGCGCGGGAAGCCGTGCCTGCGGGCTCCCTATTATAGTTGCTTGACCATTCAAAAGCCTTTTTGGTCGCGGCAACGCAAGTGCGCACGGGCCGCTGAAAGCGACCATGTTATGGGAACGAGGGCCAGGGCGACGAAGTAGTAGTCCTGTCCCGGCAACGGGGTGTCGGGAGAAGCGACACGCACCAACTGCGCGACCGCGGTTGGGATGATGGCAGCGACCGTGCCCCACAGCATGCGGTTGAACGCCAGGCGTTTGCGCTCCGCCCGGTCGGTGCGGCTGTAGTTGCGCAACAGCAGGAACAGCCCGATCAGGAGGTAGAGGGTAATCCCCAAGCCGCTGAGGAACTGGCTCGTAAAAGCGGCGATCGAGTCCGCCGGCGGCGTCCACAGGATGCGCCAGGCGATCAGCAGCCAGATGATCACCATCGGTACGTAAACCAGTTTCTTCCCCCACGGCTTGTGCAGCAAAGGACGACGGTGCGGGAACAGCAGCAGGAAATGCACCATGGCCGCCAGTCCCAGCAGCATGAACAACTGCGCCACCGCGGCGGCCACCGCCCGGATCTCGTAGCTGATGATGTACAGCCCGTCGAAAAAGGCAAGCGACAGGCCGAATCCCATTAAAGCCAGCACCCGCGTGGCAGCACTGGGCCGCGTCAGGCAGGCCGCCAGCGGGATGAGCAGGAAGCTGAAACCGACGATGGTGGCAAGGTGCTCCAGCCACATCGTTTGCGTATCGAGCGGGCGGAACTCCGGCCGGTAGCGGATGGTGTCCTCGCCTCGCACGACGGTGTAGCTGCGCCGCTCGCCCACCTCGACACGGGGCAGGCGCACAAGGTTCGCCGTGTCCTCGACGTCCTTGCCATCGATGCGGATGATGCGGTCGCCGACCTGCATGTGGACCTGCTCCGCTGGGCCCCCGGGTTCGAGGTGGGTGATGACGTGGTTTGCGCCCATGCGGAGTCCCGCCTCGGTGCGCTCATAGACATCCAGCGCGCCGGACACACCCCAGGCGCCAATCAGGGCGGTCATCAAAAGCAGGATGCCGCGGTCGGCGTTTGACAGTTCTGCGTTCATGCGTTGTTACGAAGACTCCCGACCGGGTTTGCGTGTTGGAGCGGCGCCTTACCGCGATCTCTTAACCCGCGCCCTCGCGGCGATTGCTGTGACCGGTCGCGGGGGGGCGCCCCGCCGACACGGGGTAGGGGGCGTTGGCAAGCACTTTTTGGAGCGGCGCCCTCGCCGCGACCCGATCATTCCAACGCCAACATCGGCTCCAGCACCGGCCAGAGATTATCCAGCAAAACCGGCTGCGCTTCGACCGAGGGATGGATGCCGTCCGCCTGCATCATCCCCGCTTCGAGGGCCACGCCGTCCATGAAGAATGGCACCAGCCCCGTGCCGTATCGCTCGGAAAGCTCAGTGAAGATTTCTTCAAATGCGCGGATGTACTGGGCACCGTAATTGGGCGGAATGCGGATTCCCGCCAGGATCACGCACGCCCCCTGGGCCTGCGACATCTCGATCATCGCGGCAAGGTTTGCCGTCGTGACGTCGGCAGGAAGGCCGCGAAGCCCGTCGTTTCCGCCCAGTTCGAGGACCACGATAGCGGGACGGTGGCGTTCGAGCAATCGGGGCAAGCGGGCACGTCCTCCCTGCGTCGTGTCGCCGGTGATGCTCGAGTTGAAAACCTGCCAGCGGTAGCCATCTTGTTCCAGTCGCGCCTGCAGCAGGCTGGGCCACGCGTCCCGGGTTTCCATGTTATAAGCAGCGCTGAGCGAATCGCCCACCACCAGGATGCGGGGGTTCGCTTCTTCAGCGAGATCGGCCGCCGCGCCGCTCACTGCGATCCCGAACGTCAGCCCCAGCGCGAATTGGAAACTTTTTAGATATCTACTTAGAAATTTCATGGATCCTACTGATATTATTCTAAAAACGTCTGCTCTAACCAAGCGCGTACCTAGCCCGGAAGGGGATTTGACCATCCTCGATCATATCGATCTTTCGGTGCGGCGCAGCGAATCGCTGGCCGTGGTTGGTGCCTCGGGCGCCGGTAAATCTACTTTGCTCGGACTGCTTGCCGGTCTCGACGTTCCCACCAGCGGCTCGGTGTGGCTTAACGGAACCGAACTCACGGCGCTGGATGAGGACGGCCGCGCCGCCCTCCGCGCAGACAACGTGGGGTTCGTTTTCCAGTCTTTCCACCTTGTGCCTGCTTTGACCGCCGTCGAGAACGTGATGCTGCCGCTCGAGCTCTCCGGCCGCCACTCGGCCCGGCCCAAGGCGCTCAGCGCCCTTCAAATGGTTGGCCTGGAGCGGCGCACGCGTCACTATCCGCACCAGCTGTCCGGCGGCGAGAAACAAAGAGTGGCAATCGCCCGTGCCTTTGTCGTACAGCCTGCGGTGCTGTTCGTCGACGAGCCTACAGGCAACCTTGACCAGCGGACCGGGCAGACTGTTGCGGACCTCCTGTTCGACATCAACCGGGAGGCGGGCACCACCTTGATCCTGGTCACCCACGATCACGCGATTGCGTCTCGTTGTGATCGTATCGTGTACATGGACGGCGGGCGCTTCGTCGAGGCGCCGCCGCAGGCCCAGGCATGAACGCGGCAGGCCGTTCAGCTGAACGACGCGGCAGTCGCGGCACGTTCGCGCACGCGCTGCGCATGCTGAGCCGTGATTTCCGTTCCGGCGAGGTTACGGTGCTGCTTTCGGCCCTGATTATCGCGGTGACCTCCCTCACCGCGGTCGCTTTTCTGACCGACCGCGTCTCGCAGGCAGTGGAGCTGCGCGCCGCCGAAGCCCTGGCCGCCGACCTGCGTCTCGCTTCGGCCAATCCCATCAGCGAGGACTACGCCGTCGAGGCCCGCCGCCGCGGCCTCGACACCGCACGCCTCACCTCCATGCCCAGCGTGGTGTTCTCTGCCAATCCCGAAGCGCCCGCCAACACGTTGGCGGCTGTGCGCGCGGCAACGGAAGGCTATCCCTTGCGCGGAACGCTCAAGCTCGCGATCCTGCCCTTTGGCGAAGAGTTATCCGCCAGGGGCGCTCCGCCCCGGGCCGAGGCCTGGGCGTACGCCAGCCTGTTGTCGCGCCTCGGAGTGACCGTCGGGGCCACCATCGAAGTGGGGGAGACGTCCCTGCAGGTAAGCCGGGTACTGGTCTCCCGGCCCGACGAAGGATTCCGCTTCACCGACCTGGCCCCCACCCTGCTGATCAACCAAGCCGATCTGGAAGACACCCGGCTGATCCAGCCGGGCAGCAGGGTGGCCTACCGATTGCTGTTTTCCGGCAGCCGCGCGGAAATAAAGGCCTTCAAGCCTGTGCTCGAGGACATGATGGGGGACGGCGAGGAGCTCGAGGACATCCGCGACGCCAATCCCCAGATCCGCTCGGCCATGGATCGCGCGGGCCGCTTTCTCAATCTCGCTTCGCTGGTTTCGGTGCTGTTGGCGGCGGTGGCGGTGGCCATGGCGGCGCGCCGTTATTCCCACCGCCACCGGGACCGCGTGGCGCTGATGAAATGCCTGGGCGCCAGCCAGCGCCAGATCCTGGTCTCCAGCCTCACGCAGATCCTCCTGCTCGCGCTGGCCGCAGCCGTTGCCGGCGCCGTGCTGGGCTTCCTCGCCCACGGCGGGCTCGCCTGGCTGATGCGCGACATGATCCAGCAGCAGCTGC
>Ga0299906_10003101_pt1 | contig 13727 bp, 8 predicted proteins | sample RVTome_14_FD_200259 | JGI IMG/M metagenome (GOLD analysis project Ga0299906, IMG submission 200259) | Soil microbial communities from uranium-contaminated site in the Upper Colorado River Basin, Wyoming, United States - RVT145D125 (version 2) ... | reverse complement strand
ACATCAGCCATGCGGCATGGGTCGCCGACTACCGCGGCGCGATGGGCCTGGCCGTGGGCGATTACGACCGCGACGGCGATGATGACCTGTTCGTCAGCCACTGGACAGCGCAGGAGAACGCCCTGTACGCCTCGATGCTCGTGGACTTTCGAAACGTCCGGCGTCCGCCTTCGGCCGGCTCTTCCGAAGGCGAAGCCCGGCCCAGCGTGCAGTTCGTCGATCAGGCCGATCTCGCGGGTCTGGGCCAGATCGCGCTTCAGCGCATCGGATGGGGCGCCGAGTTCGCCGACTTCGATGCCGATGGCTGGCTCGACCTGGCCGTGGCCAACGGCAGCACGTTCGAGACCGATGATGTCCCGCCGCTCCTCAAGCCACAGACATCGTTCCTGTTCTGGAACCGCCAGGGCGAGTACTTCCATGACCTGGCCCCCGGATGCCCGGCCCTGGCCGTGCCGCGCGTGACGCGGGGGCTGGCCGTGAGCGACTATGACCTGGACAGCGACCTGGATGTGCTCCTCGTACACCGCGATGCGGGCCTCCAGCTCCTTCGCAACGACATGCAGACCGGCCACTGGCTCCAGTTGCGCTTGCGTGGCCGCGATGCGAGCGGGGCATTGACGGGCCGGGGCGAAGGTGCGACGGCGACCGTCCATCTGGGCGAAACGCGTCTGCGCCGATCGGTCACCAGCGTGTCGTACCTGTCGCAGAGTTCATCCGTGCTGCACATCGGCCTGGGCGAGTCGGCGCAGGCGGACCTGGTCGAGGTGTCCTGGCCGGGCGGGGGGGTTGATCGCTATGAGAACATCGTGGTGGACCGGGTGTGGGAGTTGCGCGAAGGCGATTCCGTGCCGCGCGCGCGGACGGCGGGTCCGCAGGACGAGGTCGATCGATCGCCATTCGATGGGCTGACAGAGCGCCAGCGCATCGCACTTTTCTGGGAGAAGCAGCGGGCCGGTGTGCGGGCCATGAAGGTCGATCGTGAACTCGATCAGGCGATCGGACTCTTTCGCCAGGCCCTGTTCCTCGATCCCAAACACGAAGATGCCCGGTTCTTCCTCGCCACCTGTCTGGCCTCGAGGGGTGAACTCAACGAGGCCATCGGTGAGTTGCGGACGCTCATCGACATCAATCCGCGCAGCCATCGGGCGTTGAAGCAACTGGGGTTGCTGACAGTCGAGACGGCGCGGAGCCGCGACGACCTGCGGGCGGCCCTGGCCCTGCTCGATCGGGCGCTGCAACTGAATCTGGAGGAAACCGGCGTCCTGCTGGCCATGGGGGAGACGCATCTGCTCCTGGGAGAGCTCGATTCGGCCGGGCAGTGCCTTTCCCACGCCACGCAGACGAACCACCAGGCCGATGGCGGCTTCTTCCTGCTGGGCTACATCGCGTGGAAGCGCGGCGATGCGGAACAGGCCCGCACCATGCTCCGGCGGACCGCCGAGGCTCGAGGTCCGGACTGGAAGCCCAAGGGCGCCACCGCCGAAGGCGATGTCAGCGCGAGGCAGCACGTCGATCTGCTCCCCCTGACCCGCTTCCATAACGCGTGGGACGGGCCGTCGGAGCCGGAGGCGGCCTTCGGGGAGTTGGATGAGTACCTGGAATCGCTGGAGCAGTTCCGCGGCCTGCATAACCAGTGAATCGCCCACGCCTGACGGCAAGGGCGATCCATATGGCTGAACAGGCGTGTGGCGGCCATCATCGATTGAACCTACTCTTCAGCACAACCGGCGGCAGTGTCGCCAATACCGCGGATTGCTCAAGGAGTGCGGATCATGATCGGGATGAACAGCATGGCAAACATTCTCAGCGCCGGTTGCAGGGCGGCCGGACTTGGCCTCGTGGTGGGGGCATTCACCATCGCCGCCACTGGCTGCGACAACGGCAGCGCCCCGGCCGGCGGGAGCGCCGTCGTCGCGTCGCTTGAAGAGGGCGCCCAGCTCGACGGCGTGGTGGCCGAGGCGGCGTGCGGGCAGTGCCAGTTCGGCATGGAGGGCGATGGATGCCAGCTTGCCGTGCGGATCCGCAACAAGATGTTCTTCGTGGATGGGACGTCGATCGACGAGCACGGCGATGCCCATGCCGCCGACGGCTTCTGCAACAGCGTGCGGCACGCCCGGATCAGCGGGCAGATCGTCGATGGCCGCGTCGCCTCCACGGCCTTCGAGCTCCTGGCCGCCAAGACCCCGTAAGCGGCGGCGGGCGACTCACCTCGATTCGCCTTCGCGTTCCACGCGCCCGTCATCACTCGCATCGGGCCGGATCGTCCGGAGGTGGCGGAACAAGTACCGCAAATCGAAGAAGCCGCCGATCGTGAACCAGAGCGTCACGGCCAGGGCCCCGCCGGAAAAGACCCACGTCCAGATCCGCCAGAAGTTCAGCCACCACGAGTCCGGCACATCCGCGACCAGGTTCCAGATCGTGATGGCGATGAACAGCGCGGACCAGATCACCGGCCAGCCGATGGAGATGTAGGCGACCCAGCGGTCGCGGCGCGTGAACTCGCGGTCGATGCCGAGCTTCTCCAGCCAGGTCCTCGCCTCGGCGATGCTGGTCGATGACTCCCCGGCCACGGCATGGCGGCCGCGGTGGAGGAGCTTGTCCATGTCCGCCTTCCGGGGCGGGCCGAGCAGCGAGACGGCGATGTACGTGGCCGCCGCGCACAGCATGGCGATGAAGGTCAGCTCCTGCCCCGTGAGCTGGTGCTTGATGAACGATGCCGGCCGACCGAGCAATGGAATCGTGGTGGCGAATCGCTCGATGACGGCCGGATCGAGCTGCTTGATGCCGATGCCGATGAGCGAGAGAACGAGGCCCGCGAGCATGCCGGCCCAGGCCCCCGCGGCGGTGCCCCAACTCGTGTAGAGACCGCCGATGATCGCCGCGCCCGCCCCGCCCACGAAGACAGCGCCGGTGATGGCGAAGAACATGGCGATGTACTGCGTCTGCCGGAAGACCATGCTGAAGCAGAAGATGAACACGGCCACGGCGAAGATCGACCCCCGGAGGAGCCAGAGGTGGGCGCGGGGCGAGAGTGGCCTGCGGCGGAAGGGCAGAATCACATCCTGCACGAAGATCGAGCCCCACGAGTGCATGTAGGTGTCGTGTGTGCTGATGAACAGCGCCAGCATGGCTGCGACGGTCAGGCCCAGCAGCCCGGGGGGCAGGAGCTTGGCCAGGGCGTAGGGGATGCGCAACTGGTTCTGGAGCGTTGATTGCTGCTCGGCGGTGGCGGCGGGGATGGCATCCAGCGTCCGCTGGAGTTCATCGGCTTGCGCGGCAAAGTCCGGATGGCGCATGAACGTCAATACGGCGACGGGGACGATGATGGTGACGGTCAGGAGCACGCGGAAGCGCCAGCCGTACAGCACGCCGGCCATCTTCGCCTCGTGGGCATCCTTGGCGCAGCAGTTGTAGCCGGCCGTGCCCTGCCAGGCGTTGAAAGTGTAGAAGACGATGAAGACGGCGATGAAAAAGTACAGGAGGTTGAAGTCCTCCTGGCCGGACATCTTCATGGGGTGAATGGGCGACTTGTCCGGCGCGGCATCGAGAAGCACCTGGGCGATCTGGTCCCAGCGGAAGACGAAGAAGAGCAGGTAGATGATGAGGATGATGAAGACGATGTTGGCGAACGCGCCCTGGATGAAGTCCGTCACCATCACCGCGATCTGCCCGCCGAGAAAGGTGAAGAGCAGCGCGATGGACAGCAGGCCGACCATGAGGGCGACGAAGGTGGAAATGGTGAGCCCGAGGATGGAAAACGAATCCGGCAGGCCGCACAGGGCCATGAAGAATCGCGCCCCCACCGCGGGATAGATGCCGAAGTTGATGATGCCCGCGAGGAAGGCGACGAGTCCCGCGAAGACCCGGAAGTTGCGGCTGTAGCGCATCTCGAAGAACTGGGCCAGCGTCATCGCCCGCGTCTGGCGGTAGCGATAGACCACCCAGCCGGACAGGGCGATGACGATGAGGGCCGGCTCGGTGAGCGAACTCCACCAGTAGGCGGTGTAGCCGGCCTCGTAGTAGATCTCGAACCAGTAGACGAGGGAGATCACGCCCGTGCCGGCCATGGCGAAGGCCAGGGCGATGAGGTACCGCCCGCCACAGCGCTCCGCGGCAAGAAAGGCGCTGACCGACTTCGTGTAGCGCGCGGTGTACAGCGCTGCGCCGAGAAGCACGACCAGCAGGCCGAGGACGATGAGCCAGTCGATGAGGTGGAGGTTCATGGAAGCCAGCTCACTCGATCCGGCTCTCTGCGAGCAATTCGTCGATCGTCGCCGTGGCCAGTGCTACGACCGTGTCCGCGGCGCCGTAGTAGATGCGGACAGTGCTGTCGGGGCGGGCGAAACCGTCATCGTCATACTTCTCCGCGATCATCCCCGATGGGAATACCACATTCGGCACCTGGCCGATGAGTTCGTAGATCTCGCGCGGCTCCAGGATGTTGTTCCGGCCTCGAGCGATGACCTTCGACGGGTCCTCGAGATCGAGCAGCGACACGCCCGCCTGATAGATGTTGGAACTCGCGAAGTGCGTGGCCACGCCGTGGTAGATGTGCAGCCAGCCCTCGCGCGTCTTCACGGGCGGCGGGCCCGAGCCGATCAGTTCATCCCAGTAATGCGCGCGGCCTGCCATGACCGGCCCGACAATCCGCCAGTCCACCAGATCATCGGATTCGGCCAGGACGATCTCACTGCCGGTCATCACTCCCGAATCCAGCCGCACGCGGTTGGGCCGTTCCAGACGCAGCCATCGCCCGCCTATCTTCTCGGGAAACAGGACGCCGTTGCGCGTGTCCCGGTCGCCTGTCCACGAGATCAGTTCAAGTCCCCGGACGTCCTCGAAGTCACGGGTTCGCGCGATGCCCAGGCGGCAGGCCCCATCGACATCCGCGGCGAAAACGACATAGACCCACTCGCCGATCCGCGTGATCCGGGGGTCGTAGATGTGGTAGATGGTCTCCCCGACGCCTTCGAGCCCGTCGATGGCCACCAAGCGCGGCTGGACAGCGAAATCCTCTCCATTGGCGCTCTCCGCAAGCATGAGGACAGTCTCCCTGCCGCGCGTCTGGACGCGGAGCAGGAGCACATAGCGGTCGCCGATCCTGATCGCCCCGGGATTGAAGACGCTCGTGATATCCGAGACCAGCGGCGAGACCGCCGGGATGTCATCGCGCGTAAGGATCGGGTTGCGGCCGCTGCGCTGCACGGCGGCGTTATAGCACAGGCGGGGACCGGGCGGGCCGGAGCGGCACAGGCGCGCGGTCCCGGGCGATATGATGGCCTAAGCGGAGGGTTTCATCATGCGCCGACACCGATACCTCACGTGGCTCATCATCCTCGGCGCGGCAGCTCATTCCGCCGCGCTTCTTCCGGCTGTGGCGCAGCCCCCGCCCGCCCCGGCAGCGTTCGACGAGACGCCCCAAACCCGCGATGCCCGCATGGCGTGGTGGCGCGAGGCCCGCTTCGGCATGTTCATCCACTGGGGTCTCTATGCGATTCCCGCCGGGCGATGGGAGGGCCGGCCGGTGGGGGGCGTCGGCGAGTGGCTCATGCAGTTCGCGCGGATCCCGCCCAGCCGGTACGAGACGCTTGCCGGCCAGTTCAACCCCGTCAAGTTCGATGCCGATGCCTGGGCCCGGCTCGCGAGCGATGCCGGCATGAAGTACCTGGTCATCACCACCAAGCACCATGATGGCTTCGCCCTGTTCGACTCGGCGGTGAGCGACTACGACATCACGGCCACGCCTTTCAAGCGCGACATCATGAAGGAGCTGGCCGTCGCCTGCCGCGCTCATGGCATCCGCATCGGCTGGTATCACTCGATTCTGGACTGGCACCATCCGGACTATCTGCCCAAGCCGGACTGGTCCGATCAGCCCCCGGAAGCGGCGGACTATCAGCGTTACAAGGAGTACCTCTTCGCCCAGGTCCGCGAGATCCTCACGAACTACGGCCCCATCGACATCATGTGGTTCGATGGCGAGTGGGATCCGACGTGGACGCGCGAGGACGGGCTGGCCTTGGATGCGCTGGTGCGCGAACTCCAGCCGGACATCATTGTCAACAACCGGGTGGGCAAGCAACGCTACGCGGGCGAGGGTGTGCCGGAGGGGGCGCGATTCGCCGGCGACTTCGGCACGCCCGAGCAGGAGATCCCCGCGACCGGCCTTCCGGGGCAGGACTGGGAAACCTGCATGACGATGAATGACACGTGGGGGTTCAAGGAGGAAGATCACAACTGGAAATCGACGGATGACCTCATCCGCAAACTCATCGACATCGCCTCCAAGGGCGGCAACTTCCTGCTGAATGTGGGCCCGACGTCCGAGGGGTTCATCCCCGAGGCGAGCGTGATGCGCCTGCGGGCGATGGGCGACTGGCTGGCGATCAACGGCGAGGCGATCTACGGCACGCAGGCCAGCCCCTTCGAGCATCTGGAATGGGGCCGCTGCACAATGCGGCGGCTCGAAAACGGCGACACGCGCCTGTACTTGCACGTGTTCGACTGGCCGGGCGGCGGCGGGCGCCTGCGGCTGCCGGGGATCGCCAACCAGCCGCTTCGCGCAGCGATCCTCACGGCCGATGGGCGCGAGCCGATGTCCACGTGGCGGGGCGATGATGCGATCTTCATCGCCGTCCCGGCCCGACCCCCCGTCAACTTCGCCACGGTCATCGCGCTGGAGGTAAGCGGCGGGCCGGATGTGTGCCCGCCACCGCGCATCGTGGCGGTCACCACGCGATTCGTGGACGCCGTCGAGGTCCGAATCGAGTCCGACCGCCCGGATGTGATCGCGAACTATCATCTCCGGGGTATGAACGAGTGGGCTGTCGCCGCGGGGCCGCTGACGATCACGAAGACAACGATGGTGCGGGCGATGCACTTTCGCGATGGCCGAGCCGTCAGCGGCGTGCGTGAAGTGTTGTTCACCAGGGTCGAGCCGAGGCCGGCTGTCGATGACGCCGGCGCCGAGCCGGGCGTGAGCTACGAGTACTTCGAGGCCGATAGCAACACCGTCGCCGACCTGCTGCGGCACGAGCCGGTCGCATCGGGCATCGCGCTGGCGCTGGACATCGGCCTGCGCCGCCGCGAAGAGCACTACGGCTTCCGATTTCGGGGGCTGATCCGCGTGCCGCGCGATGGCATGTACCGCTTCACGCTCAGCAGCGATGACGGGGCGACCCTGCGCATCGGCGATGAGCTGGTGGTGGACCACGACGGCCTGCACGCCGCGTACGAGAAGCACGGCGACATCGCCCTGGCGGCCGGGCTGCATCCGTTCGAGGTGCTTTTCTTCGAGAAGGGCGGCGATGAGGCGCTGGATCTCTGGGTCGAAGGGCTCAACCTCACCGGGCTCGTCGATTCACCCGGCGCGGAGCGCCGGCGAGTCGATGCCGCCATGATGTTCCTGCCCGCGCCTGTCCGGTAACGACGCCGAGCCCGCTCGCGAAGCGGTAAACGGGCTGCGGGCCGGAAATGATCGTGGGAATCAGGGGGCGGCCTGATAAAATATGGTTGAGGTCGCCATCGCCGCCGGTCGGCGGGGCGAAGTACTGGAGAGGATGAAGAACCATGTTCAACACGACCATGCCGGGCTGCTGCCGCGCCATCGCCGCGGCCGCGGCGGTTTCCATGTCATACGCGGCGGTGCGGGCTGACAGCGTCTCGCTCGTTCCGGTCAAAGACAACACGCTCTTTTCCACCGGCGACACATCCAACGGCGCCGGGCCGCAGGTCTTCAGCGGTCGCACGGGGATGTTCCAGGGCTTCATCCGGCAGCGGGCCGTGCTGGAGTTCGACATCGCCGCGGCCGTGCCGGCCGGGGCGACGATCACCAGCGCGACCCTGACGCTTCACCTGGAGCGGGCCGGAAACGAGATGGAAGAGATGCACACGCTTCACCGCGTTGTGGCGGAATGGGGAGAGGGAACATCCGCCGCGGGCGGCGGCACCGGCGGCCCGGCCACCGACATGGATGCCACCTGGTTGCACACGTATTTCCCCGACCAGACCTGGGCGAGCGCGGGAGGCGATTTCGAGGCCGCGTCCAGTGCTGAGCAGATCGTGCCGGTCATGGACGTTGATGCGATTCCGGTGACCTGGGGCTCCACGCCGTTGATGATCGCCGACGCGCAGGCCTGGCTGGACAGCCCCGATGACAACCACGGCTGGCTGCTCATGGGCAACGAGGAGGGCGTCAATACAGCGCGCAAGTTCTCCAGCCGCGAACACCCGGAGCCGTCCCAGCGGCCGGTGCTCGTGATCGAGTTCGAGATGTCGCCCCCGGATGCGTGCCCGGGCGATGTGAACGACGATGGCGTCGTCGATGTCACGGACCTGCTGCTCGTCGTGCATGCGTTTGGTGAGGGCGGCGATGCGCCGGCGGATGTCAATGCGGATGGCGTGGTGTCCTTGGCGGACCTGCTGCTGGTGATCGGAAACTTTGGGCCCTGCCCCGCGCCCGCGGGCGACTGCGCAGGTGATCTGACCGGCGACGGGCAGGTGGACGTCTCGGACCTGCTTCAGGTTGCACACGCGTTCGGTGCGACCGGCGATCGACCGGAGGACCTGACGGGCGATGGCCGAGTCGATGTGAGGGACCTGCTGCATATAATGCAGCTCTTCGGCCCCTGCCCATGACGGCAGGGTTCCACGCCGTTCAGACGAATCGAGGCTCGCCATGATGCGGGACTGGGAGGTCGGGGCGGGCGCTGTGGCGCTTGCCGTGTTCTGTTCATCCACGCTTGCGCAGCCCGTGACGGTGAACATCGGCGCCGCCCGGGACGCCACGCTCATCGAGCATCCGAGCGTCGATCTGGCGGATGGCGCGGGTCAGTACTTCTTCGCCGGCATGACGAATCAGTCGCCGGGCGAGCGGATCCGGCGCGCGGCGATCATGTTCGATGTGGCGAGCGCGGTGCCGGCCGGGTCGACGATCACCGGCGTCACGCTCACGCTGTACTGTTCGCGCGTGGCGACGAATGACGACCGGCTGGTGCGACTGCATCGCCTGACCGCGGACTGGGGCGAAGGGGCATCGGTGGGATCGGACGGGGAAGGCAAGGGGGCGCCGGCCAGCGCCGGCGACGTCACGTGGCGGCACCGGTTCTATAGCACCGCGCTGTGGACGGTCAGCGGCGGCGACTTCATCGGCCCGGCCAGCGGTTCGATCCTGGTCGGCCGCAAGAACTTGACCTACACGTGGCCGAGCACCGCCGGCATGGTCGCCGATGTGCAGATGTGGCTGAATACGCCCGCGATGAACTTCGGCTGGATGCTCGTCGGCGATGAGAGCGCTGCGCAGACGACCAAGCGATTCAACAGCCGCCAGAACAGCGATGCGGCGCGGCGCCCCGTGCTCAGCGTCACCTACACGCCGCCCGCGGGCATCGGCGCGTGCTGTTTCCCGGACGGCTCATGCCAGGACCTGACGGAGGGCGCCTGCACCGGCTCGGGCGGAACATTCCAGGGCGCCGGCACCAACTGCGCCACCGCCAACTGCCCCCAGCCCACCGGCGCCTGCTGCCTCGGCGACGAATCGTGCCTCGTGCTGACCATTGCGGACTGCGCTTCGATGACCGGAACCTACCAGGGCCATTCCACCACCTGCTCGCCGAATCCCTGCACGGTTCCCACAGGCGCGTGCTGCCTGGCGGATGGGAGCTGCCTGGTGCTGACCATGAGCAACTGCTCGGCGACGGGCGGCGCCTACCAGGGCGACGGGACGACCTGCTCGCCCAATCCCTGCCCTCAGCCGCCCGGGGCGTGCTGTTTCAGCGGGGCCGCGTGCGCCGATCTCACCGAGGAGGACTGCATCGCCCAGGGCGGGCTCTTCGAGGGCGACTTCACCACCTGCGCCGCGACCCAGTGTCCGCTGAACCTGGCGCACTTCGTCGATCCGCTGCCCATCCCGCCGGCCATGCAGTCCGTGTCGGGACAGTCAGGCGGCGCGGCGACGTACGACATCTCCATCCGGCAGTTCCAGCAGCAGCTTCATCGGGACCTGCCGCCCACGACGTGCTGGGGCTACGGCGGGACGTACCCGGCGGCGACGATCGAGGCGTTCAGCGGCACACCCATCACCGTGAACTGGATCAACGACCTGCGCGACTCGGGGGGCGCGCTGCGCACCAGCCACTATCTCTCCGTGGACCTGTGCCCGCACGGCGCGGCGGACGACGCCCAGGTCGTCACGCACCTGCACGGCGGGCACGTTCCCGCCGAGGTGGACGGGTATCCCGAGGACACCTTCACGCCCGGCAACAGCGCGACCTACATCTACCCCAACAACCAGCCACCGGGCACGCTCTGGTTCCACGATCATGCCCTGGGCATCACGCGTCTCAACGTCTACATGGGCATGGCGGGGTTCTATCTCATCCGCGACCAGTTCGAGCTGGACCTCGGATTGCCGTCAGGCGAATTCGAGATTCCCCTGGCGATCCAGGACCGCATGTTCAACCTGGACGGCTCGTTCTCCTACCCCGCCGCCTGGCAGGATCGGCTTTTCGGCGACACGATCCTGGTCAACGGCAAGGTCTGGCCGTACCTCAACGTCAAGCAGGGCAAGTATCGATTCCGCATGCTGGGCGGGGCGAACTCGCGGACGTTCCGCGTGGCGCTGTCCAACGGCGCATCGTTCCAGGTGATCGGGACCGACGGCGGCCTGCTGCCGGCGCCGGTGACGGTCTCGCAGCTCACGATTCAGCCGGGCGAGCGCTACGACGTCATCATGGACTTCCAGCCCTACGCCGCGGGCACGGAAATCGTGCTCGTCAACGATGCCCCCGCGCCGTATCCCGGAACGCCCGGCATCGGCGTCATCCCGGACGTTATGAAGTTTATCGTGACCGCGGAGGCGGGCCACACGGCGTCGATTCCGGCATCGCTGCGGCCGGTCGAACCGCTGCTGGAGGCCGATGCGGACAAGTCCCGCATCTTCGAGCTGGAAAAGGTCGCGGACGCAGGGGGCTGCACGGCCAACGTCTGGAAAATCAACGGCCTGGGCTGGCACGATATCACCGAGTATCCCGAACTCGGCGACACGGAGATCTGGTCGTTCATCAACAAGTCCGGCGTATCACACCCGATGCACATGCACCTGGTCTTTTTCCAGCTCCTGGATCGCCAGGCGTTCGAAGTCATCGACGGCGTGATCACGCCCGTAGGCATGCCGGCGCCGCCGGCGCCGTACGAGGCCGGCTGGAAGGACACCATCGAAGTCGGACCCTTCGAGATCGTCAGGGTGATCGCGAGGTTCGAGGACTACGAGGGCCTGTACGCCTATCACTGCCACATCCTCGAGCACGAGGATCACGAGATGATGCGGCAGTTCCGGACGCGCCAGCCCTGTCCGGCGGACATCAACGATGATCGAACCGTGGATGTGACGGATCTGCTGGATCTGCTCGCCGCCTGGGGTGGGTGCCCGGCGCCGCCGGCGAGCTGCCCGGAGGACACCAACGAGGATGGCCAGGTGGATGTGACGGACCTGCTGGCCCTCCTGGCCGCCTGGGGACCGTGCCCCTGAGACCGGGCCGTCCCCGCGCGATGGGCCGCTTGCCTTGGCATCGTCGACCGGCGCATAATGAGCGCCCGGTTGGAGAGAGGTGATCCATGCGCCACCGTGCCGCGCTCGTGTTGTTGACGGTCTGGGTGGTTTTCACGCCCGCGGCCCGTGCCCAGGACTGCAACGGCAACGGTGTGCCGGATTCCACCGACATCGCCAACATGACCAGCCTGGACTGCGACTCCAACGGCGTGCCGGACGAGTGCCAGCCGCCGGTGATGCTGGTTTTCGAGATTCAGGCGTCGATGTTCAGCACGCCGCAGGCCGAAGCGGTGCTGGATGTGCGTGCGGCAAGCGCCAGTCTGGACCTGCTCTCGGGCGTGCCGCAGGTCATGCCGATCGGCACCGCCATGTACAACGCGACCGCCGTCGATCAGCCGCCCACATCGGCCGGGCACACGATCACGCAGTTCACGCTCAACGACGTCGGTCCGTTTTTCGATTCGGCGAACACGCAGGAGTTCACCTACACGCGCACGAGCCAGAACTACAGCCTCGTGCTGCTGGAGGGGAGCATTCTGACGCTTGAATTTCCCGACTGCGCCTACGTGGTGGAGATGAAGCCGCTGGGCGGCGCGATGAGCGCGACGCCGCCGGATCCGGGCGAGGACCCCGGCGCCATCCAGATGGACCTGATGGCCGAGTTCACGCTGATCCTCGACTGCCCGGCGGACAGCAGCGGCGATCGCGTCGTCAACGTGATGGATCTGCTGGCGATGCTTGCCGCATGGGGGCCCTGCCCGGGATGCCCGGAGGACGTCAACGGCGACGGCACGGTCAATGTCACCGACCTTCTTCAGTTGCTGGCGGCATGGGGGGCGTGTCCGTAGGATCGGCGAGCGTCGGCCGGTCCGCCGCGCGCGAGGATCGTGCGGTAGGATGCCCGTCGAATCGGGCATGCGAGTGAACCCCTGCGCTAACCTTGTTCTTGCCGCGCTGGCGATCGGACATGACGCCGCCGCCGCCCTCGGGCGCGCGATGGACTTCCCGGCCCTGACCGAGGAGCATCGTGCGCGGCTCATGCAGGCGCGCGATGGGGGCGACCACCAGGAGCCGGCGTTTTTCATCCTCCTTCGCAGCGCGGCAGGTTTCGACGGCGAGGTCGGCGATGCCCCGATCCGCCTGGCGCCGGACCTCGATGCCATGATCGAGCGACCGGCGGACTTCCGCGGCGACCTCTGCCGCGTCACCGGCATCATTCAGCAGCGGACGGACCTGTCGGGCCGATACGTGGGGGCCGTCGAATGGTTCCTGCGCGATGATGCGGCCCGGCCGTTCATCGTCTACGTGGCCCGCGTGGATGAGACGCGCCATCCGCTGAGCGGTTTCCACGACGGCCAGCGGGTGGAGATCGTCGCCCGGTTCTACAAACGCATGGATGCCGCGGCGCGGGACGGGCGGGAGCGCAGCTATGCCGCGTTCGTCGGAGCGCGGCCGCGCATCGTCCTGCCGGCCGCGGGAGGGCCTGGATCCGGCGCGGCCATGTTCTGGGTGGTGGCGATACCGGCGGCCGTCCTGCTCGGCGTGTTTCTGATCCTTGTGGTCTATGCCCGGCGGCATCGCGAGCCGGGGGTCAGGCGGCGGCGCTTCGCAGGCGGCGCCGCGGCCGGCGATGTGGCGGCCCTGGACCTCGATCATCCGCTGTCCGATGATCCGGCCGAAGCGCTGGGCGAGCTGCATGAGCGTGCGCACCATGTCGTCGATGGCGCCGCCCCGCCGGAGTCCTCCCACCCGGGGTCTTCCTGAGCGATGACAGCCGCATGAGCACTATCGACGTCAACCTGCCGGATCATCGCTACGTCATCCACATCGAGCGTGGCATGCTGCCGCGAGCCGGTTCAATCGTGCGCGCCGTCGCGCCGCACGGCCGGGCCATGGTGATCGCGGACCGCAACGTGTCGGTCACGCACGGGGCGATGGTCTGCCAGTCACTGGAGGCCGCCGGGTACGAGGTCTCCATGCACGATGTGGCGGCGACGGAGGCGGAGAAATCGCTCCAGACGGTGCGAGCGATCTACGACGCCATGTTCCTGGCGAGACTCGAGCGCGGCAGTCCGGTGGCGGCGGTGGGGGGAGGCATTGTGGGCGACGTGGCGGGATTCGCGGCGGCGACGTTCCTGCGCGGCGTGCCGTTCGTGCAGGTCCCGACCACGCTCCTGGC
>Ga0299906_10003100_pt1 | contig 13728 bp, 9 predicted proteins | sample RVTome_14_FD_200259 | JGI IMG/M metagenome (GOLD analysis project Ga0299906, IMG submission 200259) | Soil microbial communities from uranium-contaminated site in the Upper Colorado River Basin, Wyoming, United States - RVT145D125 (version 2) ... | reverse complement strand
CGCACGCAGCAGGGCGACTTCAAGATCGTCGAGGATTCCCTCTTCTCGCGCGGCGACTGGCGGATCAGCGACGGGAACCTGTTCAACTGGGACTACAGCTACCGCACCGTGGACCAGTCCGGGGACCTGCGCCCGACGAACAACTTCGACGAGCACGACCTCTTCGCCGTGCACCTGTACAAGTTCGGGGCGCGCGACCTCAGCTCGCTCCGCTCCTCGCTGACGTACTTCAAGCAGACCGGCGATTTCGCCTTCGAGCGGCTCCGCGTCGACGAGCGCATGCTGCTGCGGCACTCCGAGGACCTCACCAGTCAGTACGACTACATCTTCGCTCGCGAAGAGGGCGATCTGTCCCGGCAGACGCAGCATCGCGGCCAGGCCCAGGTCCGCCACCAGCTCTACGACAGCCTCTACACCGTGGCCACGGCGGGCGCGAGCCATCTCGAGGTGACCGAAGGCGACTTCGACTCCGACCAGGCGTTCGGCGCGCTCGACCTGACCTACAACAAGCTGGTGCCCTACGGCAACATCGAGGCCACCTACAACCTGAATCTCAACTACCGCGACGACAGCCCCACGGGCGCGCCGGTGCAGGTGACCAACGAGGTCCGCACATTCGACGTCTCGGGCCTGATCGTCCTCAATCGCCGCAACATCGACGCCTCGTCGATCGTCATCACCGACGCCACGGGCGTCATCCTCTACAGCGAGGGCGTCGATTATACCGTCCAGAACTTCGGCGACCGCACCGAGATCCGGCGGATCATCGGCGGCAACATCGCCCCCGGCGAGACCGTGCTGATCGACTACGTGATCGGCCCGGAGCCGGGCGGAGAGACCGACACGGTGGGCCAGGGATACGCGTTCCGCTACAACTTCACGGAGGGCCTGCTCAACGGCTTCAGCGTGTATGTGCGATACATCGACGTGGACGAGACGAGGCCGGCCGCGACGCGGGCGCTCTTCCCCGAGGCGGACACGCAGGAATGGACGTACGGCGTCGAGTACAACCTGAACGACCTGCACCTGCTCTACGAGCGGCAGGACCGCAACAGCACGCTCTCACCGTTCGTCAAGTCCCGTTACGAGGCCCGCTACAACCTGCTGCTGGGCCGCGACAGCCGCTTCGTCATCAGCGCCGACTATGACGACATCGACAACACCGACGACGACCTGCGCAGCACGATCCTGACGATCACCGCCCGGTGGGACCAGCGGTTCACGGAGCGCCTGCGGGCGGGCGTGCTCCTTCAGTACGTCATGCAGGACGACAGCACGGGCTTCGATTCGGAGGGATTCGAGCAGCAGTTCGATCTGGACTGGCATTACCGCCAGACCTCGATATCCGCGTCGGTGCGCCACAGCTCGCTCGACAGCACCGGCACGGACACGGACTTTCTGACGCTCTACGTGGGCGTCCGCCGCGAATTCTGAGAGCCGGTACGCTATGCGCGATCGATCCATGAGACGCCATCAGCCGCCCAGTGCGAAGCGCTTCGTTCCGGCCGCCGCGCCGCTGATCATCCTCATCGGCGCCCTGGGCGGCTGCGCCTCCGGCGACAGCGCGATCTTCGGCCCCGTGGATCCCGGCCTGGCCTGGCCCCTGCCGCCGGCGACGCCGCGGATCTTCTACGTCGGCCAGCTCGAATCCAGCGCCGACCTCAAGGAGGGCCGGTCCCTGGGCGAGGTCATCTTCGGCGCCGATGATTCGCACAGCATGCTCAGCCCCTACGCCATCTGCACCGATGCGCAGGAGCGTGTCTTCGTCGCCGACAGCAACGCCCAGTGCGTGCACGTCTTCGACCTGCGACGGCGAACCTACAAGTCGTGGGCGATCGCCGGCGCCGATGCGCGGCTGGCCCAGCCGGTCGGCATCGCCTGGGACGACGGCCCGCCCCGGCGGCTGCTCGTCGCCGATTCCGTGGCCGGAACGGTCTTCGTCTTCGACGACTCGGGCCGGTTCCGGGGCGACCTGGGCGGCGAATACGTGCAGCGGCCCGCCGGCCTGGCGATCGATCGGGCCCGCGGGCGCCTGATCATCGCCGACCCGGGCGCTCATCGCATCGCGGTGCTCGATCTGAACGGCCGGCTCATCCGGCACGTGGGGGAGCGCGGCATCGAGCCGGGGCAGTTCAACTTCCCCACGAACGTCGCCGTCGACCGGGACGGCTTTCTCTACGTCAGCGACTCGCTGAACTTCCGCGTGCAGGTCTTCGACACGGACTTCAGGCCCGCGGGCCAGATCGGCGGCTATGGCGACATGCCGGGCTACTTCAGCCAGCCCAAGGGCGTGGCGGTGAGCAGCGCCGGGCACATTTACGTGGTGGACGCCCAGTTCGAGGCCGTGCAGGTCTTCTCCCGCGATGGCACGCTGCTGCTGCCGTTCGGCCACGAGGGAACGGGCCCCGGCGAGTTCTGGCTGCCGGCGGGCATCCATATCGATCGCAACGATCGGATCTGGATCGCCGATACCTACAATCGGCGCGTGCAGGTGTTCGACTATCGCGCGGAGACCGATCCATGAGGCGCCTGGCGTTGGTCATCATGCGGTGGCTCGCGGCGGGCGCTCTCGCCGCGCCCGCGGCGGCCCAGAACCAGGGCGCGACCGTCATCAACACGCCGCACAATCTCTCCACGAGCGGGCCGGCGGTGATCCGCGCCGCGACGGAGGAGCAGGTCTGCATCTTCTGCCACGCCACGCACCGCGCCTCGCCCGTGCAGCCGCTGTGGAACCGGCAGATGTCGGTCACCGCCTACATTCCCTACAGCAGCAGCGCGCTGGATGCGCTGCCCGGGCAGCCCACCGGCGCCTCGAAGATGTGCCTGTCGTGCCACGACGGCACCATCGCCCTGGGCAGCGTGGTCTCGCGGACGCAGGTCATCCAGATGGCCAGTGGCATCACCACCCTGCCGCCGGGGACATCCAACCTCGGGACGGACCTCTCCGATGACCATCCCATGTCCTTCGCCTACGACTCGAGTCTGGCGGCCAAGGATGCCGCCATCGTGCCTCCGGGGCTGCTCCCGGCGGAGTTGAAGCTCGATGTGCACCAGGAGCTCCAGTGCACGACGTGCCACGATGCCCATGACAATTCGCGCGGCGACTTCCTGTCGATGAACAACACCCAGTCGGCCATGTGCCGCTCGTGCCACCAGATCTCGAGCACATCGGTCATCGCGCACGAGGACTGCTCGGCATGCCACCAGGTGCACACCGCCCCGAGCGGGCCATTCCTGCTCAAAGCGGCCACGGTTTCCGACACGTGCCTGACGTGCCACGATGGTTCGGTTCTGGGCGCGAAGAACGTCGCCCCGGACTTGGTCAAGTTCAGCGTCCACGACACCTTCAGCGCCGCCGATCCGGTCGATCCCGTGCCGGGGACCACGAGCTGCTCGAGCTGCCATGATCCGCACACGATGCTGGCCGGCACCGGACTGGCCCCGACCGTTCATCCGAACTTCGGGCGCGTGGACGGCGTCAACAGCGGGGGGATCGAGGTCGAGGCCGCCAACAACGAATACGAGGTGTGCTACCGCTGCCACGCCGACGACAGCGCCATCGAGGCGCCGTTCGTGCCGCGCCAGCACCAGCAGACCAACACGCGGCTGGAGTTCGCGCTGTCCGCGATCTCGTACCACCCCGTGCAGGGGCCCGGTCGCAGCTCCGATGTGCCCAGTCTCAAGCCGCCGTTGACGACCGGCAGCGTTGTGTATTGCTCGGACTGCCACGGCACGGAGTTCATCGCCCTGGCCGGCTCCAACACGGCCCAGGGCGTGCATGGATCGAATCATCAGCCCCTGCTGCGAGCGCGATATGAGACGCTGGACTTCACCCCGGAAAGCGCCTCGACCTACGCCCTGTGCTACGAGTGCCACTATCGCGACGGCGCCGACGGCATCCTCTCCGATCGGTCGTTCGTGCACAGCCTGCATGTCGTGGATCAGCGGACGCCGTGCTCGGTGTGCCACGATGCGCACGGCGTCAGTTCGGCGATGAACAACAGCCACCTCATCAACTTCGACTCGCGCGTCGTGTTCACGGACCCCGTGACCGGGCGACTGGAATTCCGCGACCTGGGCACGTTCAGCGGGTCGTGCACGCTGGTGTGCCACGGCACGCGACACGAGGATGAGTCCTACGACCGATGATGGCCGGTCACGGGCTCGGCGGTGACCGGAAGTTGTCCACCGGCGTGACCCGGTCGAAGCGATAGGCGCGGTGGCAGCCCGCTGCGCATGAGCCGCCCGTATTCGTGGCCTGGAACTCGATGGGGATGTTCCACTCCCCGAACGGCGTGGTCGCCCGGGTCAAGGCCGGGCGGGTGCTGGCGTGAACGGTGTGGCACACGCGGCAGTTGCGTGCCGCATCGCCCTGCTTGGTCACGTGAACGAAATGGAGGTTGCGGTCGCCGTTGCGGAACCGGGTCGCGTCGGAGGTCGTGATCTCGGTGGCCAGCCGGGCGTCGTGACACTCGAAGCACAGCCCGTAATCATCGCGTGAAAACGCATGGTAGAAGTCCCGGGGAAACGGCTGATCGAGCAGAAAGGCGTGATTGCCGCCGTGGGCCGAATGGCAGCTCGTGCAGTCGCCCTGGGCGATCGGCGCATGAAGCTTCGCCCCCGGCGCGGCAAGTTCGGCCAGCGACGCGACGACCGTGCCATCCTCCCGGGGAATGTTCTGCATGTGGCACTCCATGCACACATTCAGCGGCTCGGCCGTCAGCAGGTGCGCGAACGGACTGTGATGCGGGGCGTGGCAGTTCAAACACGCCCGGTTGTCGGTGACGGCGGAGTGATGCACCGTGGCGTTGGCCGCCGCCAGCCGCACCGGCTCGTGGCACGAGACGCATAGGGGCAGCGGCTCATCCTTGAGCAACTGGGGATGATTCGAGGCGTGGACCTCGTGGCACTGGGCGCAGTTGGCCTCGGCCGGCTGATGGATGTACAGGCCCCCGGGCGGCCCGGCAGCGCCGACCGGCTCATCGGGCGCTGGCGGCGGCGCGGCGGCGGCCGCGGCGCGAGCGGCGATCATCGGCTCGAACACCGCCGCGTGACACGAGCGGCAGAGCTGGTCCTGCGGCTGCGTGAGCAGATTCTCGTGAATCGAGGCGTGCGCGACGTGACACTGGAGGCAGTCGTCCTCGCGAATCGGCCCGTGCACGGCGCTGCGCCCCTCCAGGATCGGCGCGTGGCAGGTCAGGCACATCTGGCGGTTGGTCGTGGCCGAGAGCATGAACCGGCGGTTGGAGCCGTGGGGGTCGTGGCAGCCGATGCACTGTTCATCCTGCACGGGCTTGTGCACCACCAGCCCGGCGAGATTCGCCTTGCCCATATGGCAGAAGCTGCACATGTCGGCGCCGGTGCGCTTGAGCTCGAAGGCATGGCGCTGCACGTCCGTGTACTCGTGACAGGCGCTGCAGAAACCGGCGGCGGCGGGGCCGTGCAGAAAGTCATACGACGTCTGATCGCTGTGACACCCTCCCTCGGTGCAGGTCGGCGTGCGGACCGTTGGGGGCGGCGCCGCCTGCGGCGAAGCCCCCGCGACCGATGCGTACAGCAGGGCCGGGATCAGGGCCGGCGGGAATCTCACGGCTCATTGTCCCGGGCGGCACACTGCTCGCGGGCCTCCACCAGCCGCTGCCGCGCCTGCTCGATGAGGTCCTGGGTGTACAGCGGATTGTGCACGCCCCAGCTTCCATCGAGCCGCACCAGCTCCAGCAGCCGCTCGGCCTCGTCGATCTTGGGCTGGGCCTCGGCGCAGCCCTCGTTCCACGGATTCTCGGCGCTGGGCATGAGCAGCATGGCCTGATCATACAGCTCGCGGGCCCCGCGCTGCCACATCGGAATCATCTGGGCGCCGAGCCCCGGCTGGTGGCACCGGTCGCAGGCGGCCGGGACCGCGCGTGCGACGGTGGCGCCGCTGTCGGGGTTGATCTTCAGAGGGCTGGGCTCGATGTGGCAGCCCGTGCAGCTCACGTGGGCCAGGAACATGGGGCTGATGGCCGTCTCCTCGCGCGGTTCGCCGTTCTGCGGCCCGGGCCGGGTAAGATAGGCGGCCTTCTGCACCGCATGCTGCCCGGTGTGGCAGTTGGCGCACTCGACGGTGGACAGCGCCATCGACTGCGCCACCGGGCCGTGGCGGGTCACGCCGTGGCAACTGAAGCACTCGACCTTGTGCTCGCCCTCGGCGTGCATCTTGTGCACCTCGGCGGCGCTGGTCGCCTTCTCCACGCCGAAGACGTGGCAGGAGAGGCACTGGCCGTCATCGATCTTCTGCGCGGGCGCGGTCACACCGTGGTGGCACGATTCGCAGCTCGCGCCGAACGAAAGATATTGACCGTGATCGATCTCCAGGCCCTGGTACATGAAGGGCTCCCGGGGCGCGATATGGCACTTGGCGCAGTCGCGCGGCGGGCGGGTCGCCGAGGTCCACGGCGCATCCCCGGCCCCCGCCGACTCGCCGGGGGCGCCGGGGGCGCCGGCGGCATCGGCCTCCGGCGCGATGTGATTGTCCGGCGCATCGACGATCAGCCCGTTGCTGGCGTCGATCAGGTGGCAGGTGATGCAGACGTTCGTATTGACCTCGAAGTGGTTCTCGCCGCGCACGTGCGAGTGGCACGTCGTGCAGTGGATCGTGATGCCCATGTACTCGCGGCCCAGGTGCCGGCCGTGCTTGAAGATGAACGAGTCGGTTTTCGTCTCCCTGGTCTTGAGGGCCTCGATATCGTGGCAGCCGGAGCGGCTGCACGACATGTCGCTGACCGAGGCCGACGGCTTCGTGGAGGTGCGATTGAGCCAGTCATCCACCACCTGGCCCAGGCCGTTGAGCTTGGCGCTGATGAAGTTCTGCGCCCCGGGCGCGATGTGGCACTCCACGCACTGGATGTCCTTGTGCACATCCGCGGTCCAGGAGTCGTAGTAGGGGTGCATGATGTGGCAGGAGTTGCAGAACCGGCTCGTGCTGGTCACCTCCACCGCGGTGATGCTGCCGGCGACGAAGAGCACAAGGAGCACGATCGCCCACCGGCGCCAGCGGCGTCGACGCTTGACGGGGGTGGGCGATGCGGATTCGGACATGGCGAGAGTCTCCAGTCGCGTCATCCGATGCGCGGAGACGCCGCACTGCTCTAAGCAGACGGCGCGCCAACTTTTCCGATCGCAAGTCCTTTGTTGTCAATGCCTTGTCATGGGCGATTCCCAGATTCAGGAATCGCCGCGGCCTGCCGCTTCCCGATTGCTGGATGCTCGATCGGCCGGCAGGCTGATGATGAAGCTCGTTCCCCGGCCCTGCTCGCTTCGAACCTCGCACGTTCCGCCGTGCTGGGAGATCAGGCTGAAGCTGATCGACAGGCCCAGGCCCGTGCCCTTGCCGACGGGCTTGGTGGTGTAGAACGGCTCGAAGATGCGATGGAGGTCCACCGCCGCGATGCCCTGCCCGTTGTCCTCGATCTTGATGATCCGCCGCTCGCCCGCAGCGCGCGTGGACAGCCGCAGGCGCGGCGAGCGGGCGGGGTCCGGGGTGTCCGGGGTGTCCGGGGCGTCCGGGGCGTCCAGGGCGTCCAGGGCGTTGATGATCATGTTCACCAGCACCTGCTGAAGCGCGTGGGGAATGGCGTCGATCTGCCCGACCTCCTCCGACAGGTCGCACGAGACCTTCACGCCGCGGATGCGGTGATCGAAACGCATGATCTCCAGCGCGCCGGTCACCACCTCGTTCAGCGCGACCCTGGCCCAGCCACCAGCATCCGGATGGGCGAAGTCCGTCATCTGCCGCACGATGATGCGAATGCGCTCGAGCTGCGCCCGCAGCGTGTCCACGGTCTGGCCGTTGAGCTTTTCCGGCGACCGCTTGATGAGCTGGAGCAGACTGTCCATGCTGGCCAGCGGGTTGGCGATCTCGTGGGCCACGCCCGCAGCCATCTGGCCCATCGCCGCCATCTTTTCACTCTGCACCATGGCCTGCTGCTGCCGCCGCAGCTCATCGTTCAGGTCGCGCAGACGCTGCTCGGCGGCCTTGCGGTCGGTGATGTCGCGCACGATCGCGGTGTAGTTCACGCCGTCATCCAGCGGCACGACGCTCACCGCGGCATCCAGCGGAAAGACCGTCCCGTTCTTGCGCCGACCGATGACCTCGCGACCCACGCCGATGATCTTCGACTCGCCCGTGCGGCGGTACTCGGCGATGTAGCCCGCGTGCGCCGAGCCGTGCGGCTCGGGCACGAGAATCCTGATGTCCTCGCCCACCAGCTCGCCGGGCGCGTACCCGAAGATCCGCTGCGCGGCGGGGTTGATCGAGACGATGATGCTGTCCTCATCGATGGTGACGATGCCGTCCGCCGCCGTCTCCAGGATCGCCCGGATGCGTCGATTGCGGTCCGAGACCTCCACCTCGCGCCGGCGCAGGGACTGGGTGATGTGATTGGTCAGGTGCACGGTCAGCAAAATCGTCGCCATGCCGCCGAGGCCGATGAGCAGCTCGGCCCGCTCCGTGGGCCACCGCCCGGCCATAAGCAGCCCCACGCTGACCATCGCCGCCGCCACGCCCGCAGCGCCGAACGCGCTCAGCGGCGACAGCAGGGTGCTGGTGAAGACCATGTGCAGCACGAACAGGCCCAGGAGCGGGCTGAGCAACCCGCCCGTCCAGACCACCAGCATCGTCAGGCACAGCATGTCGGAGATGATCTGCACCCACGCCAGGGCGGTCAGGGCCGCGCGGCTGTGCCGGTCCGGCCGGTAGCGCCACAGGGCCACCCAGAAGATGATGTTGAACGCCAGGATCGCCGCCCCCAGCAGCATCGCCCGCGCGTGCAGCTCCGTCCAGCCCTGCCAGGTGGAATTGGCCAGCGCCCCGAGAATGACCAGCACGCCCGCGACCCAGCGAAACCCCACGAAACGCCGCAGTTCGGCGTACAGCGGCGACCGGCGATCGTGCGCGCCTTCTGCATTCATGTCGTCGTGGTCCGGCCGATCGGGCCCGCATCGGGGCCCGGACTCGCGGACTCCGACTCGATGGAACGCTCCAGATCCAGCATCTTCACCTCGGCCGAGTAGTCGGTCAAAACGATTCTTCGCACGCGTTTCAGCGCGTCAACCGTGCCGGCGATCCGCCGCAGACTCTCCCGAATCTCCTGCAACGGCGGCCCACCCCCGGAAACTACCCCGCCCCCGCCCCCGCCCCCGCCCCCGGAATCAGAACGGGCCAGCCGCGCCAACTGAAGCTCGATGATCGCCAGGGCGTTGTTGATCTCGTGACCGAGCGTGCACGCGACCTGCCGCAGCGTCTCGAGCTTCCGCTGCTCGTTCAACTGAAGCTGCGCGGCAAGGGCGTTGAACGCTGCCGCCAACTCGCCAAACTCATCCCCCCCGCCCCCGCCCCCGGATGCGGCCCCGCCCCCGGCAGGGGCGTCGGACGCCGCCATCCTCGTCGGCGAACGTGCATCCGACAGATCGATCCGATACTCGAACTCCTCGCGGGCCAGTCGCCGGCCGCCCTCGATCAGCGCGCCGATTGGCCGCAGCACCATCGCCGCAGCGCGGATCAGCACCACGATCGAGCCGTTGATCAGGAGCAGGAACAGCACCCCCACGACCAGCATCATCTGCCGGAATCGACGCACCAGCGGCTCCAGCTCCGCCGGATCGCCCGATGTCATCGTCCGGTCCAGATCGGTCAGAAAGCCCTGGAACATCAGGATCGCCGCGACCGCCGTGACCAGCAGCAACGCGATCACCACACCCAGGATCACCATCAGCCGGCGACGAAGCATGCCCGATGAGCTACAAACGCCGCGCCAAACACAGCCGAATCAGCCATGAGCCATAAGGGCCGGACCCGCCCCCGCCCCCGGACCCGAAGAAGAATCAACCTCGGAGACACGGAGGCACGGAGAGGAGTGAGACCACGGATGGACACGGATGAACACGGATAACGGATACGCAGAGCACGAGATGTGACCGTTCTTCACCACATTCTTCACCACGGCGAATCCAGCCACAATCGACGCCGTTGCGTTCGCGGCAAGACTCCACTTCCCCCCTCCGTGCTCCTCCGTGTCTCCGTGGTGAATCCCCTCTTCTCCGCGTCCTCACCGGGGGCGCCTCTGCGGTAAGCTCCTTTCCCCTCTTCTCCGCGTCCTCTGTGCCTCCGTGGTGAATCCCCTCCCCCTCCCACTCCCCCTTTCAACTTCCAACTTTCAACTTTTGAGTTCCTCACTCCGGCGGATTTCTGGCCTCATCGATCGCCTGGAGGTCCTTGGGGATCGCCAGCTCATCCATCTTGCGGTAGAGACTGGACACGCCGATGCCCAGGTGCGCTGCCGTCTCCGACTTGTCGTAACGATGGCGGCGGAGACAGTAGATGATGTGCTGCCGCTCGAACTGGGCCAGGGCCTCCTTCAGATCCTCGCCGATGTCATCCTCATCATGCGCTGACCCGCCCCCGGATGCGCCCTCGCTCCCGCCCCCGCCCCCGCCCCCGGATCCATCCCCGGACGCACCCCCGGACGCATTACCGGGGGCGGGGGCGGGGGCGAAGGGGAGGTCTTCGATGCGGATCTGGCGGTCATCCGCGAAGATGACCGCCCGCTCGATGACGTTCTCCAGTTCGCGCACGTTGCCGCGCCACTCGTGGTTGAGCAGGGCCCGCATGGCGCCGTTGCTGATGCCCGGAATTTTCTTGCTCATGGCCCGGGTGTACTTGTCCAGGAAGTGGTGGACGAGCAGGGGGATGTCGCCCCGGCGCAGGCGCAGCGGCGGCAGGGTGAGCTGCACCACGTTGAGCCGGTAGTAGAGGTCCTCGCGGAATTCGCCCTTGCGGACCAGGGCCTCGAGGTCCTGGTTGGAGGCGGCGATGATGCGCACATCGACCGGCCGGGGCTGGGTGTCGCCCACGGGCGTGACGACGCGCTCCTCGAGCACGCGCAGCATGGAGCTCTGCACGTTCACCGGCAGGGTGGAGATCTCATCGAGGAAGAGGGTTCCGCCGTGGGCGGCCTCGAAGTAGCCGCGCTTGTCGCGCACCGCGCCGGTGAAGGCGCCCTTGCGGTGGCCGAAGAGTTCCGATTCGATGAGACTCTCGGGAATGGCCCCGCAGTTGACAGCCACGAAGAGCTTGTTGCGGGTGACGCCGTTGTAGTGGATGGCCCGGGCGATGAGCTCCTTGCCCGTGCCCGATTCGCCGACGATCAGGACGCTGGACTTGACCTGGGAGAGCTTGCGCACCTGCTCGAAGATCCGACGCATGCTCGGCGCTTCGCTGACGAGGTTGTGAAAGGTGCTCTCCTCGGCGAGCTGGCGGGTCAGGATCCGCCGGTCGCGGCTCATGTCGCTGAACTCCAGCGCCCGCTGGATCTTCATGAGCAGGTCCTCGAACTGCACCGGCTTGAGCAGGTAGTCCCACGCCCCGCTGCGCATGGCCGAGACGGCCGAGTCGACGGTGCCGAAGGCGGTGAGCATGATGACCGGCGTCTCGGGGAGGGCCTGGGCCGCGTGCTCCAGCAGGGCCAGGCCGTCCATTTCGGGCATGCGGACATCGCTGAGGATGACATCGACGCCCCGGGCCAGGATCACCTCGTGGGCCTCGCGGCCATTGGCGGCCTGAAGGACCTCGTATCCCTCCTGGGCCAGCAGGTCGGCCAGGGACTGGCGGAGAACCTCCTCATCCTCGGCGATCAGGATCGTGCGGGCCATGGCGTGAACATAGCCCGTCCGGGCCCGGCGGGGAAGAGGAGGGGATTCACCACAGAGGCACAGAGGACACGGAGGGGAGATTAAGCCACGGATGGACACGGATCAACACGGATAGAGATGGAGGCGGCGACAGTTGAAGGTAGAATGCTGAAAGTTGAAAGTGGCAACACAGGGAACAGACAGGGGGGAAGGGCCGGGGGCGTGCGGCTGTGGGCCGACCCTATTGCCTATTGCCTAATGCCTATTGCCTGTCCCGCTGGGGCCTGGCTGTTCGGTTCTTGCCGCAGATTGCGCAGAGAAGAGGGGATTCACCACAGAGGGCGCAGAGAAGTACGAGCCACGAGCCCGGAGCGATACGAGCCCGGAGCGCGAGCGATGGGGCCTGCTTATGGTTCCCGACGGGGCCTGCTTGCGGCTTCCCGCCGGGGCCTGTCCACCCGGGTTTTGCCGCAGATTGCGCAGAGAAGAGGGGATTCACCACAGAGGCACAGAGGACACGGAGGGGAGATTAAGCCACGGATGGACACGGATGAACACGGATGGCGGGGAGAGGGCCGGTTCGCTCTGGGCAGGAAAACGGGCGGGCGGGCATCATGCCCGCGCCGCCCGATGATGGCTGCTCGGCATCGTCGCCTAGATGAGCATGGCGCCGGGGTTGACGAAGCCGCCGGAGCTGTTGCGCACGGCCGGCTCCTCGTAGGGGATGGTCAGCTCATCGGCGAGGGAGATGTCAGCGCTGTAGACGATGGTGATCGATGTGGCGCTGAGAATCCCCACCGTCTGGGGCGTCGCCCCGGCGGCGTTGACGGTGTACTGGGGCACGCCGCGCACCGAGACGGGCTGATTGAAGACGATGGTGAGCTGCGCAGCGCTCTTTATCGCGCTGATGATATTGATCGGCGCGGTCGGCTGCGGGCGGTTGACCCTGGGATTGCGCTCCCGCCGGGCGCGGCGGGGGGTGCGAAGCGTTCCGGGAAGTCTGACGACCATGATGTGACTCCTTGAGAAGTGAAAGTTGAAAGGTGAAAGTTGAAAGCGGCAAGGGGCGGAGACGTCAGGAGTCAGGAGTCAGGATTCAGGGTGGTCCGGACATCCGTTTTCCGGGAATTCGAATCCTGGTCCATTTCTCATTTCCCCTGCGCCCTCTGCGCCTCTGTGGTGAAATTCCCTGTTCCTCACGCCGCGATGCGCATGGAGACGGGCGCGGACCACGGGCCCGTGTCGCCGCGTCGGCTGGCCCATCGGGCGAAGTAGGTGGCGATCTTGCCATCATCGCCCGCCTCGAAGCCGATGCCGATGGGGTTGGTGGTGTACGCCCCGAGGAACTTCGCCTGCTCGGGGTCCGCGGAGGCCGCCTCGCCCACGGACACGAAGAGCTGGAGACTGGCCGCCCCGAAGGGCTTGGCCCGCTTGTCGGGCGTGGAGGCGTCGGCGTAGCGGAGGGTCTGCGCTCCGGGGGTGGCGGCGATGATGTTCAGGAGGGGCGAGGACTGGGGCACGGGCACGGGATCGCGGCTGGTGTTCACCGGCCGCACGCCGATGGCGATCTTGTCCGGATCGCTCACACCCGCGTTGAGCTTGATGAGCCCGGCGTACTGGCGGCAGATCTGCTCAGCGCTGCGGCGGGCATCATCCTTGGCCGCGACGGTGACTTTCGTGCGCTCCGCGGGATCGAGCACGACCTGGAGCGCAACATCGAACGCGTCCACGGCGGCGCTGATGGCCGCGGCATCGGCCGGGCTGAGCATGTAGAGGGCGGGGCCGGCGGCGATGCCGCCGGCGAACGTCTGCATCCAGGCGAGTGCGAGGGTGTCTTCGCGCGGAATGAAATCACTGGCCACGATGGGCCTCCTTTCGTGAGCGCCTTTCGGCTCCTGAGTTGTCGGGGGCCTCGATCCCCGTGGGAAGAACGGAAACGACGATGCCCCGTGATCGGCGCGAAAAAGGAACGCTTGAAGAGAAAGTTGAAAGGTGAAAGGTGAAAATTGAAAATAAGAAGAGGGGATGCTCCACGGATCGGGCGGGGAGAATCACGGAGGG
>Ga0299906_10003098_pt1 | contig 13728 bp, 25 predicted proteins | sample RVTome_14_FD_200259 | JGI IMG/M metagenome (GOLD analysis project Ga0299906, IMG submission 200259) | Soil microbial communities from uranium-contaminated site in the Upper Colorado River Basin, Wyoming, United States - RVT145D125 (version 2) ... | reverse complement strand
CCAGGACGAGGGCGAGCTCGTGGACGTCGACGAGCTGTTCGTCCGGGAGGCGTTCGTGGATGAGGGTCCGACGCTCCGCCGGTGGCGCGCCCGCGCCCAAGGCCGGGCCTCGCCGATCCGCAAGCGGACCAGCCACATCACCGTGGTGGTCGACACAAGGGGAAGTTCTGCATGAGTCTGATGCCACCGCAACCCACAACCAGGTAAGATCATGTCACACATACTGTTGGGCGCAGGGGGATTGCGGTCCCATAGGTCGTCTCTCCTCCTCGCCGTAGAACAACTACGACTCGTCGTCGATCCTACTCTGGGCCTCGCAAGACCCCTGCGCGCGGGGCACCAGACTCATGCAGAACTCCCCAAGGACGCCTGATTGCATGGGACAGAAGACACACCCCACGGGGTTCAGACTCGGAATCGTCAAGGACTGGAAGTCGCGCTGGTACGCGGAGCGGGACTTCCCGCGCCTCCTACACGAGGACGAGACCATCCGCCAGTACCTGCGGCGGCGGCTCTCGCACGCGGCGCTGGCGCACGTCGAGATCGAGCGCAAGCCGAGCAAGATCGTCGTGACGTTGCACACGGCACGGCCCGGCGTCGTCATCGGGAAGCGCGGCGCCGAGGTGGACAAGCTACGTGACGAGCTCGCGGTGCTCACCAACTCCGAGATCTCCGTGAACGTGGAGGAGATCAAGCGCCCCGAGATCAGCGCCTATCTCGTGGCCGAGAACGTGGCGCATCAGCTGCGGCAGCGGATCTCGTTTCGGCGCGCCATGAAGCGGGCGGTGCAGTCCGCCATCAGGGCAGGCGCCGAGGGCATCAAGATCCAGTGCGCCGGCAGGCTCGGCGGCGCGGAGATCGCCCGGACCGAGGGCTACAACGAAGGCCGCGTGCCGCTGCACACGCTGCGCGCGGACATCGACTACGCGCAGGTGCCGGCGTTCACGACGTACGGCTGCGTGGGCGTGAAGTGCTGGATCTTCAAGGGTGAGGTCGTCGAGGAGCGGCGCGGCCGCACGTACTCGACGGGCGCCTGACCGGGATCGGAAGAGAGGAACGGAATAGATGCTAGCGCCGAAGAGGGTGAAGCACCGCAAGACCCACAAGGGTCGTATGCGGGGCAACGCGAACAGCGGCAACAAGGTCGCGTTCGGTGAGTTCGGGCTCCAGGCGCTCGAGCCGAGCTGGATCAGCAACCGCCAGATCGAGTCCGCGCGTGTGGCCATCACGCGGCACATCAAGCGGGGCGGCAAGGTGTGGATCCGCATCTTTCCGGACAAGCCGATCACGCAAAAGCCGGCCGAGACCCGCATGGGCAAGGGCAAGGGCAACCCCGAATCGTGGGTGGCCGTGGTCAAGCCCGGCCGGATCCTGTTCGAGCTCGAGGGCGTGCCGGAGAACATCGCGCAGCGGGCGCTCGACCTGGGTGCCGCCAAGCTGCCCATCAAGTGCAAGTTCGTCGTCCGCGAACGCCAGCTCTAGGAGCCGACCAGGTGAAGGCCGAAGACATCCGCGACTGGGACGACGCCGAGATCCGGGCGCGGCTGGCCGAGCTGCGCGAGGAGCAGTTCAAGCTCCGGTTCCAGAGCTCGATGATGCAGCTCGAGAGCTCGGCGCTGCTCGGCCACGTGAGACGTGACATCGCCCGCCTGCGGACGATCCTCCGCGAGCGTCAGCTCGCCCAGACCACGAATGCGTGAACGAAAGACCATGAGCGAGAACGAGAACGAACTGGACGAAGCCGCCGAAGCCGCCGAAGCCGCCGAAGCCGCCGGGGCCGGCGGTGCACCGGGCGCCGCCGCCAAGCCCTCGCGCCGGCGCAAGATGCGCATCGGCGTCGTGGTGAGTGACAAGGCGAACAAGACGGTCACCGTCAAGGTCGAGCGCCGCTTCGCACACCCCTTGTACGGCAAGGGCGTGGCGCGCACGAAGAAGTTCCACGCGCACGACGAGAACAACGAGTACCGGGTCGGGGACACCGTGCGGATCGTCGAGACCCGCCCGCTGTCGAAGCTGAAGCGCTGGCGGGTGGTCGAGCGTGTGGAGCGCCAGGCGTGAGCCCTAGCCGTAGGTACGAAGAGCATAGAGAGAGGGCGAGATGATCCAGCAGGAGTCGATTCTCCGGATCGCCGACAACACGGGCGCCAAGTCGGCGCTGTGCATCCGTGTGCTCGGCGGCTCGCGGCGGCGGTACGCCGGCGTGGGTGACGTGATCGTCGCGACCGTGAAGGACGCGATCCCGAACGCCGGCGTCAGGAAGGGCGAGGTCGTCAAGGCCGTGGTCGTGCGCACCGCCAAGGAGACCCGCAGGAAGGACGGCACCTACATCCGCTTCGACGACAACGCGGCCGTGCTGATCAACCCGCAGGGGGAGCCCCGCGGGACCCGCATCTTCGGGCCGGTCGGACGCGAGCTGCGCGAGAAGAGATACATGAAGATCGTATCGTTGGCACCCGAGGTGCTGTGATGGCTGCACCGAAGCACAAGATCATGAAGGGCGACCGCGTCCGCGTCATCCGCGGCAACTACCGCGACCTCGAGGGCTCGGTGCTGGAGGTGCTGCGCGACGCCGGCCGCGTGCGCGTCGAAGGCGTGAACATGCGCAAACGACACACGCGGCCGAGCGAGGCCAACCCCGAGGGCGGCATCATCACCTTCGAGGCGCCGATCGACATCTCGAACGTGATGCTGATCGATCCCGCCGGAGAGACGGCCAGCCGCGTCCGCCTGCGGGTCGAGCCCGACGGAACCAAGGAGCGGATCGCCGTGAAGACCGGCAATCCGATCCCAAAGCCGCAGTAGGCAATCGACATGGAACCCAGACTCAAGATCCATTACCAGAACCACGTCCGGCCCAAGCTCCAGGAGGAGTTCGGCTTCCCGAACGGCTTCCAGATCCCCAGAATCGTGAAGGTGGTGGTCAACGTCGGGGTGGGAGAGGCCTCTCGGGACCGGAAGCTGCTCGACGCCGCGATCACCGAGCTCGGCGTCATCACCGGCCAGAAGGCCCTGATGAACCGGGCGCGCCGCTCGATCTCCAACTTCCAGCTTCGCGAGGGAATGCCGGTCGGCGCGTCGGTTACGCTCCGCCGCGCACGGATGTGGTACTTCCTCGATCGCCTCGTGAGCACGGCCATTCCGCGCATCCGTGACTTCCGCGGCCTGAACACGCGCTCGTTCGACGGACGCGGCAACTACACCATGGGCGTCAAGGAGCAGATCATCTTTCCGGAGATCAACTACGACGACGTCAGGAAGATCCATGGCATGGACATCACCATCGTGACGTCGACGAACAAGGACGACGAGGGGTTCGCCCTGCTGCGCGAGCTGGGCTTCCCATTCCGTGGCGAGGTGCCGATCCAGATCGGCGCCGTCGCCTGAGCGCGGAGAGAGAGAGTTCGAATGGCGAGAAAAGGGCTCATCGAGAAGAACAAGCGCGAGCCGAAGTTCAGCACGCGTCACCGCAATCGCTGCCAGCGGTGCGGACGCCCGCGAGCGTTCCTGAGGAAGTTCGGTATCTGCCGGATCTGCTTCCGGGAGATGTCACTGGCCGGGGAGGTTCCCGGCGTCCGCAAGTCGAGCTGGTGAGGGGAGTCGCGACACCATGATGACAGATCCCATCGCGGACATGCTCACCCGCATCAGGAACGCCGGTATGGCGGCCCACAAGTGGGTGGACATGCCCGTGTCCACAAAGAAGATCGAGATCGCCCGGCTGCTCGAGGAGGCCCATTTCGTCCACGCACACAAGGTGCTGGACGACGGCCGATTCGGCGTGCTCCGGGTGTACCTGAAGTACCACGACGACAAGCCCGTCATCCGGCACCTGGAGCGGGTCTCCCGCCCCGGACGCCGGCACTACGTGGGCAAGGACGACATTCCCCGGGTGCGCAACGGCCTGGGCATGGCGATCCTGTCGACCTCGGCGGGCGTGCTCTCCGACCGGTCGGCCCGCCAGAGGGGCGTCGGCGGTGAGGTGATGGCCGTCGTCTGGTAGAACGACACAGGAACGAGAGACCATGTCGCGCATAGGAAAGCTGCCCGTCTCGGTCCCCAAGGGGGTCGAGGTCCGGCACACGAACGGCACGCTCAGCGTCAAGGGGCCCAAGGGCGAGCTCACGCTCGACGTGCACCCGGACATGAGCGTGGTGATCGAGGACGGGGAGATCCGGGTCGCGAGGCCGTCGGAGCAGCCGCAGCATCGCGCGCTGCACGGCCTGACGCGCGCCCTCATCGCGAACATGATGCAGGGCGTGACCCAGGGATTCTCGCGCACGCTCGAGATCGTGGGGGTCGGCTACCGGGCGGACGTGCGCGGCAAGAACCTCGCGCTCAACGTGGGCTTCAGCCACGTGGTGGACTACAAGCCGGACGAGGGCGTGAAGATCGAGTGCCCGAACCAGACCACCATCGTGGTATCGGGCATCGACAAGCAGAAGGTCGGGCAGGCGGCCGCGGAGATCCGCGCGTTCCGCCCCCCCGAGCCCTACAAGGGCAAGGGAATCCGTTATCAGGGCGAGCACGTCCGGCGTAAGGCCGGCAAGACCGCCGGGGCGTAAGAGCCGTGATCAAGCCAAGCAAGATCAGGAAGAGCCGGTACCTCCAACGGCGCCGGCGTCATTTGAGGGTCCGGGGCAAGGTTCGCGGAACGGCGGAACGGCCGCGCCTGGTCGTGTTCCGCTCGCTCAGGAATTTCGAGGGCCAGCTCGTCGACGACGACAGCGGCCGCACGCTGCTGGGCGTGTCGACCCTGGCGGCCGAGGTGAGGGACTTCAAGGCGGAAGGAAAGCACCGCAGGATCGAGCACGCCTTCGCTGCCGGCCAGCTTCTGGGGGAACGTGCCAAGGCCAATGGGATAGAGGCCGTGGTATTCGACCGCGGCGGGTACAAGTATCACGGTCGCGTGAAGGCCTTCGCCGACGGGGCCCGTAAGGGAGGGCTCGAGTTCTGATGCCGAAAGATGCCAAGAAGAAGAAGAAGCAGGCGCGGGGGCGCGAGAGCGACCTCGTGGAGAACGTCATCTTCATCAACCGCGTGGCGAAGGTGGTGAAGGGCGGCCGCAGGTTCTCGTTCTCGGCGCTCGTTTCCGTCGGCGACCAGAAGGGCAACGTGGGCATCGCGCTGGCAAAGGCCAACGAGGTCGCCGAGGCCATCCGCAAGGCGTTCGAGCAGGCACGCCGCAACATGGTTAGCATTCCGATCGAGAACGGCACGATCCCGCACGAGATCCTGGGACAGTGGGGAGCGGGGCAGGTGCTGCTCCGGCCCGCCGCGCCCGGGACGGGGGTCATCGCCGGGGGGCCGGTGCGCGCGGTGCTGGAGGCCGCCGGCGTGCGCGACGTGCTCACCAAGAGCCTCGGCACGAACAACCCCATCAACGTCGTGCGCGCGACCATGAAGGGACTGACCGAGCTGGTCACGGCCGAGCAGGCCGCGGAGGAGCGCGGCGTGTCGGTGGAGGCCCTGGGGGTGCGCCGTGGCTAAGAAGAAGAACAAGACGCTCGAGATCACGCAGGTGCGAAGCGGCATCGGGCGTCAGGGGACGCACCGGCGCACGCTGCGCGCGCTCGGCATCAAGCGGCACCAGCAGAGCGTCGTGCAGGAGGACACGCCGGCCATCCGGGGCATGATCCGAAAGGTCGCCTACCTGGTGGACGTCAAGGAACTGGATTCATAGAAACGAGGTCGTCCGGGTCGGCTCGCGGCCGGTCCGGCGGTCTGGAGGAAGCATGGCGGAGTTGCACGACCTGAGCCCCACGCCCGGCTCTCGCAAGAACAGGAAGCGCGTCGGCCGCGGCCCGGGCTCGGGCCGGGGCAAGACCTCGACCCGGGGCCAAAAGGGCCAGAAGGCGCGCTCGGGCGGCAGCGTTCGTCCCAGCTTCGAGGGCGGGCAGATGCCCCTGGTCCGCCGGATTCCGAAGCGCGGGTTCAAGAGCCTGAGCCGCGTCGAGTACCAGGTGGTCAACGTGCGCGACCTGGAGCGGCTCGACGGCGAGGTCTCGCTCGAGGCGCTGGCCGGCGCCGGCCTGATTGGGAGCACGCACAGGCCCGTGAAGGTGCTGGGCGAGGGCGAGCTGGCCAAGGCGCTCTCGGTCAGCGCGCACGCGTTCAGCGCGGGTGCGCGCTCCAAGATCGAGGCCGCGGGCGGCTCGGTGAACGTGATCGGCAGGGCATCGACAGAGTCAACGGAAGAGTAGGAAGCGCTCAGTCATGGCGAACAACCCCGTCGCGAATCTCTTCCGTGTTCCGGAGCTCAAGGAGAAGATCCTCTTCACCTTGTTCATCCTGCTCATCTACAGGACCGGCGCGCACATCACGGTCCCGGGGCTCGATGTCGGCGTGTTGCGCGAGCAGTTCAGCCAGCTCCAGAACACGTTCTTCGGCGTCTACGACATGTTCGTGGGCGGCGGCCTTTCACGGGCGACGATCCTGGCGCTCGGCATCATGCCCTATATCTCGGCGAGCATCATGTTCCAGCTGCTCGCCGCCGTCTTCCCGACCATCGAGAAGCTCCAGAAGGAAGGCGAGGACGGGCGCAAGAAGCTGACGCAGTGGACGCGCTACACCACGGTCGTGCTCTCGGCGGCCCAGGCGTACGGGTACTCGGCCTTCCTGCAGTCGATCGGCGGCGCGGTCCGGACGCCCGGGTTCGGGTTCACGTTCACCACCGTGATCACGCTCACGGTGGGCGCCGTCTTCGTGATGTGGCTCGGCGAGCAGATCACCGATCGCGGCATCGGCAACGGCATGTCGCTGCTGATCTTCTTCTCGATCATCGAGAGCTTCCCGGCCGCCGTGGGCCGCACGTACGAGTCGTTCGTGCTCGGGGAGATCGGGGCGTTCGCGCTGGTCGCGCTGCTGGTCGTGGTGGTGGGGGTGAGCGCGGCAGTGGTCGCCATGACGATGGCGTCCCGAAAGATCCCCGTTCAGATACCACGGAAGGTGGTGGGCCGCGGGCGCATCCGTGAGGGGCAGAAGAGCTTCGTGCCGCTGAGGGTCAACTCGGCGGGCGTCATGCCGATCATCTTCGCGCAGTCGTTCATCGTCGTGCCGGGCACCGCCGCGGCGTTCGTCGACCTGGGTCCGCTGTCGACGCTGGCCGACATGTTCCAGCCGCAGACCATGACGTACTACGTGACCTACGGCCTGTTGATCCTGTTCTTCACGTACTTCTACACCGCCATCATCTTCAACCCGATCGACCTGGCGGAGAATCTCAAGAAACAGGGCGCGTTCATTCCGGGCGTGAAGCCCGGCGCCCGCACCGCGGAGTACATCGACCGGGTGCTGACCAGGGTGACGCTGCCGGGGTCGGTGTACCTGGCCCTCGTCGCGCTGCTGCCGTACTGGATCTTCGACATCTTCAGCATCCAGACGTTCTTCTTCGGCGGCACGAGCCTCCTGATCGTCGTGGGCGTGGGGCTCGATACCGTGCAACAGGCACAACAGCTGCTTCTTCTGAGGCATTACGACGGCTTCATGAAGAAGGGCCGCGTGAAGATGCGCGGCCGGCAGCGTTACATGTGAGGCGCGGCCCGTGGTCGTAGTGCTTCTCGGGCCCCCCGGTGTGGGAAAAGGGACTCAGGCTGCCCGACTCGCCGAGAAGGCGGGCGGGGCGCACGTCTCCACGGGCGACCTCCTCAGGGCCGCCCGCCGGGACGGCACCGAGCTCGGCCGGCAGGCGCAGTCCTACATGGACGCGGGCGAGCTCGTGCCCGATGCGCTGATCCTCGACCTCGTCCGCCAGCACCTGGCGAGCCTCCCCCCGGACGCCTCGGTGATCCTCGACGGCTTTCCGCGCACGACCGCGCAGGCCACCGGGCTCGAAGAGGTCCTCGCCGGGCTGGGCCGCGGGGTGGACGTGGTGGTCCTGTTCGAGGCGCCGGAGGACGTGCTCGTCAAGCGGCTCAGCGGACGGCGCAGCTGCCCGCGGTGCGGCGCCGTGTACAACACCTACTTCACGCCGCCCGCCGTCGAGGGTGCTTGCGACCGCTGCGGCGGCGCGCTCGTCCACCGCTCCGACGACGAGCCGGACACGGTCAGGCGGCGGCTCCAGGTGTACGCGGATCAGACGGCGCCTCTGATCGCCTACTACCGCGCGCACGACGCGCGCCTGGAGGCGGTGCGGGCGGACCGCGACGTCGACGAGGTCTTCGCCGCCTTCCAGGACGCGGTGGGAGCGACCACGGTATGATCCACCTGCGGACGCCGGCCGAGATGGACGTCATCGCACGCGGCGGCGCGATCATCGCGGGGCTGCTCTCCGAGCTGCCCGCCAGGATCGGGCCGGGCGTCTCGACGGCGGCGCTCGACGCCTTCTGCCACGACTACATCGTGTCGCACGACGGCGCCGTGCCGGCCTTCAAGGGCCTGTACGGCTTTCCGGGCAGCGTCTGCATCTCCGTGAACGAGGAGGTCGTGCATGGGATCCCCTCCCGGCGGCGCGTGCTCCGGACCGGCGACATCGTGACGGTCGACGTGGGCGTGCGGCTCGCGGGCTGGTGCTCGGACTCGGCCTGGACGTTCGCTGTGGGCGCCGTCGCGCCCGCGACGCGCGAGCTGCTCGAGGTCACCGAGCGCGCCCTCGACGCCGCGGTGGAGGCGGCGGTGCCGGGCAAGCACATCGGCGACATCGGCGCGGCGGTCGTCGGCGCCGTCGAGGCGAGCGGGTACGGCATCATCCGGGAGCTCGTCGGCCACGGCGTGGGCCGCGACGTCCACGAGGAGCCGCAGGTCCCCAACGTGGGGCGACCCGGCCACGGGCCGCTGCTCCGCGAGGGCATGGTGCTGGCCATCGAGCCGATGCTGTCGGCCGCGTCCCCGGACATCCGCACGCTCGGCGACGGCTGGACGGTGGTCACGGCGGACCGGTCCCTGGCGGCGCACTTCGAGCACACGGTGGGCATCACCGAGGACGGGCCCCGCATCCTCACCGGCACTCCGGCCACGATGCCGGCTCCGGAGGGCGCTTGAAGGGGTCCGGGGGCCGGGTTATACTACTAGCTCTGCAACAAACGGGCGCCGGGAGCGGAAGTGAAAGTCCGAAGCAGCGTGAAGACGATGTGCGAGCACTGCAAGATCATCCGCCGCAAGGGGGTGGTCCGCATCATCTGTTCCCGGAACCCGAAGCACAAGCAGCGGCAGGGGTGAGCGCCTCGGCATCGGCGCGCCGCTCAGACATCGCCCAGCGGATCCGGAGCTAGATACCCAGCATGGCACGCATCGCAGGAGTCGACCTTCCGCGCGGAAAGCGGATCGAGGTCGCCCTCACCTACATCTACGGCATAGGGCAGACCCGCGCGCGGAAGATCATCGACGCCTGCGGCGTCGACCCGAACCGCCGCACGCAGGATCTCGACGACGACGACGTGAACCGCCTCCGCCGTCAGATCGAGGGGAACTACAAGGTGGAGGGCGCGCTGCGGACCGAGACGTCCATGAACATCAAGCGGCTCATGGACATAGGATGCTACCGGGGGCTGCGGCACAGGCGGGGTCTGCCGGTACGGGGCCAGCGCACGCACACCAACGCGCGCACGCACAAGGGCTCGCGCCGTCCCATCGCAGGCAAGAAGGCGCCCCCGAAGAAGTAGCGGCGGTGCCCGATGGAGCCGGGGGGGGCGAGCAGCCGGTGCGCGGCGATCGCATCGCGTGGATCGAAGCAGGGAGCATCGCATGAATCGAGCAGGAAACATCGCATGAATCGAGCAGGGAACGAGGAATAACCGAACGTGGCCAAGCCGAAGACCCGCACCAAGCGCACGAAGAAAGTCGTGGAGGCGGAGGGCGTCGCGCACATCAAGGCGACCTTCAACAACACGATCATCACCATCACCGACAACGCCGGGAACACCGTGGTCTGGGCGAGCGCCGGCAAGGCCGGGTTCAAGGGCTCGAAGAAGTCCACGCCGTTCGCGGCGACGGTGGCCGCCGAGCAGGCCGGCCGGGACGCCGTCGGTCTGGGCGTGCGGCGCGTCGACGTGCGTGTCCAGGGGCCGGGCTCGGGCCGCGAGTCCGCCATTCAGGCGCTCGCCGCGGCCGGGCTCTTCATCAAGTCCATCCAGGATGTGACGCCGCTGCCGCACAACGGGTGCAGGCCGCCGAAGAAGCGTCGGGTCTGAGAGCGTAGAGAACCGAACCCATGGCTCGTTACACAGGACCCGTCTGCAAGCTCTGCCGGCGCGAGACCCAGAAGCTGTTCCTCAAGGGGCAGAAGTGCTACACGGAGAAGTGCCCCGTCGACCGCCGGTCGTATCCGCCCGGCCAGCACGGTCCCGCGCAGCAGCGCCGTCGCAAGCAGTCCGACTACGCGGTCCAGCTCCGCGAGAAGCAGAAGGTGAAGAGGATCTACGGGCTGCACGAGAAGCAGTTCAGGAACCTCTTCGAGCGGGCCCTGAGCATGCCCGGCATCACGGGCGAGAACATGCTGATCGCGCTCGAGTCCCGGCTCGACAACGTGGTCTTCCGCATGGGCTTCGCGCAGAGCAGGAGCGCGGCTCGGCAGCTCGTGCGGCACCGTCACGTGGAGGTGAACGGCCGCGTCGTGGACGTGCCGAGCTTCTACGTCTCGCCGGGTGACGAGATCGCCGTGAGGGCGCGCTCGAAGGACCTGTTCCCGGTGCAGGCCTCGCTGGAGGCACGCACGCGCCCGGCGCTGCTCGAGTGGCTGGCGCTGGACGAGAAGGCGCGCGTGGGCAGGATCGTGCGGCGGCCGACCCGCGGCGACATCTCGCTGGCGGTGCAGGAGCAGCTGATCGTGGAGTTGTACTCGAAGTAAAGCTGTACTCGAAGTAAAGAGGGAGCGCCGCGGGCCGGACGTCCGGCTCGGCGACGCCGAACGCTGTGCCCAGGAGGCAATGTGGAGATAGATCTGATCGGACTCGTGCTCCCGGAGCGCGTCGAGGCCGTCGAGACCAAGACCGACGGCGTGCGGTCGGCGCAGTTCGTGATCGAGCCGCTCGAGCGAGGCTTCGGCCATACGCTCGGGAACTCGGTCCGCCGCGTCCTGCTGTCGTCGCTCCGTGGCGCCGCGGTCTGGGCGTTCCGGATCGACGGGGTCGTGCACGAGCACCAGACCATCCCGGGGGTCGTGGAGGACGTCCACCAGGTCATCCAGAACCTCAAGTCGCTCGTCGTCACGCTCGACCACGACAAGGACGAGGCCGTGCTGCAGCTGCAGGTCGACAAGGCCGGCCCGGTCACCGCGGCCAACATCAAGGCCGCGCCCGGAGCGGCGATCATCGACCCGGGGCACCGCCTGTTCACGCTGCAGGAGGACCGGTCGATCAAGATGGAGCTGCACGTGAATAAGGGCCGCGGCTTCGTGCTCGCCGACGCGCATCCCATTCCGCGCGGCGCGCCGGTGGACCTGGTCCGCATCGACTCGATCTACAACCCGGTGCGCCGGGCCAACTTCGCGGTTGAGGAGACGCGCGTCGGCCAGCGCACGGACTTCGACAGGCTGACGCTGCACGTGGAGACCGATGGCTCCGTGGAGCCGGAGGGTGCCGTCTCCTACGCGGCCGAGCTCGTGCGCAAGCACCTCGAGTACATGCTGTACTTCGGCGCGGGCGGCGTTCCCGAGCCGGCGCCGCCCGGTGCGTCGCCCGTTCCGGAGCGCCTGCAGGACCTGTTCGAGCGGCCCATCGAGGACCTCGCGGAGCTGTCCGTCCGCTCGCGGAACTCCCTGCAGAAGGAGAACATCCGCACGCTCGGAGACCTGGTCCAGCGCTCCGAGGAGGCCATGCTCAAGATCGAGAACTTCGGCAAGAAGTCCCTCAAGGAGATCTCGGACTTCCTCGAGGAGCACAGCCTGCGCTTCGGCATGAAGCTCGACGAGGGCGATGACGGCCGGCTGTTCTTCGTGGAGGAGGGAGCCGAGGCCGCCACGAGCGGCGAGGAGTAGGCGTGCGGCACCGCAAGAAGGGTAGGAAGCTCTCGCGCACGCCGAGCCACAGGCGGGCGACGCTACGGAACATGGCCACCTCGCTGTTCCTCCACGAGCGCATCGAGACGACAACCGCCAAGGCCAAGGAGCTGCGGCCCTACGCGGAGCGCCTCATCACGCTCGCCCGGCGGGGCGACCTGCACGCGCGCCGGCTGGCCGCGCGCAAGATCCAGGACCGCCAGGCGCTCGGGAAGCTGTTCGACGACATCGCGCCGCGCTACACGGAACGGCCGGGTGGCTACACCCGCATCCTCAAGCTGGGGAACCGCAAGGGGGACGCCGCGGACATGTCGCTCATCGAGCTCGTCCATTAGCTTGCCGGATCGAAGCGGCCGGCGGGGCCGGCCTCATCGGCGATCGACCACAACAGGACGGACCACGGACATGGCGGACAACGCTTCCCGACGCGGCGCCACCGACCTGGGCATGCCCCTGATGCTCTTCGCGGCCCTGGTCATCGGAGGCTTCTTCTACTGGCTGAGCGCTCAGGTCCGGGCCGAGCGCGCCCTCGAGATCGTCGAGGACGCGGTCCCAACGGGTCCCTCCGCGACGCCCGTCTCCGGGCTCGAGCTCGAGGCCGACGCGAGCGTCTTCGAGGGTCAGCACATCATCGTGTCCGGCCTGCCGGTGGCCAGCCTGTTGGGAACGCAGGGCTTCTGGATGGAGCTGCCCAACCGCAACCCGTTCCTGGTCGCCTTCTCGCAGGATCTCCGCGCCGACAGCGCGAGCGTGAGCATGGGCGAGCGGGCGACCGTCACGGGCACCGTGCACACGGTCAACGACTCGATCCTGAACGCCTGGATCGAGAGCGGCAGCATCACCGAGAACGACCGCATCGTGGCCGAGTTCGCCACGCACTTCCTGGAGGCCGAGCGGATCCGCACGACCCGCGGCCCAGGGGGCGGATCGCCCTAGGGGCCCGTACCGGGCTCGCGAGGCTCGTCACGAACTTCCGAGGCAGGACCTGATAGAATGGCTCGAGTGTGCTACGTGTGCGGCAAGGGCCCCGGCTCGGGGAACAACGTCAGCCACGCCAACAACAAGACCAGGCGCCGCTGGCTGCCGAACCTCCAGACCGTGAAGATCGTGGACGAGGACGGGCAGCGCCGGCGCGTGCGGGTGTGCGCCCGCTGCATCTCGGCCGGCAAGGTGGTCAAGGCGCCGGCGGTGGCGGTCTCGGAGGCTTAGTCCGGGCCCGCGGCTCCGCCGGCCCGAGACGCGCACGTGAGTGACGTGACGGAGCGGCTCGGGGCGCCGCACCCCCCTCTCGGCTCGTGAGGCTGCTCGTCACGGGCGCGCGCGGACTGCTCGGCACGGAGCTCGTCGCGTGCGCCGCCGCCCGGGGGCACGACGTGATCGCCAGGGGGCGCGCGGAGCTCGACGTGACCAGCGCCGACGACGTTCGGCGGACCGTCGAGGCGGAGCGTCCCGCCGCCGTGGTCCACCTGGCCGCCTACACGGCCGTGGACGGCGCCGAGGCCGACGCCGAGGCCGCGCGGACGACCAACGCCGGCGGCAGCCGGAACGTGGCGGCAGCCGCCGCGCGCGCGGGCGCCGTGGTCGCGTACGTGTCCACCGACTACGTCTTCGACGGCGCGAAGCACGCGCCGTACCTTCCGGACGACGCCCCGCGCCCGCTGTCCGTCTACGGGGCCACCAAGCTCGAGGGTGAGCGTGCCGTGCTCGCCGCCGGGGCGGACGCGCTCGTGGTACGGACGAGCTGGCTCTATGGCGCCGCGGGCAGGAACTTCGTGACGAGCATCCTGAAGCGAGCGGAG
>Ga0299906_10003096_pt1 | contig 13736 bp, 14 predicted proteins | sample RVTome_14_FD_200259 | JGI IMG/M metagenome (GOLD analysis project Ga0299906, IMG submission 200259) | Soil microbial communities from uranium-contaminated site in the Upper Colorado River Basin, Wyoming, United States - RVT145D125 (version 2) ... | reverse complement strand
CATGGTAAGCGAGCCAGGATTTGCAAGTCCCACCTCCAATAGCCTCGAGTAAAACTTGGATAGGTCAGATTCCTGTACATATCTTATGAAGATGTCTTGTACAAAACCTGTTCGCGCATATCCCTCTGCCGAAAACTCCCTACAGATGTCCGCCAATACACGCAGCTGGCTTGCGGTAACATCTCCTGCCTCAAGCGTAATTGAAACTGAATAGTGGCCATCCTGTTTTTGCTTGTAGGTATTATTTTTACGCCATCTTGAAAATCCATCTGGAATTGGTTTGGTATCGAATCCAGAAATTCTAACTTGTGATGAAAGTTTTTGTGGCATATGATCAACATCAAGTGTCACAATAACAGATTGAGTGGCCCTCACAATTGCACGCTCCTTTAGAACCAAATTCTGAAACGGCTCCCAACCCATCTGGTCAACCAAATATCTCATTCTATTTCGAGCCATGTTTTTTCTGTCACCTAACCTATCAAAGATTCGAAGTACTGCAATCGATGTGTATAGTATGTCTTCTTCTGGTGTAAAGTCCTCTAGCTGGTGTCCTACAAATGACTTGTTTCCAAGCCCACCTCCCAAAAATATCTTAAATCCTCGTTGTAGTTTTCCGTCAACTGTTCTTGTTTGTGGTATCAATCCGACATCAGTCATTCTTGCCATACCATGTTCTTCACAGCAAGTAAAATTGAACTTGAACTTTCTTGGAAGCGATTGGTTCATTGGATTGCGAAGTAGGAACTTTGCTGTTGCAATTGCATATGGTGTTGAGTCAAACTCTTCTTTGTTACAGACGCCAGATAGTGGACTACACATTACATTTCTAACTGTGTTTCCACATGCCTCCCTTGATGTGAGACCAACTTCTGTCAAACCCCTCATGATTTCAGAAACATCTTCTAATATTACCCAGTGGAGTTGGATGTTTTGTCGAGTTGAGACGTGTGCACTTCCAATTGAGAATGCTTCGCTTAGTTGGGCGATTTTTTCAAGCTGGTGAGGATAAATTTCGCCTGCCGGTATCTTGATTCGAACCATTGCATAATCATCAGTCATCCTAGTTCCATATGCGCCGTGTTGAAGTCGGAACCTCCTAAACGAGTCGGCATCCATTTTGCCCTGCCTAAACGCCTTGACTGTTTTTGCAAAGTTTTCGGCTTCTTCGACTTTGGCCCAGTTAACATTAGGCATCCTTGTCTCCTTGGGGGATTTCACCATAGTGCTACTCAAATTCAACTAGCTTTTTTTTAAATTTGGATATAAATTTTTGAAACAAGGTATTTTCGCCACCTTGGCAAAAATGTCGGCAGAAATTTTCCGCTTGTGCGATTTTCAGATTAGTTGTACCTAACAATCACATCCAAATCAAAGGTGTTGAGCCGTGACAGGAATCCTAACTGAAAACCGCACCATGGATAATAAACTATTAATGTCTTTTATCAAGTTGAGAGTTATGCAAAGCACTTCGGTGAAAGAAAAAACAAAAATTTTTGCTGACGTTAGCGAAGCCCAGATCACAAGGGCCATTGCGAAGGAATTTTTCTCCGTCTTCAATGAGCACATTACCTCAGATGTCATAATTATTGGTGCAGGACCGGCAGGCCTCACGGCAGGGCGAGAGCTGGCATTAATGGGATACAAGACTTTGATTATTGAGCAAAATAACTATCTTGGTGGTGGATACTGGCTCGGTGGATACATGATGAACCCCGTAACTGTCAGAGCGCCTGCACAAAAAGTTTGGGATGAGCTTGGTGTCCCATACAAAGAAGTCTCAGATGGCCTTTACATCACGGCGGGTCCACACGCAGTATCAAAATTAATTGCTGCCACGTGTGACGCTGGAGTAAAATTTCTTAATCTGACAAAATTTGATGATCTGATCCTAAAGTATGGTAGGGTCTCAGGTCTAGTAGTTAACTGGATGCCTGTTTCAGCACTTCCAAGAAACATTACTTGTGTAGACCCAGTCGCTCTTGAATCCAAAATGGTAATTGATGCATCAGGACATGATTCTGTGGCAGTAAAAAGACTAGTTGACAGAAAGCTCGTTGACTGGAAAGGAATGAATCCGATGTGGGTAGAAGACGGCGAGGACAAGGTGGTAGAAAATACAGGTGAGATTTATCCAGGACTCGTGATTGCCGGAATGTCAGTAACAGAGACACATGGACTTCCACGAATGGGGCCGACATTTGGCTCCATGCTATTTTCAGGAAAGAGAGCTGCAGAGATAACTGCCGCAAAGCTAAAAGAAATAAACAGAAGCTAGCCCTGTGAATATTTCTAAAATCTTTCTTTATGACGAACCAGCAGTACCAGAGATAAATCTGAATGGCCTATCAGGGTTTTTGGAAAAAACTTTCAAAATAAAACCCATACTGCAAAAAAACATTTTTCAAAACGCCACAAAAAAAACTGCCAAAGAGTTGGCCGAACGTCGAATCTTTGAATTTCGACGTCCATTTGAGCCCCACACATCAACAACAGAAGAAGTTGAATTTGAAATTGAATCATTCCAAAACACTTCAAAAATTCAAAACATTATTTTGTATGATGGATTTGAGTTCCAAAAAATAGTTTCTTCTCTAATACCACCAGATGAACAGGATTTGGAAAATTTACACATAGTCTTTACTAACAAGCTTACTTGCACCTTTGATTTTTCTGACCACAGATATCATGGTAGGGCGCTTATTGGCGCAAACCCATACATCATTTCGACAACTGGCATAATTGAAGCCCCTGCAAAGCCACGGCAGTACTATCTTGATTTGATGGTAAACTACGGTCAGGGCTTAAACATTGATTCTATCAAACAAAAATATCAAGGCACATATCTAGAATACCACGATAGCCGTCTTGGAAAAATAGTGGAAGGGTATTGCCTGCAAGCGTTGTTTTACCACATAACAGGTGATCCATTTTGTGATCTTTTAGAGTGTAGACTAAACAACGCCCATTGGCAGCGGGATCTTTTGTACTCGCAATTAGAGTTCGGCAAGATGTGTACAAAACACACACAGATTCTTGAAGAATGGACTTTGCATAACTTAAATTGTTGAGCATTTTTAGCCTCAATTATGATGGCTGATTCTGGCGCTACAGTTGTAGTAGAGAAGGATCTACCAAAATCAGAAAAAAAGAAGACGTTATACGATGTCATTATTATTGGTGCAGGACCGGCAGGGTATACTGCTGGAATTTATTGTGCACGTGCAAGACATGAAACTTTGATATTATCTGGAATATTGCCTGGCGGACAGCTTGTCAACACAACAGATGTTGAAAACTATCCGGGATTTGAAAATGGAATAATGGGACCAGATCTCATGGTGACGATGAGAAAGCAAACTCAAAGAATGGGCGCTATGATTATTGATGATGAGGTAGTAAATGTCGATTTTAGACGCAAACCATTCAAGATTTTGACGGCATCAGAAGAATACGAGTGTAAAGCAGTAATCATCGCAACAGGCGCATCCCCAAGAAAATTAGGACTCTCAGGCGAAACCACGTTTGGTGGAAGAGGCGTTTCTTATTGCGCTACGTGTGACGGCCCTTTTTTTAGGAATCAAGAACTAATTGTAGCGGGCGGAGGAGACTCGGCAATTGAAGAGGCAACATTTCTTACTAAATTTGCAAGCAAGGTTCACCTAGTCCACAGACGTGATCAGCTTCGTGCAAGCAAGGTGATGCAGGAACGGGCATTTTCAAATCCAAAAATCCAGTTCCATTGGGATACAGAGGTAGTTGACATCATAGGGGATCAAAAAGTGCAAAAGGCTGCACTCAAGAACATTAAGACACAGGAAAAAACAGTTCTTGATGTTGGTGGAATTTTTGTGGCAATAGGCCATACGCCAAACACGAAAATTTTTGAAGACCAAGTAGAGATTGACCCTCAAGGATACATTGTCCTAAAGGATCACACACATACAAGCGTGCAGGGGGTTTTTGCGGCAGGAGACGTTCATGACCGCAGATACAGGCAAGCAATCACTGCGGCAGGTTTTGGATGCATGGCAGCAATAGACGTTGACAGGTATATAACAGAAAGCAAATGATTTCTGTCTGTTCGATTTAGACAAACACTCACAGAAAGAATTCATACGTTCAGTCAATTTGTGAAGCAAGACCAATCAAGTGATAATTATGCTGTTTGGTAAAACAGGGTTTAAGATAAGTGGCACTGTCGGAATAATCATTTTACTTTTAGGAATTACAATTTTGTTTGGAACATATCAGATGTCAAAGGTTAGCGGCGAAATTGTTATGATTTCTCAATCATACGAACCCTTACAAAATATTTTGAGTGATATCAAGTTTCACCAATCAAACCAAATGAACAGTTTTGAAAAAATTAAATCTGTATCTCAGGACGGTGGAGATTCCGAAAACGCGTTAGAAACATTTTGGTCAAGTAATGTCCTGACAAAATCAGGCATACAGCAGGCCAAAAAAATCACAGAGGCTAGCTATTCTATTGCCCCAACCGAATCTACTGAAAATAACTTTAAGCTAATCCACCAAACCATTTTGGATATTGAGCAAATGCGCGATGAGTTTGAAGAACTAACAAAAAGTTCTTTAAGTTCAACACAAAACGACCAGTTTTTGATAAACCAAATTGCCGTAAAGGAGAGACAAATCACAAGCAAAGTAGACTTTGCATCATTAGAAATCAAAAAATTCAACGAGCAATCAATTACTGTTATTGAGGAGTATGAAAGAGATTGGCTTTTTGTCCAAATTGGAATAATTGTAGTAGTGGGAATAATTGCTATTTTTTTGAGGTATTTTATCAGCCAGATAAACAACGACCTAAAAAAAGAGATTGAAGAAAAAACGCATGAGTTGCAAGAGGCAAATAAAAAGCTACAAGAGCTAGATATGAGAAAAAACGAGTTTATCAGCATAGCATCGCATGAGCTGAAAAGTCCTATCCAACCAATCTTTGGCTTTGCAGAGCTTGCTCAATCAGGGGACATGGACCAAAAAGAAGCATGGGATGGAGTCATCACACTTGCAAAAAAGTTACAAGATTTGGCAACAGATGTTTTAGATGTAACAAGAATTGAGAGCAATCGTCTGATACTATATCCACAAAAGTTCGCAATTAACGAGATTATCTTGGAAACAACAAAAATGATAAGAACTGGATTGACCAAAGACATCAAAATCATTGAAGATCTTGGTGAAAACATTGTGATTGAGGCAGACAAGACAAGAATCGAGCAGGTTTTACGAAACATCTTGGACAATGCAATCAAGTTCACAGAAAACGGCACAGTTACAGTAAAAACACACCTAGACAAAAAAGCGGGCGAGTTAATTTTTACAATAAGTGATACAGGGCTTGGGATACCCGAAGACATCCTGCCAAACATTTTTGGCAAGTTTGTTACAAAAGGCCATGAGATGGAAAATCAGAGTGGAAACGGTCTTGGCTTATTTTTGTGCAAAGGGATAATCAATGCCCATGACGGGAGGATATTAGCACATAACAACAAAGGCTCCGGATCAACGTTTGAATTTTCATTGCCATTAATTCTAAAGAAGCCAACTCCCCTTACAAACTAACCCTGTTTGTGTGCTTCAAACAAACTTGTATTAAATTATTGATGGAAAACTTGGAAGCTTGTAGACATGCCCTTGAACATACTCGTAGCAGAAGACAATGTATTTACAGCCACCCAATACACCAAGGCCCTTGAAAAAAATGGTCACAAAGTGACAATAGCAAAGGACGGCCAAGAATGCCTACAATTGTATGATAACGAGATTGCTAAATCAGAGTTTAACTCGCTTGAAAAGAATCCCTTTGATGTAGTGTTGCTTGATAACAACATGCCAAAAAAAAGTGGAGTTGAAGTAGCAAAGGAAATCTTGGACAAAAGGCCAAACCAACGAATCATTTTCGCATCTGCGTACGACATCAATTCACTCCTAAAGGCGCCAGGCAACATACCAGAGACAGTTGAGATATTAGAAAAACCGTTTTCACTTAACACGATGATAAGCAAGGTACAAACCTAGTTACAGGTAGACTATATCTGAGACGTGTTTTGCTTCTTTTAGGGCCCTGTCAAATTCTTCTTCTGAGAAGACTTTTTGCTGTGCATAAAGGCTTTTGAATTTTCGACCATCATCAGCAAAGATACCAACTACTATCCCTTCGGAGATTTGGTATTTTTTCATTGCAGCATACACTGTTGCAGAAGAAGGGCTGACTAGCATCTTTTCTTTTTGAAATATCTCCTTTACAGCTGCAAATGCTTGCTCGTTTGTAATTGTAATCCAATCATCAACTACATTTTCGCGTCGCAAAAACAAATCTGGCTTGGCAGATTCTTCAAAGTTGCGCAGTCCCTGAATTAGATGGTTTTGTTGTGGTTGAACGCCTATTGTTTTGATTTTTTGGTTCTGTTCTTTTAGGTACGTGGAAATCCCGGTAACTGTGCCTCCAGTTCCAACGCCTGTGAAAAAGTGAGTTATTTTTCCTTCGGTTTGTTTCCAGATTTCTGGTCCTGTGCCCTTGTAGTGTCCAAGAAAGTTTGCCTCATTTGAGTATTGATTTGGTGAAAAATACTTGTCTGGCCTTGACGATGCTATCGATGTTGCCAACGCTATGCTCTGATCAGTTCCTGCACCCACCTTTGGACACAAGTCGTCGCTCGTCTCATATATTTTTGCTCCAAGAGATGCGATTATCTTCTTTGTCTCCTCGCTTGCCTTTTCTGGAATCACGACTTCAACTTGATATCCAAGAAGGTTTGCTATTCCAGCAAGTGCAATTCCAGTGTTGCCAGATGTTGGCTCTATAATTATTGTCTGTCCTCTCTTTATCTTGCCTTTTTCTTCGGCATCTTTTATCATCCAGAACGCAGCTCTATCTTTGACAGAACCAAATGGGTTGTGGCCTTCCAGTTTTGCATAATAAGTTACCTTGTTATTTGATAATGATTCTAATTTAACAATCGGGGTGTTGCCAATTTTCTTTAGTGTATCTGTGTCAGTTAGAACTTTGGTTGCCACAGACTACTTCACCTTTTTGATGGAAAATTCTAATTCGCTTTCTCTTTTTTGTAAAGACAGCAATTCATGACCATTTCGTTTGACCCAACGTGAGATGTCATCTTCTGCATTTGGATCGTCTGCAAGAACTGTGAGTGTCTCACCTACCTGCATCCTCTCTACTTCAATTTTAGTTCTAAAGACAGGTTCTGGACAAAACAATCCACGCGCATCTAATTTTTTAGTGGTTGTACTCATTGATATTTTTTGGAGGCTGGTTTGTATATTAAAAGCTATTCAACTTAGTTTTAGCTAAATGTCTTTTTTGAATGCGTAGTCTCTTGTTCATGATGTAAATCAAATTGCCATTCTAAGCATACTAGCTAGGTTTCTTTCGCTTAGTAAAGAAGGATCATGATTTAGAAGATTAATTTTCTTTGAGATGCGCTTCATCAGATATACCGCTAGCTTGTAAATTAGCGACCATAGATAGCTATTTTGGTTTAGATCATACATTTTTAGCAAGAGCGAGAGAATCCATTGCGAGTTTGGATAATTTTCCCTGATGTATTCTGCAACATAGTCCTTAGAGTTGTTTATTTTGTATTTGATGTGTTCAAGTGTTTCCTTTTCTTGCGCATATCCTGTTTGCTTGATTGTTATTTTACGATGTTTTAATGCAAACAGAGTAGTATCGAGCGTATTTTCTGACTCGATTATGTTCACGCATCTGCCAAGAGTGGACAGGACGTGCGAATCGCTTCCAGCCACACCGACTTTGTTGTGTTCTAGTGAAAATTTCGCTGCCCTTGCGTTAGAGATCACATCGACATTGTTGCTGTTAAAGACCTCAACCAAATCGCACAGTCCTGCCTTTTCGCGCAATGCGTCAAGAAGGCTGAATGGGTGAGGCGCACATGAAATGGCATCCTGTTTCTTAATTTCGTCCAGCACTTCCTCCAAAGACATCCCAGCTTTGATTTCCTTTGTTATGCCATAAGCGATCACATGTGCCCCCGTACTTGTTGTGATCTCCTCTGCAGGATAAACCTGAATTTGCTTGTATTTTGCATGGTTGTTTTTGTACTCTAACATCTGTATGTAACCATTTAGCGTATTGTGATTTGTAACAAAGACCCCCTCAAGGCCCAAGGCCTTTGCATGCTCGAGTTGTTCTTGAATTGTTATGTTACAGTCGTATGGTGGTTCCTCCTCACCCACGTTAAAGTTGGAAAATGAGTTATGGCAGTGTAACTCGGTTTTGATATAGTCCAAATCAATTGCAATCTTTTTGGCAATGATTATAATCTTTTTTGTGCAGGTTACCTGAACAAGTCGGTTTGCTTTGAGCGAATTAGGCTATTGATGCCACCATCGGATGACTCGAATTCAAAGTTCCGTACCACTGCAATTGGGCAATCCTTTGTTTTTCCCATGACAAGCTCTGCTGCTCCACAAATTTCGTCTGCATGGGCAATTGCAGTTACTCGCAATATTCTGTTAAAGACATCCTTTTTTCCAGCATAATCAACAATTCCTTTTATGCCAGCAATGCCAATTGCACAGTTTGTTTGGCCTTCCCGAAATGTACGGCCGAAGGTGTCAGCTATGAGCACTGCTATTTTTTTGTGTGTCTTAGATGCAACTTTTTGTTGAAACTCTGATGCCGCTTTGTCAGGATTTTCCGGCAGCGTTGACGCAAATCCCAAAGGAAGGTTGCTTTCATCAACTCCTGCATTTGCGCAGACAAACCCGTGTTTTGTCTCCGTTATAATTATTCCATTGTGCATTCTAACAATTCGTTTTGATTCTGAGAGTATCACCTCTATTAATTTGGGATCTTTTTCATATTCTGCCGCAATTCCAACTGCTAAAAGCGATGGAATTACGCCTGCCAGATCAACGACGCGTCCTTCTTGCTTTGAAACTATTTTTTGTGCCACTACAACAATATCTCCGTCGCTCAGATCCTTAAAATTAGAAAGGAAGAGTTGGACAATATCATCCCCTTTTTGTATTTCCTTTTTTAGTACGACTGGAATGATTTCAACTGGCATTTAAAATTGAAAGTATGGATTCTAATTTAACTTGAATTGTTCGGATTTTATCATCCCAGATATGGATTGGCTTGATGTAGGTTTCAAAGCGGGTTTGATTAATTTGAACGAATAATTTTTGATCATTTTTAGATAAAGCTGCCACCAGTATTAACGCATGATGCAAGTAAAGCTAAAGCATGAGCAGTTGGAAAAAATCCATGGAGAAATCTACGGGTTAAGAAAAGACGATTCTCCAATTTGCATCCAACTAGAAAAGCTTGACAGATACATCCAAGAACGTGGTGGCAAAGGCTTCAAGCCAGACACATTTGACACCTTCGAATACATCTAGAACTAGTCAACACGTTACTTTTGATGCGTCTGAGTTACGCTACAGTCTGAAGCTGTAATTTAAGATCATAATGCTTGTTTATCACGTCTATTAGGTTCGTTAGATTTTTCTCTTCAATTGTGACATTTGCTTTTTCTTTTACTACATCTTGTGCCCTAAATGCAACCCCAAGGCCGCAGATATCAAAAAGAGTCATGTCGTTTGCACCATCAACTGTAACAACAATGTTTTCCTTTTTTTCCGTCCATTCCGATATTTTGATCTTGGCAGATTTTGCCTTATCCGAAGTCACGTTTATTTTTACACCATCAAGTTTACCATCTTTGAATAACAACTCGTTTGAAAACACATAGTCAAGGTTCAGCTCCTCTTTGAGTCTGTCAGTCATTATTGTAAAGCCACCAGAGACTGCAAGTAGTTTCCATCCTGCCGATTTTAAGACCCTGCACGTCTCCTTTGCACCAGTCATAATTGGGAGCTCGTCTGCCACTTGTTTGCACACGTCATAGCTTAGGCCCCTTAGTGCGTCAATTCGGGTTCTCAGTCCATCTTCCCAGTTTATAACTCCCTGTATACCTTTTTTTGTAATTTCCCAAATTTCTTTTTCTTTATTTACTTTTTCTGCAAGGATTGGTAGATATTCGGCATCAAAGAGAACGCCTTCCACATCGAAAATTGCAAGCAATTGTTTCCAACTTTTGGACAAAACGCTGTCAATATAAAAGTTGAAGTTTATTTTGAGATCGCCAACCGCTAATAATAAATCAAGGTAGTAAAAAACTCACAACATGGGCGAGCTTGAACACAAATACGAAGTTGAAGTCAAGGGAGCCGAAAAACCACAAAAGCTTCCAGACAATGTAAAAGAGGAGCTAAAGGCATCAGGGATGATGGACGGCAAAGGAAAGATCAAGCTCAAAGGAGTCAGTCCAAAGATGCTAAAGCGAATGAAGCAGGAATATGTCGACTGTCCGGTCCTAAAACAGGATGTTGGCTTTGTCCAGTGCTTTGTGTGTCCTAATTTTCAGAGCAGGGTAATGGGCAAAGTTCTCTGCAAGGGCAATGCACTAAAGTAAAATTTTGTAATAAAAAAAGAGATTATTGTCTGGTACCCCAGCCAAGTTGGATTAGTCTTTCTGCAGTTTCAGGTTTGACACATGCGGGTGAGCCGTTTGAGTTTTTGATGAGTAGTTCCATTCCAGATGCGCATACTACGTCTTCTGGTTCAATACCAACATCAACCTGTTTGAGTGGTGTGAGGTCTGCGTATGTATTTTCTTCTTCATGCTCTTCCTCATGTTCCATTGAGCCTAGAACCAATACTTCTGCATCTTCGAGTTTTTCTAAGATGGTATCAATCTGTGAGTCTATGTCATCTAATGGAGCTCCATTTTTGATCATGTTACGAAGCTCCTCACGCATCATTACCTCAATTTCTACCATCAATTCATCGTCGTGTTCTGAGATTGGACCTTCAAGGAATTCGTAATTATCAAGGTACGCTTTGGTTGCAAGACTTAATGCAAGGTCCGTATTTCCTCCAGCGTATTCTTCGCTTGTTTCAGCTAGAAGATGCTCAATGTTTTCAAAGTATGCGTGTAGACCCCCATCATCAGATTCTTCTCCTGCGATTTCCTCGATTTCATGAATTATTCCATCCACCAGAGTTCGCACTAGTGTTGGATCTGCTCTTTTGTCATATGCATCCCAAAGGTCGGCATAGAATTCGTCGATTTCTTCCACCTCGTGCTCTGGAAGGTCTGCTTTAATCTCATCAAAGATTTGCTGAGACTTCCACACAAAGGCAGAGCCATCTTGGAATTCTGCCATCTCATGTATTGCGCCATTCTCTACTGCTTCGGCATATTCCACAATAGATGTTTCAAGTAGCGTCTTAATCAAGGACATCTTAAAGGATGGATCGTTGCTCAATTCTTCACCAACAATTAACATTCTTGCCTCTTCGATGATTTCTCTTGCTTCATCAAGTGCTGCTTGTGCATCTTCCCTTGTGACATCTACCGTGTTTGAGCGTAGGTTTGTGAGCGTGTCCTGTATTCTCGCATCAAACTCTGGATCATGTTCTTGAAGCTCGGGTTTCATTAGATCATACAGCTCTGCTATTGGATGTGTTGCATGAACTATTGCAAGTTCTGCATTGTCATCATCCAAGTTAAGCTCAAGTGCATGAAAATGCCCTAGTGTTTCTTCTAGATATGATGCAAAGTCGAGTTTTTCGCTCGAGTCTGCAGAAGCTGAAGAAAACCCTACTGCAAAAAATAATGCTGCAATAACTGCAGGGATTACTTTTGTCTTCATGTGAATGCGGATCGAACTATATCATTTAAACGGATTAGATTATTACATATTCTTAGAATAACGAATTGGAGCAACTAAGAAAAGCTCATTAGGCAAAATTCTGGCAGGATATCAGATTGAGTAAGGAAAGTGTTGGAATCACAGTCTCAAAAAAAGACGACTTTAGTGAATGGTACACCCAGGTTGTCCTAAAAGCAGAGCTGGCAGACTATGCTCCAGTAAAAGGACTCATTGTTCTTAGGCCTGATGGATATGCAATTTGGGAATCAATCAAAGAATCGCTGGATAAGAAATTCAAAAAGACAGGACATAAAAACGGCTTTTTGCCCGTTTTAATTCCAGAATCACTTTTAGGAAAAGAAAAAGATCATTTTGCCGGATTCAACCCAGAGGTCTTTTGGGTCACACATTCTGGAGATTCCGAAATTGGCGACAGACTGGCGTTACGCCCAACATCTGAAACTCTTGCATACACACTATACTCCAAATGGGTACAAAGCTGGCGCGACTTGCCATTAAAGATCAACTTTTGGAATACGGCACTACGTGCAGAAATAAAGGCAACAAAGCCATTTCTTAGAACTTCGGAGTTTTTGTGGCAGGAAGGGCACACCGTTCACACAACTAAAGAGGAGGCAGAAAGCGAAGTATTAGAAATTTTAGACATTTACAAAAAAACAGTAGAAGAAGAGCTTTCAATTCCTGTGATTGTTGGCAAAAAAAGTGACAAGGAAAAATTTGTTGGAGCTGTATATACTACCACTATGGAGGCCATGATGCCTGACGGAAAGGCCCTGCAGATGGGGACATCGCATTTTCTTGGACAGAACTTTTCAAAACCATTTGATGTAAAGTTTCTTGATAAAAATAATGTTGAGACATATGCATGGCAGACGTCTTGGGGAGTATCATGGCGATTAATTGGCGCCACGATAATGGTCCATGGCGACGACAAAGGTTTGGTATTGCCTCCCAAGATTGCGCCAATCCAAGTTGTAATTGTCCCAATTTATTATTCAGATAAAGACATCCAAAGAGTTCATTCAAAGGCAGACGATGTGGAAAAGATTTTGCAAGACAAGGGAATTCGTGTCCATGTTGACAGACGAGATGAGCTCACACCTGGCTTCAAGTACAACGAGTGGGAGTTAAAGGGAATCCCCCTCCGAATAGAGATTGGCCCAAAGGACCTAGACAAAAATAAGGTGACTGTTGCAAGACGTCACACCAAGCAAAAATCCGACCTGCCGTTTGATCAAATCGAGTCACAAATTGATGGAATTTTGCAGCAAATTCAAGTCGAGATGTTTGAGACGGCAAAAAAATCGCTTAATGAACGAATTGTAAAGGAATCGGATTATTCTGGCTTTAAATCTGCGCTAGAGGAGGGCTGCTTTATTGATGCGCCGTGGTGCGGAAAGACAAGCTGTGAAGAAAAAATAAAGGAAGAGACAATGGCCGATATTCGCGTTATTCCATTTGAGAGTAAAAATACGAACGGCAAGTGCATTTACTGTAAAGAGCAGAGTGTAGCAAACGTGATTTTTGGTCGAGCCTACTAACAATTCTTGATATAGTATTACGAGTAATTTCAGATGTTGGATGAGATACTCCGCGTAGAGAATTTAAAAAAATACTTTACAAAGAAAAACTGGCTTGGCAAGCAATCATCGCTAGTTAGGGCAGTAGACGGAGTATCTTTTTCTGTGAGGCGGGGAGAAAGTTTTGTTCTTGCCGGAGAATCAGGCTCTGGCAAATCAACAATAGCAAAATTGATTCTAAGAGCAATCACGCCAGACGATGGGAAAATTATTTTTGACGGTGTTGAGATCACAGACAAAAAAGAGGATCTAAAAAAAATTCGAATGCAGTGCCAAATGGTGTATCAAGACCCCTATGACTCAGTCAATCCTCAAATGAAAATAAAGGACATCATTTCAGAACCAATCGAAATCCACCGAATTGGCGATTCAAAACAGAGATTAGAACTAGTAAAAGAGGTT
>Ga0299906_10003095_pt1 | contig 13736 bp, 12 predicted proteins | sample RVTome_14_FD_200259 | JGI IMG/M metagenome (GOLD analysis project Ga0299906, IMG submission 200259) | Soil microbial communities from uranium-contaminated site in the Upper Colorado River Basin, Wyoming, United States - RVT145D125 (version 2) ... | reverse complement strand
CTATGACCCCCAAGGGTCGGCCCTGGCCTGGCTCGACGAGCGCTCCGAGGAGTGCGCGCCGATCACGGGGATCTCGGGCTTCGACGAAGGTCTACGCCATCTGCCGCGCAGCGCCGATTTCGTGGTCATCGACGCGCCGGCTCGCTCTCACGGCAAGGAGCTCACGGAGCTGGTCAAGCACGCCGAGACCGTGATCGTTCCGGTGCTGCCTTCGCCGATCGACATCAAAGCAGCGCATTCCTTCATCGACGAGCTATTACAGCGGGGAAAAATCGAGCGGCACCAGGCGCGGGTCGCCGTCGTCGCCAACCGGGTCAAAGAGAACACGCTGATCTTCGAGGAGCTCGACGAGTATCTATCGGGTCTCAAAGTGCCCTATCTGGCCGCGCTACGCGAAGCCCAGAACTATATCCGCGCGTATCAGCGGGGGATCGGTATCCACGAGCTGCCACCGTATCTCGCCTGGCCCGACTGGGAGCAGTGGGATCCGATCATCGAGTGGCTCGACTCTCGACGGTCCCGGCCTCGCTAACATCGTCGTCGCTGCGCATCGGTGTTCGTGGGGCTCCGAGCGCGGGGAGGTCGTTCAATCCAGGCGTGACGAGCGCCAACCCGGAGCGAAATGCGCTCGCGGCTTCGTCTTCCTCGCCGAGTTCCTTCAACAGCTGCCCGTAAAGCGCGTAGGCGTCGGTCCTGGGGGAGATCGCCAGGCTCGATTCGAGGTAGCTGCGCGCCTTGCCCCAGAGTTGCGCCTTCATGCATAGCCGCGCCACCGTCAAGAGCAGCGCGGCGTCTTCGGGATGAGCCTTGAGCCACTGCTCCGCGCGTTTCAGTTGCCGGCCGGGGTCGGCGCTCTTGACGTGGCCATACGCGATCACGAGATCCTCCTGCCACTGAATCTTGAGGGCGTTCCTGACCGCCTTCTCGGCCGAATCCCCGTGGCCGAGCCCGCTCAAGCTGGTCGCGTGAATAGCCAGGAGTGCAGGCTCACGGCGGAGGCGCTGCGGCAGGCTCACCCAGAGCTGCTCGAGGGCTTCGTGGCTCAAATTAGGCCGAGCGACGTAATGCTCGAGCGCCGCGGCCGCCAGCTTCGCGATCGTGCTTGCGTCGATACGGCCATGCTGAAGTCTCGGCAGCAGCGCGAGCACGCGATCCCAATCCTTGAGCGCGCCGTGAACCCGCACCAGCAAGGCCGACGCGAGCGGATGTCCGGGATGCGCTTCCTCGATGCGGCTTAAAGTGGCCAGCGCGCGTTCGAACTCCGAATGCTCGAGCTGCAGCTCGGCTTGCGTAAGCAGTATCGCCGTCTCCGCCTCCGGCAGATCCTCGTACGCGAGCTTGAGCCAGTCGTCGCGGCGTTCGTTGGATCCTTGCAGTTGAGCCGCCCTGGCTGCGAGGAGATAGTTGATCAACGGCGAGTCGGTGCCCTTCAAGCCCTGGCTCAAGAGCCGCTCACCCTTGTGCCAGTCACCTTCCGCCACATGAATCAGGCCCCGGGTGAGCTTGTTGCCGGCGCGCCTGAGGCGCGCTTCGGCGACGGCTTCGCCAAGCCGCCGCGGGGCGCGCCAGAAAGCCGCGATGGCCCGAATGCCGAAGTAGGCCACGAACAAGACGACGATCAGCGCCGGCACCGACATCTCGACGTCGTAGCCGGCGAAGGTGATCAGCACATAGCCGCGGTCCTCGAGCAGGAAATGTGCGAGAAACGCGCCCAGGAAGATGGCCGCGAGCAGCCAAAACGCAAATCGCATCAACCGTCTCGATTCGGCAGATTACGGAGCAGCTCCAGCGACCGACTGATATCGGGATACCGCGGCGCGACGTCGAATCGGGACATCTCCTGCAGGAGCGCAATGGCGCCTTCGACGGCGGCCTCGCCGGTCATGAAGTGCGCCTCGAGAAGCGCTTGCGCTGCGGCCAGACCGCCCCTGAACACTTCCGGGTGACCTTGAACGAGACCGAGCCGCGCGAGCGTGAGCTCGAGCTCCAGCTGCCGAATCACGAGCGCCTGCTCGCTGCCGGACAATCTGTAGGGATTGCTGCTTTGGCTACGCTCGATGCTGATCATGCCCGATAGCGCGTTCTTGAAGCTTTGCCACAGGCGGGCGAGACCGGGCTCGGCGCTCGCCGGGGGGTCGCCGGACGATGCGTAGCGCTCGGGCGACGGCACGCGCATCGGCAGCTGCGGCACGCGGCTCGCCAAGCCGCTGAGGCTGAAGCTCAAGCCCTCGACGTCGGCTACGCGGATGCCGCGCAACTCGAGCAGCTCTCCGGCGATCTGCTCTCGAACGCCCGCAAACGCCGGGTTGCCGAGCTCCACGAGCCGGCCGTCGGCGAGCTCCAGCGCGGTCACGGCGCGCGCGCGGTCGCCGCGCAGCGTGAGCTCGGCATTCGCCACGGTCAGGAAATACTCGGCCTGAGCCCTGAGCCACCGGCCGCGCACGTCTGCGGAGATCCCCTGAGCCGCTGCGATGCTTTCCTCCAGCTCCAGCAGACGCGGCGGAAAACTATCGACGCGCTCACTGAGGCGCTCGGCCGTCGCGGTGATCCTTTGGTCCCGACCGTCCAACTCCTGAAGTCGATCCGCGAGCTGTCGCACGCTCGCCCGAAGCCCCTGCAGGGATGTGATCGTCTGGCCGTCGACGGCATCGAGCGCGACGTAAAATTGCCGATACTGCCACCAGAGGAAACCGGCGCCCCCCACGGCAAGGCACGCCAGGATCAGCGCCAACACGTTCGCTGCGTTGAGCCCGGCGCGGCCACTCGGCATCGCGCCACCGGTCGATGCCTCACGATTCTCTTGCGCGGCGCTCGCCGCGCCGCCGGCCTCGGCGTCGTCGCCGGGATGGCGGCCATCCTCGGACGCCGCAGATGGCTCTTCGGAGTGCTTTTCTGTCATCGTCCGCTCATCGAAGTCGCTGAGACTTACCTTTTTACCATATGCGTCGAGACCCTATCGATCCGGATTCGGCCGTCAGGTGGATCGCAAATGCCGTTTGAGCTCACCCAGCTGGCGCCGGCTGACGGGCAAAGTCTCGGCGTGAGCCCTTAGCTTCAAGAAGTATCGGCCGGCAGCGTCCTTTTCTAAAGACTCCACCTGCGCGGCGTTGACGAGCACGCTGCGATGCACCCGCAGGAACGTTGCGGCAAACTCCTCGGCCAAGTCCTTGAGCGACTCGTCGATCAGATCGACGCCGTTGCGGTGCAGCACGCTGACGTACTTCTGATCCGCTCGGAACAGGATTACCTGGCTGAGCGGGATCAGCTTGAGTTGCTCACCGACCCTCGCCGCAATATTTCGCCGCGGTGCATTCTCGCCGTCGGCTTTGGCGATCTCCTTGAGCTGAGCCGCGCTCAATCTCGCGGCCTGATTGAGGGCCTGCCGCAGGCGCTCCAGACGAACCGGCTTCAACAAATAGCCGACCGCTTGAGCATCGAAGGCCTCCATCGCATGCTCGTCATAGGCCGTCGTGAAGACCACCGCGGGCGGCGTTGAGATGCCCGCGAGATGCCGCGCCGTTTCGATGCCGCTCATCCCCGGCATGCGGATGTCGAGCAGCACGGCGTCGGGCTTGAGCTCGCGCACGAGATCGAGCGCCTCAGCACCGGTTCCGCAGCTGCCCACGACCCGCCACGCTGGCAACTCTCGCAGCAGATACTGCAAGCGCTCGCGCGCCGGAGGCTCATCATCAACGATCAGCAGCTTGAGATCTGGCGTGCTCATTCGTCATGGGGGAACCGCAATGTCACCGTGTAACGGCCGGGCGTTTCCTCGACCTCGACGCGCCCTCGTTCTCCGTAGGCCAACCGGAGCCGTTGCCGGATATTCTCCATAGCCAAGTGATTGCCGTCTCGCGCCGTGCGCCGCCCGTCCGCGCGCACCGGGTTGGACACGCTGATGACCAGATCGCCGTTTTCGCGAAGCCCGCGGACCTCGACCGTGCCACCTCCGTCGAGAGGCTCGATGCCGTGATAGATCGCATTCTCGAGCAGCGGCTGAACGATCAAGCTCGGGACCAGCGCGCGCATCGGCAGCTCGGCGACGTCCCATTTGACCTGCAAGCGCGGCCCCAGCCTCAGACCTTCGATGCGTTGATACATCCGCGAAAGCTCGAGCTCCTCCTTCAGGTGCAACAGTTTGTCCGAGTCCCTCAAGGTCACCCGAAACAGATCGGCGAGGTCCTCTACGGCTTCCTCCGCCAGTTTCGGCGACGTCCGCGTCAGCGAAGCGATCGTGTTCATGCTGTTGAAAAGGAAATGAGGCCTGATACGCGCCTGAAGCGCGTGGATGCGCGAGCGCGCCTCCGCGCGCACGTGGAGGCGCCACTGGTGCGCCACGAAAAAGTACCGCAGCAGCATCGCCGAAACGATGCCGCATATTCCGAGGTTTCGAATCAGGAAGCCCGCTCGCGAGCTCGGGAACAGCGTTTCGTTGATACCGCTGTCGCTGAGCGTCGTGCCCAGCCTGTACGCGATCTCCGACAGAATCATGGTGTTGAGCAGCAACAACCCGAAAGCCAGCAGCACCGCGACGGTCACGGACTGCGCCGCCAGCCAGCGCCGGGTATAGCAGAGCAAGGTCGCGCCGGTCAGCCCGAGCCATTGAACGAACAGCGATACCCGCGCGAGGTCCGTCAGAAATCCGACATTGTCGGGTCGGGCCAGCGTGAAAATCAGCGCCAGCAACTCGGAAATCAGTACCACGGCCAGCACCATGCGAGGGGCGCAGAAATCCGGCAGGAAGAAATCCTCGAGGGCAGGGTTGTTGGTCCGACCGCCCGGCGCGGCAGCCCGCTGATTCTTGAGTGCAGCCGAGGGAGAGTCGAGGCGACTGTCTAGCTTAATCGCACCACTCTTCGACATCTGCCGCGGCTCGCGCTCTCGCTTCGTCGATCTCAGCGTCGTTGAGGTATGCGCGCTCCCCGTCGGGCGTGCTCCTGTAGAGGCGCCGCGATGTCAGATAGCGGTCCAGGCGCTCACGCGCGATACCGCAGTTGCGCTCGCGCTCCTCGGCGCGTTCCTCCAGCGTCGGCTCACGAGGCTCCAGGGTCTCGGAATCCGCTAGATCCTCGGCGGGCGTCGCGGGCGCGCTCGCAGCGGGCGGAGTCGCGGGCCGCGGCGCGGTGGGAGTGCGGGTGGCGATGAAGATCGTCTCGGCGTTCTCACCGACCGGCCGATCGCTGTAGCTGACGGTCCCGTCGGCGTCGACCGATCGATAGACCTCGGCGCTCCACGCCGTCAGCGATGCCAACAGGGTCAAGGTAGTGAGGCAGGCCGCACGCACTGAAGCTGGTTCCTTACTTAGCATCGCTTGCCGAGTCTAGCACCCGGGGCCTGGAAGGGCTCGTGACTAAGTTCGCCTTTCTCGCAATCCCGTGGCCATAGATTAAGTTAAACGGCTCATCCGTCTCAACTGCGGTTATCATTCCCGGCAATTCCGGGCCGATTCGGCCCTCGTGGTTCTGACGGCGGGGTAGTCAAATGCTCGAAAATTCATCTCGCTCCTCGCTCGACGATCTCGTGCGGCAGCTCGTCGACGCCGTTCCTCCCAGCATCAAGGCGATGGGGGACGATCTCGAACGCAATTTCAGATCGTTGCTGCAAGCGGGGCTCGCAAAAATGGATCTGGTTACGCGTGAGGAATTCGATCTGCAGGTTGCCGTTCTCAAACGTACCCGGGAAAAGCTCGAGGCGCTCGACGCGAAGCTTGCAGAGCTGGAACGCAGCCGCTCGAGCTGACCTTGGGGACGCGTTCGCGCCGGCCCGCAACCTGGGGCCGTGACGCTCGCCAGACTATTGAGCCGCGGACAGCGCGGCCTCGATGCCTACGAAGTCATCGTCGAGGTGCATCGCGCCAACGGTTTGCCCGCATTCCGCATCGCCGGCCTGCCGGAAGCTGCTGTGCGCGAGAGCAAGGATCGTGTCCGCGCGGCTCTGGAAGCCAGCAACGTTAAGGTGCCGGCATCGAAGATCACGGTGCATCTCGGCCCCGCGGACATTCCCAAGGAGGGCGGTCGCTTCGATCTCGCCATCGCGATCGGCCTGGCGGAGACCATCAGGGAAGCGGCGTGGAAGACCGGAGGATACGAGTTCCTGGGCGAGCTCGGTCTGAACGGCGAGCTGCGGCCGATTCGCGGGGCAGTCCCCGCCGTGCTCGCTGCTCGAGACGCCGGCCGCACGACGATCCTGCCGTACGCCAACGCGCCCGAGGCGGCGTTGATCGGCGATGCGCATGTGCTGCGCGCCGACAGCCTTCTCGAAGTCATCGAGCACCTCGACGGCTACCGGTCGTTACAATGCGTCTGCTCAGCCGACTGGCCGAGCGCGGCTCCGCCGCCGGCCTTCGACCTCGCCGACGTCAACGGCCATGCCTGGCCCAAGCGCGCACTGATCGTCGCCGCTGCGGGGGGCCATCACGTACTGCTCAGCGGACCGCCCGGCACCGGCAAGAGCATGCTCGCGCAGCGGCTTCCCGGGCTGCTGCCGCCCATGTCCCCGGAGGAAGCTCTGAAGGTCATCAGCATCGAATCCGTCGCCGGTGAGCCGCTGGATCTCGAGCAGGCTTTGCGGCGTCCCTACCGGGCACCGCATCACAGCGCCTCCGTCGCGGCGCTGGTCGGGGGCGGGAGCCATCCGCGTCCCGGCGAGATTTCGCTCGCGCATCTCGGCGTGCTGTTTCTCGATGAGCTACCCGAGTTCCGCCGTTCCGCCTTGGAGGCGCTGCGCGAGCCGTTGCAAAACGGCAAGATCAGCATTGCCCGGGCGGCCGGGACGGTGAGCTTTCCCGCCCGGTTTCAGCTCGTCGCGGCGATGAATCCCTGCCCCTGCGGCCACCTCGGGGATCACACAGACCGCTGCCGATGCTCGCCCAACGTCGTTCAGCAATATCGAGCGAAGCTTTCCGGCCCGCTGCTCGATCGCTTCGACATCCACGTCGAGGTTCCACGGCAGCCGTTCGATGTCGGTCGCCGGCTGAACGCCCCCGGTGAAACCATCGAAGCCGCGGCTCGTGTGCGCGACGCGCGGGCGATTCAGTTCGCCCGCAGCTCGGCGCTCAACGCGCAGCTCGAGCCCCGCGAGCTGCGCCGCATCGCGGAGCTCGAGCCGTCGAGCCGCAGGTTGTTGGCGCACGCAGCGGAACGCTGGAACCTCAGCCTTCGAAGTTGCAACCGCATCACCAAGGTAGCGCGGAGCATCGCGGATCTGGCCGGCGAGCCCGAGATCCTGCCTCTGCATACCGCGGAAGCCATCCAGCTTCGATGCCTGGATCGTCCGCTTTGAGGCCTATTCCAATACCGATATAATCCGCCCGCTATCGTTACGGAGCGGGTTTGTGGCATCAAAACGAGATCAACAATTCTTCGACGCTTTCATGATTATCGTCGGCATCTTCGTCGGCATCATCGTGGCCGTCGCTTTTCTCGCCGACTTTGTCGGGGACGGGGCGACTGAGAGCGAGGAGGCGCAATCCGCCGTGGAAGAGCGGATTCGACCGCTGGGGCGCGTAGTGCTGGTCGGCGACGCGACGCTCGCGGCGGCGCCCGTAGCGGCGGCGCCGGCAGCACCCGTGGCCGCGCCGTTGTCGGGCGCACAGGTCTACAACGAGATTTGCCAGCTCTGCCACGCCGCACCCGGCGTCGGCGGCGCGCCGGTGCTCGGTGACGCGGCTGCTTGGGCCCTACGTATAGAGCAGGGCTCGCAGACACTCGAGGATCATGTGCTGAACGGCTATCAAGGGGAAGCCGGCTTCATGCCGCCGAAGGGCGGCCGCATGGACTTGAGCGACGCCGAAGTGCTCGCCGCGATGAATTTCATGCTCGAGGCCGTCGAATAGCCGCCGATCTTTCGCCACCGGGAGCGCTCCCGCTCACCAACCCACGGAAAACCCCGCTCTATCCCAGAAGCCCGCGCCTAGAAGCGCAGCGTGTAGTTGAATTTCGCCGTCAGGTCGGCCGCCTCCGAATGAAACGAGTTGTCCCGGTCGAAATCCTGGAGGCTGTGGTTCAGCACGATGAAGAGCTCTCGCCCCGCTTCCGGAATCCAATGCAAACGGCTGTTGATTCCGGCCGTCTCCGTGACGTTGTCGTATTGAATGAGATTCACCCAGCTCAAGGTGGCCGAGAAGATGATGTCGGTCTTGAGCGTCACTAGGCGCACGCTGAAGTCGCCTGCCGGAAGGCGCACGTCGTTGTAGTCGTACCCGGCCGTGATGCGGAAGTGCTGCGAAGGCACCCAGATCAGCTCGCCGACGATCTGCTCTCGCTCGCCGTCGAAGAAATCGCCTTCTCGATAGCTCACGGTGCCCGACCATTCGCGCTGCGAGCCGGTCGTCAGCGTAAAGCCAAAATCGTCGAAAGAGTAGTTGCCGACAGGGACGAAAACGCCCTCGGAGATCTCGAACGGTTCGGTGATATTCTCTTCGTTCGAGATATACTCCAGCGTGAGAACGTCCCTGGCGTTCGTCTCGATGTCGAGCGGCCGGAAGGAAATCGACTGGCTCTGCAAGCCACCGCTCAAGAAGTCGATTCTCTGAGCATCGACGCCTATGAAGTAACTGCGTAGCAAGGAATCTCTGGGCCGGTGGGTATAGCCGATCTCTGCCGTCGAATCGCGGATACCGGCTCGGTTGACGAAACCCAAGGCCGGGCGGAAGTTTTGCTCGAGCTCCTTGACGCCCAAGCCACCTCTCAAGCCGGCGTTGTTCGGCATGCGAAAGCGAACGCCGTAGGCGGAGTCGTCGCTCTCTAAGCCTTCAGTATCGGATTGTTGATACCAAGCCTCGGCCTCGATCACGTGGCCACCCCGCAGGCGGGTGTTCTGATATCGAAAGTCCGCGCCGGCCAGCGTATTGTCGAGATTCGAGCGCGGATCGCCGCTGGTGACGATGAACCCGAGCGTGGATTCTTCGAGCACGTTGACGGCGGCTCGGCCGACGAAGACGTCGGTCGCTTCGACGTCCTCGAAGGCACCCTGGCGCAGAGCGAGCGCGCCGACGGTCCAGGGCCCCGCGCGGCCGCTGAGCTTGCCGCCGTATTCGATGTCGACCAGCTGCCCCGAGTCGCTCAACCCCAACGTTCTGGAGAAAAACGGCCGGCCGTTCTCCAAGGCTGGCCTGGCGATGTTCGAGCCGCCGAACTGACCTCCCGCGAGACGCCCGAACTCGAAGATGTCGGAGTCCTTGAGGAAGAAAGCGCGCTTCTCCGGGAAGAACAAGTCGAAGCGTGACAGGTCCACCTGACGATCATCGATCTCGGTGGCGGAGAAGTCCGTATTGATCGTCAGCGACGCGTTCAGCGCCGGCGTCAGCTTGTAGAAAACGTCGAGAGAGGGTTCGATATCGGAATCGCTGGCGGCGAGTGCGAAGCTTTTCGCTTGGCTGAGGCTGACGGACGGCACGACGTCGAGTCCGAGACCTTGCCGCAGCCCGGTGATCCCGGTCAGCGATCCGACGATGCTCGGATTCTGTGTCTGATTCCGGGAGACCCAGCCAACGTCCTCGTTGTTGCTGCCGATCGTGCGCCTGAAATTGATGCCCCATTCGTCGTTGTCGGCGTCGAAAGACAAGGACTTGAAAGGAATGGCGATCTCGGTGATCCATCCCTCGGCGTCCTGAGTTGCCGCCGTGCGCCAGATGCCCTGCCAATTCCATTGTTGACGGCTCGTGTCCTCGTAGAGGGCTTCCATGCGCAGACCGTTCGGGTTGGTGATGAATCGATAGCCACTGCGGCGATCGTTGAACGGATCGAGGATGAGACTGAAGAAGTCATCACCCCAGAGCACCTCGCCTTGCCTCAGAACGTTGGCAACGACCGCGTCGGCGTGCGCCGCCCGCATCCGCGCGCCGACGTACAAGGCCTCGTCGTCATAGAGGACGCGTACCTGCATGGATTCGGACGGCTCTCCGTACTCCGTCGGAAGGATCTGATGAAAATCCTCGAGCACCGCCGACCCGGCCCATTCGACGTCCTCCAAGCGACCGTCGATCGTGGGCGCCGTCGCCGTGCGGACGGCAGGCACGCTCTTGACTTGAGATTCCGGGCTGCTTTGCGCGACGATGCTTGCCGGCAGCGACACCATCGCAGAAACGACCGGAAGACTCCAAGGACCCCTATTCTTGCGCGCAGCCATCCCCCACCCAAAGCCTCGCAGGCAATCCCGACAAACCAACAGACAACGCCCGGCACCGCAGGTTTCCGCAAGACATCACCGTCGGCCAACATCGCTTCCAGGTACTCCGCGATTTCAGACCGGCTTCTTAGGTGGTCCGCCGCTCGAAACGGCAGGCTTGCGGGTTTTGTAGTCTCTTGTCGCCTCCACAAATCCCATCGGCGCGGTGCTTGTGTATTTCCGTATATGGGGTATTATTCCCTACAAATGGAAACAGCAGCTGCACTCCAGGCGAGTCGCCACGCGCTTCGGCCCCTCGTGCGCCTCTTCCTTTCGAGCGGCGTGATGTATCAGCAGGCGGCGAGCCTGCTCAAGGAGCTGTTCGTGGATGTTGCCAGCGAGGACTACGGCCTTCGCGGCCGGCCGACCAACGCGTCCCGCGTGGCGCTCCTGACGGGGCTCGACCGGAAAGAGGTGCGACGCCTGCGCGACCGAGAGAGCGCGGTGCAGATTTCGCGGGCCCAGCCGGATCGGCTGGCACGAATCCTCGCGGCCTGGCACCAGCACGCGGATTTTCTCGATGCGCGCGGGAAACCGCGGCGCTTGGCAAGGCGCGGACCGCATCCGAGCTTCGAGACGCTCGTCGACCGGTTCGGCGGCGATATTCCGGCAACGGCGATGCTGAAGGAGCTCGAACGCGCCGGTGCCGTCGACACGGCCTCCGACGGACGGGTCCGCGCCAGAACGCGGTATTACATGATCGGCCAGCTCAACGAAGCCGCCGTGCTCCGCTCGGGGGAGGTCCTCGAGGATCTCGGCGATACGGTCCATCACAACCTGGTCCGCGACGACCGCACGCCCAGCCGATTTGAAGGCCGGGCGACGAACCGTCACGTGGACAGGCGCAAGGTCAAAGCATTCCACGAGTTCGTCGAGCGGGAAGCCGAGGCGTTCTTGGAGAAGGTCGATCAATGGCTGACCGACTACGAATCATCGAAGGGTAAGCAGGCGGTCCGACTGGGGTTGGGCATCTATGCGATTCAGGGACCCTCCGACTCACAAAACCACGAGCATAAGGAAACCTGATCATGGAGCGACCCAATCGCAGATCATTTGTGGCGGCCGTAACGTCAACCTTGGCGGCGCTCGCCCTGCTCGGCGCATGCGCCGGTGGCGACGGCCCGGCACCCGGCATCGACCGTGGCGGCGTGCAATCGGCGATCGCCTCGGGCCGGATCACGGGCTTCGGCAGTGTCATCGTCAACGGCATCCGCTGGAGCACGACGTCGGCGCAGATCTTCATCGACGACGTTGCCGCATCGGAAGCCGAGCTCGCGCTCGGCCAAGTCGTGCGCATCGAAGGCACCCGCACCGGTGACGACGGCGTCGCCACGTCGATCAGGGCCGAGTACCTCATTGAAGGGCCGATTGCGGTAATCGACACGGCCGCCGGCGAGCTCATCGTTCTCGGCCAGCGTGTGCTCGTCGACGAGCGCACGGTGTTCTCGTCGAATATCGTGCTCGATTCCCTCGATGGTCTACGCGTCGGCGATTTCGTCAAGATCAGCGGCCTGATCGGCACGACCGGCACGCTGCTCGCAACCTACGTCAAGCTCGATGACGAAAGCGAAGCAAAGATTACGGGCTATGTCATGAATCTCGATGCGGGCCTGCTTCGCTTCGAGATCAACGGCACCGCCGTCGATTACTCAGCCGCCACCGTCATCGACGTGCCGGGCGGCATGCCCGCCGAGGGCATGCTCGTGCGCGTGATCGGCACTTACGACTCCACTGCGCTCGTCTTCAGCGCGAGCCGGATTCAGGCTCGCAGTCTCTTCGATGATGATGACGACGACGATGACTTCGAGATCGAGGTGGAAGGCATCGTGACGCGTTTCGCGACCGCGCAGGATTTCGACGTCTCGGGCTTACCCGCGACGACAACGGCGCAAACGAGATTCGTGCACGGGACCGTGAACGACCTCATGCTGGGAGAGCGCGTCGAGCTCGAGGGCCGGCTGGGCCAGAACGGCGTGCTGATCGCGGCGGAGATCGAGTTCAGGGATCGCAGCAGCACGGGTAGTGGTGGCGGCTCCACGTCCGGCGATGACTATCAGTGTCCGCCGAGCCCGGTCGTGGGCGCGACCATCGAGTCGAACGTCAACGTCGTCGGCGTCTGCGTGCTCGACAGCGTGACCGTCGGCGGCCGCGTTTTCGTCCAGCCTGGATCCGAGCTCACGATCGTCAACTCGACGATCGCCAACGACCTGCAAAGCCTGTCGGCCGTGTCGATCGATATCTCCGGCACGACGGTCGGCCTCAACGTCGACATCAAGGAAACGAGCAGCTGGCTGCGTCTCGTGAACGTCACCACGCCCCACAACATTCAGCTCGAGAAGAATCAAGGTCAGATTCACGTCGAGAACTTCGGGGCCGGACAGGACTTTCAGCTCAAGGAGAGCATCGGCGACATTCTCGTGTCGGGCGCGGCCGGTCAGAACGCGCAGCTCGAGAAGAACCAAGGAGGTGCTTTCGACGTCGACGTCACAGTTGGACAGGATGCCCAGGTCAAGGAGAACCAGTTCGTGAACTCGGCTTCCGTCCTCTTGACGGGCGGCGACCAGGCGCAGTGTCTCGACAACAACTTCGAGGCCTACGCGCAGCTCTTCGAGAGCGTCGACGGCTGTGTCCCGCTGTAAGCGATGAGCCCCTGGAGAGCGCGAGCTGCGACGACCAAGTCTGGCGGGTCAGCTTCCTCGACTATGATTTAGGCTTCTTCGATCAGAACGAGGGCCGGGTCGAGCCCGCCCGCAATCCCTTCGCCCCGGAGACGGTGTAAACCATGTCTCCGGTATAAAGTGTTATGCCATGTGTCCGGAACAGACCCACATCGGATTGGCGCGCCCGAGAGGATTCGAACCTCTGACCTTCGGCTTCGGAGGCCGACACTCTATCCAGCTGAGCTACGGGCGCGAAGGGCGTATTGTACCGGCGTCCCAGAAAGCCTCGAATTCCCGTTTTGTCACGTTGCTAGATAACATAAGCGCCGACAGACGCGCCAGACCGAACCAGCCCGGACGACCGGTCGTGGGCGTCAATTGGTGGATGACGAGCCCGTCGGACGCTATTCCGACCTCGCGCTGGACCCAGCCGTCATCGTCGACCTCCGTGTACAGGGCGTCCATTTCCAGAGTCGCAAGCTCGCTGCGGGTCCATTTGAGATAGATCATCGCGATCTCTACAAACCTCTCGGTTTTGTGTTCTCGAGTATAACCACCCGAGGCGCCGACGGTCAGGGCTTGGGAGAAATCCCCATCCAAGCTTCGGACACGGGCACTGCGAGGACGTCGCCTACCGCGCACAATTTACCCTGGACGCTCAACTGGCACGTGAGTCGATATCGCTCGTCTTGCCGCTCATGAACCACCGCGCTGAGCTCCAGCACGGTATCCATCGGCGTTGGACGCCTATAGCCGATCTGTAGCGAGCCGGTCGCGAAGTACCGATGCGGCTCGGAGCCTATCGGCCTTCCCTCGGCGAAATAGGCAGCCGCCATCGCGGTGCAAATGCAGTGACAATCGATGAGCGTGGCGATAATTCCGCCGTTCACGAAATGGATCGGCGCGGAG
>Ga0299906_10003094_pt1 | contig 13737 bp, 12 predicted proteins | sample RVTome_14_FD_200259 | JGI IMG/M metagenome (GOLD analysis project Ga0299906, IMG submission 200259) | Soil microbial communities from uranium-contaminated site in the Upper Colorado River Basin, Wyoming, United States - RVT145D125 (version 2) ... | reverse complement strand
TTCGGCGCCTCGGGCGGCTACGACGCGAAGTGGGTGAAGCTGGCCTTCGGTCCGCTGCGCTTCGCGATCCCCAATACCGAGGGCCGCGTCCGCGCGGTCCGCTACCACGACCTCCACCACGTCGTCAGCGGCTACGACACCGACTGGACGGGCGAGGCCGAGATCGGGGCGTGGGAGATCGCGACGGGCTGCCGCGACCTCGTCGCCGCCTGGGTGCTCAACCTCTACGCCATGTGGGTCGGGCTGTGGATCGCGCCGCGCACCGTGTGGCGCGCCTTCCTGCGCGGGCGCCATACGAGGAACCTCTACGCCGAGCCCTTCGGCGACGCGCTGCTCGACGAGTCGGTGGGCGCGATGCGGCGACGGCTCGCCCTCGACGCCCCCCTGCCGGCGCCCACCGCGGGTGACCGCCTGCGCTTCGCGGGCTGGTGCGCCGTGGCCGCGCTGCTCGCCCTCGCGACGGGCGCGCCGCTCTGGGCGCTGCTCTACCTCGGCTTCCGCGCCGCCTTCTAGGGGGAGGATCCGTGTCCTACACCTGCTTCGACGTCACCCTCGGCAAGAAGATCGCCCACATCCGGCTGACGCGTCCCGAGGCCTACAACTCGATGGTCCCGGAGTTCTGGCAGGAGCTGCCGGAGATCGTGAACACGCTGGACGAGACCGGCGAGGCGCGAGCGATCGTGCTCTCGTCCACGGGGAAGCACTTCACCGCAGGGATGGACCTCGCCGTGTTCACCTCCGACGGGGGCGTGGCGGGCAGCGAGGGCGAGCCGGGCCGCCGCCGCGCGAACCTGCGGCGCGACATCCTGCGCCTCCAGCAGACCTTCGGCTGCCTCGACCGCGCCCGCATCCCGGTGCTCGCCGCGGTGCAGGGCGGCTGCATCGGCGGCGGCGTCGACCTGATCAGCGCCTGCGACATGCGCTACTGCACCGAGGACGCCTTCTTCTGCATCCAGGAGATCAACATCGGGATGACGGCCGACGTCGGCACCTTCCCGCGCCTGCCCCACCTGATCCCGCAGGGCCTGGTCCGCGAGCTCGCCTACACGGGCCGGCGTCTCCCCGCGCAGGAGGCTCTCGACGTCGGCCTCGTGAACCGCCTCTACCCCTCCCACGACGCCCTGCTGGAAGGCGTGATGGAGATCGCCGCCGAGATCGCCGCGCGCTCGCCGCTGGCGGTGTGGGGCAGCAAGGAGATGCTCAACTACGCCCGCGACCACAGCATCGCCGACGGCCTCGACTACATCGCCACCTGGCAGACCGGCATGTTCCAGCCCACCGACATGATGGAGGCCTTCGCCGCCAGGCAGGAGAAGCGCGACCCGGAGTACGCCGACCTGCTGCCGCTGAAGAAGAAGCTCTGAGGCGGAGGACGCGGGTCGTCACCCCGCCCCGCCGCGGAGCGATCGACACGCGGCGACCCACTACTTCCCCGACATCCGCTCCCGCGCGGCGTAGAAGAGCTCGAGGGTCGCGCGCTCGTCCCCGGCGATCGCGCAGAGGAGCGAACGCGTCTCGGGATCGCCGTCGAGCTGCTCGGCGATGGCGAAGATCGGGGCGAGCGCGCGCTCCGGATCGGGGAAGCGGGACACGAAGGCCTCCACCTTCTCGGCGTCGCTGGTCTCGATGCTCGACGAGCCGGCCATCACCTGCTCCCAGGTGTCCTCGGGAATCTCGTAGCGCGGCGCGCCGCCGAGCTCCTTGATGCGCTCGGCGAGCAGGCGCGCGTGGCTCCCCTCGCGGGTCTGCACCACGCGGAGGGCGCCGCGCAGGTCGGTGTCGCGACAGACGGCGATCCACGCGCCGAGCGAGCTCTCTCCGAGCGCCTCGCCGGCGCGGAACTGGTCGAGGAAGGCGATCGTCCGCTCGCGCACCGACGCCGCGGGGGGTCCCTTCGCGCCGCCCTCCAGGCTCCCGCCCTCGAGACGATCGAGCCGCGCGAGGACCTCGGACTGGCGCGCGGCGAGCTTCTCGAGCGCCGTCTCGATGCGCTGCAGCCTCTCGTCGGTCACGGAATCGCGCTCCAGCATGCGGGGGCTCGGCTCGCTTCCAGCATACCCTCCGCCGCGGCCGAAGGGGAATGCAGCTGTGATAGCCTGCCGTCGATCGTCCGACGGAGCCCCGCCTTGGCCCGCCTCCGCCTCACCGCCTCCGTCGCGCTCGCCCTGCTGGTCGCGGGGGCCGCGCCGCCGCGCCTCGCCGCGGATCCGCCCGCTCGTGTCCGCGTGGGCGTCTCGTGGTCGCACTTCCAGGAGGAGCGCTGGAAGATCGACGAGACCGCGCTCGTGCGCGCCTTGCAGGAAGGCGGCGCCCACTACGTCTCCGCCGACGCCCAGAGCTCGAGCGAGAAGCAGCTCGCCGATCTCGAGAACCTGATCGCCCGCGGCGTCGACGCGCTGGTGATCGTCGCTCACGACCCCGACGCCGTCGGACCGGCGCTCGCGAGGGCCCGCGCCGCCGGCGTGCCCGTCATCGCCTACGACCGCCTGATCGAGGCCGAGGACGCCTTCTACCTCTCCTTCGACAACCGGCGCGTCGGTCGCATCCAGGCCGAGCAGATCCTCGCCGCCCGGCCCGAGGGTCGCTTCGCGTTCGTGAAGGGCTCCCCCCAGGACCCGAACGCCCACTTCGTGCACGAAGGCCAGCTCGACGTGCTGCGCCCCGCCATCGAGGACGGCCGCATCCAGATCGTCGGCGACCAGTTCGTCGACGGCTGGCTCCCCGACGTCGCGCAGCGCGTGATGGAGCAGATCCTCACCCGCGCGGGAGGACGCGTCGACGCCGTCGTGTGCAGCAACGACGGGATGGCCGGCGGCGTGGCGGCGGCCCTGGCGTCCCAGGGCCTCGCCGGCGTGCCCGTCTCGGGGCAGGATGGCGACCTGGCCGCGCTGAACCGCATCGCGCGCGGCCGGCAGACCGTCTCGGTGTGGAAGGACAGCCGCGCGCTCGGACACGCGGCCGCCGAGGTGGCGCTCGCGCTCGCCGCCGGCGCGACGCCCGACGGCATCGAGGGCGCCACCCGCTTCGAGACCCCGGGCGGACGCTCGGTGCCGGCGCGCCTGCTCGAGCCGATCGCCGTCACCCGCGAGAACCTCGACGTGGTGATCGACGCCGGCTGGGCGACGCGCGAGGCGGTGTGCCGCGGCGTCGCGGCGGGGCCCGAGGCGCCGAGGGCGTGCCGCTAGCGACGCCGCGCCCCGGCGCGCGCCTCCGGGTGATGCTGGCGGCGCTCGCCGCGCTGTGGCTCGCGCTCGCGATCGCCACCGACGGCGTCTTCCTCTCGCCCCGCAACCTCGTGAACCTCGCCGTGCAGGCCAGCGCCGTCGGGGTGATGGCGACGGGGATGGTGCTGGTGATCGTCGCGCGACACATCGATCTGTCGGTGGGGTCGGTGCTCGGCTTCGCAGGCATGGTGATCGCGGCGCTCCAGGTGGAGGGCGCCTCTGCCGCGGCGCCCCTCCCGTGGCCGGTCACCGCGGGGTTCGGCGTGGCGCTGGCCGCGGCGATCGGCGCCTGGCACGGCGCGTGGGTCGCGTACGCGCGGGTGCCCGCCTTCGTCGTGACGCTCGCAGGCCTGCTCGTCTTCCGCGGCGCCGCCTGGCTGGTGAGCGACGGCCGGACGCTGGCGCCCCTCGACGAGAGCTACACGCGCCTCGGCGGTGGCCTCCACGGCGCGATCGGCGCGACGGCGAGCTGGCTCGTCGCCGCCGCGATCGCCGTCGCGCTCTGCGCCTCGCGCCTCGCGGCGCGGCGCCGCGCCGGCGCCGCCGGGCTCGCGACGCGGAGCGCCGCCGCCGACGCGCTCGCCGTCGCGCTCCCCGCCGCGGCCGTCGTGGCCTTCGTCGCCGTCGCCAACGCCGTCCCCGCGCGCGGCGGCGCCGCCGTCGGACTGCCGGTTCCCGTGCTCGTGCTCGGCGCCGTCGCCTTCGGCGTCGACCGCCTCGCGAAGCGCTCGCGCTTCGGGCGCCACGTCTTCGCCTGCGGCGGCGACCCGCGCGCCGCCGAGCTCGCGGGCATCGACGTGCGCGGCGTGACGCTGCGCGCCTTCGCCCTGCTCGGCGCGCTCGCCGGTGTCGCCGCAGTGCTCACGACGGCGCGGCTCGGCGCCGGCACCAACTCGATGGGCACCCTCACCGAGCTCTCGGTGATCGCGGCGGCGGTGCTCGGCGGCACGTCGCTGGCGGGAGGCGCCGGCAGCGTGGGCGGCGCCGTGCTCGGCGCGCTGTGGATGCAGAGCCTCGAGAACGGGATGGTGCTCCTCGACGTCACCAGCGCGCTGCGCCAGGTGGCGATCGGCCTGATCCTGCTCGTCGCCGCCGCCGCCGACGCGCGCTGGCGGGAGCGGACGTCGTGAGCGGCGACGCGGTGACGCTCTCGGGAGTCACGAAGCGCTTCGGCGGCGTGACCGCCATCGACGCGGTCGACCTCGCGCTGCACGCGGGCGAGGTGCTCGCGGTGGTCGGCCCGAACGGCGCGGGGAAATCGACGTTGCTCGAGATCGTGTCGGGCGCCCTGCCCCCCGACGCCGGCGAGCTGCGCTTCGCGGGCGACCCGGTGCGCCTGCGCTCGACGCGCGACGCCGAGCGGCGCGGCGTCGTCACCCTGCACCAGCATCTCGCCCTGGCCGACAATCTCGACGCCACCGCCAACGTCTTCCTCGGCCACGAGCTCACCCGGCGCGGCTGGCTCGACGAGGATGCCATGGAGCGCGAGGCGCGCGCGCTGCTGGAACGGCTCCAGCCGGGCTTCGCGTCGGTGCGCGAGCCGGTGCGCGCGCTCTCGGGCGGACAGCGCCAGCTCGTGGCGATCGCGCGCGCCCTGCGCCTGCGGGCCGAGCTGCTCCTGATGGACGAGCCCACCGCCGCGCTCGGCCCGGGCGAGCGCCAGCGCGTCGCCGAGCTGGTGCGCCGCCTCGCCGCCGACGGGCTCGGCATCGTCCTCGTCAGCCACGATCTCGAGGCGTCCCTCGCCCTCGCCGACCGCGTCGCCGTGATGCGCGCGGGCCGCCTCGTGTCGGTGCGCGCGCGCGGCGAGGTGGACGTCGCCTCGCTGGCCGCGGAGATCGTCGGGGGACCGGGCGCGGGGCTGGCGGGAAGCTAGCGCTCGAGGAACACCGCGACGTCGGCCTTGTCGACGGTGCCCGCCGCCACGCCGTCCACCCGCGGATACAGGTCGTGCGGGTTCGCTTCGAGCCGCACGCCGTTCAGGCCCAGGAAGACGAGCGCGCACTGGCGCCGGGCGCGCTCCAACACGCTGTTCCCGCGATGGAAATTGCCGCCGGCCGGGACGCGCTACCCGGCGCTTCCCGATGCCCGGCGCCCTGTGCACCGCGGAGCCCCGCGCCGGCATCGTCGCCATCGAGCCGGTCGATCCATCGCCCGACTAACAGTGAGGTCGTGTAACGACCTCTCCTGGTCGCCATCCGCGCCACCATCTCGTGATAGGCTGCGCGCGCTGCCCGCGAGCGCCGATGCGTGCCGGCTCCTGCCCGGCTCTCCTCCCGCGGGCTCCCCTTTCCCGACCCTCTCGGAGCGAGGACGGACGCCGCCGCGGCGATCGCGATCCCTCCGATCCGGAGACGCCGTCCATGAAGCTCCTTCCCCGCGCCATCGCCGTCGTCACCCTGCTCGCCCTCGCCGTCCCCGGGAACGCGCAGATCCTCCCGCTGCCGGACGTGCCCGACGACTTCCGCCACATCGATCACGTGCTGCTCCACGGCACCGTCACGCCGCCGGGCGCGGAGATCGACGAGAAACGCAAGGAGCTCGAGGCCTACGACGAGCTGGTCTACGGCTACCCCGACCTCATCGAGAGCGAGCTCACGAGCGTCTACTTCAAGGACGGCCGCTTCGCGCCGGTGGAGAACCCGTCGCGCTCCTACTCGCCGCGGCCCGATGTGAAGATCGTGCGCGACGCCGAGTGGGGCGTCCCGCACATCTACGGCGAGACCGACGCCGCCGCCGCCTTCGGTGCGGGCTTCGCGGCGGTGGAGGACCGCCTCCCCATCATCATGGCGCTCAACGCCCTGGGCCGGTCCGAGGCCTTCGAGCTCGCCGAGCACAGCGCCACCTGGCTCGCCGACGCCGAGCTGGCACGCCTCTACGGCTACACCGAGGCGGAGTTCCAGGCGATGATCGACCGGCTGCCCGTCGTCTACGGGCAGGACGGGCAGGACATCGTCGATCTCCTCGACGAGGTCGTCGCCGGCATGAACGCCGCGGTGCTCCAGATGTCGCTGGGCCTGCTGCCGGTTCCGCTCGGCGTGCTCGACCTCGGCGGCCTGCCCGGCCCGTTCAAGACCACCGACGTCGTCTCCATCGTCTCGATCGTGCGCGCGCTCTTCGGCGCCGGGGGCGGCAGCGAGCTGGGCAACGCGTCCACGATGCTCTCGCTGATCGAGGAGTTCGGACCCGAGCAGGGGATGAAGTTCTACGAGGACTTCCGCAACCGCGCGAACGACGACGGCATCGTCCACACCACCCACTCCTTCCCCTACGGCGGGGTGCCCGACACGATCGATCCCGACTCCTCGCCGTGGCCGGTCCCCTTCGCGAGCGGCGACCCCGGCACGGGTCCCTCCACCTTCGAGGAGCTGCTCGCCGCGGTCTTCCCGGGCGGGATCTCCCAGGCGTCCGCCCAGACCGCCGACCTCGCCGAGCAGTCGCGCATCAAGTACGAGAACCTCGTCCTCGACCTCCCCGGCGGCCTGCGCCTCGACCTCTCCCGCCCGGGTCAGCTCAGCAACCACATCGTCGTCGACGGCACGCTCACCCACTCGGGCCATCCCATCCTGCTCGGCGGGCCCCAGGCCGGTTACTTCGATCCGCAGATCCTCGTCGAGAACGAGATCCACGGCGATCGCATCCACGCGCGCGGCGCCGGCTTCCCGGGGATGGGCTTCGTGGTGATCGGCCGCAACGCCGAGGCGGCCTGGACGGCCACCGCCGGCGGGTCGGACATGATCGACACCTTCATCGAGGTGCTCTGCGACCCGAGCGGCGCCGAGCCGAGCGAGCAGTCGCTGCACTACCTCTTCGAGGGCGAGTGCGTCGCGATGGACCGCCGCACGATCCGCGAGGCCGCCGACGCGCCGCTCGACCTCCCCGGCCGGGAGCTGCTCCCCGACATCGTCGTCGAGCGGACGATCCACGGCACCGTGGTGGCGCGCGGACGCATCGGCGACACCGCCGTCGCGGTCTCCCGCAAGCGCTCCACCTATCGCAAGGAGCTCGACGCCGCGATCTGCATCCTGCGCCTCAACCGGGGCGAGGTGCCCGACGGCGAGACCTTCGTCCGCGACTTCACCGAGTCGATGAACCTGTCCACCAACTGGACCTTCGCCAACGGCTCGGAGATCGCCTACGTGCACGGCGGCCTCTACCCGGTGCGTCCGCACAGGACCCATCCCGACCTCCCGCTCTGGGGTACGGGCGACTTCGAGTGGCACACCCTCCCGGGACTCGCAGGCATCGCGCGGCCGAAGCACGCGCCCACCGACACCACCGACGACGTCTTCCTCTCCGACGTCGCGCCCGAGGGCGTGGTGTCGCTCCACCCGCACGAACTCACCCCGGAGCGCCACTACGTGGTGAGCTGGAACAACCGGCCCGCGCCCGACTGGTCCGCCTCGGACGCCAACTGGGGCTTCTCGAGCCTGTACCGCGCCGAGCTCCTCGAGGACCTGATGCTCGCCGAGGTCGACGCCGGCCGCGCGATCACGCCGGTGTCGCTCGTGCAGCTGATGGAGCACGCGGGCCTCTCGGACCTGCGCGGCTCCCACGTCCTGCCCGAGGCGCTGGCGATCGTCAAGCAGGCCGAAAACATCGGAGAACGCGAGGCCCAGATGATCGCCACCCTCGAGGCGTGGGTGGAGGACTGGACCGATTTCAGGGACGCCCGGGGCCCCCTGCGCCGCGACGGCGATCGCGACGGCGCCTACGACCACGCCGAGGCGATCGGCATCCTCGACGCCTGGTGGGATCCCATGATCCACGCGATCTTCGATCCGGGCCTCGGCGGACGCGACGTCTCGACGGCCTCGCGTCAGGCCTTCCACAACGCACCCGGCCTGATGGGCTCGGCCTTCCAGGGCGGCTTCTACGGCCAGGTGCGCACCGACCTCGCGATGGTGCTCGGCGCGCCGCTCGCCTCGCCCACTTCGCAGATCTACTGCGGCTCGACGGGACCCGGCGTCGACGGCACGCTCCAGGCCTGCGCGAACGCCCTGCTCGCCTCGCTGGAGTCGATCGACCCGAGCCCGACGCTCGCCCTCACCGAGCGCATCCTCTTCCTGCCGACGGCCGCGCTCTCGATGCACTGGGTGAACCGACCGACCACCCAGGTGCTGGCGATGTTCTCGACGGTGGCGGACCCGCTCCCCGAGCCGCGCGGCGTGGCGCTGCTGGCGGCGGGAGGCGCGCTGCTGCTGCTGGCCCGGTGCTGGCGGGCGCGGGTGCGGAGGCGCGGGGTCCACTAGCGTCTCCCCCGGTGACGCTCGACACCGGCACCGGGGAGCTGCTCGCGACGCTCGACGAGGGCGTGGCGACGCTCACCTTGAACCGCCCCGCGGCGCGCAACGCGCTGTCGGACACGCTCTCCCCGGCGCTGCGCCGCATGCTCGCGCGGCTGCGCGACCTGCCCGAGGCGCGCTGCGTGGTGATCACCGGCGCGGGCACCGCGTTCTGCGCGGGCGGCGACGTCAAGGGGATGGGTGACGCGGGCCGCGACGACCGCCCCACCCGCCCCCAGACTCGCGAGGCCATCGTCGCCGAGCTCACCGAGCGCCAGCGCGCCCTGACCGGCGCACTCCACGCCCTGACCCAGCCGACGATCGCGGCGCTGCCCGGAGCGGCCGCCGGCGCCGGCTTCGCCCTCGCCCTCGCCTGCGACCTGCGCATCGCGGCGGAGAGTGCCTTCGTCACCACCGGCTTCGCGAACGTCGGCCTCGCCGGCGACTACGGCGCGAGCTGGTTCCTGCCGAGGCTCGTCGGACAGGGGATGGCGCGCGAGCTCTTCTTCACCGCCGAGCGCGTCGACGCCGCGCGCTGTCTCGCCCTCGGGATCGTGAACCGCGTCGTTCCCGACGAGCGCCTCGCCGAGGAGACGCGGGAGCTGGCGCTCCGGCTCGCCGCGGGTCCGAGCGTCGCCTACCGCCACATGAAGGCGAACCTCGACCGCGGCGAGCGCGAGCCGCTCGACGCGCACCTCGCCCACGAGGCCGAGGCGACCGTCGCGACGGCCGCCACCGAGGACCACCGCGAGGCGGTGCGCGCCTTCGTGGAGAAACGCAGGCCCGACTTCCGCGGCCGCTGACGTATCATCGGCCTCGCGCCCGAACCGAGAAGGAGACCCCCATGATCGGCTACACCACGATCGGCACCAACGACCTCGACCGCGCCACGAAGTTCTACGACGCGCTGCTCGCCGAGATCGGCGCGAAGCAGCTCTTCGGCATGGACCGCATCAAGTTCTACGGCACCGGCGCGGGCGCGATGCTCGCGGTGTGCACGCCCTACGACGAGAAGCCCCATCAGGTGGGGAACGGCTGGATGGTGGCCATCCCCGGCGGCAGCCGGGAGGGCGTCGACAAGCTCCACGCCAAGGCCCTCGCGCTGGGCGCCAGCGACGAGGGCGCCCCCGGCGAGCGGATTCCCAACGTCTTCTACGGCGCCTATGTGCGCGACCTCGACGGCAACAAGCTCTGCTTCTTCGAGATGAAGATGGGCTAGCGGCGTGAAGACCGACTTTTGCACCACCTACGGCGTCCGCCACCCGATCGTGCTCGCGGGGATGGGGATGGTGGCGGAGCCGCCGCTGGTGGCGGCGGTGAGCGAGGCCGGTGGGCTCGGGATCCTCGGCACGGGCGGCGACCCGCCCGAGGCGATCGCCGCGCGCATCGCCGCCGTGCGCGCCGCCACGGCCCGGCCCTTCGGCGCGAACTTCCTCGTGGTCGAGACGGCGTTCGGTCTCTTCACGACGTCGGAGCACATGGAGAGCGTGGCGCGCGAGGGCGTCTCGCCGATCGTCTTCCACTGGGACCCGCCGGATCCCGCGTGGCTCGCGCGTCTCGCCGGGCGCGGACTGCGCACGTGGCGAACCGTCAACTCCGCCGCCGATGCCGAGGCGGCCGTCGGCGACGGCTTCGACGGGCTGGTGGCCCAGGGCGTCGAGGCGGGCGGCCACAACCGCGGCGCCACCCCGCTCGCCGAGCTGGTCCCCGCCGTAGCGCGCGTCGCCGGCGATCGCCACGTGATCGCGGCCGGTGGCATCGCCGACGCGGCGAGCGCGCGCGCCGCCCTCGACCTCGGCGCCGACGCGGTGTGCCTCGGCACCCGCTTCGTCGCCTGCGTCGAGTCGCCCGCCCACGCGGGGTGGAAGGAGCGCATCGTCGCGGCCGGCGCGGACGACACGGCGATCACGACGCTCTTCGGACCCGAGTGGCCCGACGCGCCGATGCGCGTGCTGCGCAATCGCGCGGTGCGACGGGAGCAGGGGATCGACGCGAGCCCCGTGCCGAGCGGTCCGATCGGAACGGTCCGGCTCGGCGACCAGTCCTATCCGATGCCTCCGGCCTCGGTCATGCTGCCGATCGCGGAAACCGAGGGCGACCTCGAGGAGATGTGCCTCGCCGCCGGCACCAGCGCCGCGGCGATCGCGAGGGTGGAGACGGCCGCGGAGATCGTCGCGGCGATCGCCGCGGGCCTGGCCGCCGACGCCTGAGGCACGCGCCTCAGGAGGCGCGGCGCAGCGCCAGGCGCTTCGGACCCCGCACCAGGAAGGAGTCGACGCGCGCGACGCGCGGCTCGACCCGCTCGAGGCGCGGCAGCTCCGGCACCAGCGTCTCGAGCGCGACGCGGGTCTCCAGGCGCGCGAGCGAGGCGCCGAGACAGAAGTGCTTGCCGAAGCCGAAGCCGGGGAAGCCGCGAGGATCGCGCGTCACGTCGAGGCGATCGGGATCGGGGAAGCGCCGCTCGTCGCGGTTCGCCGAGCCGAGGAACACCGCCACGATGGCGCCCTTCGGGATGCGCACGCCGTGGAGCTCGGCGTCGGCGGTGGCGGTGCGGAACACCACCTGCACCGGCGTGTCGTAGCGCAGGCCCTCTTCGACCAGCGCGGGCACCAGCGCGGGGTCCGCGGCGACCCGCGCGGCCTGGTCGGGGTGCTCGAGCAGGGCGTTCACCACGTTGCCGATCAGGTTCGTCGTCGTCTCGTTTCCGGCGACGAGCAGCAGCAGCACGAACTGGATCACCTCGCGGTCGGTGAGGCCGACCTCACCCTCCTGCTCCGCGACGATCGCGCTGATCAGGTCGTCGGTGGGGTTCGCGCGCCGCTCGCGCACCAGCCCGCGCGCGTAGCCGAGCAGGTCGGTCAGGGGGACGGTGTACTGCTTCTCGAAGCGCCGCTCCCGACCCGGTCCGGTGAGGAGCTCCACGATGATGTCCGACCAGCGCTTGAAGTCGCCGAGACGCTCGACGGGCACGCCGATCATCTCCGCGATGATCGTGACGGGTAGCGGCACGGCGAGGTCGCGGACCAGGTCGAAGGGCGCCCCGCGACGCAGCGGCTCGATGCCCGCTTCGACGAGCTCGCGGGCGCGCTTCTCGAAGCTGGCGACGCGACGGGGCGTGAAGCCGCGGTTCACGATGGCGCGCATCGCCGCGTGGCTCGCGCCGTCCTCGGCGATCAGGTTGCGCGCCGTGGTGAACTCGAGGGGGTTGAGGCGCGCCTTCCAGATCATCATCGCGAGCAGACGCAGGAAGCCCCAGCTCGGCCGCGGCATCTGCTCGCTGCCGCCCGCCATCAGCATCGTGAACATCGCCCGCGACGAGTAGCGCTCGGGGCTCTGCAGGACGTGCATCACGTCGTCGTGGCGCGTGACGGAGTAGACGCCGCGCTCGGCGCAGAAGTGCACGGGTGCCTCGTCGCGCAGCCGGCGATAGACGGGATAGGGATCGTCGAGCGGGCCGGCGAGCGGATCGAAGTCGAGGGGCATCGACGGGCCTCCTGCGGGGCGCCGTCGCGGATGCTAGCGGACCGGCCGTCTCCGTCTCGCCAGCCCCGCCAGCAGCGCGCCACCCGCGGCGAGCGCCGCGCCCGCCCCCGGCTCGGGCAGACAGCCGAGCGAGCGCATGTCGTCGGTCTGGAGCGCGCCGCCCGTGAGGGAGTAGGCCGACGTGTAGTAGAAGGAGAGCAGGTCGGCGGCGCACTTCCCCTCGATCGCGTAGGGGACGTTGCCGGCGAAGGGGTCGTCGGGGCTCGCGGCGGCGAGCTCGGGGTCGTAGGTGCCGGCGCCGATCGAGGAGGCGTCGGCGGAGTCGTCGAAGAAGAAGCGCGTGAGGCGCAGCCGCGCGCTCGGGTCGTCCTTCAGGTGGAGGTCGAACCAGGCGAGCGAGTAGTAGAACGCGATCCGCTCCCCGTAGCGGCTCGACGGGAAGTTCGCCGGGAAGGGCTGGTAGCCGAACTCGTAGTGGTCGCTCGCGCGCGTGGTGATCGACATGGCGTCGACGCCTGCGGCCACGAGCTGGTCGTAGGCGCCGTGGTGCTGGCGGGGGTCGGGTGCGGCCGCCTTCGGCGTCGGCGTCGCGGGGAATTCGTAGTCGACGCCGAAGTAGAGCCCCGGGGTGCGCAGCGGCAGGCCCGGATCGTGGTCGAGGTCGAGGCTGTCGTAGGACACGAGCGCGTCGACGCGAGGATCCTGCTGGCCGATCGGCGTCACCGCGATGGCGCCGAGCGAGTGCCCGGCGATGCCCAGACGCTCGGGGTCGACGTTCTCCCACCACGGGTTGAAGGTCGGGGTGCCCGCGGCGTTCTCGCCCAGCGCCCACGGATAGGGCTCGGCCGGACTCGAGAGCACGAAGTCGATCGCCGAGCGCGTGTCGTCGGGCTGGTTCGTGCCGGGGCAGTCGGTCGTCGTTCCGTCGGGCTCGTGCCCGCAGAGCTCGCTGTCGCCCTGGCCCTGGGGATCGATGATCAGCACGACGTAGCCCGCCTCGGCCATGCCCTGCGCGAACCAGGCGTTCACCTCGTTGTAGGACTGGAGCCCGGGCGTCATGGTGAGGGCGGGATGGAGCTGGCCGTCGTCGAGGGGGGCGAGCAGGCGCGCGCGCAGCTTCGCGCCGCCGTTGTTGATGAAGGAGAACTTCAGGTGGCGGCCGCGACCGGCGGCGGCCCACTCCTCGTAGCTGCGGAAGGGATCGCCGACCTTCGACGCGGGGAGGACGCCGGCGCCGGCGTGGAGCCGCTCCGGCTCCGCCGCCCACTCGGGCGCGGTCACCGTCAGGAACTCCTCCTCCTCGATCGCCACCTGCTCGAGCTGCTTCGCGAGGAAGGCGGGGCTGGCGGCGGCGTCGGTGTAGCGCTGGTGGCCGCACGCGACGTTCTCGGCGTCGCGAGCGGTCCACCCGGGCGTGCCCTCGGCGGGGTCGCCGGCGTAGGCGTCGCACACCAGCTCCTGGGCTCCCGCCGCGAAGGCAAGGAGCGCTACCGGGAGCGCGAAGAAAGACGCGAGGATACGCATCGTTAGCCTCCAGAACGACTGGTCCATTGGAGGCATTGCACCCGATCCGGCGCCGGGCTGTCAAGCGGTTGCGCGCGCCTACTCCCGCACCAGCAGCAGGCAGCCGCCGAGCGGGCCGCCGCCGGCGCCGGCGACGCCGACCCGGGGATCGTTCGGCACCTGGCGCGCGCCGCCCTCGCCCCAGAGCTGCACGCACGCCTCGTGGAGGAAGCCGTAGCCAT
>Ga0299906_10003092_pt1 | contig 13740 bp, 9 predicted proteins | sample RVTome_14_FD_200259 | JGI IMG/M metagenome (GOLD analysis project Ga0299906, IMG submission 200259) | Soil microbial communities from uranium-contaminated site in the Upper Colorado River Basin, Wyoming, United States - RVT145D125 (version 2) ... | reverse complement strand
GCGGCCTCCGTGTAGCCCTTGCTCGCGAACGCCATGCCGCAGCACAGGCTCGAGGCGCCCTCGGGCACGCGCACGGAGTAGCCGGCCCAGCGCAGCACCTCGCGCATCGCGCGCGCCGGAGGCAGGCCGTTCTCGCCGGGAAGCGGGCCCACGATCCGGGTGAGGCAGCTCGGGAAGTACACGACACCGCCGCGACCCTCGCCCCCCGCCGCCGACGGCAACAGCGGCGGAGGCTCTTCGGGTGCCAGGCGGCGCGCCGGGCGCGGCAGGGCGAGCGAGGGCGGCAGCCGCGGCACGAGCCCGGGCAGGAGGGCGTGGGCGCCCTCCGCCACGGCCTCTACCAGGCGGGCTCCGAGCGGCAGCGCGCGCACGGCGGCCGCCGCGCCGAGCCCCCCCCGCGCCAGCGCCGCGACGAGCCCGAAGTGCTCGGCCGCGCCCGTCGCGAGCCCCAAGGCAGCGGGCCCGTGCGCGGCGGCCCGCAGCTCCTTCATGAGCGCGCCCGTGTCGATCGTCACCGGACACGCCGCCTGGCACATCGAGTCCCCGGCGCAGGTCAGAACGCCCTCGTATGCGAAGTCCTCGCGCAACGACTCGGCCCACTCGCGGTCGGCCGGAGCCGGGCTCGCCAGAAGCCGCGTGATCTCGCGCGTGACCACGATCCTCTGCCGCGGCGTCAGGCTGAGGTCGCGCGAAGGGCAGCGCGGCTCGCAGTAGCCGCACTCGATGCAGCGGTCCGCGAGCGGGGAGATCGTCGGGCAGGGCTTGAGGTTCTCCAGGTGGCAGCGCGGGTTCGCGTTCAGCAGCACGCCCGGGCTCAGGATGCCCTCGGGGTCGAGCAGGCGCTTGACGCGCTCCATGACGGCGTAGGCCCGCTCGCCCCACTCGCGCTTCACGAACGGCGCCATGTTGCGGCCCGAGCCGTGCTCGGCCTTGATGGCGCCGTCGTACTTGTCCACCACCAGCTCGACGAGGCCGTGGAGGAAGGCGCCGTAGCGCTCGACCGCCTCCGGGCTCCTGACGTCCTCGGCCAGCACGAAATGCAGGTTGCCGTCCTTGGCGTGGCCCAGGATCGCCGTGTCGGGAACGCCGTGGCGCGCGAAGAGCGCGTGGAAGTCGCGGATCGCCTCGGCGAGCCGCGCGACGGGAACGGCGACGTCCTCGGTCAGGAACGCGGTCCCGGTCGGGCGCATCGCGCCCATGCGGGCCGCGAGCCCCTTGCGCAGGTGCCACAGCGCCGCGCGCTCGGCCTCGCCGGTCGTGAAACGCGGCGGCTCGATCAGCCGGTGCCGCTTCAGGATCCCCTCCACGTCGGCCACCGCCGAGGCGAGCGTCGCCGCGTCGGACCGCCGCAGCTCCACCAGCAGCGCCGCGTGCTGCCTCTCGACCTCGAAGGGGAGCGGGTGCTCCGAGGCGATCGAGCGCAGCGAGCCGGCGTCGAGGATCTCGAGCGCGTCGGACCCCGCCCGGGCCAGCGGGAGAACGGCGCGGCCGGCCTCCTCGAGCTCGGCGAAGAAGACGAGCGCGGTCGCGCGCGCGGGCGGCTCGTCGACCGTGCGCAGCGTCATCTCCGCCACGAACCCGAGCGTGCCCTCGGAGCCGACCATCAAGTGGGCCAGGATCTGGGCGGGGTCGTCGAAGTCGAGGAACGCATTCAGGCTGTAGCCGCTCGTGTTCTTGGTCTCGAACTTGCGGCGCAGCAGGCCCGCGAGCGCCGGGTCGTGCCGCAGCTCGTCGCGCAGCGCCACGAGCTCGGCGTGGAGCGCCGGCCGCGCGCGGCGCAGCTCGGAGTCCGCGTCCGGCTCGCGCGTGTCGACGAGCGCGCCGTCCGCGAGCATCACGACCAGGCTGTCGAGCGTGTGGTAGCTGTTCTGCGCGACGCCGCAGCACATGCCGGAGGAGTTGTTGGCCAGGATGCCGCCGAGCATCGCGGTGTCGATCGAGGCGGGGTCGGGGCCGATGCGTCGCTCGTGGGCCGCGAGCAGCCGGTTGAGGTGGCCGCCCACGACGCCGGGCTGCGCCATCACGCGCGCCCCGTCGTCGAGCACGCGCGCCTGCCTGAAGTACGGACCGAGCTCGACCAGCACGTCGTCGGTGACCGCCTGCCCCGAGAGCGACGTCCCGGCGGTGCGGAACGTCAGGTGGCGCCGCTTGCGCCGCGCCCAGGCGAAGAGCTCGCGCACTTCGGCGGTGCCGCGCGGGCGCACGATCGCCTCGGGGATCAGCCGGTAGATCGACGCATCCGCGGAGCGGCCCAGGCGGTCGATCGGCCGCGTCAGCACCCGCTCCGGCGCGAGGATGCGGGCGAGGTCTTCGAGCGTGGCCGGGTCGGCGGGCCGCAGCGCCGGTCCGCTCACGGGGCGCCCTCCGCCACGGGCACCTGGAAGCGGTAGCGAGTGCCGCCGGCGTTGAGCGTGATCGTCGCGGTCTTCTTCGTCGTGAGCCGGTCGCGCGTCATGCCCGAGGCGTCCGTGACCAGCACCCCACCCGACGAGAAGAGCGAGCCCGCGGAGCTGCGCAAGCGCACCTCGACACCGGGGAAGCGCCGGCCGCCCCGCTTCTGGATGCGCACCAGGATCTGCGCCTGGCCGCCTCCGGCCGGCAGCTCTTTCGGCTCGGCCCAGGCCGCGACGACGATCGGCTCGCTGACCGGGGTCACCGGGAGCGGCTCGTCGTCGGCCGGCGCCTGCGACTCGGGTGTGAGCGCCGTGCCCGGCGGGACGGGCGGAGGCGCCGGCTGCTCCTTGCGCAGGCCGAGCGTCGTACACGCGCCACAGACGAGCGCGCACAGCAGGAGCCGGAGGGCGAGCGAGGCCTGACGTGGGGGCATGGAGGGCGCCCGCGTGGGGGCGGGCTTACGGCCTATCGTACAACGCCCTTCGCTCGGCCCGGCCCGGGCTCCGGCCGCAGGACATGGCTCGCTGAGCTACAACCAGGAATAATCGCAGCCGGCCGCCCGTTTCACCGACCACCTCGTGTCGATCGGACGCGAGCGGTACGAACGGAGGAACCACGCATGCTGAACCTGGAATCGCTGCGGCACGGCCGCGCGCGCGGCTTGAGGCTCGCGGCCGCGCTCGCCTTTCTCGCCCCGCTCGCGACGCGCCTCGTCATGGGCCAGGCGTTCTACGAGACCGGCTCCGGCAAGATCGCGAACTTCGCGAACACCGTGGGCTTCTTCAGCGAGCTCGGGATCCCGCTCCCGGAGGCGAACGCGTTCCTCGTCTCGCGGCTCGAGTTCTGGGGCGGGCTGCTGCTGGTCGTCGGGCTCGCCACGCGCTTCGTGGCCCTGGGCCTCGCCTCGACCATGGCCGTGGCGCTCGCGACGGCGGATCGCGCGGCGTTCCTGGGCGCGCTACGGGGGACGGGCGACGCCGGGCTCACGGACGTCGTGCCCTTCGTGTACCTGCTGTTTCTCGTCTGGCTGGTGCTGTTCGGCCCCGGCGCCGTGAGCCTCGACACGCTCGTCGCGCGCCGGCTGCAGCGCGCCACCTGACGGCGAGTTGGCTTCGCCCCCCGGCTACGGGAGTAGAATCGCTCTTATCGCAGCCCGGCCCCACGAGCGGTTCGGCCCGATCAGCATCGACCGGGGAGGAGGGGGAATGACCACGATCCGGCAGATCCTCGCCGGCAAGCCGGAGATCTACTCGATCGACCCGGAGGCCACGGTTTTCGAGGCACTCGGGCTCATGGAAGAGAAGAACGTGGGCGCGCTCCTCGTGATGAAGGGCGGGCGGGAGCTCGTCGGGATCTTCTCCGAGCGCGACTACGCCCGGCGCATGATCCTGCAGGGCCGCACCTCGCGCGAGACGCCGGTGCGCGAGGTGATGACGTCGAAGGTGTTCGTGATCACGCCCGACACGACCTCCGGCGAGTGCATGATGCACATGACCGACCGGCACATCCGCCACCTGCCGGTGGTCGACGGGGGGCGCGTGGTGGGTGTGATCTCGATCGGCGACGTCGTGCGCAGCGTGATCGACGACCTGCGCTTCACGGTGCGGCAGCTCGAGAGCTACATCAAGAGCGGCGGCTAGTCGAGCTCGCCCTCGACGAACCACTCCCCGCGCAGCCGGTCGAGGAACACGCGCAAGGCGGCGCCCCCGACGAGCGCCACGTCCCACTCCTCGCGGGAGAAGGCGCTGTCCCACCAGTCGCCCGAGACGCGCCACGGCCCGGCCGCGGCCGTGACGGCGCCGCGCACGCCGGGAGCCCCCACGAAGCTGGGTACCCCCGCTTTCGTGAGCACGTGGGCGAGGCGCGGGGGGCGGTAGGCGCGCAGCGCCACACGCGGCGCGGACCGCGCGGCCTCGGGTCTTCCCCGTGGGAGCGGACCGGGCGCGAAGCTCTGGACGGCGAAGGCCCCGGGCCGGTGCGTGTCCACGAGCTGCGGCGAGCCGGAACGGCCGGACTCGGTCCAGTCGTGGAGCCGCGCCAGCGTCTCCGCCAGCCGTTCCGGCGAGGGCAGCGCGGGATCGAGAAGCGAGAACTGGGCCGCGCGCGCGGGCGTGGCTGAGGCGCGCAGCGTGATCCGCGCGATCGCGTCGCGCGGCGGGTGGGCCTCGAGGTCGAGCAGCACGAGCGTGCGCCAGGTGCGCGGGTCGCCCGAGGGGGCGGCGGGCCGCAGCGAGCACGCGTGCGTCGAGGCGTCCGTGAGCCCGAGCTCGACGGCGAGCGCCGCGGCCTTCGCCCCGCGCGCGGCGAGCGCAGCGGTGAGCGGCTCGAGCACTCGCGCCAGCAGGAAGGCGAGCGGCTCCAGGCCTTCGACCGGCCAGTCCAGCTCGAGCGTCGCCTCGAAGCGCTCGGGAAGCGGCGCTTGGACGAAGGCACCCGCGTCCTCGCCACGGGCGCGGTACACCAGGCGAGGTCCCTCGGGCCCGAGCCGGGCGGCGAGAGCGGCCGGGGGCATGCGCGCGAGGTCGCCGATCGTGCGCAGGCCCCAGCGCGCGAAGAGCTCCTGCTGCTCCACCGTCACTTCGAGGAGCGCGAGCGGCAGCGGGGCGAGTGCTTCGGCCTCGCCGCCCGCGGGCACCACGCTGAGCCCCGGACAGGCGCACGCGACGACGAGCGCCGTCTCGCGCGTGAAGGCGAGCGCCGCCTGGGCCTCGATCGCCCTCGCCGCGGCCGCCGCGAGGAGTGCCTTGCCGAGCGCGTGCGGCGTCGGCCACAGGCGGCCCAGGCCGGAGAGGTCGAGCAGCACCGGCGTCGGCCCGTGGGCCTCGACCCGCGGCGTGAAGCTGCGGGCGAGGGCCACGAGCGCCCCCGCGTCGGGGAGAGCACGGGGCGCGTGCAGACCGCCGAACACGCTCGTGCTCTCGCTTCAGACGGCCGCGAGGACGAGCTCGGCCGTGCGCAGCCCGTGGCGTCCGGCCCGGGCCCGCGCCCGAAGCGCCTTCAGCAGGCACGCGGGTCCGGGCGAGCCCGAGAAGCGCAGCCCCGCGGGCTCGAGCGCCAGCGCGCGACCTCCGGGACTGCAGGCGACATGGCCGTCGGCCAGCATCACGAGCGCAGTCGTGGCGTTCTCGACGACCCGCTGCAGGCGCAGCCAGGTGGTCATCGGCAGGCGGCGGCGCTCGTGGTCGGCTCCGGCCAGGTCGAGCGCCACCACGTCGAAGAGCCCCGCGCCCGCGAGCGTCGCCACCGCTCCCGTGGCCTGGGCGAGGGCTTTCACCTGCGGCTCTTCCCCGCTCCCGCTTGCCCCCCAAAGCCGGCCAGCACATCCGGGGGGGCGCGGACCGCGCAGCCAGAGCAGCCGCTCGAGGTCGACACCCGCGGCCGCGGCCGAGGCGGGATCCAGCCGGTCGAGCGGGTCCACGAGCGCCGCCAGGGCGCCCGTGCCCGTGGTGCGCGCCAATAGCGCGAGCAGAACGCCGGTGCGACCCGAGGAAGCGGGGCCGTGGATCTCGTTGAGCTCGCCGCGCGGGAAGCCTCCGCCGAGAAGCGCGTCGAGCTCCGCGATGCCGGTCGCGAGCGGTCGTCGCCTCCGGTCCTCGCCCCGCAGCGGCGGCGCGTCGGCCTGCAGCCGGCGGGCCCGCAGCAGGTCTTCGAGAGCGCGCTTGCGCTCCGCGACGCTCGCGGGAGCCGGCTCATCCGTGATCCCGCCGATCACGGGCGTCCAGTACGCGGTGGCGGGGAGAGTGGCAGCGCTCATCTCTAGCTTCGCTTTTTCTTCGCTTCAATATGCTACCGAAGCAGCAGCGCGTCAATCCCGAAGACCTTGTGGTGAAGCCCTCGCCGACCACAACGTTTGGAGGGTCCCCGGGCGCGCCCCCGAGGCGTTCTGAGCCGCAAAGGGAGCCGACGGAGTGGTCTAGCTTAAGCTAGAGATGCCCGGATGGGGCGCACGCAGGCCCCATCCGGGCATGGGGATCAGGCCGTCGAGGTACGTGTAGACGACCGGCACCACGACGAGGGTGAGCAAGGTCGAGGTGATCAGGCCGCCGATCACGGCTCGCGCCATCGGCGCGCGCATCTCCGCTCCCGCCCCGATCGCGAAGGCGAGCGGCAGCATGCCGAAGATCATCGCCAGCGTCGTCATCACGATCGGCCGCAGGCGCGTCGAGCCGGCCTTGACGAGCGCCCGGTCGCGGGGCGTGCCCGCGGCACGGGCCTGGTTCGTGAAGTCGATCAGCAGGATCGCGTTCTTGGTGACGAGGCCCATCAGCATGATCAGGCCGATCATGCTCATCATGTTGAGCGTGTCGCCCGTGGCGAGGAGAGCGAGCGCCACACCCACGAGCGACAGCGGCAGCGACAGCATGATCGCGAAGGGGTGGAAGAAGGACCCGAACTGCGACGCCAGGATCAGATAGATGAAGATGATGGCGAGCGCCAGCGTCTGCAGCATGTTGCGGAACATGCTCTTGAGCTCTTCCGCGTCGCCGCCGGGCATCACGTCGTAGCCGGGGGGCAGCTTCAAGGCGGCGGCGGCGCGCTCGATGTCGGCCGACACCTCGCCCAGGCTGCGCCCGTCGTTGGTCGCCGAGATGCGCACCTCGCGCTGGAGGTCCTTGCGGCGGATCGTGGAGGGCCCGCTCGCCGGGAAGGCACGCGCCACCTCGCCGAGCGGGACCAGGATCTTGTCGCCGCGGTCGTCGTCCTTGTCGGTAGGCACGGCGAGCGCCAGCAGCTCGTCCGCGTAGCGGCGCTGGTCGGAGCGCAGCCGCACCCGCACGTCGTGGGTGTCGCCGGCCGCGTCTTCGATCGTGGTCGCGACCTCGCCGGTGAGCGCGGCGCGCAGGGTCATCGCGACCGGTTGCACGTTCAGGCCGAGGTCCCCCGCGCGGTCGCGGTCGAACTCGAGCCGCAGCTCGGGCTTGCTCTTCTCGAGGCTGGTCTCGACGTCGGCGAGACCCGGGATCTTCCCCATCGCCACGACCAGCTCGCGCGAGAGGCGGTCGAGCTCGTCCACCTCGGCGCCGCGCACGCTGTACTGGAGCGGCTTCTGGCCGAACGGGCCCGCCTCGGTGAAGGCGTAGGTGAGGCCCGGCACGACGGACACCGCGCGGCGGGCCTCGCCGAGCACCTGCGAGAAGCTCTTGCCGTGGGTCGGCTTCAGCTTCACGTAGATCGAGCCCTCGGTCGGCGGCCGCCGCGTGATGCCCGCCTCGCCGATCGTGGTGTACGTGTAGGCCACGTCCGGAAGCGTCTTCAGGCGGCGCACCACTTCGAGCGCGCGCTCGCGCGTCTCCTGGAGCGTGGCGCCGGGCGTCGCCTTGACCCCGACCTGGTACTCGCCGCGGTTGAAGTCCGGCATGAAGTCGCCGCCGAGAATCGCGAGGATCGGGAAGCTCGCGAGGAACGCGACACCGGCGATTGCGAGCACCGCCGGCCGATGCCCGAGCGCCCAGCCCAGCAGCCTCTCGTAGCGCACGTGGACGTCGTCGAACCAGCGGTTGAAGCGCTGCAGCGTGCGGCCCACGAGGTGCGGGTGGTAGCCCTGCTCGATGTCGGGGTCCACCCAGCGCGAGGAGAGCATCGGGTCGAGCGTGAAGCTGACGAACAGCGAGGCGAGCACCGCCGCCGCCACCGTGATCCCGAACTCGTAGAAGAAGCGGCCCACGAGGCCGCCCATGAAGGCCACGGGCACGAAGACGGCGATGATCGTGAAGGTGGTGGCCATTACCGCGAGCCCGATCTCGGCGGTGCCGTCGCGCGCGGCCTCGAAGTGGTCCTTGCCGCGCTGCAGGTGGCGCACGATGTTCTCGCGCACCACGATCGCGTCGTCGATCAGCATCCCGATCGCGAGCGACAGGCCCATCAGCGTGAGCACGTTGAGCGTGAAGCCGAACGCCCGCATCGCGATGAAGCCCGCCACCACCGAGATCGGTAGCGTGACGCCGGTGATCACGGTCGAGCGCCAGGAGTTCAGGAACAGGAACACGATCAGGATCGTCAGGATGCCGCCGATCAGCATCGTGACGTTGACGTCTTCGATCGACTCGCGGATGAAGAGCGAGTCGTCCTTGATGATCGAGAGCGTGATGCCCGCGGGAAGCTCGCTCTTGAGCTTCTCGACGGCCTGGATCACGCCGTCGGCCACCGCCACGGTGTTGGCGCCCGACTGCTTCTGGATGTCGAGCGCGAGCGCCTCTCGCTCGTCGAGGAAGGCGGCGTTCTTCGGCTCAAGGGTCCCGTCGATCACCTGCGCCACGTCGCGGACGTAGACCGTCGCCCCCTCCGGGCGCTTGATCGGGATCGCGCCGATGTCGGCGGCGCTCCTGCCACGGGCGGCCACGCGCACGAGCGCTTCGGTCGGGCCGCGGTCGGCGGTCCCGGCCGGGACGTCCACGTTCTCGCGTGCGAGGGCGCTCACCACCTCGGCGAGCGAGACGTGGTAGGCCTCGAGCTTCAGGCGGTCCACCACGACCTGGATCTCGCGCGTCGACTCCCCCACGAGCGCCACCGAGCCGACCCCGCGTACGTTCTCGATCCGCCGCTTCACCACCTTCTCGGCGTAGTGGGTCGCGGCCTGGGGTGAGAGCCCGGGCGCGTCGACGCCGACCGACAGCACCGGCATCGCCGCGAAGTCGATGCGCTGCACGATCGGCTCCTCGATCTCGCGCGGCAGCTCGCCGCGGATCGAGGCGATCTTGCCGCGCACGTCCTGGGCGGCAGCCACGGCGGAGACCTCGAGCTGGAACTCCACCACGATGTTGGAGAGCCCCTCCTGCGAGATCGACTCGATGTGGCGCACGCCCTCGACGGTGTTGATCTCCTCCTCGATCTTCTTCGTCACCTCGCGTTCGACCGTCTCCGGCCCGGCGCCGGGGTAGATCGTGGTGACCGTGACGACCGGGATCTCGATCTTCGGGAACAGGTCGACCTTGAGCTGGGAGTAGGAGGCGATCCCGAGGACGGCCAGCGCAGCCATCATCATGGTCGCGAAGACGGGGTGCTTGATCGAGAGGTTGCTCAGGAACATGGCGCGCTCGCTCTACTTCACGGCGGGGGACGCCGCGGCGGGGCGTCCGTTCTGCGGCACGACCGCGCTCCCCGACGAGAGCGTCGCGGGCGGGTCGAGCACCACCACGTCGCCGCTCGCGAGCCCGCTCGTCGCCTGGACGCCGTCCGGCGCCTCGACGCCGAGCGCGATCGCCTGCCGCTCGGCCTTGCCCTGGCGCACGACGAAGACGTCGGCCCGCAGCGGGTCCGACCCGTCGCGCACGAGTGCTTCGGGTGGGACCACGAGCGCGCCGCGCACGGTGCCGACCGCGACGCTCGCGCGCGCGAAGAGGCCGCCCACCAGTTCTTCGCGCCCCTTCACCTCGACCACCGCCTTGAACGAGCGCGTGCGCTCGTCCACGAGCGGCGCCACCCGCGCGACCGTCCCGGGGATCACGCTGCCCGGCAGCGCCTCGACGCTGAGGCTTGCCGGCGCGCCGAGGTGCACCTTCGCGAGGTCGCGCGAGGCGACCTGCGCCTCGAACTCCAGGATGGAGTCGTCGACGAGCGTGAACAGCGGCGCCCCCGCCTGAAGCATGGCGCCGGCGTCCGCGCGGCGCTTGCCGATGCGCCCCGCGAACGGGGCCTTGACCCGCGTGCGCCCGTACTGCTGCGCTGCGATCGCCGCCTCGGCGCGCACCTGGGCGAGCGAGGCTTCCGCCACCTGCAGCGCCACCTGGGCCGAGAGGTGGTCCTTGTCGGTGATGCCGCCGGTCTTCAGCAGGTTGTCCGCGCGCTCGCGCTCGGCGAGCGCGTGGGCGCGGTTCGCCTCGGCGACGGCGAGCGCCGCGCGCGCACGGTCGTTCGCCAGCCGATAGTCGGTGGCGTCGAGCAGAGCGAGGGTCTCGCCCTTCGCCACCCGGGCCCCCTCGTCGCGCAGGACGCGCTCGAGGCGCGCCGCCACCTCGGCCACCAGCTCCACCTGCGCGCGCGGCTTGAGGGTGCCGGTGAGCACGAGCGTCTGGTCGAGGTCGCGGGCGGCGACGGTCGCCGTCCGCACGGGGATCCCGCGCGCGGCGGCCGTGGCCGCGTCGGCGGCGGGGTGCTCGCCGCAAGCGGCGAGCGGAAGCACGGCCGGGGTTGCGATCAGCAGCAGGATTCGGGCGTTCAGTCGATGCACAGTCGTCCTCATTCGCCGTCGTGCGTCGCGGCGCTTCCATCCTCGAGCACTGGCTGGCCCGTCACGTAGCGCAGCCCGGCCCGGGCGTTGGCGTGCGCGTGCAGCGCCTCCACGCGGCTCCACTCGGCCTGGGTGAAGGCCGCCTGGGCGTCGATGACGTCGAGCGGTGTCGCGGCTCCGAGACGGTAGTTGGCCTCGGTCATCTCGAGGGCCTTGGTGGCTTGCGCGACGTTGAGCTCGGCGGCGCGGAAGACACTCGCCGCGACGCGCAAGCGATCCACCGCCTGCTTGGCCTCGAGGTCGATGAGCGTTTCGAGAGCCACCCGGTCCTGTCCCACCCTGGCCCGGTCGGCCCGGGCCTGGGCCACCTTGCCCGCCGTGCGCCACCCGTCGAAGACCGGGATCTTCAGCGTGACGGCGAGGCGCCACTTCTTGTAGTTGGACTCGAAGAAGTTCGGCGTGTCCCGCACCGACCAGCCGAAGGCCGCGTCGAGGTCCAGGCGCGGCTGCATGTCGGCCTTGTAGATGCCGATCGCCTCGTCGTAGATCTTCTCGTTCCAGCCCACCGCCTTCACCTCGGGTCGTGTCGCGATTGCCTCGCGCACCACCTGCACCTGGTCGGCCGCCGTCTCCCGGAAGCTGAGCGCGTCGCTGGGCTCGATCGGCTGATCGGTCGGCTCCACCATGACGGCGTTCAGGTCCCCGCGGGCGAGGTCGGCCGCCCCCGAGAGGCGCAGCAGCGTGGTGCGCGCGTTGGCGAGGTCCACGTCGAAGCGGAGCACCTCGAGGTCCGTGGCGACTCCGGCCCCGCGGCGGTTGCGTGCCATCTCGAGCTGCTTCTCCTTCTGGCGCACGACCTTCTCGGCCACCTTCAGCTGCTCGAGCGCGAGCAGGTAGGCGTTGTACGCGAAGACGGCGCGCAGCGCCGTGTCCTGGCGCGCACTCGCGACGTTCTCCTCGCCGAGGTGCTCCGCGTAGCGCGCCGCGCGGATCGCCTTGCCCAGGCTGAAGCTCCACAGCGTCTGGTTCAGGCTCGCGTAGCCGTCCCACAGGTTCGACGCGATCGGGCGGAAGGCCTGCAGGATCTCGGGCGGGAACTCGTCGATGTTCGGGCTGTTGAAGAAGCCGGGATCCTTGTAGCGCAGGAAGCTGCCGTAGACGCTCACCTCCGGCAGGGCGTCGGCCCGCGCCTGCGTCGCGCGACCGCGCAGGCCGTCGCGGTCGGCGAGGCTGCGCATGACGACGGGGTTCCTCTCGAGAGCGCGGGCCACCGCCGCGGCGCGCGAGAGGGGCTCGGCGGACACGGTCCCCACCGCGGCCACGACGAGGAGGAGGACAGCGAGCTTGGGGCGTGGGTTCATCTTCGACTGACCTCGGGGCTCCACCCCTGCAGAACGGTGTCGACGAGAGTGTCGGCGAGCTCCGGCGTGAGGTCCGGCCGGCCGGCCAGCAGGTGCCCGTGCATCGCCTCGCCCAGCGCGCCCATGAAGACCAGGATGCGGATCTCGGTCGGCCCGGGAGCCACCTCGCCCCGCGTCACCGCGGCGTCGATGACGCGGGCGAGCTGCTGCAGGATCCCGTCGTAGAAGCCGACGAAGTCCGTGGCCGGCGCGGATCGGGGCGGGTTGTGGATGAGGGCCATCAGGAAGCGCGCGAGGTCGGGCTCGCGCAGCGCGGCGTCGACGTACGCGCGGGCCATGCGGGACAGGCAATCGCGGAGCGACCCCTCACCGGAAAGGGCGCGGATCAGGTCGCTGCTGAAGCGCTCGAGCGCGCCCTCGACGATGGCGCGGTAGACCCCCTCCTTGCTGCCATAGAAATGGTAGAGGGTCGGCTTCGTGATTCCGGCCGCTTCGCAGATCTCCCGAACAGAGGTCGCGTCGTAGCCCCGATCAGAGAACAACGCTAGCGCTTTCTGCAAGATACGGTCGTGACTGCGGAGAGCTGGCGCGTCCATCAATATCTCTGTACGTACCGGACGGTACACTGGTTCCATCCTTCCCGCCGATCGTGCCGCTGTGCTACCCTTCTTCATCCCCGAGGCCCGGGTGTCCTCCCGGGCGCCCCCGCCCGAACCCCAGGTCTCAGGAAGGGGCAGGAAGACCCCCACAGGAGGAAGTTTGGCAGTCAGCACACAGGACGAGCAGCGGCTCGCCCTCTTCATCGATTTCGAGAACATCGCCATCGGCGTCCGGGACGCCCACTACCGCAAGTTCGACGTCAACCTCGTGCTCGAGCGGCTGCTCGACAAGGGCAAGCTCCTCAGCAAGAAGGCCTACGCCGACTGGAGCCGCTACTCGGACTACAAACGCGCCTTCCACGAGGCCGCGATCGAGCTCATCGAGGTGCCGCAGAAGTCGGTCGGCGGCAAGAACTCGGCGGATATCAGGCTCGTCGTCGACGCGATGGACATGTCGTTCCAGAAGGAGCACATCAACTGCTTCGTGGTGTGCTCGGGCGACTCCGATTTCTCGCCGCTCGTCTCGAAGCTCAAGGAAAACAACAAGTACGTGATCGGGCTGGGGGTGAAGAACTCCACGTCCGAGCTGCTGATCGAGAACTGCGACGAGTTCATCTTCTACGAGGACCTGGTCCGGGTGCAGCAGCGGCCGATGCCGGCGATCACCGGCACGCTGACCGAGAAGCTGCAGGACTGCTTCGGGCTCGTGGTGGACGCGGTCGTGGCACTTCAGCGCGAGAACAAGGAGCTGCTGTGGGGCTCCATGGTCAAGGAGACCATGAAGCGCAAGCGGCCCTCGTTCAACGAAAGCTACTACGGCTTCCGCACCTTCTCGCACCTGCTCGAGGACGCGCAGCGGCGCGGGATCGTGATGCTCCGCCGCGACCAGAAGTCCGGCAGCTACGTGATCGAGGACCTGGGGCCCGCGGCGCGAGCCGAAGCAGCCACGGGCGGGGCGCCGGAAGCGTCGGCGACGGCCTCGGCCCCGGCCGAGCGCAAGGCCGAAACGGGTGCGCCCGCGGCGGAGGCCGAAGCGAACGGCGGGCGGTCCGGGCGACGCCGTCGCGGCCGCGGTGGCCGCGGCCGCCGCAGCGGCATCCCCGTGCCGGCCGGAGCTCCCTCGGAGTCGAGCGGAGGGGCGGCGGACGACGGCGACGACGACGACGACGACAACGACGACATGGCCGCGGACTCGCACCCGGCCCTGCCCGCCGCCGAA
>Ga0299906_10003091_pt1 | contig 13744 bp, 16 predicted proteins | sample RVTome_14_FD_200259 | JGI IMG/M metagenome (GOLD analysis project Ga0299906, IMG submission 200259) | Soil microbial communities from uranium-contaminated site in the Upper Colorado River Basin, Wyoming, United States - RVT145D125 (version 2) ... | reverse complement strand
GCAAGGGCGAGGCGCGGTTCAGCTTCTTCACGCTGCTCGCCAGCCTCGGCACGCCTTACGACATCACGCTCCACGAGCTCCGGATCGAGTGCTTCTTTCCGGCCGATGCGGCGACGGAGGCGGCGCTGCGCCGGCTGGCGGCGCCTCCGCCGCAGTAGCCCGCGCGCACTCGCGCGCAACCGTCTCGCGGATGATCTCGGCGAGGCGACGCTCGTCGCGCGACGCGTAGTCGGGGTCCGCGAAGACGAGATAGACCTCGGTCCAGCGCTCGCCGCCCTCCCGCAGCGGCAGCGGTTTCAGCACGCCCGACGCGAGCTCGCTGCGGATGCCTTCCTCGGGATACCACGCGAAGCCGAGCCCCATGCACGCGGCGCGGATCGAGGTCGCCTTGTGGCTCACCGTCCAGCGCTGCTCGGCGCCGAGCCAGGCGCCCGGCCGGGTGCGGTGGATCCCGCTGTCGCGGATCACGATCTGCCGGTGGCGCCGGAGGTCCCGATAGGTGAGCTCCCGGCCGAGGCGGTGCAGCGGATGGTCGGGGTGCGCGGCGGCGACGAAGCGCACGCGCATCAGGGAATCGCCGAGGAAACCCCCGGGGAGCTGCGAGGTGATCGCGATGTCGACCTGCCCGCCCGCGAGCGCCTCGTCGGTGCCGCCGAGCACCGTCTCGTACAGCTCGATCCGGGTCTCCGGCCGCTCCTGCGCGAACGCCTCGAAGCACTGCAGCAGCAGCCAGGTCGGGAAGATCACGTCGACCGCGAGGCGCAGCTCCGGCTTCCAGTCCGCCGCCATCGCGCCGGCGCCGCGCTCGAGCGTCGCCGCTTCCTCGATGAGCGTTTGCGCGCGCCGGTGGAGCACCTGCCCGGCCTCGGTCAGCACCGCCTTGCGCCCCTTGATCGCGAAGACCTTCACGCCGAGCAGCGACTCGATTCTCTTCACGGCGTAGCTCACCGTCGACTGGCTCTTGTGCAGGGTCGCCGCGGCTTGGGCGTAGCCGCCAGCGTCGACGACGGCCAGGAAGGCCCGCCACTGATCCAATGTAATCCGCAGGTTAGACGCCATCTATCGACTGCATCGATCAATAATGGCCAAATCTTGCGCTTTTGTATCGATCCAGTAAACCCAATCATCGCGGCATCCGAACCCCGAACCAGGAGCCGCCCCATGACCACCCTGCTGCAGCTGAATACGAGCCTCTTCTCCACCGGCGGGCAGTCGAGCCGCCTCGCCGACGAGTTCGTCGCCCGCTGGCGCACGCATCACCCCCGCGGTGAGGTGATCGTGCGGGACCTTGCGCGCGAGCCGGTCCCTCACCTGACCGCCGCGCGCTTCGGCGCCTTCCTCGCCAAGCCCGGCGAGCGCACGCCCGAGCAGCAAGCGGTCGTCGATGCCTCGGATGCCCTGATCGACGAGCTGAAGCGCGCCGACGTCATCGTGCTCGGCCTGCCGATGTACAACTTCGGCGTGCCATCGACGCTCAAGGCCTACTTCGACCACGTCGCCCGCGCCGGCGTCACGTTCCGCTACACCGAGAAGGGTCCGGTCGGTCTGCTGACCGGCAAGCGGGCGTATGTGCTCGCGGCGCGCGGCGGGTTCTACGATGGCACCGCGGCCGACACCCAGACCGCGTTCGTCCGGCAGTTCCTCGGCTTCCTCGGGATCACGGACGTGGAGTTCGTGTACGCCGAAGGGCTCGCGGTCAGCGAGGCGGCCAAGCAAGCCGGCCTCGCGCGGGCGCAGAATGCGATCCGCAGCCTCGGCGCGCCGGAGGCGCTCGCGGCTTGACGTCTCGGCCGGGCCGCCCCATCTGAATCGTTCACCCAGGAGCACTTCATGAGCACCCGTACGTTGCGCGAGATCGTCGAATCCATCCCCGCCTCGGACGGCGCCGGTGTCAGGCTGCTGCGCAGCGTCGGGCGCCAGGATCGCCTCCGACTCGACCCGTTCCTCATGCTCGACCACTTCTCGTCCGAGAATCCGGACGACTACGTCGCGGGCTTCCCGGCGCATCCGCACCGCGGCTTCGAAACCGTGACCTACATCCTCGACGGCCACATGCTGCACGAGGACCACCTCGGCAACCGCGGGCACCTGAAGAGCGGCGGCGTGCAGTGGATGACCGCGGGCCGCGGCATCATCCACTCCGAGATGCCGCAGCAGGACCGGGGGCGCATGCGCGGCTTCCAGCTCTGGATCAACCTGCCCGCGCGCGAGAAGATGAAAGCCGCCGGCTATCGCGACATCCAGGCGGATGAGATTCCCGTCGTCGCGCTGCCCAACGGTGTCCGCGTCAAAGTCGTCGCGGGTACGCTGGAGGCGGACGGTCGGTCCACGCCCGGCCCGATCCAGGGCGGCAGCACCGACCCGCTGTACTTCGACGTGGAGCTTCCCGCGGGCGCGGTGTTCGCGCATCCGCTGAAGACCGACTACAACGCGTTCGTGTACCCGTTCGAAGGCAGCGTAAGCGTCGGCCCCGCGGGCGCGGCGCGAACGCTGAAGACGCACAGCGCGGGCTTTCTGACCGCGGGCGACCAGGTGGAGGTCACCGCCGGTCCCGAAGGCGGGCGGTTTCTCCTGCTCGCGGGCCGTCCGATCGGCGAGCCGATCGTGCAATACGGCCCGTTCGTGATGAACACGCGCACGGAGATCGAGCAGGCGGTCCGGGACTACCAGACCGGGGCGCTGACACGGGCAGCGTGAGGCGGCCTACCAGACCGCGGCAACGTGCGGCGATTGCCGCAACCCCTCGTCCGCAGTGACCAGCTCGGCACCTGCCGCCTGCGCCGTCGCCAGGATGATCCGATCGGCAGGATCACCGGGAGTCGTGTCCTCGTAGCTCCCGGCGAGACGGGCGATCTCGACGCTGACGGGCTCGAAGCGCAACTCGGGCAGCGCGAACAGGTCGGCAAGCCACTGGTCGAGCGGCAATCCGAGCTCAAGACGGCCACGGCGCACCGCGGTCGCGATCTCGAGCACCGTGATCGCGGAGGCGAGCACCGGACCTTGCCGCAGCCGCCGATCGATCGCGCGCTTCGCGCGCGCGGACAGCCGCCCGGTCCCCGCCACCCACCAGACAACCACGTGGGTGTCGAGAACGATCAACGGTTCATGTCCCACTCGCCCGGATCGATCACCGGGTCGAGCGGCCGCTCGTAGCGCCGGACGCTGCCGCGCAGTCGCGCCCGCGCCGCGGCGACCTCGTCGGGCGACGGCGCGGGCGGCGCGAGCTCGGCGATGACCTTGCCGCGCGAGGTGACCTTGAGGCGTTCGCCGCGCCGCACCCGGGCGAGGTACGCGGGCAGGTTCTGCCGGAGCTCGGTGACCTTGACTTCCTTCATCGGGTGTCTCTCAGATGTACAGTTCAAGTGTACATATGAAACCCGCGCGGGTCAAGGCCGAACCGGCCGGCAGCGTGGCGGCTCAGCCCAGCTTCTCCAGGTCCTCGGCCCCGAGCTTCAACGCGGCCGCGGCGACGTTTTCCTCGAGGTGCGCGATCGACGCGGTGCCGGGAATCGGCAGCATCGCCGGCGAGCGCGCGAGCAGCCACGCGATCGCCACCTGGGCCGGCGTCGCGCCGAGACGCGTGGCGACGCGCTTGGCGTTAGCGGAGCGCAACGCGCGGCCGGCGCCGAGCGGATACCACGGGATGAACGCGATCCCCGCCTTCTCGCACGCCGCGAGCACGTCGTCCGAACCGCGGTTCTCCACGCTGTAGTCGTTCTGCACCGAGACGATCGGCGCGATGCGGCGCGCCTCCGCGAGCTGCCGCACGCTGACGTTCGAGAGCCCCAGGTGACGGATCTTCCCCGCGCGCTGGAGCTCGGCGAGCGTGCCGACCGACTCCGCGAACGGCACCTTTGGGTCGGGCGCGTGGAACTGGTACAGGTCGATGCGCTCGAGCCGCAGGCGCTTGAGGCTGCCGTCGAGCGCGCGCCGGAGGTGCTCGGGCCGTCCGTCCGGATCCCAGGCGTGCCGGTTCGGCCGGACGAGCCCGCCCTTGGTGCCGATCACCAGACCTTCCGGATAGGGATGCAGCGCTTCGGCGATGAGCGTCTCGTCGACCTCCGGACCGTAGCTGTCCGCCGTGTCGAAGAAGTTCACGCCGAGCTCGATCGCGCGGCGGAAGAGTCGGTGCGCCGCGGCGCGGTCCTTCGGCGCGCCCCAGATGTCGGGCCCACAGACGCGCATGGCGCCGAGCGCCATGCGATTGACGGTGAGATCGCCGAGCTGGACGGTGCCGGCGACCGCAGCGGGGGTCATCGGGCGATGGTGCCAGATCGGGCCCGCTACGCGGCGCGCGGCCGCGGCAGCCACAGCTCCGCGATCAGGCCCGCGCCGGTGGCGCGGTTGCGCAGCCTGACGTCGCCGCCGTGCCAGCGGGCAATGTTCCGCGCGATGCTGAGGCCGAGCCCCGCGCCGCCGCTCGCGCGGTTGCGGGAAGGCTCGAGGCGGAAGAACGGCTCGAACACGCGTTCGAGTTCCCCCTCCGGGATCCCAGGCCCTTCGTCGCCGACCGCAATGCGCAGCCCCTCGCCCTCATCCTCGACCTGCAAGTGCGCCCGGTCGCCGTAGCGGAGCGCGTTCTCGATCAGGTTGTTCAGGCAGCGGCGCAGCGCCTCGGGATGGGCGCTGAGCGCGGCGCGCGGCGTACCCGCCACCGTGATCTCGCCCCCGGTCTCGCGCCAGTCCTCGCTGAGCCTTTGGATCAGCGCGCCGACGTCGACCGACTGCCGGCGCGCCTCCACACCGAGGCTGCGCGTGAAGTCGATCGCGGATCCGGCCATCGCTTCCATCTCCGCCACGTCGCGGACGAACTTCGCACGCAGCTGCGGATCCGGGAGCAGCTCGGCCCGCAAGCGCAAGCGGGTGAGCGGCGTCCTCAGGTCGTGCGAGATCGCCCCGAGCAGCCGCGTGCGCTCGAGCACGTACGCGCGCACCTGCTCCTGCATGCGATTGAACGCGCGAACGACCCGCCGGACCTCGGTCGGGCCCGACTCCTTCACCGGCGGACCCTCCGGGTCCGCGCCGATCCGGTCGGCAGCCCGCGCGAGGCGATCGAGCGATCGCGTGATCAGGCGCACCGCCAGCGCCGCCAGGGCGAAGAAGATCAGGACCCACAGCAGCAGGTGCGGCACGATCCGCGCGAGCCGGCCGAGCGGCTCCTGCGGCACCTGGGCGAGGAAGATCGCCGTCGTGCCGTCGTCGAGCACGACCTGGGCGACGACCACGAAGGGGTGGGGCAGCAGGAAGTAGAAGTTGCGCGCCACCCAGAGCTCGAGCGGCCCGTGCGCCGGCGGCTCCGCACCGGCCGGCCGGCGGGTCTTCGGCAGCTGCGTGATCTCGACCGTCGTGCGCAGCGGCGCGCCGATCGCGCGCTGGATCTGGCCGGCGAATGCCGCCTCGTACTCCGCGAACTCGTCGTAGTCGCGGTCGGCTTTGAACGCCTCCCGGCTCAGGGTCAGGCGCAGGGAGCTGCTGTTCACCTCCTCGGCCACCTTGGCCCGCTCCGGCGGCGGCAGGCGGTTCAGGATGCGCGCGGTCTCGGCGATGCGCAACGCGAGCTGCTGGACGCTCAGCCGGTAGACCGACCCGCCGCGATCGAGGAGATTGACCGCGATGCTCGCGATCTGCGCGAGCACCAGCCCAGTCGCGACCACGAGCAGCGTGCTCCCGATGAGCGTTCGCGGCAGGACGCGCATCGGCCTCGTGCCGCCGCTCAATCGACGCGCTCGACGACGGCCGCGAGCACGTAGCCCTGATTGCGCACCGTCTTGATGATCCGCGGCTCGCGCGCGTCGTCGCGCAGCCGCTGGCGCAGGCGGCTCAGCTGCACGTCGATGCTGCGATCGAACGGCGCCGCCTCGCGGCCGAGCGTCAGGTCCATGAGCTGGTTGCGGTCGAGCACGTGGTTGGGATGCTCGACGAACACCTTGAGGAGCCGGAACTCGGTGCCGCTCAGCGGCACGACCGCGCCCTCCGGCGACCCCAGGCTGCGCGTGACGAGATCCAGGGTCCAGCCGGCGAAGCGCAGCCGCGTCGCTTCGAGGGACGCCTCCGGCAGCGAGCGGGCGCGCCGGAGCACGCTCTTGATCCGGGCGAGCAGCTCGCGGGGATTGAACGGTTTCGCGAGGTAGTCGTCGGCGCCCATCTCGATGCCGATGATGCGATCGAGCTCGTCGCCGCGCGCGGTCAGCATGACGACCGGCACGTTCGACCTGGCGCGCAGGTCCCGGCACAGCTTCAGACCGTCGTCGCCCGGCATCATGAGGTCGAGCACGACGATGTCGATGCGGCTCGCGTCCAGGACCTGCCGCATCTCGCGGCCGTCGCCCGCGGCCGTTACCCGCAGCCCGTTGCGCTCCAGGTACTCGGCGATGAGGCTGCGGATCTCCGCGTCGTCATCGACGACCAGGACGTGATCCGGACGTTCCATTGCGTCGGTATATAGCACTGCGCCGACCTCGGCGACAACTCGCCGTGTATCGCCCTGTAACAGCGACCCGAGCCGCAAGACTGGGCAACGCGGCGGACCTCCCGTGACACGAAATCACCGCATTGCGCCATCGGGGAATAACACGGCGGGCGTCAACTCCGCACCTGCGGTGTACCGCAAGCCGCGTCCTGGGCCGAGGCCCGCGAAATCCCCGGGGGTACGAGATGACACGTGACTTCCTCATGGCAACGATCGCCGCGCTCGGCCTCACGGCCTGCGGCCCCGATCTCACGACCGAAAGCAAGGCGCCGTCGAACCTGGGCGCGGCCCCGGCGCAGCCCGCCGCAGGAGGCCAGCCGGCCGGGAACGATCAGGCGGAGAAGCAGGCCGGGGACGCCAAGGAGGACGAGAAGAAGGAGGACGGGGAGAAGAAACCCCAGTGAGGGTTTCAGCCGCAGTCGGTTGATGCAGTAGCCCGCTCAACGCACTTCGAGAAAGGAACCATCGTGAAATCGCTTGCAACCAGCCTCTTTGCCGCCCTCTTCGCTCTTTCAGCCGCGGCTGCCTTCGCCGCCAACCCCAGCGTGGACGACATCAGCTCGCCGTGGTGGGATTCCGACCACGTGCAGCTCAACCCGAGCGCGGACGACGACAAGCCGGCGCCCGCGCCGGCCCCCGACACCGACAAAGACAAGTCGTAGCCCCGGCGGTCGTTCGAGGCGGCCGCGGCCGCCTCGAGCGCCGTCCGATCACTTCAGGTTTGCCTTGAAGAAGGCGATGGTGCGCGACCACGCGAGGTCCGCGGCGGCCTTGTTGTAGCGGGCCCCGGCGGTGTCGTTGTTGAAGGAATGCTCGGCGCCCTCGTAGACGAACAGCTCGTACGAGACGCGCGCGGCCTTGAGCGCCGCCTCGTAGTCGGGAATGCCGGCGTTGATGCGCGGGTCGTTCCCGGCGTAGTGGATCTGAAGCTTCGCCTTGATCTTCGGCACGTCGGCCACCGGCGGCGCCGACCCGTAGAACGGCACCGCGGCCGCGAGATCCGGCGCGGCGACGGCGAGCAGGTTGCACATCCCGCCCCCAAAGCAGAACCCGACCGCGCCCACCGGCCCGGCCGCGTCCGGCCGGCCCTTGAGATAGACCACCGCGGCGACCAGATTGCGCACCGCGTCCGCCCGGTCGAGGCGCCCGAACGCGGCACGCGCCTCGTCCTCGTTCGCCGGCGTGCCACCGATGGGCGACAGCAGGTCGACGGCGAGCGCCGTGAAGCCGTCGACCGCGACGCGGCGCGCGATGTCCTGGATGTGCGGGGTGAGCCCGCGGTTTTCGTGGATGACGATCACGCCCGCACGCCTGGGAGGGCCGGCCTTCGGCACGGCCACGTAGGCGCGGATGTCGCCGGTCGCGCCCTTGTACATGACGGTACTCGTGGCGACCCGCGGATCGGCCGGATCGACGATCGCGGCCTGCGCGTAGTTGTTCTCGAGCAGCGGCAGCAGGGTCATCGCCGCGGCCGTGCCCCCCGCGAGCACCGCAAGGCGCTCCAGAAAAACGCGCCGCTCGAGCGGCTTGTGAGTGTACTCGTCGTAAAGCCTGATGATGCGTGGATCCACAGCGGTCCTCCTGGTTGGGCCGCGGAGTAAACGCCGCCGGGCGCCCGCCTATTTCGCGGCCGGTCAACCGAACCGGCGCGCGGGAGACCGTCACCGTCCGGCAGGCGACCGAGCCGCGACTTCGGCCCGTACGGCACGGCGTTCCGCCGCGCGGCGATCCGAGCCTCAGGGCGGCGGCGCCGTCGAGGCGCGCGCCACCAGCTCGAGGGGCAGCTCGAGGCACGTCGGCGGCGCCTCGCCGCGCAGACGCGCAACCAGGTACTTCGCCGCCTGCAGGCCGGTCTCGGCGATCGGGAAGCGCACGGTCGTGAGCGCGGGCGACACCACGGTCGCGATCTCCATGTCGTCGAAACCGGTGATCGACAGCTCCCCGGGCACGCCGATGCCGAGCGCCTGTGCTTCCTGGATCGCGCCGATGCCGAGGATGTCGTTGCCGCACACGACGGCGGTCGGGCGCGCCGCGGCGACCACCCGCGCCAGCGCCTCCCGGCCCGCCTGCAGCGTATAGGCGGCCTGCACCAGACACTCCAGGGTCAGGTCCGCCCGCTTGAGGGCCGCTCTCACGCCGGCGACGCGGTCGCGCGCACGGTCGTTGCCGTCAGTGACGCCGGAGATCATCGCGATGCGGCGGTGCCCGAGCCCGATCAGGTATTCGGCGATGGTGCGCCCGGCCGCGCGGTTGTCGAAGCCCACGCTCGGATGCGCGGCCGAGCGGTCGAGCGACCAGGTCAGTACGTAGGGGATCGAAAGCGACCCGAGCAGGGCCCGAGTCGCGGGGTGATGCGCGGTGCCGACGAGCACCAGCGCGTCCACGCCCTTCTCGAGGAACGCCCGGGCCATCCGCGCCTCGGCCTCGAGGTCGAACTCGTGGCACGCGAGGAGCAGCGTGTACCCCGCCTGCTCGAGCGCCTTCTGCAGCGAGTGCGTGGACACCGCGTAGATCGCGTTGTCGAGCGTCGGAATCACCGCGCCCACCGAGTCGGTCCGGCGCGTCGACAGCGCGCGCGCCACCCCGTGCGACACGTAGTTGAGACGCGCGACGGCGCGCTCGATGCGGGCCCGGGTCGCGGGCCGCACCACCTCCGGGAAGCGGAGCGCGCGGGAGACGGTGGCGGTGGAGACCCTCGCCACGCGCGCCACGTCGCGGACCGTAGCGCTCGGGCGGCTGTGGGCGCGCGACATCGGGTCAGCGCAGGGCGAGGTTGCCGCCCGAGGCGGGCTCGAAGAGGTGCAGCTTGGCCGAGTCGAACCCGATCCAGACGCGCTCGCCCGCCGCGACCGGCGCGTCCGCCTTGACCTGCGCGGTGAGCTTGCCCGCGGCGCCGAACGCGACCTCCACGAGCTTCTCGGAGCCGACCAGTTGGATCAGCGTGACCGTCGCGGGAACGGCACCGGCCCGCGGCGCGCTGCGCACCTCCAGGTCCTGCGGCCGCACGCCGAGCAGCGTCTCGCCCGCGAACCCGTTCCGGAGCGGCGAGGCGCCGATCGGGATCCGGCCGTCGGGGCCGCAGTCGAGCGCGAGCTCGCCGCCGGCGAGCTCCGCGCGCTCGACGAAGTTCATCGGCGGGCTGCCGATGAAGCCGGCGACGAAGGTGTTGGCCGGCCGGTTGTACACCTCCGCGGGCGTCGCGTACTGCTGCACGACGCCGTGGTCCATGACCGCGATCTTGTCGGACATGGTCATGGCCTCGAGCTGGTCGTGGGTGACGTAGACCGTGGTGGTCTCGAGCCGCATGTGGAAGCGCTTCAGCTCGCCGCGCATCGTCACCCGCAGCTTCGCGTCGAGGTTGGAGAGCGGCTCGTCCATGAGGAACAGCCAGGGCTTGCGCACCATCGCGCGGCCGAGCGCGACGCGCTGGCGCTGCCCGCCGGAGAGCTGCCGCGGCTTGCGGCCGAGGAGACTCTCGATCTCGAGCACCCGCGCGACCTCGAGCACGCGCGCCGCGATCTCCGCCTTCGGCGTGCCGCGGACCTTGAGCCCGTAGGCGATGTTGCCGTGTACGTTCATGTGCGGGTAGAGCGCGTAGTTCTGGAACACCATCGCGATGTCGCGCTTCCCCGGCGCGAGGTCCGAGACCCGCGTGTCGCCGTGCCAGATCTCCCCCCGCGTGGCCGACTCGAGCCCGGCCAGGATCCTGAGCAGCGTCGTCTTGCCGCAGCCGCTGGGGCCCACGAGGGTGATGAACTCCCGCTCGGGCAGCTCGAGGTGCACGTCCTTCAGCACCCCGACCGGGCCGAAGGACTTCCAGATGTGCTCGAGCCTGATCGTCATGCCCGTCAGCCCTTCACCGCGCCCGCCCCGAACCCGGCGACGAGGTGGCGCTGCATCAGCATGAAGAGGATCGCCATCGGGACGGTCATCAGCACCGCGGAGGCCATCATCAGCCCCCAGTCGACGTGCGTGCCCTCGAAGAAGTGCATCACGCCCACGGTGAGCGGCAGGTTCTCGATCGAGTTGATGAACACCCGGGCGAAGAGGAAGTCGTTCCAGGAGACGATCAGCGAGAAGATCGCCGCGGCGATGATGCCCGGCGCGGCCGAGGGCAGCACGATGTCGACGAACACGCGCAGGCGGCTCGCGCCGTCGATCATCGCCGCCTCCTCCAGCTCGATCGGGATGCCGCGGAAGAACGCCCACAGCAGCCACATGCAGAACGGCAGCGTGATCGAGACGTAGCCGAAGGTGAGGCTCCACAGGCTGTTGGTGAGCCGCAGCTCGGCCATCACCAGGAACAGCGGGAACACGAGGATGATCGACGGGATCATGTAGCCGAGCAGGCTGAAGTACGGAATGATCCGCCGGCCCCGGTAGCGGAAGCGGGTGACGCTGTAGGCGGCGAGCGTGCTGATGAGGATGCTGATGGCGGTGCTGCCCAGGCTCACCACCACGCTGTTGGCGAACCAGGACGTGAAGTGCTGGGGCGCGGCGGTGGTCGGCACGTAGGACTGGTCGGCGCGGTAGTACTGCTGCTTGCCGGTGACGAGGTTGCGGTAGTTCTCGATCGTCACCTCGGCCGGCAGCAGCCGCGGCGGCGTCGCCATGACCTCCTTCGGGCTCTTGAGCGAGGTCGACAGCGCCCAGATCAGCGGAAAGCAGATGACGAAGGTGACGGCGAGCAGCACCAGATAGGCGATCACCTGCCGCACGGCGCCCGGGGCGTTCACTGCGCCGCCTCCTCGTCGAAGCGGAAGACGCGCATGTAGATCAGGCTGCCGACGAAGAGGAGCGCCATCATCACCACGCCGGTCGCGGCGCCCACGCCCATCTTCAGGCTCGCGACCGACTGCTCGAACGAGTAGATCGCGAGGTTGAAGGTCGAGGTGCCCGGCCCGCCCCGGGTGAGGAGATAGATCTCCTCGAACTTGTTGAACGTCCAGATGGTGCGGAAGATCACCACCACCGCGAGCACCTCCGCGAGCTGCGGCAGGGTGATGTCGACGAAGCGCCGGACGGCGCCCGCGCCGTCGACCTTGGCCGCGTCGTAGAGCTCGAGCGGGATGGTCTGCAGGCGCGCCAGCACGCAGATCGTGACGAACGGGGTGTACTTCCAGACGTTCAGCGCGATGGTGGAGAGCATCGCCATGCCGGGCGAGGCGAGCCAGTAGACGTTCTCGTCGATCAGGCCCGCGCCCCGCAGCGACCAGTTCACCACGCCGAGGTCCGCGTTCAGCATCCACTGCAGGATGAGCGCGATCACCACCGTGGGCACGATGTAGGGAAAGAGCAGCAACCCGCGGAACACCGAGATGCCGCGCAACGGGAGGTGCAGCAGCAGCGCGAGCCCGACGCCGATCACGGTCTGCAGCACGATCGAGGAGAAGGTCCACACCGCGGCCTGCCGGAACGACTGCCAGAACAGCGGGTCGGCGGCGAGCGCCCGGAAGTTGTCCAGACCCGCGAAGCTCGCCGCCGCGGGGTTGAGCGGGTTGTGATGGTAGAAGGCGAGGCGCACCGCCTCGGCGACCGGATAGACCATGAAGACGAGCGCCGCGACCGCGAACGGCACGATGAACAGGATGCCGATCCGGCGGTCGGCCTTCTTCCAGTCGGCGGCTTGGGACATCGCGGCGCGGGTGACGCGGGACCGGGCGAGCGGGGCAGCCGGGGCTGCCCCGCGCTAGGCGCGACCCGCGGCGATCAGACGGCGCCGCCCAGCAGGCGCAGGTTCTCCTTGCGCACCTGCTCGAGCTCTCTTGCGCCCCACTTCGCGGCGTCGGCGGCCTTCCAGTTGTCGACCGTCACCTTCTGCACGGTCTGCGCGAGGATCGAGCGGCCATGCACGATGCCGGCGAGCGGGTTGACCCCGCGGAGCCACTCGTTGGCGGTCGACGACGAGTACGGCAGCGAGGTCACGTAGTAGTTCATGATCGTCTGCCGCTTGGTCTCGAAGAACGGGTGCGTCTGCAGCGCCGGGTTGCTCAGGACGTCCTTGTACACCGGCGACACGTTCGGCATCAGCGAGTGGCAGTAACGCACCAGCCACTGCGGGCTCGTCTGGTAGTACACGAGCGCCGCCTTGACCTCTTCGACGTACTGGTTGTTGGGCCGCGGAATGCACCAGCCCTGGAAGTCGTTCCAGTTCGAGCGCCGGCCGGTCCGCGGGTGGCGCGCATGGTTGAACGACTGGAGGTTGGCGAACACCGCCTTGTTCTCCTCCGCCGCGCGGCCGTAGGGGCGGCCCCAGTAGAACGAGATCCCCGCGCGCCCGGTGACGATCGAGTCCACGACCTCCAAGAAGCTGTAGCTCACCGCGCCGCGCGGCATGTACGGCTGCAGCGACTTCACGTACTCGAGCGCCTCCGCCGTCTCGGGCGAGTCGAACACCACCTGGAACTTGTTCGCCGGATCGAACATCCGGCCGCCGGCCGAGTGCAGGAGCGCGGCGAAATGGTAGTCGGTGCAGAGGTTGCGCCCGAGGGCGAGCGAGATCCCCGCCATGTCTTTCTTCTTCTCGCTGATGGTCCGCGCCGCGTTCCTGAGGTCGTTCCAGTCCCACTTGTCCGGGTCGCCCAGGCCGAGCTCGTTGACGACGTCCATGCGGACCACCAGCAGATGCGGCTGGTGGTGCGCCGGCAGCACGTACTGCTTGCCCTGCCACGCGCCCCAGTACTCCCACTTCACGCCGTCGATCAGGCGGTTCCGGCCGACCTTCTGCACCACGTCGTCGACCGGCTCGAGCAGCAGATCCGCCATCAGCTGGTAGGCGATCGGCGACTCGACCGAGATGCAGTGGGCGGGGTTGCGCGCGGCGAGATCGGTCATGAGCTTCACGTAGACCGAGTCCCACGACAGCGTCTCGAGCTTGAAGGCGAGGCCGGGCGCGAACTTCTTCGCCCATTCGTTCATCGCGTCGACGGCAACCCCGGCATAGGGCCCCGGCTCGCCCCACACCCGGACGGTGCCGGTCTTGGTGGAGGGCTTCTGCGCCCAGGCGGGCAGGCCGATCGTGCCCGCGGCCACGCCGGTCGAGACGGCCGCGAGGTCGGACAGGAACTTGCGCCGCGTGATCGGTTGCGGCCGGACGGGGGGTGTCTTCTGCGCCATGGGTTCCTCCTCCTGGTTGTGGGCTTTCAGCGAGCGTAGCGCTTCTCGCGCACGTCCGCGGTGATCTTGTGGGCGAGCATCCCCTCGACTTCGCAGATCCGGCTCATGACCGGAGCGATGCGCCGGCTCGCTTCCTGCGTGAGGTGCTGGTAGGTGACG
>Ga0299906_10003090_pt1 | contig 13745 bp, 10 predicted proteins | sample RVTome_14_FD_200259 | JGI IMG/M metagenome (GOLD analysis project Ga0299906, IMG submission 200259) | Soil microbial communities from uranium-contaminated site in the Upper Colorado River Basin, Wyoming, United States - RVT145D125 (version 2) ... | reverse complement strand
TGGCGTCAGCGATCTTCGGCCGGCGGATCGACCAGCCGGATCGCCCACAGGCCCGAGTTGTTGTCGGCGACCCAGACGAGGCCCTTGAAGGGCATGGTGCCCCAGGTGCGGGCGGCATTGGCCTTGAAGCCCTCGGGGTCGTCCGGCAGGAAGTAGGCGATCTCGCGGCCCTGCGTGTAGAGGTTGCCAAGCAGCTCGCCGGAGATGTCGACCACCCGCAGTCCCTGGTTGTAGTAGGCGACGTAGAGGACGTCGTCCTCGATCCAGAAGTTGTGGGTGCCGCCCTCGGGGACGTCGTAGCGGGCGATCTCCCTCGGGTTCTCGAAGTTCTCGTCGAACTCGATGACGTGAATCCAGCCGGCGGCGGCGACCGCCGGGCCCGAGAAGCGATCGATGCCCTGCGGGTTGCGATCGGCCGGGAAGTGCTCGTCGCCGGCGAACACGTAGAACTTGCCGTCGGCGTTCCAGTACGGGAAGCCGGCGTGGTTCCAGCCGCTCGGATAGGTGTACTGGCCCACCTTGACGGGGTTTTGCGGCGAGCCGCCCTTGCCGGCGCCGCCGACGTCGACGACGACGATGCCGTCGGTCCAGTTCGAGGAGACCGCGACGCCGTTCTCGACCCAGACGTCGTGAATGGAATGGCCCGGCGTGTCGAGTTCGAAGCGACCGACGCGGTGCGGGTTGGTCGGATCCTCGATGTTGATGACGTCGTAGCGCTGCCCCGCCGACAGGGCGTAGACGTGGTCGTCGGCGATGAACACGTTGTGCACGCCGCCGGTCATCTCCTCGTCGTAGCGGGCCAGGATCGGCACGCCCTGGTTCTCGATGTCGGAGCAATCCAGGATGACGAAGCCGTTGCGGCGGCTGCTGGCGCCCTCGCGGCTGATGATGCAGATCGAGCCGTCCTCGGAGACCTTGACGTCGTTGACCGTGCGGGCGTCGACGCGCACCGTAGCGGCCATGTAGATGTTGGTCGGGTCGGTGACGTCCCAGAAGTAGGCGTGGCCCTCGGCGCCCCAGGTGCCGGTCACCGCGTAGTCGCGGCCGTTGGGGGCCGCCCACACCCACAGGTCCGAGGTCTTGCGGTCGGCGACCCGGCCGCGGCCGACGATCTCGACCAGCTTTTTGACGTTGCGGGGCCCGATGACGACCGTCTCGAGCGCCACCTGGTTGCCGGCCGTCGCGATGATCGTGTACTCGCCCGGCAGGTCGGCGACGAAGCGGCCGTCGTCGGTGATCAGGCCCGAGGACGCCGTGCCGAGGTCGTGGTCGACGGTGCGGGCGCGGAAGCTGTACTGGATCGGCATCTGCGGCACCTCGCGCCCGGCGCCGTCGAGCGGCGTGGCGGTGAAGCGCAGCACGTCGCCGGTGCGCGCCTCCATGGCGCTCGCCTCCAGGCGCAGCGAGGCGGTGGGGTTGTCCTCGACGCGCACGTCGAGGCGCTCGGTGACCCCCTCGGCGGTGGCGCTGATCGTCGCCGATCCCGGGCTCGCCATCTTCAGAAGGCCGAGGGGCGTGACCTCGACCACCGACGGATTACTGCTCGATAGCCGCGCCGTGATGTCGGTGCGGATGCCGCCCTCCACGTCGTGCAGCTTCGTTTGCGGCCTCAGAATGGTTTCGGCGTAAAGGCGTTGCGGCATGTCGACGAACTCGATTGCGGCCACCGGGGGGTGCGGGACCGTCACCGCGATGCGGGTCTCCGCGTCGCTCTCGCCGCCGCGGCCGCCGCCCTCGTCGCCCTCGGTCACCGCCGGCACCCGGACGGTGATGAAGTAGCTCCCGGGACGCAACGCCTCGACCTCTCCCGTGGTGGTGTCGACGCTCACCGCGCGGCGCGATTGCGAGAAGAAGAACACCTCGCGCTCGAGCACGTTGCCGGCGGCGTCCCTGACCGTTGCCGTCAGCGTCGCCTTCTCGCCGACCCGCAGCGTCAAGGCCTCGGGGGCGACGACGAGCTGCACGGATTCCTGTTGCTGCTCCTGTTCCTGGGCCACGGCCGGCAGCAGGGGCAGGAGGGCGATCGACAGAAGGATCAACAGCGGCAACGTGCGGTAGGTTTTCATCGGGCTGCTCCTGAGGAATCGGCGAGCCGCACAGGCCGTCGTTCAGCGCGGCCTGGCGCCGGCCGGGATCGGCCTTCGCCGGCCCGGCCCGGTGGGCGAAATGGATATCCGATACCTTGCCACCGCCGCCGGGGGCGTACAAGCGGCGGCCGCCCGGGGGACGGTGACCGCGCGGCCGGCGGCGCTTCGACCCCTCGGTAGGCCTCCGAGGCGATGACCGCTGCCGGCGTTGTGAGGCGCGGTGGTCGCGGGTAGAGTCTCCGGAGGCCGTCCCGAGGACCGTGACGAGAGATCCGATGCCATCGAGAGCGATGCTGGTGCGTGGTGGTTCTGCTTTGTTGATCGCAGTTGCGCTGGTGGCGACGGCGTTCGCGTCGGGCGCCGGCGGCCGTCGGCAACCGATGGACGACCCCGACTGGTCGCGTTTCCGCGGCCCCAACGGCGCCGGCGTCGTCGAGACCTCCAACCTGCCGGTCGAGGTCGGCCCGGACACCAACGTCGTCTGGAAGACGGCGCTGCCGCCGGGCCATTCTTCGCCGATCCTCTCCGACGACCGCATCTTCCTGACCGCCTTCGAGGACGACGAGCTGCTCACCATCGCCCTGGATCGGGCCACCGGCGAGATCTTGTGGCAGCGGCAGGCCCCGAAGACCTGGAGCGAGCCGCCGGACCAGCGCAACAGTCCGGCGTCGCCGAGCCCCGCCACCGACGGCGAGATCGTCGTGGTGTTCTTCGCCGACTTCGGCATGATCGCCTACGACGTCGACGGCGGCGAGCTGTGGAGCCTGCCGCTCGGCCCGTTCGACAACGTCTACGGGATGGGCGCCTCGCCGATCCTCGTCGGCGACATGGTGATCCTGGCCGTCGACCAGACCAACGACTCCTACCTGCTGGCGGTCTCCCGCGAGGACGGCAGCGAGATCTGGAAGACGCCGCGGCCGGAGGCCAAGAGCGGCCATGCCACGCCGATCCTGTGGGACGACGATACCGGCCGCACCCAGCTGCTGATCCCGGGGTCCTTCTTCCTGACCGCCTACGACGTGGCCAACGGCGAGAAGCTCTGGTGGGTGAGCGGACTATCGTTCGAGATCAAGTCGACGCCGGTCATCCACGACGGCCTGATCTTCGTCAACGGCTTCGGCTCGCCGATGCAGCAGCCCGGCAATCAGCCCGACATCCCGGCGTTCGAGGAGGCCCTCGCCCGCGACGCCGACGGCAACGGCAAGCTCAGCCGCGACGAGGTGCAGGGAACACCCGCCGCGGGCTGGATGGGGTTCACCGACCTCGATCACGACGGCGCCTACGACGCCGACGACTGGGCGTACTTCCGCGCCGCGATCACCTCGGAGAACGGCACGCTGGCCATCAAGCTCGGGGGCGAGGGCGACATGACCGAGCAGAACGTCGTCTGGAAGTACCATCGCGCCGTTCCCCAGCTCCCGTCGCCGATCATCTACGAGGGCATCCTCTACATGATCAACGACGGCGGCATCGTCACCACGTTCGTGCCGGCGACCGGAGAGGTGATCGCCCAGGGACGGCTCGCCGGGGCGGTCGACGCCTACTACGCCTCGCCGGTGGCCGCCGACGGCAAGATCTATTTCGTCAGCGAGCTCGGCCTGGTGGCCGTCGTCCAGCCGGGCGGCGAGCTGGACGAGGTGGTGGTCAGCGATCTCGACGACCTGAGCTACGGGACGCCGGCGATCGCCGACGGCCGCATCTACCTGCGGACCCGCGGAACCCTGTATTGTTTTGGGTTGAATTGACCAATGAGTCGTCGCCTTGCGGGCTCGCGGCGCCAGTGCGGCGTCGGCACGCCCGCGAACGGCTCGATTGTGAGGGAGGCCATGTTCAATCGTCGAGAGTTCTCGTCGACCCTGGCGCTGGCGGCGGCCGCCGGCATGGCGCTGCCGCGCCGGCTGCTGGGGCTGACCCAGCAGGACACCGTGTTCGACTGGCGCCCGATCAACGAGCGCATGCGGGCGGCGTACGGCGCCGGGGGCAACGCCCTGGTGGTCAGCGACGGCGGCCGCTCCCTGTTGATCGATTGCAAGAACGCCGGGTTCGGCGGCGTGCTGCGGGCCGAGGCCGAGGCGTTCGGCGGGCCGCTGGCGCACGTCGTCAACACCCACCACCACGGCGATCACATCGGCGGCAACCCGGCTTTCACGGGTGACGTTCCGGTGGTCGGCCAGGCGCGCGGCGTCGCCCGCGCCACCGAGGGCGGCAACAGCACCCTCGAGGGGATCCGCAGCGACCGCGCCGGCCGCCTCGAGCGCCTCGAGCGCCAGGTCCAGAACATGGAGATCTCGGCCGCCGCCCGCCGCGCCGGGTCGGAGTCGCTGGCCGGGTTCGTAGCCGGGGCCGCGGAGATGGAGGGCACCGACTTCGCCGCCACCGAGACCTTCGACGATGAGCTCGAGGTCCGTCTCGGCACGCTGGTCGTGGAGCTCCGCCACATCGACCGCGGCCACACCGACAACGACCTGTTCGTGCTCATCCCCGCGGCCAACGTCCTGCACGGCGGCGACCTCTTCTTCAACGGCTTGCACCCGTTCATCGACACCGGCGCCGGCGCCACCACGGTGGGCTGGCAGCGCTGTCTGGCGGCGATGGTCGAGCAGTGCGACGCCGACACCGTCGTCATCCCCGGCCACGGTGAGCTCAGCGACGTGAACGGGCTGCGCGCCTTTTCCGGGTACTTCGACACGCTGCGGCGTCTCGTCCAGCAGGCGATCCGCGACGGCAGAACGCGGGAGCAGATCACGGCGCTGCAGCCGGTCGAGTTCAGCGACTGGCCGGCAGCTCGCCTGAACCAGAACCTGGGAGTGGTCTACGACGAGCTGACGGCGGGCTAGCCGCGCCATTCGCGCCCGCGCATGAGCGAGCGGTCGGTTTCGGTTTGACAGCCGGCGTCCTGTAGGAGGCGCCATTCGTGCCCGCGCATGAGCGAGCGGGGTGGGCGGGCTCGAGGTCGCGCCCGCCGGTCGGCAAGGGGAAGGGTTCGCGAACCCCCGAGAGGCGGAGGTGTTTGTATGCTGCGGAGCTTCTTACCGAGGTGGCGGTCGGCCTCGATTCTCCGGATTGCCGTCGCGTCGGCGCTGGCGGCCCTCACCGCGTTGGCGCTTCCGGCGGCCGCCGCGGCGCAATCCAGCTACACCCTCTATGAGCTGCTCGAGCCCGGCTCGGCGAAGTTCGCCATCACCTACGACGTCAGCACCGGCCGCGCCGGCGCCAGCTTCTTCCTCAACGCCATCCGCGTGGGCTCGGTGGCCACCGACGAGCGGGTCATCGACCTGGCGACTGGCGAGGAGCTGTTCTTCGAGGTGATCAGCGGCAAGCAGGCCAAGGAGGAGGGGCTGGCGGGGCCGCGCACGGCCGACGACGCCGGCTACATCAAGGTCCACCTGGCGCGGCCGGTCCCGGAGGGCGGCGAGGCCCGGCTGCGGATCATCAAGACCTACGAGGACGCTGAGTCCTACCGGATCGACGGCGACACCGTGGTCTTCGATCGCGGCCTCGGGATTCGCGCCAACGGCGTCGTCCTGCCGCCCGGCTACGAGCTGATCGCCTCGGCGACGCCGGGGATCGTCACGACGCTGCCCGACGGCCGCGTCAAGATCAGCTTCCTCAACGACCGCGACGATTCGCTGGCGGTGCGGGTGGTTGGCCGGCGGCTCGCCGCCAGGCAGGGCGGGCGGTGATGGCCGCCGCGATTGGCGCCTCCGGAACGGAGGGGAGCGGTGCGGGACGCCACGCCGCCAGGGCCGGCCGCCGCACGGCCCAGAGCATGGGCGTGGCCATCGCCGGGACGGCCCTCCTCGTAACCGCCCTTGCCGTCGTGCAGGAAAGCGCGGCGCTGCCCACGGCCCAGGAGCACCGCGCCGAGCAGACCCGCACGATCACCTACTGGCTGCTCGAGCCGGCGACCCACAAGTTCAGGATCTCGCACGACTTCACCGTCGAGACGCCGGGCCAGCGCCACGTCCACAGCTTCGTGCGCGCCGGCAGCGTCGTCGAGGGCGCCGAGGTCTGGGACCTCGACGCCGGCGTGCAGCTGGAGACCTACGAGGTCACCGGCCGCGAGGTCAACGCCCTGGGCTACTACCCGCAGCCGACGGCCGATAGCACGGTGGTCGTGCAGGCCGACCTGCTGGCGCCGATCGGCGAGGGCGAGTCGGTGCGGGTGCGGGTCGTCGAGACCTACACCGATGCCGAGCGCTACTACCTGGAGGGGGACGAGCTGGTCTGGCACCGGTCCCTGGGGCGCCCCTACAACACCGTCAAGCTGCCGCCAGGCTGGATGCTGACCGCGGTCAGCATCCCGGCGACGATCGCGATCGACGGCGACGGGCTGGTGTCGCTGCGCTTCATCAACCCGCGCAACGACTCGCTCGATGTCCTGATCCGGGCCCGGCGCCGCCCCTGACCTGCAACCAGACCCATCACACTTCCACCGCGGCTCGCTAGCGTACTTCGATGATCTCGTCGCGGACGCTGCCCGCCAGGCCCGCGGGTGCCTCGAGCCCGAGGATCGCCGCCAGCGTCGGGGCGATGTCGACTACCGCGGCCGGCGCGTCGTAGAGGCCGGGCCGGATGCCGGGGCCGCGGAAGATCAGCGGCACGCGGCGATCGTAGTCGTGGGGTGATCCGTGGGTGGCGGCCGAGCTGCCCCACAGCGACAGCGGCTGGAGCACGAGGTAGAGGTCGCCGACGCGATCGGAGTAGAAGTTGCGCCAGGCGAGCAGCTCGAGCTCGTTGCTCGGCTCGCGGTCCTCGAGGAGCTCCTGGCGCGAGAAGACGGCGACGACGTCGGGGCGCGACTCGAGGTGCTCCCGCGCGGCGGCGATGATGGTATCGGTGTCGGCGCCTAGCTCGGCGGCCCTCTGGCGATCGACGTGGATCCATCCCGATGCGCCGCCCCGGAACCAGCTCTCTTCGCCGAGGCTCTCGCCGAGCCGTTCGCCGACGTGTTGGTTGATTCCGCGAGTGATCTCGGCCATAGCTACGCGCTCGGCATCCTCGCCGAGCTCGCGGCTGTGCTCGGGCAGCGGCACGACGCCGTGGTCCGAGGTCAAGACGATCAGCGTACGGTCGAGGCCGACGATCTGGTCGACGAGCTCGAAAAACTCGCCGAGCATGCGGTCGACGCGGAGCAGTTGGTCCTGGACCTCGCGGCTGTGCGGCCCGAAGGCGTGGCCGATGGAGTCGGTCGAGGACAGACCCACGGCGAGAACGTCGGTGACACCGTCGCCGCCGAGGTCGAGCGCGTGGATCGCCGCGCCGGCGAGATCGAGCGTCGCCTCGTCCATGAACGGGGTGGTCTGGATGCTGCTGGCGAGCGCCCGCCGATCGGTCGGGAGCGGATGGGGGAACACGTTGCCGAAGTTCCGCCCGCCGCGCTCGCCCTCGAAGTCGTCGGGCCGCGAGAGCTCATAGGCGGATTCGGGCGCCAGCAGCTCCCAGGAGCCGCCCGCGAACGCGCTGAGCCAGTCGGCGGCGTTGAACGCCTCGACCCAGACGGGCAGCGTGTCCCGGAAGTAGGTGCTGGTGACGAAGCGGCCGCTCGGCGCGTGCCACCAGTAGACGTGCTCCGCCTCCGGCGTCATCAAGATCGCCGAACGGTCCTTGCGCGATACCGAAACGGCGATCGAGTCCGGGGAGCGATCGCGCAGCCAGCCGACCAGGGAGGTGCCGCGGAACTGGAAGGGCGAAGCTCCCGAGCCGCCGTCCGGCTCCGGCAGCCCGACGAGCCGCTGGCCGGGGTCGCTGACCGCCCCCTGGCTCCGCTCCAGCGTCCGGTCGTACCAGGAGTTGTCGACGATGCCGTGGTCGCGGGGGTAGACGCCCGAGAGCATCGCCGCGTGCCCCGGCCCCGTCGTGGTGATGGCGTGGTCCTGTCGGGCATTGGTGAGCACGGCGCCGTCCTGCAACAGCATTCGGAGGCCGCCGGTGAACTGTTCTCCGAAGCGATCGATGTAGTCCGTGCGCATCTGATCGACCGCGACCAGCAGCACGAGCGCGGGCTCGGCGACGGCGCCGGAGGTGGAGCCGGTGCCGGCCGGACCCCCCGTCGCGCATGCCAACGACCACAGGACCAGGAGCGTGGCGGACAGGGCGCGAGTCGGTCGCATCACGAGGAACCGCCGGGTGGGTTGACTGCCAATAGCCAGGGATTTCATTGAGGACTGCTCGAACTGTAGCCAGGCGTTGGCCCGCGCGCAACGAGCGGGCGCCGCCCCGGCCCTGTATCCTTTCGCCCGCGCCGCTTCAAGGGTCGGCGATCCGCCTTGAAAACCGCGGCCGCTGCCGCGCCGATGGGAGCCAGCCGATGCGCAAGGAGCCTGCCTTCGCCACCAGCCGTCGCGACTTCCTCCGCGCCGGCGCGTTGTCCGCCCTGTTGCCGCTGCTGCCGGTGGCGCCGCCGCCCCGCCGCCGCCAGGGAGTGGTTGTCAACGACATTCACTCAGGCCTCAATCCCACCCGCGTCGCCGAGGTGCTGCAGCCCGCGTCGGTCGGTGAGCTGCAGGGCGTCGTCCGCGGCGCCGCCGCCGATGGCGCGGCGATCAGCATCGCCGGCGGGCGCCACGCGATGGGCGGGCAGCAGTTCGGCACCGGCGCGCTTCTCGTCGACGCCGGGCGCCTGAATCGGGTCCTGGAGCTCGACGTCGAAGCCGGCATCGTCGAGGTCGAGGGTGGCGTGCAGTGGCCGGAGCTCGTCGACTGGCTCGAGCGCCGCCAGGCCGGAGTCGAGCCCGCCTGGGGCATCGTCCAGAAGCAGACCGGCGCCGACCGCCTGTCGATCGGCGGCGCGCTGTCGGCCAACGTCCACGGCCGGGGGCTGCGCTACCGGCCGATCGTCCAGGACGTCGAGTCTTTCGACCTGGTGGCGCCGGACGGCTCGCTGCTGGCCTGCTCGCGGCGCGAGAACCGCGAGCTCTTCTCGCTGGCGATCGGCGGCTACGGCCTCTTCGGTCCGATCGCGAGGGTGCGCCTGCGCCTCGCCCGGCGTCGAAAGATCGAGCGCGTCGTCGAGCTCCTCGACGTCGACGGGCTCATCGAGGCCTTCGACGAGCGAATCGCCGCGGGCTACGAGTTCGGCGACTTCCAGTACTCCACCGACCGCGGTGGCGAGGCGTTCCTGCGCCGCGGCGTGTTCTCCTGCTATCGGCCGGTGGCCGACGACACTCCGGTTCCCGAGGCCCAGGCGAGTCTGTCTGACGACGACTGGACGCAGCTCGGCTACCTGGCGCACGCTGACCCCGGCCTCGCCTTCGACCTCTACGCCGCCCACTACCTGCGCACCTCGGGGCAGATCTACGCGTCGGATAGCCACCAGATGAGCTACTACCGCGACGACTACCACTTGGCGCTGTCGCAGCTGTTGGGCGTTGCGCACGCGGGCACCGAGATGATCACCGAGATCTACGTGCCTCGCGATGCGCTCGCGGCCTTCATGGACGCCGCGCGACGCGACCTGCGCGACGGCGGCGCGCCGGTCATCTACGGCACCATCCGTCTTATCGAGCGGGACGACGAGAGCTTCCTGGCGTGGGCCCGCGAGCCCTGGGCGTGCGTGATCTTCAACCTGCACGTCGACCACACCCCGGCGGGCCGCGAGGAGGCCGCGCGGGTGTTTCGCGGCCTCATCGACCGGGCGCTCGAGCACGGCGGCAGCTACTATCTGACCTACCACCGCTGGGCGCGACGCGAGCAGGTGGAGGCGGCGCACCCGCGCTTTGTCGAGTTCCTGCGGGCCAAGCTACGCTTCGATCCCGAGGAGCGCTTCCAGAGCGACTGGTATCGCCATTACCGGGACTCATTCGCCGACGCCTTGGAAGGCTAACCCGCTCGGCGGGCGGGCAGCTGCCGCGCTGGGCGGCGAACCATCTCGGCGGGCGGCCAGCTGCCCCGCTAGCCGACTCGGCGCGCGGTGGCTGTGGCGCCGGACGGCTGGTCGACGCGCCGGCAAGAGAAGGATGGACGTATGAAGAAGATCGCTCTGTTCGCCGCCGGGGGCATCGTGCTGCTGGTGGTCGCCGTCCTCGGGATCGGCGCCCTGCTCCCCCAAGACCACGTCGCCTCGCGCAGCGCCCGCTACGCGCAGCCTCCGGAGGTCGTCTGGGAAGCCATCACCGACTACGAGGCGTTTCCCTCGTGGCGTTCGGGCGTCGACGAGGTCGAGCCGCTCGCCACGGCGGGCGCCAGGGGATGGGTGGAGCGCGGTGCGACCGGCGCCCTGCCGCTCGCGATCGAGGAGTCGTCGCCGCCGCGGCGGCTGGTCCTGCGGATCGCCTCCGACGACCTCGGCTTCGGCGGCACCTGGACCTACGAGATCGTCCCGGACGGTCGCGGCAGCATGCTGACGATCACCGAGGACGGCGAGGTCACGAACCTGTTCTTCCGGTTCATGTCGCGCTTCGTGTTCGGCTACACGGCGACCATCGAAGGCTACCTGCTCGACCTCGGGCGCAAGCTCGGCGAGGAAACGACGATCCTGTCCAACGGCGGCTGAGCACTGATCTCATTACCGCCACGTTACCTCCATGGCGAAGAAGTGGGCGAAGACGGCGCGTGGCGGGTTGTTGCGCTCGTCCGTCTCGGGACTCCGGATGTAGAAGTCGAGCTGCTGGGCCGCCGGGTTTACGGCGCCGGCCGGCGAGGTCTTGTCGAGGAGCGGATAGTCCACGCGCAGCGTTTCCCGGTCGCGCATCCCCTGCGTGACCATGAAGTGCATCTGGTAATCGTCGTACAGGGGCTCGCCGTTCAGGGTGGCATGGCCGTAGCCCCAGCCGGCAAGCCACAGGAACGACTTCGGCCAGTTGGTGTCGCCGCAGCCCGAGTCGCCGTGCTCGTAGAGGTAGGCGGCGATGCCGCCGTGCTGGCAAGGGCTGAACTCGTTGAAGCGATCGATCGCCAGCACGAGGCGCCCCTCGGGGAGCTCGAGCTCGGCGCGGAAGGTGCCGGTGTTGGCGATCTCATTGACGTCGATCTCCACCGTGCCTTCGACGGCGCGCGCGCTGGAGGCGTCGTTGTCGATGTGGTCCCAGCCCGGCGGATCATCGAGGGTTCCGACCTGATAGATGCGGCCGGCGCCGAGGACGAAGCGGCCATCGTAGAGGTCGTGTTGCTCGGGTGCGTAGAGGGTGATCTCGGCGCCGGGCTGTTGCCGCGGCGTCGCCTCCTGCCACAGGAGGCCGAGCGAGCCGCCAGCGGCGAGCAGGGCCATCGCTACGATCGTGGGCGAGAGCTTGTGTCGCATGATCGGTGGTCTCCTTCTCTTGGATAATCGGAGGGATCGAGGGACTTCAGAGGGCTCGGCGTCATCGGTCATCCAGCGAGTAGACGATCTCGAGCTCGCTGGTCGCGCCCGCGTGGACGTTGACGGGCTGCGAGCGCCGGCCGAGCCGCTCGTGCCAGATCTCGAGCTCGTAGCTACCGGCGGGCACGTCGTCGAGGCGGAAGCCGCCTTCGGCGTCGCTTACGGCATGGTACCGGTGGCGGTCGACGCGCACGAAGGCCTGCATCCAGCCATGGACGTCGCACAGCACTGTGATCATGCCCGGCTTCGAGGCGGTCACGGCTACCCGCATTCCCGCCATCGGCAGCGCCACGTTCCGCACCAGCGCGCCATAGAAGTGGACCGTGTGGAGGATATGGTCCTGACTGGTCGCTTCGATCGTGCTGCCGGCCGTCAACACCGCGACGTGCGGCGCGAACTGGCATTCATAGTTGTCGAGAACCAGCCGGCCGGGTGGGGCGGCGGGAAGCTCCTCGGCCGCCAGACCGCCGAGGGCGACGATGACGTTGCGGATGCCGCGCGACGCCTCCGCGACGAGCAGATCGCCGCGGCTCTGCACCTCGCCACACACCGCAGGATCGGTGGTGTTCGCCACGGTTCGCGGCCCGGGCGTCTGGTCGCCGGCGAGACGCACGACCCCCTCGATCGTCCCGGCCGCCGCCGGGACGGGGCGAGGCCGGTCGACGGTCGTAGCGCCGAGAGCTGCCAGGGCCACGATAGCGCTGCCCAGCAAGCTGCCGGCGATGGGCTTGAGTTGCATGGCTGATTCTCCTCGTTCGGGTCGCCGACGCTCCAAAGAGTACCTGTATAGTCTGTGGGGCCAGCCGCGCAAGGGGAGCTGTGAGCCGGCTGGCTTCCTGTACAAACTAGCCGTCTGCAGCGCGAGGATCCATGTCATCTGCACGCCGTCGGCGCCGGACCCGAAGGCGCGGACAGAGGAGAGAGAATTCGACGCCTGAGACGGCGCCGCTGGCGCCGGCGGCGGCGTCGCGGCGCGCCTTCGTCCTACCCCTGGCGCTGGCGCTCGGGCTCCTCGCGGTGTCGTTCGCGCCGCGCGTCCACGACAACGCCGTTCTGGCGCGATCGTTCTGGGGCGCTGCCCTGGCGCTGCTGCTCTGGCAGGCGGTGCTGTTCGCGAGGGTCCAGCGCGCCGGCGACGGGCGCTCGTTCCGCACGGTGCTGCGTCCCCAACACTACGTCCAGGCGATGGTCCAGTTGGCGGTGTTCGCCTACTGGGGATACTACTGGCGGCCGGTCTACGACTTCGCGCCGCTGCTGGCGGCGCAGCTCGCGTTCGCCTACGCCTTCGACATGCTGCTGGCCTGGTCGCGCCGCCACGACTACGTGCTCGGCTTCGGCCCGTTCCCGATCATCTTCAGCACCAACCTGTTCCTCTGGTTCCGCGACGACTGGTTCTACCTGCAGTTCCTGATGATCGCCGTCGGGTTCCTGGGCAAGGAGTTCGTCCGCTGGCAGCGGGAGGGCAGGCGGGTCCATATCTTCAACCCGTCGGCATTCTCGCTGGGGCTGTTCTCGCTGGTGTTGATCGCGACCGGCGCCACCGAGCTGACCTGGGGACGGGAGATCGCCACGACGCTCACCCTGGCGCCGCGCATCTATCTGTTCCTGTTCTTGTGCGGCCTGGTGGTCATGTACTTCTTTTCGATCACGCTGGTCGCCGGCTCCGCCGCCATCGTGCTGTTCGGGTTGAGCGCCGCGTACTGGAACGCCACGGGGGTCCCGTATTTCATCGATTCCGAGATCCCGGCGGCGGTGTTTCTCGGCCTCCACCTGTTGGTGACCGATCCGTCCACGTCGCCGCGGAAGCCGCTCGGCAAGGCGCTGTTCGGCGTTCTCTACGGGCTCGGCGTGTTCGTCCTCTACACCCTGCTGGGCGCGATCGGGGCGCCGACGTTCTACGACAAGCTGCTGTGCGTGCCGTTGTTGAACCTGAGCGTCCAGTGGATCGACCGCCTGGCACGCCGGATCGAGGCGCTCTTCGCCCCGAGACGCTGGGGGGAGTGGGCGCCGCTGCGCACCAACGAGGCCCACATGGCCGCCTGGGTCCTGTTCTTCGCCGCCATGGCCACCGTCGGATCGACCGACGGGACGCACCCCGGCGACACCCTGCCGTTCTGGGAGCAGGCCTGTGCCGAGGGCCGTCGAAACGCCTGCGACCGGCTGCTCGACATCGAGTCCTCGTACTGCGGTGACAACTCGGCATGGGCCTGCAACGAGCTCGGGGGCCACTACACCGAAGGAAAGCTGGTGGCGGCGGACCCCGAGCGCGCCAGCGGCTTCTTCGCGCAGGCGTGCGAGCTGCGCTACACGCCTGCCTGCCTCAACCTGCTGGAGCGGGATGATGGCTTGCGGGACGG
>Ga0299906_10003089_pt1 | contig 13745 bp, 9 predicted proteins | sample RVTome_14_FD_200259 | JGI IMG/M metagenome (GOLD analysis project Ga0299906, IMG submission 200259) | Soil microbial communities from uranium-contaminated site in the Upper Colorado River Basin, Wyoming, United States - RVT145D125 (version 2) ... | reverse complement strand
TCGAGTTCCCCAAGCCGCTCCGAATTAGCAACCCTCAGGGCGGCTTTGTGCTATGGGTGGAACTGCCGGCCGCGGTCGACGCCATGCAACTCTTCGCAGAGGCTCGAAAGGCGGGAATCAGCATCGCTCCGGGACCGATCTTCTCGCCCGTGGGTGACTTCCGCAACTACATCCGTTTGAGCTGTGGCTTTCCTTGGAACTCGACAATCGAGCGCGCGATCGGCGTGCTCGGGCGCCTTGTCTCACGGTTGGCTTGATTCCAAGGAATCAGGGTCTCCTCACCTCGGTATCCCGGCGTCAGAATGTGACTCCCATTTGCAGGCCAAGGATCGTGGCATTCTCGACCAGGCCGGTCCCGTTTGGACGGATCAGGTACTGCAGGAACGGCTGCACGTAAGCAAACTTGTTCAATTGAAGGCGATAGTCGAATTCGAGGACCGCTTCATATGTCTGGTGAACCGAAACGCCGCGGTCGTTTTCTGAAAGGATCTTGTAGTAGCTGTAGTTGCCATAGCCAAAGACGGCGCCGAGCTGATCGGCGTCGCGTGTGGGAATTAGACCCTTGTAAACAAGGCCCGTATGAAAATAGAAGGGCATCGCATTGTTGTACTTTGGCGCGAAACTCAGGAAGCTGAAAAAGTAGAGTCCCTGGTCTCCCAGCTTGGGAGCAACGCGCACGGGCTCTTTGTAGTCCTTTCCTGTCGCGACGCTCTTGCCGTCGGGAGCAGCGGGACGCTCCGGGGCGAGCGCAGGCTCGCGAAAGAGCATCTGATCCGCCTGCCAATAAAGAGCGTAACGCCCGTCGTATGGTTCTCCAAAGAATGACTTGTTCTCGACGCCGAAATAGATGCCTCCAAACGCATACTTGCCCGGGAGCTTTGCCACGCCGATCTTCGGCGTGAAACCGGTCTCGCCGATGGCGTAGATGCCGTTGCGTTCCGGCGGCTGTGCGCCCGCAAAATAGAGGCCGTGATTCGACGAGTCCAGGGCGCCTGGAATCGCCACGTACAGACCAGCCTGTAGATAGTACCACTCTACTGGCTTGACTCTAAGATGACCGCCCCACGTGTCGTTTGCGCCACTCCACGGAAACCCGCTATTGACGAGCCCTTTGGTTTGGAAAATTGCATTGTTGACGAAGAGCTGAGATGCCGGCTGCTGAATAAAGAAGTAGTAGGGATTCGTCCAGCCACCCGCCAAGGTGAACATGTCCTTGACGGGAAACAGGTCGCGCGATTCCCACATTGCGTAAATGGGCAGCAGCCTCCACCCCGTGCCCACCTGGAGCGCCGATGGGTTGAATGCCGGGGACGCGCCAGCGTACAAATTAACGTTTCTTCCGTCCCTGTACCATACCGACCCGTTGAGCGAGAGCCCGGTGATGCCAAGCATCTTCTCGAGATCGAGCTTTATGGTGAAGAGAATCTGTTCATCGAACGCGCCTCGCTGCTTCTTGCCGCCATCCACAATACCATAGAAGTTGGCCTTCCAGCTGCCGCTCAGAACGACCCCGTGGTCCTCAAGATTCGTGCGAGCGCCGAACCAGTCTCCAGAGGCATGTCTCCCGTTCCACCAATCCTCGAATGCGCTTTGCGCCCGGGACGGGGAAAGCGCGCCGGAAAAGAGAAGAGCGACGAACAAAATCTGTCCAAGACGGCGCAGGGCTCTCCGCGAAAATTCTGTATCGATGCTAACGGTCTTTTCATTCATAGGTATCTCCGAATCCCTGAGTCCTTTGTGTGTTAACGTTTAAGGTAATCGCGGGGCCCTCCGCCCCGAGCGTGCTTTGATAAGCACCTTCAGTACCAACTTTCTGAATCAGTACGCTAAGTCCGCAAGCGCATGTTCAATATAATGATGAATAGCATTCATATATCGTCCACAGGATCCGCTGAGCGGCGGCGAGAGTCTGCCGACGATGTGTCGTTGCCAACGAGAAAGCGGGACTCTGCATCGCGGGGTGTGGACTTTTATCCATGTGGGCGCACGTGCTTAAAAAAAGTAACAGCGGACGGTTTCCCTGCGTTTTGTGCAACCGGGAGGGAAGGGAAGCTCCTGCCGTGTGGAGTGAAATCGAGGAACTCCCAGCAGGTCGACAGCGAAATGCCACAAAGAGAAGAGCGCAATATATCTATGAAGAAGATTCATCGTGTCCAACCTCCCGTGGGGAATCGCAACGCCCATTCATCGCTTAGCATTTGGCATCGAAGATGCTCCCGTGTGTTAAGAACGCGGGAGCGACGAGGTTCTCGTCTCTTGATGCGAAACCTAAGACGCAGCGATGATAACCAGCAAAACGTACCGACTATTCCGTGAAGGGGGAAGCCGTTTTGCCGGAGTTGCGCCCGAGATCCGCGGCGGCCATTCTGCAAAGTCCAATGAAAGTCTGCTCGGGTTTCCGGAGTTCGCGGTTTCCCTGGTGAATGACCGTCCAATCACGGATTACCTTGAATCGCGGCGTGGGGCGCATGGCGAGGGAGCCTTCTTCGAGTTCCTTGGTGGCTACCCAAGGCGCCATCAACGCGACGCCCAAACCCAGGCGGGCGAGCTGTTTCATGATTTCGAAACTTGGAATTTCGACGTAAGAAGTCAGCCCGACGCCGCTGCGCAGCAGAAAGTCCTCAGCCCGCTGAAAGGTCACGCTGTTTCGTTGATAGAGGAGAAAGTGCTCCTTCTTCAGGTCGGCGGAAGTTATGAGGCTCCTTTCCGACCAAGGGTGCAGCGGCGAGAAAAAAAGCTGCAACCGGTCGCGAAAGAGCGAATGCGACTTGAGTCCTGCGGGAAGCTTTTCGTCGATCACGAGCGCCAGGTCCGCGCGCCCCTCCTCCACCTCGCGAATCGCCTTCGGAGTATCCTCCAGTCGCACGACGATCGACACTGTCGGATAGGATTCCCGGAATTCGCGCAGCACGGGCGCCAAAATAGCATGCGCCATCGATGTGCTGAAGATGACGCTGAGCTTGGCGCGCGACTCGCTTCGTGCGGACACCGATTCCGCGGCGCGATCGAGGCTGTCCAGGATACGAAGCACTTGTCCGAGGAAGTGTCGTCCGTCGGGAGTGAGGTGGGTGATTTTGCCTTTCTTGTAAATGAGTCTGCAGCCGAGTTGGTCTTCCAGTCGGCGCATTCCGTGGCTGATCGCCGACTGGGTCACATTGAGGGAGGATGCCGTCCTGGTGAAGCTGCCCACGCGGGCAAGTGTCGCAAAGACGCGCAAGAGACGGAGGTCAAGGTCGACAGGCATACATGCACAATATTCATGATTGTGCTGAAGAACAATCACAGTGCTCATATAAATTTCCCGTGCGGGGGCAACGGATTCGCATTACTTGGTCTGACGATGTCAACGCGCACAAGTCCGACCTCGCGCACTCGCGGTAGGAAGCCGGCCCTTGTTTCTGTGGGGCGGGGAGGGCCTCTTGTTGGCTCTTTCCGCATCGGTTATGTCCCCCTGATCGACGCTGCGCCGTTGCTTGTTGCGGAGGCGCTAGGACTCTTCCACAAGCACGGTGTTACGGTGAGTCTGAGTTCTGAGCTTGGTTGGGGGTCGATCCGAGAGAAGATCGTTTACGGTGAACTGGAGGCGGTGCACGCGCCGGGTCCACTTTTGTTCTCGATTTTGCTCGGCACGCATGCCCGGGCGTGCGGAGTGAGTACTGATCTGATCCTTAACTTGCAGGGAAACGCGGTCACGCTCTCGCGTCGGTTTTGGGACAAGGGTGTTCGGGATGCGCGGACTTTCAAGCTTGCGGTTCGCGGCGCGTCGCCCCACCAGCCGGTCTTTGCTGTGGTTTCCCGGTTTTCGAGCCACCTTTTCCTCTTGCGTCAGTGGCTCCGGAGCGCCGGCCTTGATCCGGACAGGGACGTTCAGACTATTGTCCTCCCTCCGCCGCTGGTCGCCGAGCATATAAAGGCGGGGCAGATTGACGGGTTTTGTGCCGGTGAGCCGTGGAATTCGGCTGCGGCGTTGAGCGGCGACGGGTGGATCATCGCAACAAGCTCATCTCTCGCGCCCCGCCATCCCGAAAAGGCGCTCCTTGTTCGGACAGACGTTCTGCACCGGCAGCCGGAAGGCTACGCCAGCCTGCGCAAAGCGATCGTGGAGGCGTGTCGTTTTTGCGAGGCGTCCGAGAATCGGCCGACGGTCGTAGACATTTTGGTCGAGCGTTTCGTTTTTCCGATGGATCGTGGCATTCTTGAGAATTCCCTGGTCGGTCCGTTCCAAACCGGGGCGGCGACTCTCGATAAAGCGATGGCGTTTCATCTGTTTCATCGTTTCGGCGCGAACCGGGCAACGTATGAGCGCGCAACGTGGTGCCTCGAAAGCGTTTTAGAGACGGGCGTTCTGAACGCGGACGAGCGCGCACGGAGAATGTGCCTCGACGCATTTCATGACCACGAAGGCTCCACGCTGCCGAAGCTTACCGCCTTGGCATCGCCCGATCAAGTAGTCGAGCCGAAGCATGAACTTTGAAGAAAATGATTGAGATCACGAAAACCTGTTGCGCACGAATCGCAGCGTTCAGCTTGCTCCTGGGGATGCCGGGCTTTGTCGCGATGACTGTCCTTCCGGCGAGGGCGGACATGCTGGAAGTTGAAAAGCCTGATCTGAAATTTGGCTTCATCAAACTGACTGACTGTGCCGCGCTGGTGGTGGCAAAAGAGCTCGGCTATTTTGAAGAGGAAGGGCTCTTCGTGGAGCTCGAGCCCCAGGCAAATTGGAAAACGTTGCTCGACCGTGTCATCAGCGGAGAACTGGACGGCGCGCATATGCTCGCGGGGCAACCGGTCGCGGCGACCTACGGGTTTGGAACGCAGGCGGACATCGTCGTCCCGTACAGCCTCGACTACAATGGCAACGGAATCACCGTCTCCAACGCAGTGTGGGCGGAAATGAAACCGAAAGTGCCGAAGGGGCCGGATGATCTGCCCAAACATCCAATTACCGCGGAGAGCCTCAAGCCGATTGCGCAGGCGGCCAAGGCAGCGGGCAAGCCGCTTAAGTTCGGGATGGTGTTCCCGGTCAGCACCCATAACTACGAACTGCGCTACTGGCTCGCGGCAGCTGACATCAGCCCCGGGTTTTACTTCGACCCGAAGACCGGAGAGAAGAATATCCCGGGGGTGCTCGACGCGGAAGTGGAACTCTCTGTGACTCCGCCGCCGCAGATGCCGGCCACCCTTGAAGCGGGGACGATCCAGGGATATTGCGTGGGCGAGCCTTGGAACCAGCAGGCCGTCTTTAGGAGGATCGGCGTGCCAGTCGTGACGAACTATGACATCTGGCAGAACAATCCAGAGAAGGTTTTCGGCGTCACGAAAAAATGGGCCGAGGCGAATGCTGAGACGTTGACGGCAATTACGAAGGCATTGATTCGAGCGGGCGCCTGGCTGGATGCAAGCACGGAAAACCGAAAGAAGGCATGCGAAATGCTTTCCCGTTCCAACTATGTGGGTGCCGACGAAGCGGTAATCGCGAACAGCATGACGGGAACCTTCGAATATGAAGTCGGAGACAAGCGAGAAATGCCGGATTTCAACGTCTTTCATCGCTATCACGCCTCCTATCCCTGGTATAGCGATGCCATCTGGTTTCTAACGCAGATGCGCCGTTGGGGACAGATTCCCGACAACCATCCGGACGATTGGTATATCAAGATGGCCAAGGAGATTTATCGGCCGGACATATATCGTGCGGCGGCGGCCGAGTTGATCAAGGAAGGCAAGTTTACCGCGGAGGACTTCCCGCCGGCGGACACGGATGGGTTCCGTCCTCCGACCAGTGCCTTCATTGACGGCAAACTCTACGACGGCAAAAAGCCGAACGAATACATCAAGAGCTTCGAAATCGGGCTGAAATGACCCTGCCTAACGACAACAACCGGAGAACACGATACTGATGAGCGCCGCGACTGCTGAAAACCGATTCGCCCCGTCCGAACCAAAGAAAGCAAAGGGTCCGCGCTGGAATCCCGGCGCGATCACTCACACGTTGGACAGGCTCGGCCTCGGCTTTTTCTCGCCGTTCGTGCGCTTGGCGGCAGCAGACGAACCGCAGAAGCAGGCGACGGAAATCACGAGAAATATTGTGCTTCCGCTGATAGCGTTCGGCGTGTTTCTTGGGGCGTGGGGGATTGCTTCCCAAAGGATCCGTACGGAAGCCCAGAAGATTCCAAGTCCCGCCGAGACTTGGGCCGCATGGAAGGGGATCGTCGATTTTGCAAAGCATGAGGGCCGAAAGGCCGTGGAATTCAAGACACGGATGCATGGTCTCGCATGGAAGCAGGAGGGACTGGCCGAAAAGTATGCCGAGCAATTGAGGGATGCCGAGGAGACTCGGAACACCGAAGCCGTCGCCGCGCTGACGGAAAAGGTGAATGCGGCTCGGAACCGCGCGAAATCCTTGCGTGAGCGAAACTATTCGGGTCCACCCACGTTCTTTACGCAGATCAAGATCAGCCTGTTTACGATCGCGGTCGGGTTCCTCGCCGCGACGCTGCTTGCGATCCCAACGGGCATCCTTTGCGGACTTAGCAAGGGCTTCAACATTGCGCTGAACCCGCTTATTCAGATCTTCAAGCCGGTGTCGCCACTTGCGTGGCTGCCTATTGTGTTTGTGGTCGTGACTGCGCTCTATAGTCCGCCGGCGCGTGAGTCCTTGATAACGCGGGCAATGCTCATATCAGCGGGAACGGTGACGCTGTGTTCTTTGTGGCCGACGCTCATTAACACGGCCGTCGGGGTGGCAGCGATTGATCAGGACCACATGAATGTGGCAAGGGTTTTAAAACTAAGCTGGCTTCAGCGCATCTGGAAAATCGTGCTCCCGTCGGCGCTCCCGTTCATGTTTACCGGGATGCGCCTGTCGCTGGGCGTGGGCTGGATGGTGCTCATCGCGGCTGACATGCTGGCGCAAAACCCCGGATTGGGAAAATTTGTTTGGGACACATTCCAGAACGGCTCTACCAACAGCATGGCGCAGATCGTCTGCGCGGTTTTTGCCGTTGGGATCATAGGATTCGTTCTCGACCGGATCATGCTGATTCTTCAGCGTCTGGTCAGCTTCGACGAACACGCCATTTAGGGGATAGAGTGCGATGTCTTTTCTCGAGCTAAGCAAGGTTTGCAAATCCTACGGAACGGGCAATGCCCGGACCGAGGTGCTGCGCGATATCAATCTCAAGATCGCAAAGGGGGAGTTTGTCGCTATTGTCGGTTATTCGGGCAGCGGAAAGACAACGCTGATGTCTTTGCTGGCAGGGCTTATCACGCCGGATTCCGGGGGCGTCATTCACGAGGGTAGGGAGATTGATGGGCCCAGTCCCAAGAGGGGGCTTGTGTTCCAAAATTATTCGCTGCTTCCCTGGCTTACGGTTGAAGGGAACGTGGCCCTGTCGGTCAACCAGCTTTTTGCGGGGGACCCTGCGGCAAAGCGGCAGGAGCGCGTGACCGAGGCTCTGGCGATGGTGAACCTGTCCCCGGCGCTTCACAAGAGGCCAGGTGAACTCTCCGGAGGGATGCGGCAGCGCACCGCGGTAGCCCGCACGCTGGCGATGCATCCTGAGGTGCTCCTCCTCGACGAACCGTTGAGCGCACTCGACGCGTTGACCCGCAGCGTTATTCAGGATCAGATTCTGGAGATTCGCGAAAAACTTCATCAGACGATCATCCTGATAACAAATGACGTGGACGAGGGCCTTTACATGGCCGATCGGATCATTCCCCTTAGCATTGGCCCGGGTGCCACTCTTGGACCCGAGGTTCGCGTCGATATTGAGCGTCCGCGAAACCGGGCGGCTCTCAATCACGACGAACGTTTCAAAGAGAAGCGCAAGCAGGTGATCGAGTATCTGCTCCAGCAGAAGCGAAAGGAAACCTTAGGCACGACAGTTGAGACGATCGAACTTCCGCGCGTCCGCCCCCTTGATCTGGCGCGCCCTGCGGGAAGCCTTTTTGAGCGTCTGCTCGGAAGGGCGCCGGCTGCGGCCGGCTGAGCCACTGGAGGGAACAATGAAGGATAAAGCATATTTCGAAACCTGGAATCTCGAGAAGGTTTACAAGACGAAGCACGGCGACGCCGTCGTCGTAAGAAATTTCACGCTCAAGATGCACAAGGGCGAGTTCGTGTGCATCATCGGACATTCTGGTTGCGGAAAATCAACCGTGCTCTCGATGGTCGCCGGATTGAACGAGATTTCAGGCGGCGGCGTGATCCTCAACGGACGCGAGATTGACGGGGCCGGACCGGACCGCGGGGTCGTCTTTCAGTCTCCGTGCCTGCTCCCGTGGATGACGGTGATGGGCAACGTGATGCTCGGGGTGAACCAGGTGTACGCGCATGTGTCCCATGCCGAGCGCGAGCAGGTCGCGCGGTATTACCTGCACCGGGTGGGGCTCGGTGAGGTGCTGCAAAAAAAACCTGGCGAACTGTCGCAAGGAATGCGCCAGCGCGTCGGCCTGGCGAGGGCCTTTGCGCTATCCCCGAAAATGCTGCTTCTTGACGAGCCATTTGGGATGCTGGACAAGCTGACGAAGTTTGAACTGCAGGAAGTTTTGCTCGAGTTGTGGAACCGCGAGCGGTTGACAGCGATGATGGTCACGCACGATGTGGATGAGGCGATCTTCCTTGCCGACCGTGTGATCTGTATGACAAACGGGCCCGAAGCGCAGATCGGCGAAATTATGAATGTTACCCTGCCGCGTCCGCGTAGTCGCGCCGGAATCCTTGAAACTGGCGAATACTACATGTTGCGGGAACAGTTGATAAGCTTCCTCGAGGAGCGTTCGCATGTCCGGCTTGGGGAAATGCCCGCCGAGGATAGCGCCGCGATTACAACTTCCAAGGAACAGCAACCTGCAATTTCCGGCACGTGACGTCAGAGACTCACGCGATGACCAAGATACCTGTCATTCCCGAAAGCGCACCGTTCGATGCCATGCAGCGCATGTGGTTGAATGGATTCCTTGCCGGATTGTTCAGCTCGGAGCCGAGCGCGATGCCGGCCCAAGCCGCTGCCACCTCGCCGGGGCTCGGTCCATTGCTTTTCTTGTTTGGCTCCCAGACCGGGAGCTCTGAGGGGCTCGCGAAGCGCTTGGCCAAGGAAGCCAAGAAGCTGGGTTTCGAAACGCGCGTCGTGGGAATGGAAAGCTACTCGACGATCGATCTCACCAAGGAGAAGAGGCTGATCATTGTCACGAGCACTTATGGCGACGGGGAGATGCCGGACAATGCGCAGTCGTTTTGGGAGTATCTGAAAAACGGAACCGCCCCGCGCCTCGATAGTCTCGAATACTCGGTGCTGGCTCTCGGTGATCGCAATTACGTCCAGTTCTGCCAGGCGGGCAAGGCTTTCGATGTTCGTCTCGAGGAACTGGGCGCCAAGCGTATCCATCCGCGAGCCGATTGTGACGTGGACTACGAAGGTCCTTCTACAGAGTGGTTTGGGGGCTTGATGAAGTCCTTGGAAGGAGTTGCGCCTTCGCCTGCGGATGCGACGGAGGCTGTCGGGGCGGATCCCGCACAGGCGGTCGAGAAGACCGTCAGCACTCCGGCATTTGGCAAGTCAAATCCCTTTCCAGCGATTCTGAAGACGAACCGCGTGTTGAATGCAGCAGACTCCGCAAAGGAAACGCGCCATCTGGAGATTATTCTCGAGGGTTCCGGACTCGAGTACGAGGTTGGCGATGCGTTGGGAGTGGTTCCGGCTAATTGCCCGGATTTCGTGCGGGAGATCCTGGATGCGGCGGGTCTTGACGGCGAGGAGGCGGTGAAAGCGCCTGACGGTCATGAGATGCCATTGCGCCTTGCGCTCCTGCAAAAGTTTGATCTGAAACCCTTCCTGGCTGATTTGCCCCAGAAGGCCGCATCCGCGGCGGACTTTGTCTCACCTTTGCGAAAGTTGCAGCCCCGCCTCTACTCGATTTCATCGAGCCCCAAGGCCCATCCGGGAGAGGTGCACCTGACCGTGGCTGTCGTCCGATACGAATTGAACGGGCGCGCCCGCAAGGGCGTGTGTTCAACGTTTTTTGCAGAACGCGTGGGACCGGACACCAAAGTGCCGGTGTTCGTTCATAAGTCTCCGAGTTTCAAACTGCCCGCCGATGGATCCAAACCGATCATTATGGTCGGCCCGGGCACCGGGGTTGCGCCGTTCAGAGCGTTTCTCGAAGAGCGCCGGGCCGCAGCCGCAACGGGAAGAAACTGGCTTTTTTTTGGAGACCAGAAAGAGGCCTGTGACTTTCTTTACAGCGAGGAACTCAAGGCGATGAAAGAGGACGGGTTCCTGACAAGGTTGGACACAGCCTTTTCACGCGATCAAGCCCAGAAGATCTATGTCCAGGATCGAATGATCCAGAACGCAAGCGAGCTTTGGTCCTGGCTGCAGGAAGGCGCGTATTTCTACGTCTGCGGCGATGCAAAGCGGATGGCCAAGGATGTCGATGCTGCGTTGCACAAGATCGCCGAGACCGCCGGATCCTTCGCCGCAGAGCAGGCGGCGGACTACGTCAAACAGCTGAAATCCGAGAAGCGATATCTGCGCGATGTGTACTGAGCTTAAGTCGGGTGGCCGTTCTTCCGGGAAGCGCTCGCGTCCCCGCGTGCGGACTTCGGCGTCTCGTCGAAGACATTCCGCCGCGTCATTTCGGTCGCAGCCGCGTCCGGCGGGACGCCGGACGCCACATGCGGGGACGCGTGTGCTCCCAGTTTTCTATGTGCCGCGCACGCCATTTGGAAAGCCATGACGATTACGCCGATCAAGGAAATCGCGGGTGCTCCCCTTAGCGAAGAACAGACGACCTATCTGACCGGCTTTTTCGCAGGCGTGGAGCAACGGGCGGTCGTCTTTGCGGATTTCTTATCCAGCCATGAAGAAATCTCCGCGCGCGCCGTAAAGGCCGGCGACGAGACGGAGGAAGAGGTTGTGCTCACCGCGGAGGAGCGGATGAAGAACGAGGAGCACCCTCTTGATTCCTATTATCGGCTTCTCGAGAACGCCCAGACTAATAGAGCGCCGGACAAGGAAGATACGTATCGGTTCAAGTGGAACGGTCTCTTTTATCTGGCCCCCGTAAAGGATGCTTTCATGGCGCGGCTTCGGATCCCAGGCGGGATAGTCAAGACATACCAGCTTCGCGGCCTCGCGCAAACGGCCAAGGACCTTACGACCGGCTACTGCCAGATTACGACGCGGGCGAATCTTCAGGTCCGACTCATCCAGCCAAAGGATGCGCCCGCAGTTCTTAGACGCATCCAGGCGATCGGCTTGCACACGCGCGGAACGGGCGCTGATAACATTAGGAATCTGACCTCGAATCCTACTGCGGGAATCGATCCCAGAGAGGTGATCGATTGCACCCCCTTCGTTCAGGAGCTCGCGGACTTCATCCTTTCTCACCGTGAGTTCTACAACCTTCCGCGCAAGTTTAACATCGCGTTCGATGGGGGAGGACTTATCGGGTCAGTCGAGGACACGAACGATATCGGAGCAAAGGCGGTAACCGTCGGCACCGACGTTTTCTTCCGAGTTTCGCTTGGTGGTGCGACTGGGCACAAATCGTTCGCGCGAGACCTCGGCGTGGTCGTCGCGCCGAAGGACGTGGTCAAGGTGATCATTGCAATTGTTCGTGTCTATCTAAGAAACGGAAATCGAGGTGATCGGAAGAAGGCACGCCTTAAGCATCTTCTCGATCAGTGGACGATGGAAGAGTACCTTGCAGAGACCGAGAGGGTTCTCGGCAACAGCCTCACGCGCATGCCTTTGGAGCCCGCCGCGATTGCCTATCCGTCTGCGGAACTGCCCCACAGCCATATCGGCGCGTATCCTCAAAAGCAGAAGGGACTGTACTATCTGGGGGTCGCTCTGCCCGTAGGGCAGATCACGCCCGCGCAAATGTTTCGGATCGCGGACCTGGCGGATAACTATGGATCGGGAGAAATCAGGCTTACGGTCTGGCAGAACTTCATTATTCCAAACATCCCCGAGGCTTATGTCGAGACGGTCAAGAAGGCGGTCCGCAAGATGGGCTTCGACTGCCAGCAATCGAATATCGCAAGTGGTGTTATCGCGTGCACTGGCAATAAGTATTGCAAGTTTTCGTCGACCGATACCAAGGGCCATGCTCTTGGCCTTATCAAGCATCTTGAGAAGCGGATCAAACTCGATCAACCCGTGAACATTCACTTCACAGGGTGTCCCAATTCCTGCGCCCAGCATTACATGGGAGACATTGGGATGCTGGGAGCGAAGACGCGCGATGGCCGCGAGGCATATCACGTTTTCGTCGGCGGCGGGTTCGGAAACAACGCGGCTTGCGGAAGGCAGATCTATCAGGCGCTTCCTTTCGATGAGGTGAACGTTGCCGTGGAAAAGATTCTCCTTGCCTATCTCAAGCACCGCCAAGGCAGCGAGTCCTTTCAGTCCTTTACGACACGGCACGACGTGAACTCTCTGCAGGTACTTTTCCAGGAATGACCGGGGTCACCGTCGAAGTTAATCTTATCGATGAGCTTCTCGCCGAGCAGCAGCGGCTCACCCCTGTCGAGCGCTTCGCCAAAAAGCACGAGCGCGCGGACATTCCCGCGCAGGCCCGCTATTACCGTGATTTGATTCCTTCCTCAAAGCCGGTCCGAGGTGAGCAGTATGCATTTGCCGTCGATCTGGACGTCTGCTCCGGATGTAAAGCATGCGTAAGTGCTTGTCATTCGCTCAACGGGCTTGAGGAGCATGAGACGTGGCGCGACGTCGGATTGATCACGGGCACGGATGCGGGGAGACCGTATTTGCAAACGGTAACAACGGCCTGCCACCATTGCCTCGAACCCGCCTGTCTCGAGGGATGTCCGGTGCTGGCTTACGACAAGAACCCTGAGACCGGAATTGTACGGCATCTCGATGACCAATGCATCGGCTGCCAGTATTGCACAATGAAGTGCCCGTATGATGTTCCAAAGTATTCGCATCGGCTTGGCATCGTCCGCAAGTGCGACATGTGTACGGATCGGCTGGCGGTTGGTGAGGCGCCGGCTTGCGTCCAAGCGTGTCCCCACGAGGCAATCACGATCCGGCTTGTGGACGTCGCAGAGGTCCGCGCAGCGGCGCAGTCAGGAGAGGAGATGGTCCCGGGGGCATTCGGATCGAGCTATACGAAGCCCGCAACGAAGTATTTTTCGAAGAGGCCATTCCCGGGGAATGCCGAACCTGCCGACGCGCACGCCCTGCGGCTGGAGCACGCGCATTGGCCTCTCATGACTATGCTCCTTCTCTCGCAACTGGCCGCAGGCATGTTCGTCACGCTTGCGGTGATGGGCTTGTTGAGTGGCGGATCGTTCCTTCGTTACGCGACTGCACCTGCGACCATCGGGTTCGCGGCACTGAATGCGGGGCTTGCGGCTTCTGTCTTTCATCTTGGCCGGCCGCTCGGGGCGTGGAGATTTTTTCTCGGGCTTCGCACTTCGTGGATGAGCCGCGAGATACTCGCGTTCGGGATTTTCGCCGCGGTTACTTTTGTGGCGACGGCTCTTTGTTGGATCGCGTCTGGCACGGCCTACGCGTTGGTCGGGCTTGCTTGTGCGGCGCTGACCGGCGTGGTAGCGGTCTTCACCTCCGTAATGATCTATGCGGACACGCGTCGCGCCTTTTGGGCGCTGCCTTTGACCGCTGTGAGATTTTACGGCACGATGATCTCACTCGGCGTGACGGCGGTCGCAGCCGCCCTCGGATGGGTCACGTCTGACGCCTCTGAAT
>Ga0299906_10003088_pt1 | contig 13746 bp, 9 predicted proteins | sample RVTome_14_FD_200259 | JGI IMG/M metagenome (GOLD analysis project Ga0299906, IMG submission 200259) | Soil microbial communities from uranium-contaminated site in the Upper Colorado River Basin, Wyoming, United States - RVT145D125 (version 2) ... | reverse complement strand
CGAGTGCTCAATCGAACATTTCCGCGCGCGTGGCGAAGGCGGCTGGCCGTGGAGCCGACAACGGCATGCGGATCTGCTCGATCAGCTGGATCGTGCCGGCGTGCGCGCGGTCGGATACGATGTGTTGTTTGCCGATCGCTCGCAGGACGATCCGATCGGCGATCGAACCCTGGAAGCCATGGCCGCAGGCGGCGCCGGACGGTTTGTATTCACGTCCACGCGACTGCACCCTGATTATGACGAGCGTTCGCCCTTGCGCGCCTCGCAAGCCCCTTCGGCGTTTGTGCTACAGCCCCATCCACGGAACGATCCTAAAGTGGCGTTACTGTTGCCATATGGCAAGGCGATGGCCGGATTCAGCGCGATTGCCAATGTCACCCGCAATGAAGACGGCGTACTGCGTGACATCCTGTTGCGCGAGACGGTCGGCGACTGGGCGTTGCCCTCGCTGCCGTTGCGCGTGGCGATGACTGCCACGCCGCGATCGTCATACCGTCTTGCCGCGACGGTGCGACCGAACTGGAGACAGGAGACCCGATTGCCACGGATCAGCGCCGCTGATCTGTTGGCTGGCAACAGATCCGTCTGTCGCGATGTGACGGCGGCGTTTCCTGAATTACGTGACCGCGTTGTGCTCGTTGGCTACACCGCATCGGGACTCAACGACGCCAAGCCCACTCCCGTCGATCCGGTGATGCCGGGTGTAGAAGTCATGGCTGAGGCGACCGAAGCACTCATCGCCAATAGCGCCATTCGTTCGCCGCCAGCATGGTTGAAATACGTGATGGCCGCGCTGCTGGTCGTGATGACCACATTTGCCTTCTACCGGGGCGAACCGGCCACCGACATCGACTCGATCTTCGTCGCCAGCAACCTGGCGTTGTTGAGTGCCGCTTTCGTTGGTCTTACCTTCTTCGGGTTTTTCTTCGATATTTTCGCCAGCGTTGGTTTCGTCAGCCTGATCTTCGGCCTGTGTCGCCTGTACGCAGGAATACAGCGCGGGCGCGCGGTCGGCAATGGCGACTTCCTGCCGGAATTCGATCCTGCCACGGATCGCTGGCTGGCGATCGCGCGCTTGCGCTTTGTGCCTGACGCGCAACTCGACCAGAAGTCCGCGGCGCGACGGCGGCGTGAATACCGCCGCCGATTGCGACGCTTTCTGTACGCCGGCAGCGACGCAGTGATGCTGGAGGGCGTGGTAGAGCGCAAGAGCTGGCTGCACGACGCTCTGAGTGATCTAATGGTGCTGGTGTGGCACGGCGAGAGCGAGACCGCGGCGAACACGACCGCGATGCAGGACCTCGCAAGACTCGAACGGCAGTTGGCCGAACACGACGCACGTTTGCCCGATGATGGCAGCGTGCGGCTGGCATTCGCCTGCACCGAGATTGATGACGACGCCGACGGTTCCGATGCCGGCGAGCGGCGGCGTCTGCGCGACCTAGTCGGCCAGGTACTGGCATCGTCGACCGAATGGCCGCTGGCGCGAAGAAATGCGTTTTCCGTCCGTACAGGCGGTGCGTCGGGAGGATCGTGATGCGCGCTCAACACATGGCCCTGCTCGCTACCGTGTTGCTGGCCTCGAGCGTCAGCGCAGCCGAACTGTCCGCCATCGTGCAGAAGCCCAGCGTCGACGTGTATGCCCAGCCCAGACTGGACGCGCCCAAAGTCACGACTCTGAAGCGCGACACTGCGGTGAAGATTTTCGCGCAGCAGGGCCTGTGGTACCAGCTGCAGATGCCCGCCGGCGCGCCTGGTTTCGTGCGTGTCAACGACGTTCGCATCGCCTATGCCGACCTCGAGAGTGGCGAAGGCAACGTGCGCGCGCTGATGGGTGGCAAGGCCGGGGAGGGTCGCGTCAGCGAAACCGCTGGCGTGCGTGGCATCGATGAGAGTGATCTGAAATCCGCGTCACTCGATCAGGCACAGCTGAACGCGATGATCGGCTACCGTGTCGATGCCGCCGCTGCCGCGACGTATGCCGCGGGGCAGGGTCGGCAATCGACCAGCGTCGCGTATGCCGGTGAAGCCGAGGGCGGCAGGAGTGCGGGGACCGCGGCTGCGGCAGCGGCACCGACGAAATCAAAGCCGGCGAAATCCGCCAGCAGCCTGCTCGGTTCGCTGGGCCGCGAGTTCAGCTCGATGCTGGGCGATGCAGCCAAGGTGATCCCCAAATCCGACGATGAAGTCGCGGCGGAGGAACTCGCGCTCGGTCCGGAGATCGCCGGCCGCATTCTCGGCGCGCGTCCATTGTGGAACGATGCCGGCGCGCAACAGCGCGTCAATCTGGTCGGACGATGGGTCGCCTCGCAAACCAGTCGCCCTGACCTGCCGTGGACTTTCGGTGTAATCGATACGCCCGAAGTCAACGCATTCGCCGCGCCGGGCGGCTTCATCCTGATTGCCCGCGGCCTGTACGAGCTGCTGTCGTCCGACAGCGAGCTCGCCGCGGTGCTGGGGCACGAGATCAGCCACTGCGTGCAGGGCGATCACTACAACGTGATCCGCAAGCAGGAGATGGCGACCTACGGTAAAGACCTGGCGCTCAAGGATGTCGATTCCGGCAGTCAAAGCGCCGCAAGCGGCTACGCCAGGCGGTACGCGGAGGAACACGGCGCGGCCATCATGCTGACCTCGCTGGATCGCGAAGCCGAGTATCACGCCGACGAAGCCGCAGAGATCTATCTTGCCCGCGCCGGCATGAACCCGCTGGCCTTGTATGCTGTATTGCAGAAAATGACCGCACTCGGCAGCGAGTCTGCGAGACTGGCGCAGCTTTACAAGACCCATCCGCCACTGGACGCGCGGCTGGATCGCATCGACCGGCGCGGCTACGGCGCGCTGGAGCCTTACGTCACCCGGGAATGACTCGTGGCCGGGAGCGCGTATCGCGTTACTTCACCAGCCGCAGCGCGAACGGATAACGATAGGCGATGCCCTGGTTAGCCTTGATCGCCGCGATGATGATAAACACCAGTGCGACGATGCCGATGACGAGAATCAGCGGGATGGCCAGCAACGCGCCAATGCCCAGGGTCAGTATTGTCAGGAGCAGCAGCGCCAGACAGGCGAGTGAAATAGTGATGGCGAAATTCAACGCCTCCTTTGCCTGATCGTTGACGAAGGGCATGGTCTCCTTCTTCATCAGCCAGATGACCAGTGGCCCAACGAAAAAACCGACGTTACCGGCCCAGCCGGAGGTCACAATGCCACCAAGCAGCGCGGACAGGTGCGCGAACATCGCCCACTGCTTTTCCTCTGCGCTGGGAGCGCCTGCCGGCGCGGGTGGTGCTGACACGGCATCCTTCAAATTGGAGTTTTCCATGGGGTCCCCGGGAGTGGTTGGAGTTATCGACCCTGGCCGTCGCTGGAACGGCGCTTCGCTGGCGAGCATACGACAAAAAAACCGTGCTTTCGAGCTGCCTCCAGCTCCGCCTGATACGGGCTGCCTTCGGCCGCAAGCTGGCTCCTGCGGTCGTTCAATGCATCGCGACGGCCGCCTGCGAGTCGCCGCCGGTTGAGCTCGCCGCGGGGGCCCTCTCTTCGTGCCTCCATTCGTGCTTTTCGTGGCCTTTCGAGGCTATTTCTCTTCCCCTCCGGAATAAACGCAGCCGCTGGTACAGGTTTCGTGCACCACGATGCGCGACAGCGGCGGCAGCGCCGGCTTCAGTTCGCGCCAGACCCAGCGTGCGAGGTTCTCGCTGGTGGGGTTCTCGAGCCCGGGTACCTCGTTGAGGCAGCGGTGATCCAGCCGCTGGAATAGCGGCTCGAACGCGGTGCGGACGTCCGCGAAGTCCATTACCCAGCCGGAATGAGCATCGACCGCCCCGCTGACGTGCACTTCGATGCGAAACGAATGGCCGTGCATCCGCGCGCACTTGTGGCCGGCCGGTACGTTCGGCAGGCGGTGCGCGCACTCCAGCGTAAAGGTCTTGAAGATGTCCATCGGGGCGCGGAGTGTACCCTTGCGGGTCCGCCGCTCAAAGGGCCTGCGGAGCCATCATCGGCGGAACGCGCGCAGCAGTGTGCGCGCCTTGGTGCGCCATGGCACCCGCTCGTCCGACAGCGCTTCGAGGAAGTCGGCGAGGCGGCGCGACCTCGAGATCGAGAACACCGTGATCACGAACGTCGCGATCAGGATGGCCAGGAATCCGCTGATGCGCAGCGCCATCGGCTCCTCGGCCGCGGCGATGAGATTCATGCCGAGGAAGCCGGTCGCGACCGTGCCGATCAGCCCGAGGATGGTCACGACCGTGAGGCGCAGCACCGTGTTTGTCTGGCGCCGCGTGCTGTCGGAATCCAGATAACCGTTCATATCCATCACTTCGTCGCGTACTTCGTCGTACAAGGCCTGGTTGCCAAGATGATGCTGCAGCTTGTCGAACACGCTCTGCGCCAGCTCCTGATTCGAGATCTGGCAGAACCAGTAGCGATGCGTGAAGCGCAGGAACACTTCCATCATCTGTCGGATGGTTCGCTTGAACGCCTTGACCGACTCGATATCGCCGACGACCAGGCGGTTCATCGCGACGGCGAGTTCGTCGGAGATCGACAGCATCGCGGCCTTGTGAAAGTGCGCCACCAGGAACAACAGGAAGTACTGGTGGCGGAACTGGGACAGCAGGCCGTTTTCGAGACCGGCGAAGAACGGATCGCCGTGCGCGCCGACCATCGACATCGTCTGGCCCGTCACGACAATGCGCAGGTCCCGTGAGGCGCGCTCGCCGGCGCGGCCCCAGAATCGATCGTCGCAATACCTGCTTTCGAAGTCTCCCAGAGTGGCGGCCGAGTACGGCAGGTCCTCAGCGCCGCCGGGGCGCGTTACCAGCCCGAGCCGGACCCAGTCTGCGCGCGTGAGCTGCTTCGGGTCATCGAGTGCGAGATAAGCCATGAACGGCATCCGGTAATACTCGAGCTGCCGGTAGCGCAGCGTGCCGACCTGGCCCGGGTGCTCGAGCACGAACGGCCGCAGCAGGTAGTCCCAGTGCTCGGCGATGCAGGGCGCGCGATGTCGCGCGACGAATTCGAGGTACTTGCGGCGGGCGGAGAAGTCGGAGGACGCGAGCACGCGACCGTTGCCGTCCAGCCATTCCACGCGGTGCGGGCAGTTGCCGCCTTCGCCGCTCTTTTCCCAGAACCCGGGGTATGCCCGCCCGAACCGGAACAATGTGTCCTGCGCGACATCGAGCGGCAGGTCGTCGGCATGCATTTCGAATGCAACCATGGCGACGTCGGCGTCGAGGAAGAAACTCAGGTCGACGTGCGCGACGCGAAACGTCCAGGGCTGCCCGCCGGGCTCGAGCGTGATCCGCGCGGCGCGTATGTCGCGGTGCCGGTAGGTGTGGATACTCGCCTCGCCATCGCGACGCGAGGCTTCCTGCCCGACGCTCGAACCGTAGAGAAAGCGCTGCGTGTACGGCAGAAACGTCACGAATTCGCGGTAGTGGCGCTCCTGGAACTCCCCGGGATCCTCGCAGAACTCGTCCGCAACCTCGGACCACGGGCAGTCGGACCCGAGGCCTTCCAGGACCTCCCAGTGCCGCTGGACCTGTCCGGTGCGAACGGGCATCAACTGGAACGGCCACAGCACGATCTGCCGGAAATGACGTACGACCAGGTCGCGGGCCATGCTCCGATCGTACGGCATACGTCACTCGCAATGTACCGAGCCAACGGGCAGCCTCGGCTCAGTTGGAGCCGATGCAGTTCGTTTGCTAGCCTCTCCGAACGCGACCCGGCCGTCAGCTGCAGAGGGACTTCGTCATGAACCATCGTCACGACCCCGACGGCCGGCGCCTGCCGGTCAAGCTCGACAGCACGACCAACGGCGAATTCACGCCCGTTCCCCTGGCCCCGGTCCACCACCTGGCGAATCGCCTCGCACACGACGCCGCGACCGCCAACGCAAAACGTCTCGGGCTGGGGCGCCGTGGCTTCCTGGTGTCCGCCTGCGGCGCGGCGACGACGCTGCTCGGCATGAATGCCGCCTATGCCCGCGGCGGCCCGCGCGGCGGCTATTTCGACGTGCCGCAGGATGCGGCGCTCGACCTCGAACTCGCCCGCGCTACCGTCGACGGCGGGGAATTCATCTTCGACGTGCAGGGCCACTTCGTGAACCCGACTGGCGCCTGGACCCGGAAGCTGCCGGCGGGCGCCCGCCCGCTGCGCCAGTTCGCGGCCGATGGACGTTGCGACGTGCACCGCGGCCCGGGCGAGCTCGACTACCTGCGCTGCGTCGGACCGGAGCAGTTCGTCAAGGACGTATTCCTCGACTCCGACACCGACCTCATGGTGCTGTCCTTCGTGCCGTCCACACGCGAGGGCGAGCCGCTCACCATCGAGGAGGCGGCGGCAACCGCGCAGATCGTGGAGCAACTCGACGGCACGCACCGTCTCTACGTGCACGGCCGCGTCAACCCCAACCAGAAGGGGGACCTCGAGGGCATGGATGAGCTCGCCGCGCGCCACCGGATCAGCGCCTGGAAGACCTATACGCAATGGGGCCCGGACGGCGCGGGTTTCTGGATGGACGACGACCCGGGGCTCGCGCTGATCGAGAAGGCGCGCAAACTCGGCGTGAAGAACGTCGCGATCCACAAGGGCCTGTCCTTCGGCCCCCAGTCCTATGAACACTCCACCTGCCGCGACATCGGGCGCGTAGCCAGGCGTTTCCCCGACGTCAACTTCCTCATCTACCACTCGGGTTTCGTCACAGACAAGGTCGAGGGGCCGTACGACCCGAAGCGCAGCGACGGCATCGACGCACTCTGCACGAGCCTCGCCGAGAACGGCATCAAGCCTGGCGCCAACGTGTATGCCGAGCTGGGCTCGACCTGGCGCTTCCTGATGCGCGACCCGGATTCCGCGGCCCACGCTCTGGGTAAGCTGTTCCGCTTCTGCGGCCCGGACAAGGTGCTGTGGGGCACCGACTCGATCTGGTACGGCTCGCCGCAGGACCAGATCCAGGCTTTCCGAACCTTCCAGATCGATCCGACGCTGCGCGGTGCGCACGGCTATCCCGAGCTGACGCCGTCATTGCGCGCCAAGGTGTTCGGCCTGAACGCGCTCGAGATCTACCCGGTGCCGAAGGAGGTGCTCGACAAGCACGTGGTGAAGGACCGCGTTTCGCTCGCGCGCGCGGAGTACCGCGAGGACCCGGACCCGAGCTTCGCCACCTACGGTCCGCGCACGCGGCGTGAGTTCCTGAACCTCAAGGCTAGGGGAGGCTGAAGCGTCAGTCGCCCGGTGGCGGCGCGACGCGTCCCTCGCCGTGCGCGGCAAGCGCGAGCAGCGGCTGCCAGTCGCCGCTCCTTTCGGCCTCTGCGGCGCGCTCGCGCATCCGGGCGATGTCGGCCTCGGCCTCGGCCACCATCGCGCGGAAGCGGGCGTCATCCCGCAGTCCGGTGAGGTACGGATCATCAGAGAGGTTCCAGCCGTTCCGGGGCCAGGTGGAGCGCCATCCGGCATCGATGGCCTCCCGCAGGCGCGCCAGTGCCTCGTCGCGTCGGCCGAGTAGAGCCAGGGCCTCGACGTCGGCGATGCCGAAGCCCTTTATCCCCAGCCGCGGCTGATCCACGATGTACTTCAGGTACGCGTCCAGGATTTCTTCCGCGCGCTTCCGATCGCCCAGGCGTTGCAATACGAAGGCAAAGGCCGATGCGTTGCAGAAACCAAAGGTGTCGAAACCGGGGGTGGGATCGAGCAGTCGTGGGCACAATCGCTCCAGATGGCGGCGCGACACCGCGAACTTCCCCTGCAACAGGGCCAGGTCGGCTGCGACATAGAGATATGGCGGTGGCGCGTACTCGCTGTTCTTGATCGCGTCCTCCACCATCGCGAGGGCGCCCGCCCGATCCCCCTCGATGCGGCGTGCCACCGCCTGTCTAAGCGCCCAGAAAGGATGGTCGCGTGGAACCTCCCGCGCCAGTTCCGCGGCTCGTTCCGTCTGGCCAAACGCCCCGTAGACGCCGCTCGCACCCCGCACCATCGAAGGGTCTTTGCTCAATGCACGTGCCCGGTGGGCCCAGGCCAGCGCTTCATCGAGCCGCCCGAGCTCCGTGAGATGCAATCCGATGTCTTCCGGTGCCGTAGGCCAATCCGGGTTCATCCGAATGCTTTCGAGCCAGATGTCGAGTGCCCTTCGATGCTCGCCGATCCCGGCATAGCTCTCCCCCAGGTTGAGCTGCGAGATACGCGCCAGCGGGTCGAGCTGCAGCGAACGCTCGAAGAGCTCGATCGCGTGGGCGTACTTGCCGCTGAACAGCTCCTGCCCCGCGTACCAGGCGACGGCCTGGGCATGGTTGGCGTTGAGCGCGATCGCGCGCTGGAACGCCTTCTCGGCCGCGGCGAGATCGGCGGCCGACGATGTGACGTCCCAGCGGGTGCCGGCCAGGAGGCCGAGCGAGGCCTGGATATCGGCGTCGTCCGGGTCGAGCGCGAGCGCCTTGTCGAGCAAGGCCTTCGACTTCGGAAGCATTTCATCGGGCTCGAGAGCCCCGAAATTGGAGTACAGGACGTTCAAGGTGTCGCTCAGGCCCGAGTAGGCCTTGGCGAATTTCGGGTCGAGCGCGATCGCCTGCTCGAAGAGCTCACGGGCCCGCTCGAGGTTCTCCAGCTTTCGCTGGTAGAGGTTCTGCCGGCCGGCGAGGTAGAGGTTGTAAGCCTGCAGGTTCTCCGTAGGTACCTTCGTGATGCGCTCCTTCTCGTCCGGCGTCAGAGTCGCTTTGAGCTTGTCCGCGATTGTCGTCGCGATCTCGGTCTGGATCGAAAAAAGATTGTCAGTACTCAGCCGGCGATCGTAGGTGTTCGCCCAGAGGTGTTCGTCGGTTGCCGCATCGATGAGTTGGACGTTGATCCGCACGTTGTCACCGGCGCGCTGGACCGCCCCCTCAAGGACCGTGGCGACCGACAGGTCCTTGCCGATCTGTCGCAGGTTTTTCGTCGTTTCGCGGTACTCCATCACCGAGGTGCGCGAGATCACCTTGAGCGAGCCGATGTTCGCGAGGCGGGTCAGCAGCTCGTCGTGGATGCCGTCGGCGAACATCGCATGCGCGGGGTCGACGCTGCGGCTCGTGAACGGCAGCACGGCGATCGAAGCCGACCGGCCGCTGCGCGGCGCCTCCCTGAGGTTGAGGTAGACGGAGATGCCGAGCGCGGCAACCAGAAGCCCGATGATCGCGAAGTCGAGCTTGCGCCCGGTCACGTGCGTGATCGAGTGCTCGTGCGGGACCTCGTGGGTGCGCTTGAGCCCTTCCGGCGTCAGCTCGAACGCCCAGGCGAACGCGAGCGCCAGCACGAATCCCAGAACGACCAGCAGGACGAGGACACGGAACACCCAGCCGGGTGCGCCGAACGATGGCAGGAGGAAAGACGCGGCCTGGAGCGCGATCCAGCCAACGACGGCGTAGGCGACGCCGACCTTATAGACGTTCCGCCTGCGCAGCTCGGCGAGGAAGGGACGCATGCGGGCGATTATCGCTCAGTCCGCCGACTCCGCCCCAGCCGCGACCCAGGCGAGGTCCGCGCTCGACACCTTCTTCGCATCGAAGCGCTTTGCCGCCGCCGTCATGCGGGTGAGCGCCTGCGCCACCGTCATCGGCGGGGTCGTGTCGCCCTTCTTCGCCTTGTGGAAACGCACCGGGTTGATCCGCGCGACGACGTAGTTTCGCAGGTAGGGGGATCTGAGGCCCTGCGCCTGCAGCTTCGCGACGATGCGCTTGACCTCGGCGTCGATCTCGCCCAGCCGCGCAGCCCAGGCGTCGCGGTCCCGAAGGCTCGTCGCGAGCGGCCGGTCGCCGAAGCGATCGACTTTCTTCAGGAACGGGCTGTAGGCACCGCCGCCGAAACGCGGGTTGCGCTCGTAGACGATGCCGAGCGTGAGCAGTTCCGGCGCCTCGAATTCGGCGGCGTACTTCGATTCGCGCTGCGCGCCATCCGCCTTCGCGAGGCTGCGCGCCATGCGGATCACTTCGAGGCTCTTGTCCTTGAGGTTGTGCGCCTTCTCCGTGTTGAGAGCGAGGATGCGATAGGCCAGCGTCTCGTCCGGCGACACGAGCGCGGTGATCTGCCGCAGGCCGAGCATCTTGGCCGCCGCGAGGCGATGACGCCCGTTCGGGGTCCACAGCGCGCCGTCGGCGCCGCGCACGACGATCAAGGGATCGAGGAAGGCGCCCGCCTCGTCGATCTTCGCCGCCAGACGCTTCGTGTGCGTCGGTGACAGGTCGCGCTGGAATGGCGTCGGCTGCACGGCGCTGAGCGGCAGCGAGGCTACGACGAGTGGACGGCCGCCGAGCGGATCACGGTAGGCGCCGAGCGCGGCGCCGCCCGCCTCATTGATATGCGCGGCGAGCGCCGCCACCTCCGGCTGGTCGAGCGGCAACGCGACCTCCGCGGCAGCGAGCCCACGGCGTTCGCGGGCGGGCGCAAGCTTGCCGCGCGACCGTCGTGCCGTGTTCTTTGCGGGCCGGGAACTCGCTTTACGCCGCGCGGGCATCCGCGCAGTGTGCGCGATACCGCGCGGACTCGCCAGGCGGCGAGGCCGGCGCTGGGCTCAGTTCCGAAGGCTCCAGCCGATGAAGTCCTGGAGAGCGGCGTAGCGCCAATCGTTGTTGTAGCGCATGGAGTACCAGTACGGGTCGTCGTTCAGCAGCCGCACGAAGTCCCGGTCGTCCCAGTCGTCACGGTCCCAATCGTTGCGCGCGCGCCAGTACCCGTCATTGCGGTACCGGTCGCGGAAGAACCGGATACGATCCCAGTCGCGCCGGTCCCAATCGTACCTCGCGTAGTTGCGGCCCCGGTCCGTGCACCAGGCGACGAACTCGCGGCGATCGTGCCCGCGCAACCCGATCCGGTTCGCCCGATGATTGCAGGACGAGACGATCGAGCCGTAGCTGAATCCCTGGTTGTGGTTGCGATGCTTGTTATTGTCCGCCAGCGCGGGCGCGGCGGCGAAGCAGGCAAATATTGCAAGAGTGGCAAGCGTCTTCATGGTCAACCTCCGGACCGAACCCGGCGCCAGCCGGGCGAGCCGCCCGCCCGGAGCACGTCCGTGTGTTTCCCGGCGAGCTGAGGTCAAGAACGCCCATCGCGGCGCCGGGTTGACACCTGGTCAGCCGCGGCGGCTCACGAGAAAACAGTTGTGAATCCTGGGGCTGCGTTCGAAGTCACGGGGAATGGTCTCGCGGCTGATGTCCTGGATCGCAAACTCCGGGAGCGCTTCGGAGTCGATCCGGAAACGCTGGTAGTTGTTCGAGAAGACGATCGTTCCGCCGGGTTCGAGCAGCCGCCCGGCCAGCGTCAGGAGCTCGACGTGGTCGCGTTGTACGTCGAAGTCGCGGCTCATGCGCTTCGAGCGCGAATGCGTCGGCGGGTCGAGAAAGATCAGACCGTAGGGCTGCCGGTGCTGCTGTACGTCGTCGGCCAGCCAGGCGAGGCAATCGCCCTGCACGAAACCGTGCGCCGGCCCGGCAAGGCCGTTCAGCACGAGGTTGCGCCTCGCCCAGTCGACATACGTGTGCGACATGTCGACGGTCGTCGAGGCGACCGCGCCGCCGCCCACTGCGTGCACCGTGGCCGTGCCCGTGTAGGCGAACAGGTTGAGGAAGCGCCGACCCCGGGCCAGTTCGCCCAACCGCAGGCGCGTGAGCCGATGGTCCAGGAACAGGCCCGTGTCGAGGTATTCCTCGAAGTTCACCAGGAATCGATAGCGGCCTTCGCGCGCCTCGTGAAACGCGCCCTCACCGTCCTGGCGCTCGTACTGCGTGCCGCCGCGCTGTCGCCGGCGCAACCGAAGATGGATGCGCTCGGAGGGCAGTTCGAGAACTTCCGGAAGCACGGACATCGCTTCGTCGCGCCGGGCGCGTGCGGCGTCGACCGCCACCGTGGCCGGCGCCGCGTACTCCTGCACGCAGGCATGGCGTGCGCCGTTGGCATACAGATCGACCGCGAAAGCATATTCGGGCATGTCCGCGTCGTAGGCGCGAAAGCAGCTGACGTCCTCGCGCCTCGCCCAGGATTCGAGCCGCGCCAGGTTCTTGCGCAGTCGGTTCGCGAACATCGTAGCGCCGGGCCGCGCGCGCGCCGCCGCGAGTCGATCCTGCCTCCGCGTCTCGCGGTCCGGCCGAACCGCAGTGGCGTCGAGTCGCAGGCGAAGCAGGCGGCATTCGATCGGGCCGTTGTAAAAAGTGTGCGTGCGGTGGGCGCGCAAACCGAGCGCGTGGCCGAGCCGCGGGTTCCCGGTGAGGACGCCCGCCTCCCAGCCCGGATGGCAGCGCAGCAGCGCCTGGCCCAGCGCCGCGTACAGCGGCTCGAGTTCGCCCTCCTCCCCGAGTCGCACGCCGTAGGGCGGATTCACCAGCACCAGTCCGGTGGACTCGGTCGCGGGCGCGAGCTGCCCGAGCTCGCGCCGCTCGAGGACGACGTGCTCGGCCAGCCCGGCACGATTCGTATTTGCGAGCGACGCGCGGATCGCGGTCTGGTCATGATCGAACCCGCGCAGCCGTCCTCGCCCGAGCGATTCCAGCCGCCGCGCCGCGAGCGCCGCCTCGCGCAACCGCGCCCACAGGCCGGCGTCGTGCTGCCGCCAACGCTCGAAACCGAAACGGCGCCGCAGCAACCCGGGCGCGGCCTGCCCCGCCATCAGTGCAGCCTCGATGACGAGCGTCCCCGAGCCGCACATGGGATCGACGAACGCACCGCCGGCAGCGGCAATCTCCGGCCAGCCGCAGCGCAGCAGCAGCGCCGCGGCCAGGTTTTCCTTGAGCGGCGCCTCCACACGGGACTGACGGTAGCCGCGCTCGTGCAACGGCTGCCCGCTGAGATCGATGCCGACGGTCGCCTGCTCGCGGCCGAAGCGCACGCTCACCCGCAGGTCCGGCGAGTCGAAATCGACCGAGGGACGCGTACCGCTGAGCTCGCGGAAGCGATCCACGATTGCGTCCTTGGCCTTCTGTGCCGCGAACGTGGAGCGGCGGACCCAGGCGGCGCCTTCGCCGACCACGTCGACGGCAATCGTCCCGTCCGGTGCGACGTGATCTTCCCAGGGCAGCGCGCGCACGAGGTCATAGAACTGCGCGGCGTCGGCCGCCGGACCGGTGCCGAGGGAGAGCACGACCCGGCTCGCGGTCCGCGAATGCAGGCAGGCGAGCAAACCGTGCTCGATCGGCCCGGCGAAGCTCACGCCGGCGGGATGCTCCCGGGTCACCGTGAGTCGGAGCGCGCGCAGCTCCGAGGCCAGCAGCTCCGACACCCCGCGCGGGCAGGCCGCGAAGAACTCGCGACTCTGCGCCGCCTGCTCGACGCTCACGGCTCCTGCCCGCGGCGCGCCAAGGGCACGCAGCGACGCGAATCAAGCCGCCCGAAGCAGCGAGCGATGATGCGATAGGTGTTGACGTCGAAGTCCGCCGCGCCGCCCGGCCGCAGCAAGGCCTGCAGTTCGTCCTCCGTCTGCGCGCTGCCGAGGTGTCGCCAGCGGTCGATCACGTGCAGCACCGTCGCATTCGATCCGGGCGCCGGCTCGCGTATGCCGACCGCGCCTGCGAACGGCCAGGGCTGCAGGCGCATCGCGGCGAGCACGAGCCGCACGCGTGCATCGTGCACGGCCCTGGACTCGAGACCGACACAGGCGCCGCGACAGCGACCCAGCTGCCGGGCGAAGCACGATCCTTCGCCCGATTCGAGTCCGAGCAGTTTCAGGCACAGACCGGCTTCGCGTGCCTTGCCCTCGAGCGCGCGTCGTGCGGTGTGCGC